>Ga0302201_10003418_pt1 | contig 11814 bp, 8 predicted proteins | sample II_Bog_N3_2_FD_194586 | JGI IMG/M metagenome (GOLD analysis project Ga0302201, IMG submission 194586) | Peat permafrost microbial communities from Stordalen Mire near Abisko, Sweden - II_Bog_N3_2 | ecosystem: Environmental > Terrestrial > Soil > Wetlands > Peat | place: Sweden: Abisko, Stordalen...
GCACCAATCACATGCCGATTGTGCCGCGCCAGCGGGACAATGGAAACGAAGAAAAGTTTCCATTCAGCCGCCGGAAGCCTAAAATCCGCCCCGATAAAATGTCCGCACCAAAAAAATCTTCGCCTTGGTCGTGGGTGCCGACGCTTTACGTCGCGGAAGGTTTGCCCTACGCGCTGGTGATGTCGGTGGCGCTCGTGCTCTACCAAAACCTCGGCGTCCCGAACGCGCAGAACACTTTTCTCGTCGGCCTGCTTTACCTGCCGTGGGTCATCAAGCCGCTGTGGAGCCCGGCGGTGGACATCCTGAAAACGCGGCGCGCGTGGATTTGGACGATGCAAATCCTCGTCGGCGCAACGCTCGCGGGCGTCGCGCTCGCGGTGACGACAACGCATTTTCTCGCGGCCACGCTGGCATTTTTTTGGCTGCTCGCGTTCGCCTCCGCCACGCACGATGTCGCGGCGGACGGCTTTTACCTGCTCGCGCTGACGGAGCACGACCAGGCGTGGTTCAACGGCATCCGCACGACGTTTTATCGCGTCGCCGGAATTCTGGCGAAAGGCCAGCTCGTCATCCTCGCGGGAATTTTGGCGGCGCAGTCGAACAATTTTGCCGCCGCGTGGTCGCTGGTCTTCGGCCTCGTCGCGGCGATTGTTTTGCTGCTGGGAATTTATCATCGCTGGATTTTGCCGCGTCCGGCTGGCGACCAGCCGGTTGTCGCCGGCAACAAAAAGTTTCGCGGCGAATTTTCCAAGACCTTCACCGCATTTTTCCAAAAGCAAAACATCGGTATCGCGTTGCTGTTCCTGCTGATTTACCGCTTCGGCGAAGCGCAGTTGATGCCGGTGACGCAGTTGTTTCTGCTCGACGCAAAATTCCACGGCGGCCTCGGCCTGACCAACGCGCAGGTGGGCTTCGCCTACAACACCGTCGGCGTCAGCGCGCTCATCACCGGCGGATTGCTCGGCGGTTTTGTCATCGCAAAACGCGGCCTGAAATTCTGGCTGTGGCCGATGCTGCTGACGATCCATCTGCCGGACGCGGTGTTCGTCTGGCTTGCCGCCGCGCAGCCGCAGAATCTTTTCGCCATCGGCGCGGGCATCGCCGCCGAGCAGTTCGGCTACGGTTTCGGCTTCGCGTTTTTCATGCTCTATATGATTTATCTGGCGCGCGGCGCGCACGCCACGGCGCACTACGCGCTCTGCACCGGCTTCATGGCGCTCGGCATGATGGTGCCCGGCCTGTGGAGCGGCTGGCTGCAATCGTGGCTCGGCTACAAAATATTTTTCGTGTGGGTGCTGCTCGCGACGATTCCCAGTTTTCTGGTCGCGACAAAAATTCCGCTGGAAGCCGACTTTGGAAAACGCGCGAATTGAATTGCTTTGAACGCCCGGAACTTTCCAGAATCAAAGCTCACATGACACCCATTATTTTCAGTCGGTTTTGCCGTGCATTTGTCGCGGCATTGCTTGTCTTCGCGGCTTTTGAATTTTTGCCGCAGGCGCAGGCCGTTGCCATTGTAGATCGGACACCTAACAAGCCGGGCGAGGTTTGGACAGCCATCACTACGCCGCAAGCCATTCCGCGCCGGCCCAGCATCATTTTCATCCAGTGCCACGGCCTTGCGCGCGGCGATTTGAGCTGCTACGGCCAGACGAATTTCCAGACGCCCAACCTCGACCGGCTCGCGGCGGGCGGCGTCCGCTGCACGCATTACACCGGTGGCGCGGACAGCGCGGCAACGACCGAGCAACTGCTCGCCGGGAAAAATTCCCCGTTGGCGGAAGGCGAGGCGAACCTCGCGCAACGCCTCCGGGCCGCCGGCTACCGCACCGGCCTCATCGGCGAATGGAGCCTCGCCGGCCAGCCGTGGACACGCGGCTTTGATGAGTTCGCCGGCTTTTTGGACGACGCGGAGGGGATTAATTATTTCTCGGATTTCGTCTGGCGTTACGCGCCCAAGAGCATCCTGGACGGCACGAACCTGACGCTCGCCGACTACACCGGCAAGGAGCAGATTTATCCCAACCTCGGCGGCAAGAAAGGTCAGTATCTGCCGGAACTGCTCGTCAACGCGATGGACAATTTCATCCGCATCAACACGCCGGACGCGGCGAACCATTGGCGTCCGTTTTTCCTGCTTGTGGATTTTTCAGCGCCGCGCACCGCGACCGCCGGCGCGGATGATTATCCCGTGCCGAGCGACGCGCCGTTCACCGATGAAAAATGGCCGCAGGCCGCGAAGAACCGCGCCGCGCTCATCACGCGGCTCGACGGCGGCATCGGCCGGCTGTTCGAGCAGTTGGAAAAATCGAAACTGACCAACAACGTTGCCATCTTTTTCACGAGCAGCGCCGCGCCGGAGAAATTTGCGAACACGAACCTCAATTTCCTTTTGCCCGCCGGTGATTTCCGCGCCGCCGAAAAACCCGCGCCGCTGCCGATGATCGTGAACTGGCCGGAAAAAATTCCCGCCGGCCGCGTGAGCGATGCGCCGTGGAGCGCAGTGGATTTTGCGCCAACCGCGTTGGAGATTGGTTATTTGAAGCCGGTGACCAACTTCGCGAGAATCTCGGTTTTGCCGATTCTGCTGGGCACGCTGGGGACAAATATTCCGGCTGACCGCGTGTTTTAGCGCGCCGGCGCGCTCGCCGGCAGCGGCGCAAAGTCGCGCTGCTGCTCCACCTTTTTCGCCGCGAGCGCCACCGCAAAAATCGCCAGCACGACGAACAATAAAATCGCCGCCGCCGCAAACCACGGCCACCGGTATTTTTGTCTGGGTTCGTCCATCGCGCCGGAAGTCTCGCACAAGTTCGCCTTGCCACCAAGCCGCAGAATTTTTGAAAACTAGACCGCGCGCCGTTTTACGGTAAATTGCCCGCCACGTTTCATGCACGAAACCGAACTCCAGGAAGATCCCGGACTGACGCCGACGCTCCCACCGGCCGGCCGGCAGACCTACGCCCTGTTCCGCAACGCCGATTTCACGCGCTACCTTCTCGCGCGTTTCATTGCCGCGCTGGGCATGCAGATGATGGTCACCGCGCTGGACTGGGAGCTTTACAAACGCGCACACTCCGGCCTCGCGCTCGGCTTCGTCGGCCTGTCGCTGATGGTTCCGATGATCCTCTGCACGCTGCCGGCGGGGCAGGTTGCCGACCGTTTCAACCGGAAAAAAATCATCCTCGGCTCCACGCTGCTGCTCGGCCTCGCCAGCCTCGGGCTGACGCTCACCTCGGCGTTCATCGCGCTGGATCAGAAAGTCGCGACGTTCCAGATGTTCGCCTACGCGCTGCTGGTCGTCGTCGGCGTGGCGCGGACGTTTTTGTGGCCGGCCAGCGCGGCGTTTGTGACCGCGCTCGTCGCGCGCGAGGAGCTGCCGCGCGCCATCACCTTCAACAGCGGCGCGTTCCAGCTTTCCTGCGTGCTCGGCCCGTCGGCGGCGGGCGTGATCATCTGGCTCACGCACGGCGCATGGCCGGTCTATGCCGTCAACGTGGTTTTCGGCCTCGCCGCCATCGCGCTTATTGCCGGTGTCCGGCACGAGCACAAAATCCCGCCGCGCGAACCCGTCTCGCTTAAGAGCCTCATCACCGGGTTCAAATTTGTTTACCAGAACAAGATCATTTTGGGCACGATCACGCTCGACATGTTTGCCGTGCTGCTCGGCGGCGCGGTGACGCTGCTGCCGATTTTCGCGGACGGCATCATCCCGTTGCACAACGGCGCGGACGGGCTTGGACTTGGATTGCTGCGCGCGGCAATTCCCGTTGGCGCGATCATCTGCGTATTTTTTATCGCACATCGTCCGCCGTTGCAAAAGGCCGGGCGCACCATGCTCCTGTGCGTGGCGATTTTCGGCGCGGCGACAATTTTGTTCGGCCTCGCCAACCGCCAGTGCCTCGGCGGATTTTTCCCGGCGATGGACGGCGCGTGGTTCTGGGTGGCGTTCGGGCTGATGGCGCTGTGCGGCGCGGTGGACAACGTCAGCGTGGTCGTGCGCGCGACGCTGGTGCAGATTCTGACGCCGGACGACAAGCGCGGGCGCGTCTCGGCGGTGAACAGCCTCTTCATCGGCACGTCCAACGAGCTGGGCGGGTTCGAGTCCGGCGTGACGCAGCACCTGTTCGGGCCGGTCCTGGGCAACACCATGGCCACCGGCGCGATCTTGTCCGTGGTGGTCGGCGGGTTCGGGACGCTGGCGGTGGTGCTGGTGGTGGCGTGGCTCTGGCCGGAAATCCGCCGCTACGGCAAGCTGTCGTAAAAAATTATTGGGGGAATGAACCGCGAAATACGCCAAATACGCGAACAAGATTTTTTTCCGCGTGGTTCGCGTGGTTCGCGGTAAAAAATGGGATGGACAACCGGCGGCGACGGGCGCAATTTCGGGCGCGTGACCGGAATCAGCACGGCGAAATGCCGGAGACGGGCGGTGACTGGCCAGGGTTCATTGTGGGCTTTTCAATTTTCTTTTTTGCTATTTTGGAGCAGGCGACCGAAAAGGGAAAAGTCAAAAACAAGTTCGAGAGTTTCAGAGTGCTGGACGCTGCCGCTTGTGCAACCTGGTTCAAAAACGTAAAAATGAAAAATAAGGCGATGTGGCACTACCCCTTTCTTCAGACGAGGAAAAGCGACCCAACCGAGACTTCGTGCCTTTCCTTCAATCTCATTGGCGATTCTCGGCAGTTCCGTCCCGCTCTTAAGTTGTCTGGATTTTGCAGCGGTAGCACTGAAACTTAGGTCGTATGCCGAATGCTGAAACCCATCACTGTCGATAAGTAGCGGCTCATTGCTATACGTCGGGATGCGGTAATCCCAGAGGTTGGAAAATACTGCCTCGAAAAGAAGAAGTTTTTCCTCCTCTTCGCTGAATTCGTCAACGCGAATCACTGCATCAAGAACTATCCTTCCGATGCGAACCTCCATATAATCACCACCGACACGAAGTCCGTCTGAAGAATGAGCTAGAGTTTTGTGATGGCTTTGACTCATAGCCGGATTTATTCCCACTCAATCGTCCCCGGCGGCTTGCTGGTGATGTCGAGGACGCAGCGGTTCACGCCTTTCACCTCGTTGATGATGCGGCTCGCCAGCTTCTCCAGCAGGTCGTAGGGCAGCTTCACCCAGTCGGCGGTCATGCCGTCCTGCGATTCCACGGCGCGGATGGCGATGGTGTATTCGTAGGTGCGCTCGTCGCCCATCACGCCCACGCTGCGCACGGGCAGCAGCACGGCAAAGCTCTGCCAGATTTTGTAATACAGCCCGCTCAATTTCATTTCCTCAACGACGATGGCGTCGGCATTGCGCAAAATCTCGCAGCGCGCGGGCGTGACTTCGCCGAGAATGCGCACGGCCAGGCCGGGGCCGGGGAACGGCTGCCGCCAGACGATGTCCTTCGGCACGCCCAGTTCTTCGCCGAGCAGACGGACTTCGTCCTTGAACAAATTTTTCAGCGGCTCGACGAGCTTGAATTTCATGCCCTTCGGCAGGCCGCCGACGTTGTGATGGCTCTTGATGAGCGCGGCGGGATTGCCGCCAATCGGCACGGACTCGATGACGTCGGGATACAAAGTTCCCTGCGCGAGAAATTTCGCCTTGTTCGCCTTGCCCACCCGTTTCGTCGCCGCCTGAAACACATCAATGAAGGTCTTGCCGATGATCTTGCGCTTCTTTTCCGGGTCGGTGACGCCCTTGAGCTTGTCGAGAAACAGCTTCGTCGCGTCCACGTATTGCAGCCGGATGTTGAAGCTGCGGGCAAAAACATTCTGCACCACCTCCGCCTCGCGCGCACGGAGCACGCCGTTGTTGACGAAAATGCAGGTGAGCTGGTCGCCGATGGCCTTGTGCAGCAGCGCCGCCGCGACGCTGGAATCCACCCCGCCGCTCAGGCCGAGGACGACGTGTTCCGTGCCGACCTGCGCGCGGATTTCCTCGACGGCCTGATCTACGTAATTCCGCATCGTCCAGCTTTTGCCGCAGCCGCAGACGCCGTGGACGAAGTTGGAAATAATTTCTTTGCCGCGCGGCGTGTGGACGACTTCGGGATGGAACTGCAGCCCGAAAAATTTCTTCGCCCGGTTTTCGATGGCGGCGTATTCGGAATTTTCCGTGACGGCGACGGGCTTGAAGCCGTTGGGAATTTTCGTGAGCTTGTCGCCGTGGGAATTCCACACCTGCAAATTTCCCGGCAGCTTGGCGAACAGCGCGCAGGACTTGTCCTTGATCGTCAGCGTGCCCTTGCCGTATTCGCGCTTGAGGCCTTTCTCGACCTTGCCGCCGAGAAATTGCGCGAAGAGCTGCACGCCGAAACAAATGCCCAGCACCGGCACGCCAAGCTCGAAAATCGTCTTGTCCGGCAGCGGCGCGTCCGGCGCATAGACGCTCGACGGGCCGCCCGACAAAATGATCCCGCTCGGCTTCATCGCCGCGATTTTCGCGGCGGGCGTGTTGTAGTGGATGATGGTGGAATAGACGTTGCACTCGCGCACGCGGCGGGCGATGACCTGCGTGTATTGCGAGCCGAAATCCAGGATGACAATCTGTTCTTTCATGAAATCAAAAATGAAGACGGATTTTCAATCGCCGCCGCGAGTTTTGCGAGCGAAAATTGCGGGTTATTTAGGCGCCAGTTCCGGCGCGGATTCCTGGCCGTAAAAATCCTTGAAGCACTGCGGACAAAGGCTGTGGGAAAACTGGGCTTCGGAATGGGCGGTGATGTAGCCTTCGAGCTGCACCCAGTCACTGTGCTCGTCGCGGATGCTTTTGCACTGCGCGCAGATGGGCAGGATGCCTTCCAGCATCCGGACGCGCTGCCGGAGTTGGCGGGCCTGTTTGCCCAACTGGTTGGTCAGCGTCGCGAGCAGCAGCAACACGAAAAACCGCACCAGCGCGGCGGCCACCTCGTCGGCGGTGTAAGGCTTCTCATTAAAAACAAACTGGTGCGCCAACCGCGTCAGCGACAGCCCCACCGCACAGACCATCGCAAAAGGCAGGCCACGGTTCCATGCCGCCAGCATCAACGGAAAAACGAAGACAAACGGAAACACCTTCAGTGGGATCAGCTCCCAGTCCACCGCCGCCAGCGCCAGACACAGCAGCAAAATGAACCACGCGCGGCTCCACAGCCCGCGCTCGAACGCGGGCGCGTCAGGCGGGAGTGGCGGAATGGACGGTTTCAAATCGGGGTTGCTCATGCGAACGCCCCTGATTGTCGGCTCGCGCGCCGAGTCTTGGCGAGAAAAAAATTTTGCCTGCGGCGGCGGATTGCGTTACAGGTTGCGCATGATGCTTCACCACCGCCCCCGGATTGCGCCGGGACTTGCCGCGCCGAAGCGCAGCGGAGGCGGGTTCTCGCTGGTGGAGCTGCTCGTCTCGGTGGCGCTAATCGGCATCATGGCGGCGATGCTTTACGGCTTCGCCTCGCCCGGCCGCCAGCGTTCGCAGAAAAAACTCTGCGCGGACAACCTCCAGAAAATTTATCTCGCGCTCCAGATTTACGCGAACGACTTTCACGGCGCGCTACCGCAAAACCCCGGCGCCGCCACCTCCGAAGATGTGCTTGGCCAGCTCGTGCCGAAATACACGGCGGACACGTCCATCTTTATCTGCCCCGGCGGCCGCGATGCGCCGATTCCGTCCGGCGAGCCGTTGCGAAACCACAAGATCAGCTACGCCTATTTCATGGGCCGCCGGCTGGACAGCGCGCAAAATGTTCTGATGTCCGACCGGCAGGTGGACACGCAGCCGAAACATCCGGGCGAATTTGCTTTTTCCCCGGACGGCAAACCGCCCGGCAACAACCATCACAAATACGGCGGCAATTTTCTTCTCGGCGACGGCAGCGTGTCGGACAGCCCGGCGCTACTGGCGTTTCCGCTCGCTATTCCGCCGGGCGTCGTGCTATTGAACCCCAAGCCTTGACGCCATGAAAATCCAATGTGCCTGCGGCGCAAAATACGAGTTTGACACCACGCCGGAAATGGCCGACGACCCGGTCAAGTTCGTCTGTCCCCAGTGCGGCCTTGACTCGTCCGCCCGCGTCAACGACCTCATCCGGGAGGAATTTGGCATCCCGCCATTGCCGACCGTCGCCGCGCCGCGTCTGAAAATTGCGCGTGACGAAACCCCGGCGGCACCGCCGCCGGCCGCGCCGGCTGCCGCCTCAAAATTTTGTGCGAAGCATCCGCGCGTCCGCGTCACGGGCAACTGCGCCGTCTGCCAGAAGCCGATTTGCCCGGAGTGCATGGCCATGTTCGGTTTTTTTTGTTCGCCGCTATGCAAGGGCAAAGCCGAGGCGCAGAAAATTGACGTGCCCGTTTTTGCCGGCCGCAAGGATCTGATCGCGGCGCGGTCCCGGCGCAAGACCAGCTTGATTTTCGGCGCGCTCGGTGCAGTCGTCGTTTTGGCGCTCGGCGTTTGGGCGTGGTATGAGTTTATCGGCTCCGTGCCACGCCCATATTTTTCCGTGCGCTTTGACGACGCCAGCCGCGCCTACTCCGGCACATCGCAGCTCGTCGGCAAAAATGATTTTGTTTTCCTGCATGGCAGCACGCTGGCGCGCTGCGACCTGAAAACCAAAAAGCAAATCTGGTCGCAAGAGCTGGTGACGACGCAGCAGATTGCCGACGTGGTGAAGGCGGAAAAGGATTTGGAAGCGCGTCAGGACCAGGAAAATTCCGACGGCTACCACCACCGGCGCAGCGCGGACGACATTGAAAGAACGGCGAAGCAAATCTTGCAGGCCGAACTTTCCCTGCGCGTCGTCGGCCAGGACATCTGGGTGAAAAATACGGACAAGCTGACGCATTTCAGTTGGGACAGCGGCGAGGTGCTGCGCGAAATCCCACTGCCCGAACGCGGCGAACTGGTCCAGAATGGCGACGAGCTGCTCGTGCTCGGCGCGCAAACCGTCACGCACGTCAGCCCCGCGAGCGGCGATTCCCACGTCGAGAATTTTGGCGCAACGGCGCCGGCGGGCGCGCAAAATCCCGACGGCGCCGGGCTGTCGGGCTTGGGCGGCGGCCAGCCGCTGGATCCGCAGAAAGTTGAGGCGCAGGTGCGGGGATTGAACCTGCCCGGGCGGATGGCGTTGCCCGCGCTGCTCGCCAACGCCGAACACGAGCGCCAGCTTGAGGCCGCGCTGCGGGACAACCCGCAGACGCCGCGCCCGGAAAATCCCCGGACGCCGGCGGCGGAAATTTCCCGCCTGGTTCCCGGCCCGGGCGGCGGCGCGCAGCTTTCCGCGCGCCTGCTGGAGGCGCACATGGTCACCCGCTCCGCGATGCAGGCGGCGTCCGGCCCGTCCGCCCTCAATGGCGACCTGAACGGCGGCAAATCGGCCGAGGCCGCCAACGAAATCCTGAATGAGATGCAGCGCAACAACGGCGGCGGTTCCGTCACCGAGGATGAAAGCCGCTATCAGGCCACCGTGCATCTGCCGGGCGCGACCGGCGCGTCCGACTGGATCGGCGAAGTCATCGGCCCGCCGCAGTTGTTTGTTTTGAAGACGTTGAACGTCGTCACCGCCGGCAAGACCGTCATCGTCCTCGACAAGACCAACAAAAAACTCTGGCAGGCCGAACTCACCTACGCCGTGCCGGCCGGCGGCGGCGAATCGCGGTTCGGCGCCGGCCCGTGCGTGGAGCGCGCCGGCACGCTTTACGTTTTCGACCAGGCGGTCTTGTCGGCGTTTGATTTGAACACCGGCAACGCCCGCTGGCGCCTGCCGTCCGTCGGCGTCGTCGGACTTATTTTTGACGACGAAGGCAAGGTTTACATCAACACCACCACCGGCAATCCCGACGACATCAAATATTCGCGGCAGATTGACATCTCCCGAAAAACCGAGGCCGTGCTGTTCAAGGTTGACCCGCAGACCGGCAAAACTTTGTGGAGCATCAAGCCCGGCGGCTACATTGCCTACCTGTCGGGAAAATTCATTTACACCGTCGCGTCGTTCGACCCGAACCCCGGCGACCAGGACGTGCTGAACGACATGACCGACATCCAAAAGCCGCCCTACCTGCGCATCGCGCGTCTCCGCCCCGCCGACGGGCGGATTTTGTGGGAAGTCCATCAGGATCGCTGCCCCGTGGCTGTCCAGTTCGACGAGAATTCCATCGAACTCATTTTTAAGCGCGAAGTGCAGGTGCTGCGCTTTCTGGCGTTCTAAAAACTTTTTGCCACCAGCTCGCGCGCCTGCCGGATCAGGTTCAAATCCTCCGCGAGATTGCCGAAACGCAAATCTGGTAAACCGCTTTGCTGCTGGCCGAGCAGTTCTCCCGGCCCGCGCAATTTTAAATCCGCCTCCGCAATTTTGAAACCGTCATTCGTCTCCTCCAAAATTTTCAGCCGCGCGAGCGCCTCCGGATGCTGCGCGTCTGAAACCAAGATGCAAAAGCTCTCGTGCGCGCCGCGCCCAATGCGGCCGCGAAGCTGATGCAACTGCGCCAGGCCAAAATGCTCCGCGTTCTCGATGAGCATCACCGTCGCGTTCGGCACGTCCACGCCGACCTCGATGAGCGAGGTGGCGACGAGCGCCTGGATTATATTCGCGCGGAAATCCGCCATCACGCGTTCCTTCTCTACCGGCTTGATGCGTCCGTGCAACAGACCGACTTTGAATCCCGTCAGCGCCCGCTGGACGTTTTCAAATTCCTTCGTCACCGCCTTGATGTCCTTGTCCGTGTCCGCCACCTCGACGCGCGGATAAACGATGTAAGCCTGCCGTCCGCCGGAAATTTTCTCGCGGATGAAGGCAAAAACCTTCGGCAGCTTGTCCGTCATCCGCACGAAAGTTTTAATCTGGCCGCGTCCGGCGGGCATTTCATCAATCACCGAAACATCCAAATCTCCATAAAGCGTCAGGCCGAGCGTGCGCGGAATCGGCGTCGCCGTCATCACCAGCAGATGCGGATAATTCCCCTTGCGCACCAGCGTCTCGCGCTGCGCCACGCCGAACTTATGCTGCTCGTCAATAATCACCAGGCCAAGCTTCGGCAAATCGAATCCCGCCGTGAACAAAGCGTGGGTTCCGACGTAGATGGAGGATGGAGAATTGAGGATGGACGGACGGACGCGCTTACCATCTTCCAGCTTCAATCCTCCATCCTCACCACTCTTCCGACTTCCCGTCTGCAATTCCACTTTCACGCCGAGCGGCTCAAACCATTTTGTAAAATTCCGAAAATGCTGCTCCGCCAAGATTTCCGTTGGGGCCATCAGCACCACGTTGAAGCCGCTTTCCAGCGCCATGAGCGCCGAGCACGCGGCCACCGCTGTTTTGCCGGAGCCGACATCGCCCTGCAACAGCCGCCGCATGGGATGCGCGCCGCCCATGTCCGCGCGGATTTCCTTTAGGACATTTGCCTGCGCCGCCGTGAGCTTGAAGCCGAGCTGCGCGAGAAACGGCTTCATCAAACGGTTGTCACCACTGCACGGAAGCGCCTTCGCGCTCGCCTCGAATTTTTTCCGGCGCGACTGGATTTGGAATTGCAGCGCTACAAATTCATCCAGTGCCAGCCGCTGCCTCGCGATTTCCACATCCGTCAATTCTTCGGGAAAATGAATCATGCGCACCGCGTTCGAGCGCGCGGGAAACCTTTTCAAATCCAGCGCGATGGCTGGTTCGGTAATTTCCTTTTCAAACTTCTCCAACGCCCGCCAAACCAGCGTGCGCAGCACGCGCGCCGTCAGCCCTTCCGTCAGTGGATGCACCGGCACGATACGGTTGACGTGGACAAATTCATCTTCGCCCGGCTCGACCAGTTCCGTTTCGGGATGCGTGAACGTGCGTGGCTTTTTGGCGTCTTCCAATTT
>Ga0302201_10003427_pt1 | contig 11786 bp, 8 predicted proteins | sample II_Bog_N3_2_FD_194586 | JGI IMG/M metagenome (GOLD analysis project Ga0302201, IMG submission 194586) | Peat permafrost microbial communities from Stordalen Mire near Abisko, Sweden - II_Bog_N3_2 | ecosystem: Environmental > Terrestrial > Soil > Wetlands > Peat | place: Sweden: Abisko, Stordalen...
GCGCAGGATCAGGATCACCAGTACGCCGATGGGGATCATCACCATGATCATGAAGGTCTGCTGGGTTTGCAGCGGCAGGCCGTAGAGCGAATATTCGAGGAAGTTGGCGTCGGAGTTCTCGTCGGTCAGCTTGGCCAGGCGGATCGCGTTCATCTCGCTGTTGTTCAGGCTGAAGGTGACGCCGGCTTTCTTGCCGCCCTCGACGCTGATCAGGTTGTCGGCGCCGGTCCACCAGAGCAGGCGGTCGGACGGCAGGCCCTGTTCACCGGTGTCCGGGTTGAAGTACAGCCAGTCCGTGCCATTGAAGCTGCGCAGCCAGAGCTCCGGGGTCTGCGGTTGATCGGCCACCAGGCGCAGGGTGTGGGCGCGTTCCATCGGCACGTGGGCGATGGACAGCAGCAGCTCGATGATCTGCGCCTTGTGCGGGGTCGAGGGATCGCCGGCCAGCAGCAGCTTGACGTTGTCATCGCCGAGGTTGTTGACCCGTTTGATGGTTTCGCCGATGAAGGTCTCGACGTCCGCCGAGTGCTGGCGGATCGGCGCGAGCAAGGCGTCCGCGGCGATTTTCTCCGGCCCTTCGATCGCCATGCTGTCGCGGAAGGTCGGGCCTTTGACCTTGGGTTTCTCACCGGTGTAGCGCTTGGTCAGCACCAGGCGGTAATACAGCGTCTGCTTGCCGCTGACCTTGCGTGCCGACCAGGTCACCTTGCGGTTGCCGTCGGCGCGGTTGACGCTGACCCCGTAGTTGTTGGAGATGAAGCTCTCGTTGAGGCTGACGTAGTCGCGGCTCAGGGGCGGGACGAACATCTGGATCTTCACCGGTTCCTTGGTGCTGGCGACGAACTCGACCTTGGCGTCGATGTTCCACAAGTCGTCCGTGGCATCCTCGGTGACGGGAATACCCAGCACGAAAATCTGATAGGCCGTGACCGAAGCACCCAGCAACACCAGTACGGTGATGAGGATTTTCAGGTGGAGGGTGAGAGAACGCATTCGGATTACTCGGCGGTTTGAGCGTCGTTGGTGCAGGCGGGTTTGCCGGCAGCGTATTTAAGACTGGGGTCGACCAGCGCATCGAAGCGCTTGAGGGCTTCGGAGCCGATCAGCAGCGGGTATTGGAAGCTGCTGCGGTCGGTCAAGTTCACTTCTATGCTGCGCAAGGCGCTGCCCATGCAGATTTCCAGGCTGATCACCGGGCGTGCGGTATAGGCGTTGCCCTCGTCCGGGTCATAGTCGCCGGCGCGGCGCTTGATCTTGCTGACGCGGGCCAGGGGCAGTTCGATCGGGTGTGAATGGGCGGCGTCGATCGCCAGGTAGAAGCGCACCCAGCTTTCGCCGTTGCGTTTGAACCGGTGGATGTCGCGAGCACTGAGGGAGGCGGTCTTGGCGCCGGTGTCGAGCTTGGCCGGCACTTGCAGGTCGATCCCGGCCAGTTGCGCGTACTCGTTCAGGCCGTACACCGTCTTCTCGGTCGCGAGGCTGATGCCAGGCAGACAAAACAGGCAGAGAAGCAGTAGGGGGAAAGGCTTGAGTCTCATAAATCCTGGCGCGTATCGGGCAATCTTGATTCAAGGGGACTGGCAATGATCGCGCAAGCATCCTCGTACGTCTGTCAGAAAAATATGACAGGCAGCGCATCGGCGGATGCGCGCGGCATTCTAGCATGCCGGACCTGTCGCGCCAGCGCCGGGCGCCTCCCTTGTCGGATAGGCCGGGGTTGTCCCTTGCCGTGTGCAGTGCAGGGCGCTTCTTAGACTATTGTCGACAATACCAATTAATTCTTTGACTGATTTGTTGATATTGGCTAGTTTTAGCGCCATTGAAGGATAAGGTGTCGACAATATGCTGCATGAGCTGGAGCCGCCCGCGATTGCCCAGGACGATTCGGAAACCTTGTCCGAGAACGTCTTCCGGCGCATTCAAGCGGCGATCGTCAAGGGTGAAATCGCCCCCGGCAGCAAGATTTCCGAGCCGGAACTGGCACGCACCTACGGCATCAGCCGCGGCCCGCTGCGCGAGGCCATTCACCGTCTGGAGGGCCAGCGACTGCTGGTGCGCGTGCCCCATGTCGGTGCGCGGGTGGTGTCCCTCAGCCAGGCCGAACTGATCGAACTCTACGAAATTCGCGAGTCCCTCGAAGGCATGGCCTGTCGCCTGGCGGCCGAGCGCATGACCGCCGAGGAAATCGAGGAGTTGAGAGAGGTTCTCAATACTCATGAGCGCGACGCGGCGTTCCAGGCCGGGGTCGGTTATTACCAGCAGGAAGGCGATTTCGACTTCCACTACCGGATCATCCAGGGCGCCGGCAACCGCACCCTGACCCAGATGCTCTGCGGCGAGCTGTACCAGTTGGTGCGCATGTACCGCATCCAGTTTTCCGTCACCCCCAACCGGCCACGCCAGGCGTTCGCCGAGCACCACCGGATTCTCGACGCCATCGCCGAACGCGATGGCGAATTGGCCGAACTGTTGATGCGCCGCCATATCGGCGCGTCGAAACGCAATATCGCGCGTCACTACCAGGACGCCGTCAAACCGACAGCTACGAAGCGAGGTGAGTCATGAGTCAGGGTTCCAACAAGAGCACGCCCGGTCAGCGTTTCCGCGATGCGGTCGCCAGCGAACAGCCCTTGCAGGTGGTCGGCGCGATCAACGCCAACCACGCCTTGCTGGCCAAGCGCGCCGGCTTCAAGGCCATCTACCTGTCCGGCGGCGGTGTCGCGGCCGGCTCCCTCGGGGTGCCGGACCTGGGCATCACCGGCCTGGATGACGTGCTCACCGACGTGCGGCGGATCACCGATGTCTGCGACCTGCCGCTGCTGGTGGATGTCGACACCGGTTTCGGTGCCTCGGCGTTCAACGTGGCGCGCACGGTCAAGTCGATGATCAAGTTCGGCGCGGCGGCGATCCATATCGAGGACCAGGTCGGCGCCAAGCGTTGCGGCCACCGTCCGAACAAGGAAATCGTCACCCTGCAGGAAATGGTCGACCGCATCAAGGCGGCGGTGGATGCCCGCACCGACGACAGTTTCGTGATCATGGCGCGCACCGACGCCCTGGCCGTGGAAGGCCTGGAGTCGGCCCTGGAACGGGCCGCCGCGTGCATCGAGGCCGGCGCCGACATGGTCTTTCCGGAAGCCATCACCGAACTTGAAATGTACAAGCTGTTCGCCAGCCGCGTGAAGGCACCGATCCTGGCCAACATCACCGAGTTCGGCTCGACGCCGCTGTTCACCACCGAACAGCTGAAGTCCGCCGACGTGTCCCTGGTGCTGTACCCGCTGTCGGCGTTCCGCGCGATGAACAAGGCGGCGGAAAACGTCTACACCGCGATTCGCCGGGATGGCACCCAGCAGAACGTCATCGACACCATGCAGACCCGCATGGAGCTTTACGATCGTATCGACTACCACACCTTCGAGCAGAAGCTCGATGCGCTGTTTGCCCAGAAGAAGGGCTGAGACCTGACTACCCTGACTTGCCGGGTCCCTGATAAATTCAAGAATTGGAGAGAGCAATGGCTGAAGCAAAAGTACTGAGCGGTGCCGGCCTGCGTGGCCAGGTCGCCGGGCAAACCGCCTTGTCCACCGTCGGCCAGGCCGGTGCCGGCCTGACTTACCGTGGCTACGACGTGCGTGAACTGGCCGCCGACGCGCGTTTCGAAGAAGTTGCCTACCTGCTGCTCTACGGCGATCTGCCGAATGCCACCGAACTGGCGGCCTACATGGGCAAGCTGAAGACCTTGCGGGATCTGCCCCAGGCGCTGAAGGAAGTCCTCGAGCGGATTCCCGCCGACGCCCATCCGATGGACGTGATGCGCACCGGCTGTTCCTTCCTTGGCAATATCGAACCCGAAGGCGACTTCGCCCGCCAGCATGAAGCCACCGACCGGCTGCTGGCCGCGTTCCCGGCGATCATGTGCTACTGGTATCGCTTCAGCCACGAAGGCAAGCGCATCGACTGCGTGACCGACGAGGCTTCCATCGGCGGCCACTTCCTGCACCTGCTGCATGGCAAGGCGCCGAGCGAGCTGCATCGCAAGGTGATGGACGTGTCGCTGATCCTCTACGCGGAGCACGAGTTCAACGCCTCGACCTTTACCGCGCGGGTCTGTGCCTCGACCCTGTCCGACCTGTTCTCCTGCATCACCGCGGCCATCGGTTCCCTGCGCGGTCCGCTGCATGGCGGTGCCAACGAGGCGGCGATGGAAATGATCGAGCGTTTCAGCTCGCCCCAGGAAGCCGTCGAAGGCACCCTCGGCATGCTGGCGCGCAAGGACAAGATCATGGGCTTCGGCCACGCGATCTACAAAGACAACGATCCGCGCAATGAAGTGATCAAGGGCTGGTCGAAGAAACTCGCCGATGAAGTCGGTGACACCGTGCTGTTCCCGGTCTCCGAAGCCATCGACAAGACCATGTGGGAACAGAAGAAACTCTTCCCCAACGCCGACTTCTACCATGCCTCGGCGTACCACTTCATGGGCATCCCGACCAAGCTGTTCACGCCGATCTTCGTCTGCTCGCGCCTGACCGGCTGGGCCGCGCATGTGTTCGAGCAGCGTGGCAACAACCGCATTATCCGTCCGAGCGCCGAGTACATCGGCGTCGAACAGCGCAAGTTCGTGCCAATCGAGCGTCGCTGACTGGAGGAAGTGGATCGTTACAGGTTGGAGTCCAGCTCAAGAACACCGCCGACCTGTAGGAGCCAGGCTTGCCTGCGAAGGGGCCCTTGAAGCCGCCAAAAGCTTCGCGGGCAAGCCCTGCTCCTACAAGGACGGTGTTCAGGTTTGAGAGCCGGTTCCGGCAGGTTCCGCGTCCACTCTTGACCTTACCGTGATCGAGTCCCAGACCATGAATAGCCAATACCGTAAATCGCTGCCCGGCAGCCACCTGGATTTCTTCGACGCCCGTGCGGCAGTCGAGGCCATCCAGCCCGGGGCCTACGCGACCCTGCCTTACACCTCGCGGGTACTCGCCGAGAACCTGGTCCGGCGCTGCGACCCGGCGACCCTCACCGATTCCTTGAAACAACTGATCGAGCGCAAGCGCGACCTCGACTTCCCCTGGTTCCCGGCCCGGGTGGTCTGTCATGACATTCTCGGCCAGACCGCCCTGGTCGACCTGGCCGGCCTGCGCGATGCCATCGCTTCCCAGGGCGGCGACCCGGCCCAGGTCAACCCGGTGGTGCCGACCCAGCTGATCGTCGACCACTCCCTGGCTGTGGAATGCGGCGGTTTCGATCCGGATGCCTTCACCAAGAACCGCGCCATCGAAGACCGGCGCAACGAAGACCGTTTCCATTTCATCGACTGGACCAGGAAGGCCTTCAAGAACGTCGATGTGATCCCGCCCGGCAACGGCATCATGCACCAGATCAACCTGGAGAAAATGTCGCCGGTGATCCAGGCGCGGGACGGCGTGGCTTTCCCTGACACCTGTGTCGGCACCGACAGCCACACCCCCCACGTCGATGCCCTGGGGGTGATCGCCATCGGTGTCGGCGGCCTCGAAGCCGAGAGCGTGATGCTCGGCCGGGCGTCCTGGATGCGCCTGCCGGAAAGCGTCGGCGTCGAACTGACCGGCAAGCTGCAACCGGGCATCACCGCCACCGATATGGTGCTGGCGTTGACCGAGTTCCTGCGTAAGCAGAAAGTGGTGGGTGCCTGGCTGGAGTTCTTTGGCGAAGGCGCCTCGGCCCTGACCCTGGGCGATCGCGCGACCATTTCCAACATGGCTCCGGAGTACGGCGCCACGGCGGCGATGTTCTACATCGACCAGCAGACCATCGATTACCTGAAGCTCACCGGGCGTGAAGACGACCAGGTCAAGCTGGTGGAAACCTACGCCCGCCACACCGGGCTCTGGGCCGACAGCCTGAAAGGCGCGGACTACGAGCGTGGCTTGAGCTTCGACCTGTCCTCGGTGGTGCGCAACATGGCCGGCCCGAGCAACCCCCATGCCCGCGTTGCCACCAGCGACCTGGCGGCCAAGGGCATTGCCGGCCAGTGGGACGATGTGCCGGGGCAGATGCCCGACGGCGCGGTGATCATCGCCGCCATCACCAGTTGTACCAATACCAGCAACCCGCGCAACGTGATCGCTGCCGGCCTGATGGCGCGCAACGCCAACAAGCTCGGCCTGACCCGCAAGCCCTGGGTCAAGTCGTCCCTGGCGCCGGGTTCCAGGACCGTGGCGCTGTACCTCGACGAAGCCGGACTGACCAAGGAGCTGGAGCAACTGGGCTTTGGCGTCGTGGCTTTTGCCTGCACCACCTGCAACGGCATGTCCGGCGCGCTGGACCCGGCGATCCAGCAGGAAATCATCGACCGCGACCTCTACGCCACGGCCGTGTTGTCCGGTAACCGCAACTTCGACGGGCGCATCCATCCGTACGCCAAGCAGGCCTTCCTCGCCTCGCCGCCACTGGTGGTGGCCTACGCCATCGCCGGCACCATCCGCTTCGATATCGAGAAGGACGTGCTGGGCCTGGACGCCGACGGCCAGGAGATCCGCCTCAAGGACATCTGGCCGAGCGACGAAGAGATCGACGCGGTGGTCAAGGCCTCGGTGAAGCCGGAGCAGTTCCGCAAGGTCTACATCCCGATGTTCGCGATCCACGAAGACACCGGTCCCAAGGTCGCGCCGCTGTACGACTGGCGGCCGATGAGCACCTATATCCGCCGTCCGCCGTACTGGGAAGGCGCCCTGGCCGGTGCGCGGCCGCTCAAGGGCATGCGCCCGCTGGCGGTGCTGCCGGACAATATCACCACCGACCACCTGTCGCCTTCCAACGCCATCATGCTCGACAGCGCGGCCGGCGAGTACCTGGAGAAAATGGGCTTGCCGGAGGAGGACTTCAACTCCTACGCGACCCACCGGGGTGACCACCTGACCGCACAGCGCGCGACCTTCGCCAACCCGAAACTGTTCAACGAAATGGTCGTGGAAAACGGCAAGGTCAAGCAGGGCTCCCTGGCGCGGGTCGAGCCGGAAGGCCAGGTCATGCGCATGTGGGAAGCCATCGAAACCTACATGGCACGCAAGCAGCCGCTGATCATCATTGCCGGTGCCGACTACGGCCAGGGTTCGTCCCGTGACTGGGCGGCCAAGGGCGTGCGCCTGGCCGGGGTCGAGGCGATTGCCGCCGAAGGCTTCGAGCGTATCCACCGCACCAACCTGGTGGGCATGGGCGTGTTGCCGCTGGAGTTCAAGCCGGGTACGGACCGCAAGACCCTCGGCATCGACGGCACCGAGACCTTCGACGTGATCGGTGAGCGCACCCCGCGTAACACCCTGACCCTGGTCATCAATCGTCACGACGGCGAGCGTCTCGAAGTGCCGGTGACCTGCCGCCTCGACACCGCCGAAGAGGTCTCGATCTACGAGGCCGGCGGTGTCTTGCAGCGTTTTGCCCAGGACTTCCTCCAATCGGCCACGGCTGGCTAGGCGACCTGCCGGGGCGGCAGTCCGCCCCGGCCCTCACAGGACACGATTTCATGGCCCACGTAGCGCAAATCAAGATCCCCGCCACCTATATGCGTGGCGGCACCAGCAAAGGGGTGTTCTTCAACCTCAACGACCTGCCCGAAGCGGCGCAATTGCCCGGCGCGGTGCGCGATGCGTTGTTGTTGCGGGTGATCGGCAGCCCCGATCCCTATGAGAAGCAGATCGACGGCATGGGCGGGGCGACCTCCAGCACCAGCAAGACGGTGATCCTGTCCAAGAGCATCAAGGCCGACCACGACGTCGACTACCTGTTCGGCCAGGTCTCCATCGACAAGCCGTTTATCGACTGGAGTGGCAACTGCGGCAACCTGTCGGCGGCGGTCGGTTCGTTCGCCATCAGCGCCGGCCTGGTGGATGCCGGGCGGATCCCGCGCAATGGCGTGGCGGTGGTGCGGATCTGGCAGGTGAATATCGGCAAGACCATCATCGCCCATGTGCCGATCACCGAGGGTGCGGTGCAGGAAACCGGTGACTTCGAACTCGACGGCGTGACCTTTCCGGCCGCCGAAGTGCAGCTGGAGTTCATGGATCCGGCGGCCGAGGAAGAGGGCGCCGGCGGTTCGATGTTCCCCACCGGTAATCTGGTGGACGACCTGGAGGTGCCGGGTGTCGGTACCTTCAAGGCGACCATGATCAATGCCGGGATTCCGACGATCTTCGTCAATGCGGCGGATATCGGCTACACCGGTACTGAGTTGCAGGGCGATATCAACGGCGATCCCAAGGCCCTGGCGATGTTCGAGACGATCCGTGCCTACGGTGCCGTGCGCATGGGCTTGATCCGCCATATCGATGAGGCGGCGACCCGTCAGCACACGCCGAAGGTGGCGTTTGTCGCGGCGCCGGCGAGCTATACCGCGTCGAGCGGCAAGCCGGTGGCGGCGGCGGATCTGGATCTGCTGGTGCGGGCCTTGTCCATGGGCAAGCTGCACCACGCGATGATGGGCACGGCGGCGGTGGCCATCGGCACGGCGGCGGCGATCCCCGGCACCCTGGTGAACCTGGCGGCGGGCGGTGGCGCCCGAAGTGCGGTGCGTTTCGGCCATCCGTCGGGCGCCTTGCGGGTTGGCGCCGAGGCCACTGAGGTCAACGGCGAGTGGACCGTGGTCAAGGCCATCATGAGCCGCAGTGCGAGGGTCCTCATGGAAGGCTGGGTGCGTGTGCCGGGCGATGCCTTTTGAGCTGAACCACCCACGGAGTGAAGCGAAGATGAGTGCCAACGTTGATCTGAACATCCGTCCCGATTACGACCAGGTCCTGCAGGACATCGCCGACTACGTTCTCGGCTACCAGATCGAGTCCGCGGAGGCGCTGGATACCGCGCGCAATTGCCTGATGGACACCTTGGGCTGCGGCCTGCTGGCCCTGCGTTTTCCCGAGTGCACCAAGCATCTCGGGCCGTTGGTCGAGGGCACCGTCGTGCCGTTCGGCTCCCGTGTGCCGGGGACGAGCTTTCGCCTCGATCCGGTCAAGGCCGCCTGGGATATCGGCTGCATCGTCCGCTGGCTCGATTACAACGACACCTGGCTGGCGGCCGAGTGGGGCCACCCCTCGGACAACCTCGGCGGGATTCTCGCGGTGGCCGATCATCTGTCGCAGAAACGCGTGGCCAACGGCGAGGCGCCGCTCAGCGTGCGGGTGGTGCTGGAAGCGATGATCATGGCCCACGAGATCCAGGGCGTGATCGCCCTGGAAAACTCCTTCAATCGGGTCGGCCTTGATCACGTGCTGCTGGTGAAAGTCGCTTCCACCGCGGTCACCGCCAAACTGATGGGCGCCAGCCGTGAACAACTGCTGGCGGCGCTGTCCCATGCCTTTGTCGATGGCCAGGCGCTGCGCACCTATCGTCATGCACCGAATGCCGGCTCGCGTAAATCCTGGGCAGCGGGGGATGCGACCAGCCGTGGCGTACGCCTGGCGGATATCGCCCTGCGCGGGGAAATGGGCATTCCCGGGGTGTTGAGCGCGCCGCAATGGGGCTTCTACGATGTGCTGTTCAGTCACACCAACAAGGATCTGGCGCTCAAGCCCGAGGACAAGCGCACTTTCAGCCTTTCCCAGCCGTATGGCAGCTATGTCATGGAAAATGTGCTGTTCAAGATCAGTTTCCCGGCCGAGTTCCATGCCCAGACCGCCTGCGAGGCAGCGGTGACGCTACATCCGCAGGTCAGGAACCGCTTGGGCGAGATCGAGCGGATCGTGATTACCACCCATGAGTCGGCGATTCGCATCATTTCCAAGGTCGGCAAGCTGGCCAATGCCGCCGACCGCGACCACTGCCTGCAGTACATGACGGCGGTGCCGCTGGCTTTCGGCAACCTGGTGGCCGAGCACTACGAGGACGATTTCCACGGGAGCCATCCGATCATCGACGTACTGCGCGAGAAGATGGTGATCGTTGAGGACCCGCGTTACACCCGTGAATACCTGGAGGCCGACAAGCGTTCGATCGCCAATGCGGTGCAGGTGTTCTTCAAGGACGGGACGAGTACCGCGCAGGTGCTGGTGGAATACCCGATCGGCCATCGCCGCCGTCGGGCCGAGGGCATTCCGTTGCTGGAAGACAAGTTCAAGGCCAATCTGGCGACGCGCTTTACCGCCCAGCGCAGTGCCGAGATCCTGGCCCTGTGCAAGGACCCGGCGCGCCTGGAGGCGACGCCGGTGCATCGGTTTGTCGATCTCTTCGTGATCTAGGCGCGTTACTTGAAGCGCCGCTCCACGCCTTTCTCGACGAGAATCTTCGCGGAAATCTCTTCCACCGAGAAATGCGTTGAATTGATATGGGCGATGTTCTCGCGGCGGAACAGGTTTTCCACCTCGCGCACTTCGAACTCGCACTGGGCATAGCTGGAGTAGCGGCTGTTGGGCTTGCGCTCGTTGCGGATCGCGGTGAGGCGGTCCGGGTCGATGGTCAGGCCGAACAGTTTGTGCTGGTGGGCGCGCAGGGCGGCCGGCAGTTGCAGGCGCTCCATGTCGTCCTCGGTCAGCGGGTAGTTGGCCGCGCGGATGCCGAATTGCATCGCCATGTACAAGCAGGTCGGGGTCTTGCCGCAGCGCGACACGCCCACCAGGATCAGGTCGGCCTTGTCGTAATAGTGGGTGCGGGCGCCGTCGTCGTTGTCCAGGGCGAAGTTCACCGCCTCGATGCGCTCCATGTAGTTGGAGTTGCCGCCGATGGAGTGGGACTTGCCCACCGAGTAGGACGAGTGTTCGCTCAGTTCCTGTTCCAGCGGGGCGAGGAAGGTGGAAAAGATGTCGATCATGAAACCATTGGACGTGGCGAGGATCTCACGAATGTCCTGGTTGACGATGGTATCGAAGATGATCGGGCGAAATCCGTCCTTTTCGGCGGCGATATTGATCTGTTGCACCATGGCCCGCGCCTTGTCCACGCTGTCGATGTACGGGCGGGTGAATTTGGCGAAGGTAATGTTCTCGAACTGCGCCAGCAGGCTTTGACCCAGGGTTTCGGCGGTGATGCCGGTACCATCGGAGATAAAGAAAGCAGATCGTTTCATTTGCGCCTTGGGCCTTAAGCTGGTGACGATTCTTGGATATGATAGGCGGGATTTGTCCGCCAGGAATGGCTGGCATTCTCACTTATTTTCCAGGTCCAGGCCACATGGCGGATAACCTGCCCATTAGAGCAGTCCGCTCCTGAGCTTTTCCAACACAGTTAGTGGAGAGATCACCTTGGTAGAGTACGTAGTTTCCCTCGATAAGCTCGGCGTCCATGATGTAGAGCACGTAGGGGGCAAGAACGCATCCCTGGGCGAGATGATCAGTAACCTCGCGGGTGCCGGTGTATCGGTCCCCGGCGGCTTTGCCACTACGGCTCAGGCGTATCGTGATTTTCTCGAACTCAGTGGCCTGAACGACCAGATCCATGCGGCGCTGGATGCGCTGGATGTCGATGACGTCAATGCCCTGGCCCGCACTGGCGCACAGATCCGCCAGTGGATCATGGAAGCCGAGTTCCCCGAGAAGCTCAACGCCGAGATCCGTACTGCCTTCGCCGCCCTGTCGGCGGGCAATCCGGACGTGGCTGTGGCCGTGCGTTCCTCGGCCACCGCCGAAGACCTGCCGGACGCGTCCTTCGCCGGCCAGCAGGAAACCTTCCTGAACATCCGCGGCGTGGAAAACGTGATCCGCGCGGCCAAGGAAGTCTTTGCCTCGCTGTTCAACGACCGCGCCATTTCCTACCGCGTGCACCAGGGCTTCGACCACAAGCTGGTGGCCCTGTCCGCCGGTGTGCAGCGCATGGTGCGTTCGGAAACC
>Ga0302201_10003434_pt1 | contig 11777 bp, 9 predicted proteins | sample II_Bog_N3_2_FD_194586 | JGI IMG/M metagenome (GOLD analysis project Ga0302201, IMG submission 194586) | Peat permafrost microbial communities from Stordalen Mire near Abisko, Sweden - II_Bog_N3_2 | ecosystem: Environmental > Terrestrial > Soil > Wetlands > Peat | place: Sweden: Abisko, Stordalen...
AAAGGCCTTGTCAGTTAATTCTCGCGAAGATCACACGCCCCACTAACTCACCTGGCTACACTCCGCTCGAACCGCCCGCGCTTCCAGCGGAATCGGCACCTGTTCCACAATCTCCAGCCCAAACCCCTCAAGCGCCGGAATGTGCATCGGTGTATTCGACAGCAGCCGAATCCGTTGAATCCCCAGGTCCGACAAAATCTGCCCGCCCAGCCCAATCGCCCTCAAAATCCGCCCCGTCCGCGCCTGCGCCCCCTCGCGGCTGCGCATTTCAGGATGCAGAATCAGCCGGTTTGCACTCGTCTCATCCGACACCACGCCGCCCCCAGGCTCAAACGGCCGCGCCTCCACCGGCGCCCGCTCAATCTCGAACCCCCGCGAAGTGTTGTGCAGGTAGAGCACAGCCCCGCAGCCTGCCTCGGCAATCATCCGCATGCTCTGGTCAAGTGTCTCGCGGCACTGGCAGTCGGCCGCAAACACATCCCCCGCCGTACACCGCGTATGCACACGAACCAACACCGCATGTCCGCATTGCCCGCGAAATACTTCGCCGCTTCCGCCCACCGCCGGCCCCGCATGAAATGCCGGACAATCCTTGCAAAGCTCACCCTTCACCAGCGCCAGGTGGCTCTCCCCGCCGTTCACTTCGCTCTCATAAGCGATCATCCGGAACTCGCCCCACCTGGTCTGAATCCGGCTCTCCCCCGCACGCACAATGTACCGCTCATTCCGCAGCCGATACCGAATCAGCTCGGCCACGGTCAAAATCGTCAGCCCATGCTCCCGGCAAAATGGAATCAGGTCCGGAATCCGCGCCATCTCCCCGTCGTCGCGCATGATCTCGCAAATAACTCCAGCCGGATTCAGCCCCGCCATCCGCGCCAGGTCAACCGAAGCCTCCGTCTGCCCCGCCCTCACCAGCACCCCGCCCTTGCGCGCCCGAAGCGGGAACACATGCCCCGGCCGCGCAAGATCGGTATAGCTCGACCGGGGATCGATCGCCGTTTTGATCGTCAGCGACCTGTCCGCCGCCGAAATCCCCGTCGTCACGCCCTCTCGCGCCTCAATCGTTTCGGTGAACGCCGTCCCAAACCGCGACGAGTTCTGCTGCGTCATCGGAAAAAGCCGAAGATAATCCGCCCGCTCCTCCGTCAGCGTCAGGCAAATCAGCCCCCGGCCAAACTTCGCCATAAAGTTGATCGCCTCCGGCGTCACATGCTCCGCCGCCAGCGTCAGATCGCCCTCGTTCTCCCGATCCTCATCGTCCACCACGACCACCATGCGCCCAGCCTTGATCTCAGCCAGCGCCCCCGGCACGTCCGTAAATGGAGCCTCGATTGTCCGCAAACTATTCGCCATAGCAACCAGCTCTCATTCTCGCCCATGGCAGGCACGAAGGGCAAAGCCGGGTGTCTGGATCGCAAATTCCGGCCACGAGATTTCAGTGCTGTTCGGGCCCGCAGGAAGGCTGTTTGACGTCTGAGCTGAGTGCGGTACCTGCCGCAGCGGGCTGCAATTTTTCCGGAAAATCGTTCCTCTTCATGAGCGCCTGAAACCGCGGTTCGCCTTTGATTGGATTCCATTGGGCTGGAACTCCTGGAGAAAACATCTCCGCAACTTCCGGGTCATGGTTCGCGTTCGCCTCATCCAGCAGTTGCAATGCTTCCTGGTTCATCCCCAGGCGAACACAGAAGTAGGCACGGCAGATGCGAGGCAGTTCCGTCTCTGGAGTGCAAGATTCGGCCCCGACAAACAATGCCTCCGACAAGCCGTGTTCGCCTCCCCGCGCATATCCGGCCCGCGCTGCCTTCGTTAATTCTCTGAGCGCCGGGTCGTTATGAAGCTCAGCCGCCTTTTCCGATTCGACTAGGTAGGCCGGATAATTTCGACGATCGAATTCAACTGCGGCCATCGATGTGTGCACTGTCGCCAGACCAGGGTCCGCGCGTTCCACTTGCTTCAGAAGCGCTGTTCCTTCCTCCTTCTTGCCCGCATCCCATAATATGATCCCCTTGCTGGCGAGTACCGAATTGGACGCTGGATCCAGCTCCTGCGCCTTGCTTATCTCCTCAAGCGACTCTGGAATGCGGGACCGCATTGAGAGCGCATTTGCAAGCCAAAGATGGGCCAAGGGGTCCTTGGGATTCAGTTCGATCGCGCGATGAAATTCCTTCTCTCCCTCGGAATACAATTTCAATGGACTCCACATTTCAGCAAAGGCCAATGCGCGGTGCCCCTCTGCAAGGGAGTCATCCAGTTCCACTGCGCGCCTGGCTGCCGCCATTGCCCGCGGATACATGTCTGCGGGGGGCAGAGTGGAAAAAATGCGTTGCATGTTATAAGTGTCTGCCAGGCCCGCATAGGCCTCTGCGCTGTTGGGATCGTGCACCACCGCCTGCATGAAGTCATCGAGAGCACGGTTGAGACTGTCTGGCGTTCGCTGGCTCCATTCATAGCGGCCCTTAAGGTAGAACTCGTGCGCCCGAGCCTTCTCCGCATCGGAAACTGCCGCCGAACCCAGAGGAACGGAACCAGGTTGATCGAACGCTCCCTGCGCTGCCAGAAACATTGAAGAAATCCGATGCGCGATTCCGCCATGAGTTGAATGAAAAGCGGCCGCATAAGCGGCCGCGCCTATCGCTGCTGCCGCCAGGATTCCAGCAAACACCACCCTCCAGCCCGGCTTGAAGCCGCGCCGACCGGCTTCCAAGCCGGCGGCTATCGCCACTGTCTGAGCCTCTCCCGGCCCGGCTATCATCCCGGCGTTCGCAGCGTCGGACCCGCCAGTGACGGATAGATCGCTTTCACCCGCAGGCCCGGCTAGCTCCGCGCCGGCATCGGCAGCATCCTGGCCAGGTGCCGGCCGCGACCTCAGCCATTCGTCCAGTTCAGCGGTGTAAGCATAGACGGCGGTCCGTCCGGCGCCCGGCGCCCGATGGGTGGGCAGCCCCCGTTCCATCTCCCAGCGCCTGACTGTCTTTTCACTCCTACCCAGATGGGCGGCAATCTCCTTCCAGCAATCGAGGCGGATTCCTCGAGCCGAATCTCCGTTGTTGTCCCAGTCTGGCGTAACTTGTGCCAAACCCAGCCTCCAATCCTGGCCCTTGTCCTCAAATGACCGCTCATGTCCGGTTAAAACAGTTGATCCTGGCTTAAATTTCCTCGATTATCGCATTGACCAAGCAGACCGGCAAAACTCCTGATACTGAAACCCAGGGGAATTGCGCTCTTTCCAGGGCTTGGTCTTCCCCCTGGCCGCCCCCCCGGAACCCGCCAGCTCCATGGAGAACGCAATGTCGATAATAAAAGCCATTTCGAAAACTCTGCTGGTCGCTGTTGCGACCTTGCCAATCGCGGCCTTTGCCGGCCCGATCAACATCAACTTCAGCGCGCTCTCGCAGGCTGGCAGCAGCTACAACTCAGCGGGAGCGAGCGTAACCTCACAGGGTTTCACAATTGCGGGCACGTCGCTCTACACCTGGGGTGCGTCAAGTCCGAGCCTCCCCAGCCTGAACACTGCCGACACCTCTCTGTTCGACTTCTACGCGGGGAACGGCGACCAGTTGACCGCGGCAGGAAACGCGGCCTATTCACTCAACTCCATTGACCTGGCGCCGTTGATCGTGGGCGGCAGTGGGACATTCGATGTGACTTTTACCGGCACCTTTGCCAATAGTTCAACCATCAGTCAAACGTTCGCCGTCAGCGACTCTCCGGACGCATTGCAGACGTTTGACTTTTCCGGCTTCAACAACGTGGTCAGCGTTTCTTTCACCCAGGGATCGAATTCAGGATTCTTCGGAGCTCAGAGTACCGCCTATCAGTTCGACAATATTGACGTGACGGCGGCCGGGTCAGGCCCCTCGCCCGTACCGGAGCCGAGCAGCCTGCTCCTCCTCAGCAGCGGTCTTGTGGGGCTGGTGGAAGCGGCGCGGCGCAAGGCCAGTCTGCGAGTTTAGCCCCATCCAGCATATCGTCGGGTGCCGAATGCCCCCCGTCTCGCATCTGAGACCGGGGTAAGCTGAAAGCGAACAGCTGATCTATACTGGCGTCGTCATGAAATCCATCTCCCGCCGCGCCTTCATCGCCTCCGCCTCACTCTCCGCCGCCGCCATCACCCTCCGTGCCCAGACCACCCCACCCACCCCCGTCTCGCCAAATTCCGTCACCCTCAAAATCCCCGCCAAGGCCAACGGCCCCCACATCCCCGCCGACTTCTTAGGACTCTCCTATGAAGTCCGGGAACTCACCAATCCCAGTTTCTTTTCCGCAGCAAATACCGGCCTGATCCGCCAGTTCAAAGCCATCTCCTCCCACGGCGTCCTCCGTCTCGGCGGCAACTCCAGCGAGTTTGGCTGGTGGAAGGCCACCCCCGACTCGCCCGAACCCGAGCACCCCAAAACCCGTGAAGTGGAAGGCGAACCCAAAGCTCAGTTCTACGCCGTAACAGCCGAAGCCGTCCGCAACCTCGCCGGATTCCTTAAAGCCGCCAACTGGACCTGCCTCTACGGCATCGGCATGGGCACCAACACCCCCGAGCGCGCCGCCGAAGAAGCCGCCTTCGTCGCCAAAACCCTCGGCCCCAGCCTCCAGTATTTCCAAATTGGCAACGAAGCCGACCTGTTCAGCAACCACCTCCGCGACCCCAAATCCTGGTCCGCGGCAACCTATCTCAAGGAGTGGCTGGCCATGGCTCAGGCCGTTACCGCCCGCGTCCCCAAGGCAATCTTCGGCATGCCCGATGTCGCCGCCAACGTCGGATGGCTCACCCAGATCGCCGACCTCTGGCCCACCCTCCCCAACCCGCCCCACGTCACCACCCTCACCCACCACTACTACTTCGGCGGACCCGCCACCAACCCCGCCGTCAACATCCCCAACCTGCTCAGTTCAGGCACCATGTCCCGCGTCCAGGCCACCGCCACCACCGCCTCTGCCGCAGCCGGCAAAATGCACGCCCGCGTTCGCATGACTGAAGGCAACACCTGCTATCGAGGCGGCAAACCCGGAGTCTCCGACGTCTTTGCCTCAGCGTTATGGTCGGCCGACTACGCCCTCCTGCTCGCCGCCAACAACTATTCAGGTGTCAACCTTCACGGCGGCTCCATGACATTCATCGCCAGTTCCGTCGGAGGCACCCTGCCAGGCGACACCATGCTCAAAGACGCGGGCGCTACCCCGGAGCAGATCGCCGCCCATCCCCACCCCTTCTACACCCCCATCGCCACCTTCGACGGCGGCTATCAGCTTGAGCCCGTCGCCTACGGCCTTAAATTTGCAGGCTCATTTGCCGGAGCCACCCTCATCCCCGGCGACTTCACCGCCCAGCTCCAGGCCACCGGAGCCAACGCCACCGCCTACGCCGCACTGCTCCCCAGCGGCCACCCGTCCGTCATCCTGCTCAACAAGGACACCCATCACGAAGTCAGCATCACCCTCGAATTCGCCCCCGGAAAATCGACAACCCTCGAGATCGAAACCCTCCACGCTCCATCCCTCGACGCCCCTGAAGCCAACATCACCAGGTCGCCCCAACCCGCCCATCTTCACCACGGCAGGTACACCGCAACCGTCCCCCCAGCCACCGCAATCCGCGTGACCTTGAATTAGCGAGTTACAAAATAAATGAACTGTCATCCTGAGCGAAAGGGGCCCCAAACGTACCTCAGTTCCGGGGTCCCCGGCGACAGGTCTTCGTCGCTGGGGTGGAGTTCCGGGGTCCCCGGCGACAGGTCTTCGTCGCTGGGGTGGAGTTCCGGGGTCCCCGGCGACAGGTCTTCGTCGCTGGGGTGGAGGTGGGGGGCGGAGAGTCGAAGGATCTGCATTTGCTTTTCGGGTCTGTTCATCCCGAGCAGCCTGACTCGCTTTAGCGAGTTACAAAATAAATGAACTGTCATCCTGAGCGAAAGGGGCCCCAAACGTACCTCATTTCCGGGGTCCCCGGCGACAGGTCTTCGTCGCTGGGGTGGAGTTCCGGGGTCCCCGGCGACAGGTCTTCGTCGCTGGGGTGGAGGTGGGGGGTGGTGAGTCGAAGGATCTGCGGTTGCTTTTCGGGTTTTGTTCATAGGGAGCAACCGACTCGCTTTAGCGAGTTACAAAATAAATGAACCACTGAATGCGCCTTCCGGCAGGCCTGCAACCCGATCCCCCACGCCCCATCCAAAAAAAAGCAAGCCCCTCCCTCAACTGACCTTGGCTAACCTAATTAAATCCAACAACTTCCACCCATGCCATACTTGCAGGCAATTCACCCCTTTTGGCGCACAATCCTTGTAGAGGTGTTTCGCATGCCAAAATCGTCCAGCAACCCGCACCCTCGCCAATTCCATCGCCCCGCCTTTGCCCCTGTTTTTCCGGCCTTCAAACCCCCAAAAACGCTGAGACCCCACCCCCCCCCTCTCGATTTCGTCAAAAAATCGAAGGTAGAATCCGATTAACTGATTCCGATTCAATGAGTTACAAAAACCGCATGTTTACCTATCGGTAAACACAAACCCTCATTTTCAGGCAAAAAAACGCCAAAAACACCATCGAAACTGGCACTTTAGAGCAAAAAATGACACTTTTCGCACATCGAAAGTCGCCTAACTAATCCATCCCAACGTGCTCCGTTTTCCACCCCGATTCGCCCCTCAAAAGCATCTCCCTCACAAGCTCAACAGCTTGTCGTTCCAAATGCGTTTGCCCTGCGCCTCGGCCAGCCACTTCCATCCAGTTCAGGCCCCGCAGTGTATGCTTTGTAGAAAAATGTGAGGGCTTCGTCCCATGGGTAAGTCTCTTCTTGTCGTCGCGGCATCCTGTCTTTCCGTTTCTGCCTTTTGTTTCTCTCAGCCAGGTGCAACGCAAAACCAGCCCGCCGCTGGCCCGGTAACCGCACCAGCGCCAACGCGCATCACCCTCGATGTGCTGGTGAAAAACAAAGACGGAAAGCCGGTGGGAGACCTGGAGCCCTTCGATTTTTCGCTGCTGGACAACGGAAAGCCTGCGAAAATTCTGAATTTCCGCAGAACGGACGGGACAAAAGGCAGCCAATTCGACCCGCCTGAGCAGCTCATCCTCGTCCTCGATGTCGTGAATCTCCCCTATGAAGCCATCTCCCGCCAGCGCCTTGAATTGGAACGCTTCCTGCGCCAGAACGGCGGAAATCTCCCCATTCCAACTTCGGTGTTCCTCTTCAATAATCAGGGTCTCGAGGTGCAGCCTGCGCCATCAAAAGACGGCAACGCCATGGCCGCAGCGCTCGATCATTCAAAGGGGACAATTCGTGCCCGCGACATCACCGGCGGCGTCTACAGCCTTGCCGAGCAGTTTCAGGACTCATTCAAAACGGTGAGCGGAATTGCCGAAAATATGGCGCGCAGGCCGGGACGCAAGCTGATTGTCTGGGTCGGACCGGGCTGGCCCCTGTTGACCGAGCGCTTTTTCATCCAGACCAATGTATCGCGGCAAAGCTACTTCGATCAGCTTGCCGCTCTCACCAGAAAGCTGCGCGAGGCGCGCATCTCGCTCTACAGCGCGGCGCCCGTCGTAGGCGCAACGCCAGTCTTGTGGCAGGGATATCGAAAGCCGGTGATGGAAGCACGGAAAATGGAGATTGGCTACTTTGCCTTGCAGGTCCTCGCCGAGCATACCGGCGGATTCGCGCACGACCCCGGCAACGACCTCGTCGAGCAGATCGACGATTGCCTCAAAGATGCCGGCTTTTATTACACGATCACATTGGCGGCGCCACCCGCCGCACAGCCCAATGAGTACCACGACCTCAAGGTGCAGGTGAAATCACCAGACCTGACCGTCCGAACAACCAGCGGCTACTATAACCAGCCATAGTCCGTTGCCCAGATCTCACGTTCCTGCATCCTCACACCGGGGAAACTCACAACTAAGAACTGACGACTACCTGAACAGCAAAAAGCGCCGCCCGAAGGCAGCGCTTTTCTTCAAAGATTCCGAAATCCGAAATCAGTGCCCTACAACGTCGACTCGATCTCAAATCCCCAGGCCTCAAGCAGCGCCTCCGGGATATACTTTGAATTCTTGTTCCGCCGTGCCCATTCCCGCAACCGGGTGGACCGGATGTACTGGTCTGGGCTAAGCTTGAACTCCTTCACAATCTGCTCGAAGGAGGTCACTGTCGGCACTACCGGCCCAATGGGCTCCGGCTTGCCCCAATTCGGATTTCCACGACGCTTTGCCATCGATTTTGTGTCCTTAAAGGTGTATTTGCGCTTACTTCCTCGGCAACGAGCTTGGGAAGCTCCTGTCGCGTACAAGGAAACTAACAGCTTCCTATTTTACATATTTTTTCTTCAAAAATCAATAACAAACTTGACCGCTACCCGCTAAAAACAGGTTTCCTCTCAGCCCCAACGCTCGCCCCCTATCTCGCTCACCATAAACACCTTACCTCAGCCTCCCCCGGCCAGCGCCCATTACCCTTGTAACCTCTGTCCGCTCAAAACTGGCGAGGAACAGGCCCTTGGTGGCACGATACTACTATGACAATATCCAGGCGTTTCGTTGCACTCGGCCTCCTGCTGGCCTTTGCCCTGGCTCCCTGCTGGGCTGTTGAACTCAAAGTCAGCCGCGACGCCATCGAGCGCACCCTCAAGCAGCAGCTCTTCAACTCGCCCGACGGCCGCTACTACATTAAAGGCAACCCGCAGTCCGCCTGCTACGTCTACGCCGAAGACCCCAAGCTCCAGTTCGTCTCAGACCCCGTTCAGGCCCGCATCGTCGTCCAGATGAAGACCCATGCCAAGCTCGGCAAGGCCGTCGGTGGAGCCTGCATCGGCATCTCCCTCACTCTCCCCGCGGAAGTTTCGCTCGCCCCCGAAGGCGAAGGCGAGTCCATCGGCTTTCGCGACGCCCGAGTCGACCACGTCAGCAACCACGCCGAGTTCAACTTCATCCTCACGCCCTTTCTCAGCCACCAGGTCCCCACCAGCATGAAAGTCAACGCCGCCGACCTCCTCCGCAAGGCCCTCCAGGGCTCAACCGCCACCTCCGGCTACAAAGTCTCCCTCGATCGCCTCAAGATCCACTCCATTCTCCTCGATGGCGACCAGCTAGTAGTCGACGCCGACGGCGACATCAGCGTCCAATAGCCCGCAACGACGAATTAGCCAATCTGAAGCGTACGGGATTCAGCCCGTACTTCCAGGACCTGAAGAATGCCTGGGCTTTAGCCCCTCAGGCAATGCGAGCCCTCGACCACCCGCCGTCAACTACCGTAAAGTGAAGACCTAAAGCACCAAGGAGTGGCCCATGCGCCTGAAGCTCGAAGCTGTACTCCTCCTCACCTCCGCCGCGCTCCTTCACTCCCAGGCCCTTGAAATCCCGCCCGCAACCAACTCACAGCAGCCCTCCGCCACCCTCCGCACCACCACCAACAACGTCCTGCTCGACGTCGTCGTCACCGACAAAAACGGCCAGCCCGTCCACAACCTCCCCGAAGAAAAGTTCCAGGTCTATGAAAACGGCGTAGCCCAGCCCATCGCCTTCTTTGAAGAGCATGTTGCCGCGCCCGCACCGCCGCCACTGGCCGCCGCGCATCCACTCCCCCCCAACGTCTACACCAACATCGCCACCACCGCCCCAGATACCGGCCCCATCCTCGTCCTGCTCATGGACGCCCTCAACACCCCCACCGCCAATCAGGCCAAAGTCCGCCTGGCCATGCTCGACTACCTCCGCAAAATCCCCTCCGGCCGCCACATCGCCATCTTCACCCTCAATGAAAAGCTCCACATGCTCCAGGGCTTCAACGGCGACCCCGCCACCCTCATCGCCGCCCTCGACTCCCTCGCCGCACTGCCAAAGCAGTCCCGCCTCACCGACGACCCCGGCAAAGACTCCTACGCCGACTCCGGACCCAAGATCCTCGGCGGCAGTCTCACCGACGACGTGCTGCAGAACTTCGTTGCCCACGAGCAATCCTGGCGCATGGACGAGCGCGTCGAGCTGACCACCCAGGCCCTCAACGCCCTAGCCACCTATCTCAGCGCCCTGCCAGGCCGCAAAAACCTCATCTGGTTTTCTTCCTCGTTCCCGCTCAGCCTTGACGGCGATTCCGTAAAGCCCGAAGGCGCGGCCAGCATGCAGACGGAAAACCTCAGCCGCTCCCGCGACTACACCGCCCAGCTGCACGCAACCAGCGAGTTGCTCAAGCTGGCCCGCGTAGCCGTCTATCCCATGGACCCCAGCGCGCTCCCCACCCCGTCCATGTTCAGCTCCACCGGCGCCAACAACGGCTCGCTTCACGGAGCCAACGAGATTTCCTCAATCGACCACGAATCCTCAGCCGAGATGTCCAGCCACTTCACCATGGACTCCATCGCCGAAGCTACCGGCGGCCGCGCCTTCCACAACACCAACGATCTGGCCGCCGCCATTGACACCGTGACCCAGCTCGGTTCCGACTACTACACCGTCGCCTATGTCCCAAAGAATCAGAATTATGACGGAAAATACCGAAAGCTGAACGTCAAGGTTGAAAGCCCCAGGGTGAAGCTCGATTACCGTCGCGGATACTACGCTGAAGACCCCGCCAAATCCGGCGCAGCAGCCCTCGCCCATCCCGGCCGAGACGCCTCAGTCCTGCTCCACGGAGCCCCCGCCGCCACCGACATCCTGTTCAAAGTCCGCGTCGCCCCCGCACAGAAAGCCGACCCCGCCACCCCGCCCGGCGCCGTCCGCTACAGCATCAACTGGTCCATCGACATTCGCGGCCTCAATCTCGCCACGTCCTCCGGAGGCGAAAAGCACGGTTCCCTGGCGCTGGCCACAGTTGCCTACAACAGCGATTCCAAGGTGGTAAACACCGTCTCCACCCCCGCCTCGCTCATCCTCCAGCCCACCGAATACCGCCTCTACCTCAACTCCGGCCTTCAGTTCCACCAGGAACTTGACCTGCCCGTCGGATCGGTCTACCTCCGCACGGCCATCGTCAACACCGACAACCAGCGAGCCGGCGCCACCGAAATCCCCTTGACCATCGCCCCCCCAGCCACGCACTGAGACATCCTGCATCGTCCCAAGATTCATGTTAAGAAGATAATCTGTCATCCTGAGCGAAAGGGGCCCCAAGCGCTTTTCAGCTCGGGGGTGGTGAGTCGAAGGACCTGCATTTGTCTTTCATCTCCACTCTGAGACCGGGGAAAGCTCAACCCACCCCCCTACCCGCACCACCCATCGAACGCCCCACCCCGCACCGCCCCCGCCACCGCATCGATATCCGTAGCCAGCACCCGGTCCTGCTCCAGTCGCGCCACCACCCCGCGCACCGCCCCATACGCCTGCTCCACCAACACCCCAGCCTTCAGCGGCCTCCGAAACTCCAGCCCCTGCGCCGCGCACATCAGCTCAATTCCCACCACCCGCTCCGCATGCTCCACAATCTGTCGCAGCTTCAGCGCCCCGGTCATCCCCATCGACACATGATCTTCCTTGCCTCCATCCGTCGGAATGCTCCCCGTCGACGAAGGATGCGACAGCACCTGGCACTCGTTGATCAGCGCCGCCGCCACAATCTGCGCAATCATGAACCCCGAAGACAGCCCCGGATCGGGAGACAGAAACGCCGGCAGCCCCTCGTTAATGTCCGGATTCAGCAGCCGGTCAATCCGCCGCTCCGTAATCCCCGACAAATCCGTCAGCACAATCGCCGCGTAGTCAAACGCATACGCCAGCGGCGCCCCGTGAAAATTCCCCCCGGAAATCACGTCCCCACCGCCAGCCCCATCCGGAAATACCAAAGGGTTATCGGTAGCCGACCCCGC
>Ga0302201_10003436_pt1 | contig 11771 bp, 13 predicted proteins | sample II_Bog_N3_2_FD_194586 | JGI IMG/M metagenome (GOLD analysis project Ga0302201, IMG submission 194586) | Peat permafrost microbial communities from Stordalen Mire near Abisko, Sweden - II_Bog_N3_2 | ecosystem: Environmental > Terrestrial > Soil > Wetlands > Peat | place: Sweden: Abisko...
CAGCGATGAGTCGTATTTCTACCTCGCATGCACCGACAAGACGCTAGGGTGGGAAGAGTTCCACATCCCTACGCAGCTCAACCCTCACCTGAACGCAGAGAAGCTTGCCAAGTTGGAGGCCACGACAGATCCAGACGTGTACGCGCAGGAATACCTCGCGATGTTCATCGACTGGCGCGGCAAGGCATTCTTCAGTCTGGACAAGTGGCTTGACGATAACGGGCAGGCGTTCGACGTTCCCGCCAAGGTGGATACCGTGTACTGCGTCATTGACTCGGCCGTCAAAGATGGCCTGGAGCACGACGGCACCGCCTGCACCTATTTCGCGCTCCAGCGCCACCCGCCGCCAGGCCAGCGCCGGCTGACGATCCTGGATTGGGACATCATCCAGATCAAGGGCGCGATCCTGGAGGACTGGCTACCGTCCGTCTATCAGCGCCTGAAAGAGCTTGCCGAGCAGTGCCACGCCCGCATGGGTGCCCAGGCACCCTACATCGAGGACAAGGCGTCCGGGACGATCCTTCTCCAGCAGGCCGAGCGCCGGGGCTGGCCCGCGATCCCCATTCAGACCGACCTCGTGCAGGCGGGCAAGGACGGTCGGGCATTCATGGCCTCCGGGCCGCACTACCGCAAGGAAATCGGTATCACCAAATTCGCCCATGACAAAGAGGTGAGATTCAAGGGGGTGACGAAGAATCACCTCGTCTCGCAGGTCATGGGGTATCGGATAGGGGACAAAGAGAGCGCGAAACGGCCTGACGACTGCTACGACACCTACGTTTACGGCGTATCCCTGGGCCTAGGTGACGGCGCGGGCCACTGATGCGAGAATCCCCGCCATGAGCATGATTACCATTTCAACCGCAGCGGGCCTCACCACGGGGTTGATGGATATTCTCAATGCTGAGGAGATTGTGCCTGGGTCAATTCCCGGGTATTCGACTTGCAAACTGCTGTGGACAACGCATGTTCTCGGCGGGAAAATAGTAGAAAAGGCTGTAGCCCTTGCCATCGGCGAGCCCCGGAAGATCAATGTCCCGGGCGCGCTTGAGGAGGTGCTGGTGAAGGCGTTCACCGACGAGCACGAGCGCCTGGGCGTGGACAACCACGTTCGCGACGTCATGCACCTGTCGCGCGCCTACGGGGCTGGTGCCGTGGCCTTTGGCCTGCCGGACGTGCCCACGGACAAGCCGATTGACCTGTTCAGCCTGGCGAGCCGGCCCGACCTGTACTTCAACACGTATGACCCGCTGAACCTGTCGGGCTCCATCGTCACGAACCAGAATCCGAACGCGCCGGATTTCCAGAAGCCGAATCAGGACATTACGGCGGCCGGGCAGCCGTACCATTCGAGCCGCACGCGCACGGTGTTTCACGGCACTCCGGTGTACCTCGACTACCAGTCGTCCAGCTTCAGTTTTTCGGGGCGCTCGATTTTCCTGCGCGCGCTGTACCCGATGAAGTCGTACATCAACACCATGATCCAGAACGACATGGTGGCGTCTAAGGCGGGCCTGCTCATCGAGAAGGTTCAGCAGAACGGCAGCATCGTGTCCAACCTGATGGACAAGGCGACTGGCCGCAAGCGCAACCTGCTCAAGGAAGGCGGCAACAATCAGGTTCTGTCCATCGGCCAGAATGACGCCATCGAGTCGCTGAACCTCCAGAACATCGACGGCGCGCTGACCATGGCGCGGGACAACATCATCGCCGACATTGCGGCGGCCACGGACGTGCCGGCGATCCTCATCAAGGATGAGAGCTTTGCCAAGGGCCTAGCGAGCGGCGATCAGGACATGATGGCCGTAGTGCAGACGATCAGTGCCATCCGCACGCAGACTAATCCGCTATACGAGTTCTTCGACAAGATCACCATGCACCGGGCGTGGAACCCGGAATTCTTTGCCGCGCTGCAAAACGCCTACCCAGAGGAACTGGAGGGCAAGGACTACAAGACGTGGTTCTTCGAGACCTGTGACCTATTCGCCAGCGAGTGGCCCGACCTCATCAAAGAAGAGGAATCGGTCAAGACCGAGCGCAATGCGAAGAAGCTGGATGCTGCGACCAAGGTCGTGGAGAAAATCGCCCCCATCCTCGACCCGGAGAATAAAGCCTCGTTGGTAGCGTGGTTTTGTGAGACAGTCAACGACATGCCGGAGCTATTCAGCGCAATGCTCGTGATCGACCAGGAAAAGCTCGCCAGCTATGAGCCTCCGCAGCCTGAGGTGGGCGGTGCGCCAGGCGATAATGACAAGGGCGGCGGTGGCGAATAAGGGGAATCAACGTGGCAAAACCGACATATGAAGAACTTCGTCTAGAACTCCGAAATCTAGAATCTTCGGCGTTCTACCTGACTCGTTCGGCGGACGAGATGAGCGCCATTGGAATGGAGTTCACGGACGAGCAACGAGCGAGGCTTCTGCATGAAACGCGGCTGGCGCTGTTCGATGCAAAGGAAGTCCTGAAGCGGGCGTATGGCGACTAAGGCGCCGACGTTCTACCAGGAAATTTCGGCTGCCATCAGCCATTTCCAGGCGTTCGGGTTCACCTCGCAGGCTCAACTTGACCAATGGGTGGGCCGAATCCGCCGCGCCGCTCTGCTGCAACTCAAGCCCCCGGCCGAGACGGAGCGCGAACTCAAGCGCGTCTTGGGCGACCGCTACAAGCACCTGGTCACGAAGGCCGGCATCCTGAACTCGATGCCGGAAGTCTCCCGCTATACGCTGGAGAAGGTCAAGCCGAAGCTGCGCAAGGAACTCGACCGCCGGATCATGGCGAGTGCGAATCTCATCAGCCTGAACCGCCAGGAGGCTGTGAGCACGACTCTGCGGAGGTTTCAGGGCTGGGCGACCTCGATCCCTGCCGGCGGCTCGCGCGCAGTGGACAAGCAGGCCGAGAAGGACGCCATCCGCAAGCCGTTGTCCCAGATGACGTTCATTGAGCGCCGGGTCGTGATCGACCAGACCCACAAGCTGATTGGCGCCATCCGGGATATCACGGCCACCGATGCGGGCGCCATCGCGCTGATTTGGCACTCGCCCTGGCGGCGCCCCGGTTACGACTATCGGGACACCCACAGGGCTCGGGATGAGAAAATCTACGCCATCCGGGGAAATTGGGCCATCGAGAAGGGCTTGATGAAAGCCGGGCCGAACGGGTATTACGACGAAATCACGGCGGTGGGGGAGGAAGTCTACTGCTCGTGCAATGCGCAGTACCTCTTCTACCTCAGTCGCCTGCCCCCGGAGTTTCTGACAAAGGCCGGAATGTACGCACTACCCGCGAAATCGACTGCCAAGGCCGCGTAAGGCACAATCTCGGCCATGGACGAACTCCCGATTGCCCCGCAAGCCGGCCCGAATGGTCGCGCGGCTGGCATCATGTTTCTCACGCCTGACGGCGAAACTCTGTTGCTGCGGCGCGGCAATGGTGGGGACTTCCCGCATACCTGGGGATTCCCGGGCGGCCATCTTGAGGAGGGTGAAGATGATGAGCAAGCCGCTCGACGAGAAACTTTGGAGGAAACTGGTCACTCCTACAAAGGCCCCCTCACGCGCCTTTGTACAAATGGTCAGTTTGCTACGTTCCTTGCCCGTGGAGTGGAAAAGTTTGAGGTCACGCTCTGCGAAGAAAGCACCGGATACGCTTGGTGCAAGCCCGAAGAAGCCCCGCTCCCGCTCCACCCCGGAATCGACCGAGCATTCCGAATCGCTGCCGCTCATACCGAACTCGACGTTGCTACCCTAGTCCGCGACGGAGATTTGCCCAGCCCGCAGCCATTCTCTGGCTCGGTCTACTTCGCTCTGCGGATCACGGGCACCGGGCACAGCTACCGGAGCGCCCACGATGAGCACGCCTGGCGCGACCCATCGATCTACCTGACCCCGGAGTTTCTGGCGCGCTGCAATGGCCTGCCAGTCATTTGGCTGCATACGGAAGGCCCGATGCTGGACGGCGAATCGCTGTCGAAGCAGATCGTGGGCACCATCATGCTGCCCTATATTCAGGGCGATGAGGTTTGGGGTATTGCGCGCATCATCGATATGGACGCCGCCAAGCATATGGCGAGCGTCCAATTGAGCACGTCCCCGAACGCTGTATTTGCTGAATCTAGCGGGAATGTTAAAGTACCGCTCAAAGATGATTCGCCCCTCCTGATCGAGGGCAATCCTGTTCTGATTGACCACCTCGCAGTATGCGAATTGGGAGTTTGGGACAAAGGTGGCCCGCCAATGGGCGTTCAAGTCGATCAACTGAAAGAGGTTCAATCCATGGCAGGCGAAACCAGCGACGACAAGACGGTCACGAAGACCGAACTGTCGCTCACCGACATCATGACGGCGATTTCCGCCATGGCCGATTCGACGAGCAAGCTGCACGCCCGCCTCGATTCGGTCGAGAAGAACATGCCGGCCCCGGCGCTGACCTCCGCGTCCGACGCGAAGAAGGATGCGGACGAGGCCGAAGAGAAGGAAAAGGCCGAGAAGGCCCGCAAGGACGCCGAAGAGGAAAAGGTCAAGGCGGACGCGAAGAAGGACGCCGACGACAAGGAAGCCGAAGAGAAGGCAAAGAAGGACGCCATGGACAAGGAAGACTGCAAGGCCGACGCCGACCCGGAAGCCATGGCCGACAGTCAGGCTCGCGCCGATTCGGTCTACCAGCTTCACTCCCTCTCGGCCCCGCGCCCGATGGATGGCGAAACTCCGAGGCCTTACCGCATTCGCCTCGCGCGCAAGATGCAGCCGCACTCCAAGACCTGGGCGAAAGCTGACCTCGCGGCGATCAAGGACGAGGTCGCGTTCAGCATGGCCGAGGCCGCGATCTACGCTGACGCTGCAACCGCCTCGAACTTCATTGGCGCCGCGTCCGGCGACGGCCTGCGCGCGATCCGCCGCGTCGACCCGGACACCGGCCACAACGTGACCACCTACGCCGGGCGCGCCGGCGCATGGTGCGCTGATTTCAAGGCGCCTGCCCAACTCGCAGATGGCGGAATCATCCTCAAGGCGAAGCAAAAGGGAACCATCTAAATGTCTGCCACCTCTGTCGCATTCAACCCCGCTGCGACTACCAACGCAGCGGGCCTGTTCTCGGTCACGGCTACCGGCCTGAACCAGGGCACCGCGTTCGATGACCCGGTTTCTCGCTTCCGCCTCGCTGGCGGCACGCTGGCATCGACCGAAACGCTCGCCATGTTCGGCGGCGTTGGCATCCAGGAGAACATCGCGGCCGGTGGCTTCAACGCCCTGGGCAACCCGGTGGGTCGCGCAACGGCACAAACCAACCTGACGGGCTTCGCGGTCTTCGACCAGAACGGCGCCGCGATCAGCTCGCCACAGTCCCCGGTTCCGGTGACGCTGATTGGTGGGCAGGTCAACTTCTACCGTCTGGGCGTCTCGGCCGGCGCGCGCCTCGTCCTCGCCATCGATCCTGCGCTGATTTCTCTGGACGGCGGCCTCATCACGCAGCAAGTCTCCTGGGACTACACGAACCAGAAGATCGTGGCCTACGACTCGGTTGCCGCCCTGCCGATCAAGATCCTCAGCGTTCAAGCGGCCGGCTGCAAGACGGTCAGCTACAACAGCACCACCAGCGTGGCGACGTGGGTCACGTCGGGCAACGCCTGCGCCATCGTTCAACTGTAAGGACAAGCCACCATGGCAAGCATCTTCCCGGCCTACATCCAGGCGCATCCTTCCTACACGATGCCGGAACTGATCCTTCAGTACCAGCAAGTGTCCGGCTTCACCGAAGCTCTCGCGGGCGGCGAAGTGATGCCGCGCCTGGGCGTGGGCGATCTTCAGGTCTATGCAAAGGCCATCGAGGTTCGCACGCAGATCGCGGCCGGTCAGACGGCATACAACCAGCTTCCGAGTCAGGTTGTCGAGGCGAAGATGATTTCGACGCCTACGTACCTGATGCGTGCGCGCGCCGAGTACGACCACCACGACATCCAGCAGGCCGGCGAATGGGGCGTGTCGCTGGCCGATGCCCAGCGCCTGGCGATGCGCCAAGCCATCTTCCAGCAAATCCGCACGGCGGCTCTGTTCGGCATGGGCGGCGCAGGCGAGGGCCTGCTGAACACCGTGGGCGCGACGACCGCGAACCTGCCGGCCGACTCGAACGGCAACACGACGGTTTCGACCTACGACAACGGCCAGATGGCGCTGTACCTGGTTTCGCTGATTTCGGCGCTGAAGGTGCGCACCAATCAGATCGGCATGAATGTTCGCATCAACATCATGGCTCCGCAGCGCGTGATTGCTACGTGGCAATACCAGAGCATCGTGCAACTGACGCAGTTCCAGCGCAACGGCGCGGGCGTCGAAACCACGGCCGGCGTGGTCGAGAACATCCTGGAGCGCAACGGCGACACGATCACGTTCACGGTGGATGACACCCTCATCAACGCCGGCAGCGGCGGCACCACGGACGCGATCATCATCAACATGCCCGAGTTGAAGAAGCCGGTTGGCCGCTCGCGCATCAATACCAACGTGTTCGCCGACCTGTCGCCTGGCATGACCTCGGCGGTCGTTCAACTGTGCGACATGGTTGCTCCGAAGGAAATCACGGTTCCGCTGCCTGGTGGCGCCGTGGACGTGCTGTCCGAAATCCGCGTGACGCCGGCATGGGCGATTCGCCCGGAAGTTGTCACGATCCTGAGCGCAGGTTTCTAAGGTTCTTGGTTGTCTCCCTCACTCCTCGTGAGTTCGCCCCGGCCACAAACCGGGGCGTTTTTCCATCCGCTGTGCGGTAATATTGAGGCCCGCAACCATGAGTGAGACAACGCCATGAGCCTGTATGTCTGCAACGCCACGCCGCGCCCGCACCACCTGAACTACCGCATCCCTGGCGATGAGCGCGTCTACGAACGCATCATTTCTCCGGGAACGCAGTACAAGGTTCCACACGAGGAGCCGCAGCAGGAAGCCGCGATCATCAAGCAGCTTGAGTCCTACGGGGCAGTCAAGCCCGCCAAGGTCAATGGCGACCGCCATTTCTCGGGCCTGATCTTCTCGGAGAAGGTCATCCCGCTGGACGCGATCCGCGCCGGCCTGTCGGAGATTGACTCCAACGCCATTGCGCGCGCCCTGGAGCATCGCACGGCGGCGGCCCTGGGCGGCGATGCTGTCGCCGCCAAAGAGGCGCAGGCAGCCGGCGCCACGGCCAGCAATTTCGAGGTCGCAGTGGTCGAGCAGCCGCGCCCTGGCGTCGATACGCAAGACCTTCAAAAGAGCACCATCCAGGTCAACCGCGAAGGCATGAAGCCGCGCAAGAACTCGCGCCGTAACTGAGCATGCCCGACCTCGCGCCCACCCTCGCAGGCTTCACGACCTTCTGCCAAAACGTCGCGGGGATCACCACGGACGCGATGCCGGCCGATGATCCCGGGTTTCAGGACGCACTGACGTATGCGCTGGCGTGGGTGCCGTGTGAAATGCAATGCATGAGCGGGCTGCTGTACACGGCCTGCGTCTATAACCTCGGCGTCTCGCTGTTGCTCAATTACCAGCCCGACCAGCCGGGGAGTTGCTTCTTTGGCGGCCTGCGCACCGCCTACAAGATCGGAAACTTCGTCCCGGGCGTAGTGTCGGCCACCTCCGATCAGGCGACTTCAACCACGCTCACCGTGGGCACGCAACTGGCGAACCTGAGTTCGTGGGATTTGCAGACGATGGCAGACCCGTTTGGGCGGCGCGCGATTGCCATCATGGGTGAGTGCGGCCCCGGAGTGTATGGACTGTCATGACTGAGCTGGCCCTGGGTGTCATTGACGTACCGCACCTGGACGACAGGATCACCACTGGCGACCTCGCGGAGATTCTGGAGGCCAAGTATGACCTTTTCCGGGGCTTCTACGAGATTCACGCCGAAGAGATTTCGAACGTGCTCGCGGAAAGCCTGGAGGGTGCGCTTGAAGACCTGACGGGAGCCGGGCATGTGCCAGAAGACCCCTACTACGAAGGGTGCGAGCGCATCCGGGAAATGTTTCAGAAGTGGCTGGACACTGGCGAAGTGGAGAGTGCCGGGCTAATCGGCGTGCCCACCCAGGCCGCGCTGAAGGGCATCAACCACCGCAAGAGCAAATTCCAGCGGGGAGCACGCCGGCCGTCTTTCGAGGACACCATGATCCTACGTGACTCCCTAGCGGCCTGGGTCGAGAAATGACCACGCTCCAACAAGGCGCAGCCATGGCGGGGGCCGGCAAGGGTGCCGTCCTGCAAGCTGGCGTCGATCAGATTTCGGAGCAGCAGCAGTTCACGTTCACGAAGTATTCTCGGCTGATCCTACCTGCGGACGGCTATGTGTTCTGGGCGCCCACCGCGAGCCTGAACCCGAACGTGATCGATCCCTCGCTGACGTTCACGGCGCCCGGCAGCCTGCACCTGTCCCAGCGCACGGAACAGAATCTCGACAGCACGGTATCGCGGCAGACGGTCATCTTCACGGCCGAGCAGCAGATTCTCGAATTCTCCGACATGGCGGACACCGAGTTGTTCTTCATGACGCTGCCAAATGGCTCGCTGGCCGCGTTCTCGTCGCAGAACATGAGGTACGACACATCCGACCTCTGGCACTACGCCGGGGTGGCTGTGCTGCCCTACGAGGCCAGCCAGATCGTCGCCACGCCGGCCGACGTTCTGACCAACGGCACCATCGTCTCAAACTCACTGCCAATTTGGATGGCGATGAGCACGACAGCCCTGCCGATCTACCCGTCAGACCTGTCCCCGATGAATCTCATTCCGCCCTACATCACGGCGGATATTCAGGGCACGCAGGCACTGACGATGGCCCCGCTGGTGGATTCTCTGTCCGGCCAGGCGCAGCTTTGCAAAGAAACCGTGGTCTTCACCCTGTGGGGCTGCCGAAACAATGACGCGCTCGATTTTCAGTCGGCCATCCTGGCGAACTCGATGCCGGACGATGCGCCCTATGGGACGATGACGCCGCTCGTGCCGGTTGACTTGAAAAAGCCCCAGCCTGAATTCGCGATCATCGCGCAGCAGAAATCCATGACCGTGGACGTGAACTATCTCCAATCCCGCACGCGAGATATTGCCCGCCAATTGATCCTGGAAGCGTTCATCACAGTTTCCGAAGGCTAGTCGAATTGCTGCGAAAGCGCACTCCGCCTAGAATGCCACAACACCCCGAAGTACGACTTCAGAAGGATAGACCATGCCCCAAGGCCCGATTCCCGTAACCGTCGCAACCATTCCGAACGGCGCCGGCTTTTCGCAGGCCCCGCTGCAAATGGACAAGACCGGCAACCTGCTGACGGGCGCGGGCTCTGCCAGCGTCCTCAACAAGACCGCAGGCGCCAGCGTCATCAAGGCGACGGCCGGTCGAATTTCGAAGGTCATCGTCAACACGGCGGCATCCACGATTGGCAGCGTCAGCGACTGCGCCACGACTGGCGCGGTAGCCGCCTCGAATCTGGTGTTCGCCATCCCTGAGACCGTGGGCGTCTACCCGGTGGACTTCCCTTGCGCGACGGGCATCGTCCTGACGGTTGGCACGGGCGGCGTGGTTTCTGTCAGCTACGACTAAGCGAGGGGCCTAGCCCATGTCGAATAACATCGTTGACTGCACGGTCTACCAGCAGGTTGCGCCCGCGCCGAACCTCCTGCAGCAGACTGGCGCATTCGTCTCCCAGGGCGGCACCACGCTGACGGCGGGCACGTATTCGCTGCTCACGCAGTTGTCCGACCTGACTTCGCTTCTGAAGACGCCGCTGACGATCACGTCCATCGTGTGGGCCTCGAACGTCGTCACGGTGACCACGGCGGCGGCGCACACGATCCCGGCCGGCGATACCGTGCTGGGCACGATTTCGGGTGCCACTCCCACGGGCTACGACGGCACGTTTGCGTGCACCTACGTCAGCACGACCAGCTTTACCTACCCGCTGACCACGAACCCGGGCACCGAAACCGTCGCCGGCTTCTTCACGCTCAACGCCGTCAACGAACTTGCCTCGATGGGCAACACGTTTTTCGGCCAGGGTGCGATTCAGGCGGTCTACGTCTACGAACTTGGCACCGGCACGGCAGCCCAGGGCGTCACTGCGCTGAGCGCCTACCTCGCAAGCCCCTCGCTGCGGTTCTACCGCTACCTGTGGCCGGTGGAATGGGACACCGAACCCACCGCCCCCACGCTCGCCAAGCAGTACGAAAGCACCACGAGCAGGGTCTACTTCCACCAGCAGACCACGCCGGCCACGTACACCAACTGGACTTCGGTTCCGATCAAGTCCATGTACCTGACGCTGGAGAGCCCGAGCGCGCCCAGCGCCGAGTTCAGCGGCGCGGCCGACTTCTACGTGCAACTGGCAACCTCGCCGGGTTCGACCTCCCTGGTTGCCCCGCTGTCCTTCCGCTTCGTGTCGGGCGTCACGCCGTACACCACGCTCACCGGCCCGCAGATCACCACGTTCACGGCTACCGGCCTGAACTGGATCGGCACGGGCGCGGAGGGTGGGATCAGCAATACGCTCATCGTCAACGGGCAGAACGGGGATTTGAATCCGGCCACGTACTGGTACTCGGTGGATTGGACTCAGATTCAAGAGGACTTGGCGATCAGTAACGCCGTCATCAATGGCTCCAACAATCCCCTGGCGCCTCTGTACTTCAATCAGAACGGCATCAATACCCTGTTGAAAGCCGCTCAGACGGTGATTAACAACGGAATCGCCTTCGGCATGTTGAACTCGAATGCGACCGTTACGGCCGTACCGTTCTCGACCTACGTGACGGAGAATCCCTCAGATTTTGCGGTCGGTCGATATGCGGGGCTTGCGGTGACGATTGTTCCGAACAGGGGCTTCAAGAAGATCGTGTTTACGATTGTCGCCTCGAACATCCCGACGGCCTAAAGGATAAGCAATGACCGTGCCAATTCAGCAGGGAACGCTCAACCGGCTAAGGTCGAGCGTAGTCTTTGCCAACTTCCCCGAACTGACGATTCAGGCATCGAACCTCACGAAAGAGGGGATTAGCATCTCCTTTGAGGGCGCCGCGTCTCAAAACCTGCCGACGATGACGGGTGTGGTCGGATCGCCTGAGCCGTACCAACTGGTGAACATCACCATCCACGCGGTTCGCTCGCAGGCGCTGGCGGATTCGTTCAAACAGCAGATCGAGACGGATACCCAGATGGGATCGGTCAACGTCATCGCCGACACGACAACCCTTTCGGACTATCAAATCGAAAGCTGCGTCATCACCAATGTGGATGCTCTGGCCTTTGATGGCAATCAGCCGGCATTCGTGGTGCATCTCTCTGGCGTCTACTATGTGAACGCCGCGCTATGGGCTGCGAGCTAAAGCTGTAGCACAATAGACGAGGCCCGGTCAGGTTGACGCCTGCCGGGCCTCTCATCATTTCAGGCGTAGGAGGCCTTAGTGACTGCATGCACTTTAACCCAAGCTCGGCTCAAAGAGCTTCTCAGCTACGATCCCAAAACGGGGATTTTCACCCGCCTAGTTCGAACATCGAACTACTGCCGAGATGATGGTGTTTTTGGATCGCCAGCCAAAAATGGATATCTCTACGGGAGCCTGGACGGCAGGAAATACCTGTGCCATCGCTTGGCCTGGTTCTACATGACGGGTTGGTGGCCCGCCAAGGTAGACCATCGGGACACTATCCGAGCCCACAATTGGTTTGAGAATCTGCGGGATACGACGACAGCCATCAATAGCCAGAACAGGCGCAATCCAAGCAAGTGCACTCGCACTGGATTCCTTGGTGTATTTGAG
>Ga0302201_10003452_pt1 | contig 11731 bp, 9 predicted proteins | sample II_Bog_N3_2_FD_194586 | JGI IMG/M metagenome (GOLD analysis project Ga0302201, IMG submission 194586) | Peat permafrost microbial communities from Stordalen Mire near Abisko, Sweden - II_Bog_N3_2 | ecosystem: Environmental > Terrestrial > Soil > Wetlands > Peat | place: Sweden: Abisko, Stordalen...
ACCAGAGAGGAAACAAATGATGCTGAAGAAGTTCGCTGCACTCGCATTGCTATCCACCGCCGCCTTTGCTCAACAGGCGGCAACGCCTGGAGCGGGAGCGAACGGGGCACGCCCCCAGCGCGCCCCTGTTCGTGCCAAAACACTCACCAACGCGGAGTTCGACGGGTACCTCGCTCATCCGGAGCAGGTGTTGCTTGTCGACGTGCGTCGCCCCGATGAAGTCAGCACAATCGGCGGGTTCCCGGTCTACCTCAGTATCCAGATCAAGGACCTGAAGGCCCACCTCGCTGAGATTCCGCGTGATCGGCCAATCATCACTGTTTCCAATCATGCGGCTCGGGCCGGTTCCGCTGCAGACACGCTCTCCGATGCTGGCTTCAAGGTAATCGGCGCCGTGGGTGCCGATACTTATCAAAAGGACGGAGGCAAGCTGGCAGTCAAGATCCCGGTGCCGCCGGCGCAGCCTGCTGGTGCCCAAGGGGCGACCGCTGGTGCAGAAGCACATGCCGCACCCGGAGGGGCGAACTAGGTCATCATGGCTAATTCTTATCTTTCCCGACTTCGCGTCCACGTACCCGCTGCGTTCGTCGTCCTGACGATTGTCGCTAGCGCTGCAACCTGCAGGGCACAGACGCTCGTGATCCAGAAGGCCCTCTCAGACGAGGCGGCGTTCGCTGTCGTTCATGGAGCGCTTGACAAGTGCCACGCTGACGGATATCGGGTGAGTCTGACCCTGCTCGATAGCAGCGGCGGGGTAAGAATTCAAGTGCGTGGGGATGCAACCAGTCCCCACACACTTGAGCATAGCCGCCGTAAGGCTTACACCGCTCTGACTTTCAAGCGGCCCTCAGGTGAGACAGCAAAGGCCTGGGCAGCGGCAACTACACCGCCGCCCGTAATCGAGGGTACAGTTGCCGCACAAGGTGGCCTACCTATCAAAGCGGGCACTGAAGTCATTGGCGCACTTGGTATAAGTGGAGCGCCCGGAGGAGAGAAAGATGAAGCTTGTGCAGCAGCCGGAATCGCAAAGATTGCCGAATTGTTGAAGTAACTCGAGAGGCAAATTAGACAGGACTGTGATTTCCCAGCATAGCTGGATAGCCGTCCGAGATAGGTGCGATGCACCGGCTCGATCGATGGTGTCACCGCTGGCTCAGGAAAGCTGCGCCCACTATGTTTTCAAAACGAGATTGGCTGAGCGCCGTAGCCCGGGGACATTGTTTTATCGGATCCGGAAGAGGAGATCGAGATGTTTAGAAAGTTGTGGATTATCTTGCTGATGTCTATCGCCGCCACTGGAGCATTGGCCCAGACTGCTACTGACGCCAGCATTACTGGCACCGTCACCGACTCGGAGCAGGCGGCGATCCAGGGTGCAATAGTGAGGGTGACCGATATAGCCACCGGTGTAGTAAGCACCGCCTCTACCAACAACCGAGGGCAATACCACACGCCCCCGCTGAAGATTGGCACCTATACCGTTGCCATCGAAAGTTCCGGGTTCAAGCAATACAAAGAAGCCAATGTGGTTTTAGATATTGGTTCGGTCCGCCAGATTGATGCCGCTCTTACCCCTGGCGAAGTTGTAGACACGGTGAACGTACAGGCCGGTGAGGCCGAGCTCCTCCAGAGGTCGGACTCCAGTGTGGGAACGGTTATCACCACTCAACAGATCGAGGAACTACCCCTCAATGGGGGAAGTACGGGTCGCGACTACCTCCAACTCGCAACGCTTTCAGCCGGCACCTCTTCATCCTCTCAGGGAGTGAGCATTGGTGGGCAATCAGGAGCCCAAGCCGCATTCCTGCTCGATGGGATAGATAACAACAATCAAGAGATTCTGACGAGTCACTCTGGCCAGAAAGAGGTCATCAAACCTTCAGTCGACGCAATCAGCGAATTCAAGGTTGTCACTACTAGCTATTCGTCGGAATATGGGAGGTCATCCTCCGGGGTCGTCAGTGTCAATCTGAAGTCGGGCACGAACGTCCTTCACGGCAGCGCATTTGAGTTCCTCCGTAATGACGCGGTCGATGCTATTCCTTACTTCAGCAAGGCCAACCTTCCGTTCAAATACAACGACTTTGGAGGGACGTTGGGTGGGCCGATTCGGAAAGACCGGACATTCGTATTCGGAGATGTGGAATTCTTCCGTCTTCGACAGCAAAACACGATATATACGGTTGTGCCCACCGACGCTCAAAAGAGCGGTCAATTCTCCAGCGCTATTTATGATCCGACCGCTGGCTTTACTGTATCGGGCACAACTATCACTCGGACCACGGCGTTTGCGGGCAATCAGATTCCAACAGCCCGCATTGATCCAATCGCGCAAAACCTATTGAAGTACTATCCTGAACCCAATTTCATCGGTACGGGGTCCCTTGCGAAGAACAACTATACCTGCAGTCCCACTTCGAATGCGAATAACTATCGCTGGGACATCCGCGTCGACGAAGCCGTCAATGGTAAGCAGAATCTCTTTGGCCGCTTCAGTTCAGAGCAAACGCGAAACCCCGCCTCCTCCACACTGCCGCCGCTTAACGGACAGTACTACGCGGGTAGTGGTGGCCAAGCGAACAACGCGCAGGCTCTCGTTATTGGCTACAACGTCGTAGTCTCTCCAACCGTATTGGCTTCAGTGCGAGTGGGGTGGAACAAGATTTACTGGAGTCAGGCGTTCCCGAAGCAAAGCCTGACTGGTGTTGGAATTCCAGGAGTCGCGACCAATGCACCGGGGTTCTCCCAGATCACAGTTTCTAACTACGCGACGATCGGTACCAGCAATGTGCCGAACTCCGACAACAGCCAGAATCGGGAGATCGCGGCGGATCTTACATGGACACGGGGTCCTCACACCCTTAAATGGGGCTGGCAGGAATACTGGCTACAGACCAATTTCAACAGCTCACAACTGACGAGCGGGATCTTCGCCTTCAACGGTCAGTACACCAACAAGAATGCGAAAAGCTCGGGCGCGACCGTGGATCAGGATTTTGCGGACTTCCTCTTGGGACTGTCCAGCAAGGAGCAGCTTTCCAGTCCGTCTATTCTCAACTTTCGTTCACCCTACAGCCACTTCTTCTTGCAGGATGACTGGAAGGCGAGCCGGACGCTGACGGTAAATCTCGGATTACGTTACGAACTCAGCCCGCCGGCAGTGAGTAAGTTCAACACGATTGCCAATTTTGATGAGGACAGCAACCCTGGCAGTCCCCAGCTCATCTATGCCGGGCAGTTCGGCAACAGTCGCTCCCAGCGTGCGCTTCAGAACGTCAATTACACGAACTTTGCGCCGCGCATTGGCTTCGCCTTCAGCCCAGAGAACAGCAAAACAGTGCTACGCGGCGGCTACGGGATTTTCTACTCAAACGCGATCACAATCGGCGGGATGCAGTCGATGGAGAACAATCCCCCTGTCAACCAACTCCGTCTCGTGACCTCTCCCAGCCCGACTGTTACAAGTCAGTTCGCGTATCTGCAGAACGGCTTCGCCACCGGAGCTCTATCTCTGAGCAATGCAAATGGTGCCAGTGGTGTCTCACTTGTTTCCTTCGATCGTCATGCTGCAATCCCCATCGATCAGCAGTGGGATCTCAATGTGCAGCGCGCATTGCCCTTTGGCATTGTGGGGGAAGTTGGCTATTACGGAAACAAATTCGACCACAACTGGTGGCAGGTCGACGGAAATCCGGCTCCCGCAACTCCGACCTCGGCACTCCCTTCAGGCGGCATTAACGGAAACCGACTTTACAAATCGACGACAATCCCCATCGCGAGCAAGCCAATCATCAACCTGGGGACTGTGAGCAGAGTCTGGAAGGAAGGTTGGAGCCAGTACAACGGCCTTCAAGTAAAGGCAGAGAAGAGATATGCAAAGGGCCTAACTTTTATTGCTTCCTACTCCTATTCCAAGGTTCTGGGAGTCGGTGACACACAGCAGTTTCAGAATCCGGCAAATATTCAAGCGGAGAAGGCGGTAATGAATACTGACCAGCGAAATCATTTCGTCGGCAGTGCGGTCTACTCATTGCCTTTCGGTCATGGCAGGAAGTTTGGCGGAGGTTGGAACAGGTGGGCTGACGGCGCATTGGGAGGCTGGACGGTGAGTCCAATCCTTACTCTTGCTTCCGGAACGCCGCTGAATCTTACCGAGGCAGCAAATCCTTCGAACAGTGGTGGCACCGCGGATCGACCCAACTTAGGGGGCGACTTGAGGGCGGCGACTGATCCGGTAACGAGTCGCTCAACTCATTCACTGGTTGAGTGGTTCAACACAAGTGCAATCCAGGCGCAGGCGTCGGGAACGTATGGCAATGCACCGCGCAACGCCATTGTTTCCCCGCATACCGTTCTTCTGGACGCGGCCATCCATAAGACGCTCACGTTCAACGAGCACCTGAAGGCCCAACTGCGCCTGGAGTCCTTCAATGTGACCAATACTCCTCACTTCGGGTCACCGGGGTTGGATGTTGGATCACCCACTAGCTTTGGCATCATCTCGACTACCACCGGCAATCCAAGACAGAACCAAATAGCTCTCAAGTTGCTGTTCTAATCCAGAATTCGCTAGTAACGGTTGGATTCATCTCGAAAGGACCTAAGTGTATGCCGCACCAAGAATCATCTAAACGCTTCTCCCTTGATACCTGGGCTGTGCTGCTAGCTATCGCCGTCGCCGTCGTAATTCGAGTTGGCCTGGTAACAACGATCCCCTGGTAAAACCAGATTTTTCATAAAGAAAAGGATTCTTATGACTGTCCCGCTTACCATTGCCTCGCAACCGACAATTGAGTCGACCGAAAACTCGGTAATTCGCCGCATCGTGGATCTCATTCCCGGATTGCTGCTGCTCGCGCTCGTTGGCTATGCCGGCAAAATTGTCGAACATTCCATCGCAGCTTACGGCAAGACGCATCACCTGATATTGCCCAATATCGAGTATGTCCTCTGGGCAATCCTGTTTGGCTTGGTGATCTCCAACACAATTGGGCTCCATCACATTTTCCAATCTGGCGTCGCCACCTATGAATTTTGGCTGAAGGTGGGGATTGTCCTGCTCGGAGCACGCTTCCTCATAGGAGATGTGAGCCGCCTCGGAGGCCTTTCCTTAGGACTCATCGTGATTGAGCTTGCTCTTGCCCTCACGTTCATGACGTACCTCGGGCGTGCGTTCAAGCTCAAGCCGAAACTCGTGAGTCTTCTCGCGGTCGGCTCTTCCATCTGCGGAGTATCCGCCATCATCGCCGCGCAGGGAGCAATTGACGCGGACGAAGAGGACTCTTCCTTCGCTATCGCTGCCATCCTCGCCCTTGGCGCCATTTCTCTCCTGGTGTTTCCGCTCATCGGGCACGCCCTGCATATGAGCGATCGTGCCTATGGTCTTTGGACCGGCCTTGCGGTCGACAACACCGCTGAAGCCACGGCCGCGGGCGCGCTCTACTCCGATGCCGCCGGCAAGGTCGCTGTTCTTGCCAAAACATGCCGAAATGCGACAATCGGCTTTATCGTCCTGGGGTACGCGATCTATTGGGCTTCAAAGGGTCAAGCCGCCGAAATCAAGGACAAGGGAGCTTTTCTCTGGCGCAAGTTTCCGAAGTTCATCCTCGGCTTCTTGCTGATCTCACTCCTCGCCAGTGTGAGCTTCTTTACCAAGCCCCAAGTTCTTGCCTTGGGTAATGCATCTCGCTGGGCTTTCCTGCTCACGTTTGCCGGCGTTGGCCTTCGCACCAACCTCAAGGAACTTGGGAAGCAAGGCTTTCGCCCATTCATAGTAGGAGCTGTCGGCGAAGTAGTGATCGCTATTCTCACGCTCGGTCTCGTATACGGAGCCGATCGCTGGTATCACCTGTGAATTACATCCGACTAAACACTCCTGGGAGACGTTGACCATGCCAAGCCTTCTTCATATTTGCCAGTGGATCTACGCCACTCACTTCTCTACCGCGATCCGAGAATCGCCTTATTGGTTTCCGATTATCGAGGGCGTTCACACTCTCGGTATCACAGCCGTAGTCGGGACCATCGCGATTCTCGACCTCAGGCTTCTGGGATTGGTCATGAAGAGTGAGCCAGTATCGCGCATCGCAAGGCAGGTGCTTCCGTGGACCTGGGCAGGCTTCTCCGTGATGTTCGTATCGGGAGTACTGCTTTCCATCGCCGAGGCGGCTACGAACTACTTCAACTGGGCATTTCGAATCAAGTTGGTATTGCTAGTTCTGGTTGGGCTCAATCCACTGATATTCCACCTGACCATCTATCGCAAGGTCAACACATGGGACGTAGCTAATGTGACGCCGACTCGTGCACGTGCCGCGGCTTTCTGCTCTCTGTTTCTTTGGGCCAGCATCATCGTCGCCGGCCGCCTCATTGCTTACGTAAATATGTGACATCAATGTCGCCTCTGCAGTTGATGTGAAAGGTTTGCCCTCGCATGTTTCTGATTGTGTTTTGCCACTGGCTTGCAAAAACTCATCTCGGCATTTTTATGCGCGACTCCACCTATGGGTTCGCGGTCGTAGAGATGGGGCACCTTCTATCCCTTGCAGTGTTTGGGGGAGCCGTGCTGATGGTAGATCTGCGCTTTCTCGGGTATGGATTCAAATCGCAGTCGGTCTCACAGGTAGCACAGGAGTTGCTCCCTCTAACCGCTGGCGGAGTGATCGCAATGTTTATCTCCGGCTTCCTGTTGTTCTTGGGAGGTCCCGTCCGTTACTACCATAACCCTGCCTTCAGGCTGAAGCTGATCTTGTTTGTTGTTGCCCTGATCTTTCACTTTGGATTGCAAATCGTTGTTGCCCGTCGCGGCGCTTCTCGAAGTAGTAGCTCATGGCGGCTCAAATTGAGTGCGGTTGTATCCCTCATTCTTTGGTGCGCTATCGGGCTTGCTGGTAGAGCCATTGGTTATGTGTAGGTACTAGAGCCGTATTGAGATCGAAACGGTAGTTGCGGAGGAAGTGTAGATCATGTCTATCAAACGAGTCCGATTGTTGTGTTGCCTATCTCTGTTCTCCACGGATGGAGGCGGAGCCGCTTGTTGTTCGTGACCCTGGTTGCAAGCTCATTCGAACTGAGCGAACCACATGAGCGATCCAACAATGTCTGGTAGCGGGCACCCGCAAATCTTCACCACATAAAAGCTCAGCAGCGGAGCTGCCTGATTCTCATGCCAGTGAGCCAGAGGATCGCATATGAGCCAACGAGAGGAAAACTGTGCTAAAACGCTTCGTACTTCTTACCCTCGCCTTGTCTAGCCTCTCCCTTTGGGGACAGCAATCCAATGACGCGGTCATACTTGGCTCGGTAACCGACGCCAGCCTGGCAGCTGTAGCCGGTGCTACTGTGACCGTGACGAGCGCCGCGACCTCCTCAATCACACAGGTGCAGACGGATGGCCGCGGTGAATACCGAACCCCGCCGCTCCGCATTGGGGAGTATCGAGTCACCGTTGGAGCTCCCGGATTCAAGCAATTTGCGGAGAGCAAGATTCGGCTATCCATTGGAGACGTGCGCAAAATTGACGCGATATTACAGGTTGGCCAGGTATCGGAGAGCGTCACGGTTTCTGCGTCTGACACTGTGCTCAATACGTCTGATTCGACCCAGGGAACCGTGGTTGGGGAGAGCCTAATTCAGGAGCTTCCACTCACGACTCAGAACAGCAGCGCTACGAACGGCCGTGACTACTTACAACTTGCGCTCCTCTCGGCCGGGACTGCACCTGCGGTGTCTGGGGTTGGCATCAGCATTGGTGGACAGCAGGGCTATAACGTCGGGTTTCTTCTCGATGGGATCGATAACAATTCGCAGTTCATCCGCTATACCTACGGGAATCAAAAGGAGGCTTTGAAGCCCTCAGTCGATGCGATCAGCCAATTCAAAGTCGTTACGAATGGTTACTCGGCAGAATATGGGCGCTCTTCTTCCGGGGTCGTGAGCGTTTCAATCAAGTCGGGTACGAATCAGGTTCATGGAACGGCTTACGAGTTTCTTCGGAACGACGCCTTGGATGCAACACCCTTCTTTCAGACCGTGAAGACGCCATACCGGCGAAACGATTTCGGAGCCGCCATCGGTGGCCCGATCGTCAAGAATAAGCTCTTTGCCTTTGGAGACTTCGAACTCTTGAGGGTAATCAAGAGCAATGCCGTCAAAGATTCGTTGCCCACAGCGCTGGAGAGGGCCGGATGCTTCTCCAAAGTGATATACGACCCGACTTCCTACAATTCGGTTACTGGCAAGAGGACGGCATTCCCGCAAATCAACACTGCCGGAGGCTCCTGCCCGGTGGGCTCCTACCAGATTCCCGCTGGTCAGTTGGATCCGCTTGCTGTGAAGCTCCTGAGCTTTATTCCAGTGCCTTCTACATCGGTTGCCGACACCAACACCACCAACGACTATGTCTACACGTCTCCCGCTAACGCGCTACCGGTGACGTTTGATTTTCGTGTTGACAGCAATCTGACTGACAAGCAAAAACTGTTTGTTCGCTGGAGCACTCAGAATCAGCACTACCCGCCGACGATCTCTCTCCCAGCAGTTGCTGGCATCAACTACACCCCTGCACAGCCAACCGACGACTACGCGCATTCAATCGCAGTTGGGTACGACAAGATATGGAGTTCTACACTGCTGAGCTCCTTTCGGGTGGGGTGGAACTATCTCAATTCAGTGGCCTCCAGCCCAACCAGTAGCCCGAACCTTAATGCTGCTATCGGCTTTAAGGGTGCCGATACTTCACTTCCTGGAGGTCTCGTAAGCACCAGCATAACTAGCTTCACGAGTATTGGGGGTGGCGGTAAAGGCAATGTGACGAACACTGAGACGCGCCAAGTCTCCGGTGACCTTACCTGGGCCCGCAACTCGCACAGTCTCAAGTTTGGCTTCGCTCAGTATTGGCTCCAGACCAACTTCGACAGCGCTCAACAGTCCGAGGGTACGCTCTCGTTTACGGGAATTTACACGAGACAGGGAACGACCGGAAGCAATGTATTCGGCGGATTGCCCGACTTTCTTACGGGGCAGGCTTCGGCAGGCAGCCTTTCAAACCTTGAGGCAGTGAGAGATCGGCAGCCACTAACGGCGATCTTTGCGCTCGACGATTGGCGGGTTACCAGGCGCTTGACCGTCAACTACGGTTTACGGTACGAGTTGAACCGACCCCCACTGGACAAGTTCAACAGAACCGCGAATGACAATATTGATGCGACTGGATCGCCCGTACTGGTCCTCGCGGGCGAGTTTGGCAGCAGCCGCGCAAACCGATCAACGATTCACCTGGATCACGTTCAGTTGGCTCCAAGACTTGGTTTTGCCTACAGTCTACCCGGCGACAAGACTGTAATCCGAGGTGCTTGGGGTCTGTTCTATTCCAACGCGCAACAGCCAGGCGGCATGCAATCGCTGCAGATCAATCCCCCATTTCACATTCAACTCTCGTATAGCCCGACACAGACTACTACGAACCTGACGCTTGCGGGTGGGTTTCCAGCCGATGCCTTGACTCCGGCCGGTGAGGCGAATGTGTTGACTGTCTCCGACGATACAAGCGGTCGTTGGCCGCGTTCGCAGCAGTGGAACGTGAACGTTCAGCGCTCGCTGCCGGGGGACGTCCTTTTTGAAGTTGGCTACGCCGGTAACAGCCTGACTGGGGCGTGGATGCAATACGATGCCAATCAACCCCCGCCCGAGGCCGGCTCTGCCAACGCCAATCGTCCCTTCCAGACACTGCAGGTTACGGGTACTCCGTATGTCATTCCCTCACTTGCGGATATTCTCCGCATTGGGAAGGTTGGGTTCAGCTACTACAACGCACTGCAGGCAAAGCTGGAGAAGCGGTATTCCTCCGGAGTAAGTCTGTTGGCTTCGTACAGCTACTCGAAAACAATCTCACTCGGAGAGAATCAGAGCAATGGAGTTCAAAACATTCATAACTTCCAGGCCGATAGGTCGGTGTCTAGTCAGGATCTGACCCATCACGTTACAACCAGTGCTGTCTACGATCTTCCTTTCGGTCGCGGCAGAAAGTTTGGATCGAACTGGAACCGCTATGCCGACTCGGTGGCCGGGGGGTGGAGCATCGATCCTATCTTCACCTTCAGTTCCGGCCTGCCTTTCAATCTGACGGTTACTGGGAATCCTTCTAACACCGGTACTGGCTTAGGTGGTAGTAACGACAGGCCAAATATCGTGGGCGACTATCACGCCGCGATTAACTCATCGACAAATGCTCCAACCCGCACCAAGGCGCAGTGGTTCAATACATCGGCCTTTGCGGCAAATGGTATCTACACCTTTGGCAACGCGGGTCGAAACATCTTGCGTGCTGACGGGGCGATCAATCTGGACCTCTCAGCTCACAAAAAGATCAAGATCACCGAGGGCGTAAGCGCACAGTTGCGGCTGGAAGCGTTCAACGTCGCCAACCACGATGTCCTTGCTGCACCGAACGCCTCAGTCGGTAGTACCACTTTCGGCCAGATCACGAGCGCAAGCAGCACAGCTCGCGAACTGCAGGCCGCAGTAAAAGTGTCGTTCTAAATTCACAAACCTTAAATCAACATAAGGAGTAATTCAATGAAGAAGCTGCTTTTTGGCACTATCCTGGCGCTTTGCATCGTCGCGGCGTCCACTCCAGCCTACGCGCACCACGCATTTGCCGCGGAATATGACGCGTCCAAACCGGTTACACTGCACGGCAAGCTCACGAAGCTCTCATGGGTCAATCCGCACGGATGGATCTATGTAGCCGTTACGAATCCGGACAAGTCGGTGACGAATTGGGCGGTGGAATTCGGCGGTCCGAATGCATTGCTGCGGCGTGGTCTTCGCGAGACAGACTTCCCCATCGGCATTGATCTGACTGTAAACGGATACCTTGCCAAGAATGGTCAGAAGATCATCAATGGCACCTCGGTCAAGCTTCCGGACGGTCGCAGTCTCTTCACCGGCTCGGTAGGAACAGGCGCGCCTGGTGATCCCGGCGTCGACTAACCCTTCAACAAACAAACCAGAAAGGGAGTTCATGAGTTTCAGGAAGAACATCTGCTTTACCTTTATCGCCGGTGCTGTGCTGGTTGTTGCCGCTGCGGGACAATCGGCCAGGCCGGCGGCCATTCCACGTCTTGCCGACCGCAAGCCAAACTTCAACGGGATATGGCAGACCATCGGCAGTGCAGACATGGACCTGCAGGATCACGTGGCGGACAGAACCACTCCTGCCTCGCAGAGTGTTGTCGAAGAAAAGGAAATACCATACCTGCCTGAAGCCTTGAAAAAGCGTCAGGACAACTTCGAGAAGCGCCGTACGGATGATCCGGAGTTTGCGAAGTGCAATCTTCCCGGTGTTCCACGGATCACCTACGCGCGCAATCTCCCCTTTCAAATATTTCAGCTGCCCAAGGGCGACAAGATCACGGTGCTCTACGAGTATGCTGAGGCGCACCGTTTTATCTACACCAATGGCACGCCACATCCGCCGGGACACATCAACTGGTATCTCGGAGACTCGCGCGGCAAGTGGGAAGGCGACACCTTGGTCGTCGATTCCGTGGATTTTCTCGATGACATCTGGCTGGATCACGCTGGCGACTATATCGACCAGAATCTCCATGTGATTGAGCGATTCAAATTCATCGACGCCGACCACATTGACTACAAAGTTGAGATCGATGACCCGAAAATTTACTCAAAGCCCTGGCATATCGACCTCATTCTGTACCGGCACAAAGAG
>Ga0302201_10003455_pt1 | contig 11722 bp, 10 predicted proteins | sample II_Bog_N3_2_FD_194586 | JGI IMG/M metagenome (GOLD analysis project Ga0302201, IMG submission 194586) | Peat permafrost microbial communities from Stordalen Mire near Abisko, Sweden - II_Bog_N3_2 | ecosystem: Environmental > Terrestrial > Soil > Wetlands > Peat | place: Sweden: Abisko...
GTCGCGCGCCACCTCGGACAGGGGTGTTGCGCGCGCGCCACGGTTAGGCCGATCGCGCTTCTGGCTAAGCCGATGGCGATTGACGAAATCGTGAGGCTGGCGTAGCTTGATCAAATATTCGAGAGACAAGGCTGTCGGGTTTGCATCAAGGGTGCCGGCAGGCAGCTCAAGTCGCTCGAATCCAGCAAACAACGCCGCCGCCGGTTCGATCCGGTCGCTCACAGCACCGCTCCGACGCGCCACGGGGCCTGATCGACGCAGCCGCGGAGTGTGCTCAGGCCGGCCGCGCGCCGGTGTGGATGATCGTCCCGACGTGCTCGCCACGCAGCGCGGCGGTAAGTCGGCCAGGCACGAGCCCGTTCACGACCTGCACGTGCTCAAGGTGGCGTGCGGTCGCCATGACCTCAAGGAGCGCACGGTCGAGCGGCAGCGTGCCCTGGATTTTTGCGAGGTCGGTGAAGCTCGTCTCGCGGAGCAACTGCGCCTGCTCACCGCCGGGGCCCTTGGGGTCGCTGGTGTACACGCCATCCACATCCTCCACGATCGTGAGGCCAGCCGCTCCGAGCGCGTCGGCGAGCAGAAACGCGCCCGTGTCAGCCCGATGAGGCGGGATGCGTGAGGTCGGGAACTCGTGGTGGTGATACGGAGGAAAGGCGCTCCCCACGACCGCGCGGGCCGCGGAGAGGTGGATCGCGAGCTGGTTCGCGATCGTGGGATGCTCAACATAGGAGACGCCCTCCGGCGCGAGCAGCGACGCGAGGATGTGGCCGTTCTGGCCGGCTTCGCTCGCGGCGAGCGGGGCGAGCGACCCGACCGGCAGGCCGAGGTCGAGTCCGACGCTGTAGACGTGGCGGGCGCGGATGCCAGCACCGGTCAGTATGAGCAGACGGTGCTCGGGCAGCAGCCTCCGAAGCTCGTCCACGACTGGGAGGATCGCGTCCCGGCCGCGATCCATGATGGAGCAGCCGCCGATCTTCACGACCTGCAGCCAGGGAAGGAGCCGGATCGGCCGCCCGCCGGCGACCGGGCGGGTGAGGTCGCCGTCGAGGAGGGTCTGGCGCGCGAGCAGCGAGGCGACATGCTTGATGCTGTTGGTGATCTCGGGCATGGCAGCTTTCCTCTAGCTCGCGGTGATGATGGTGCCGACGTGCTCGCCGGCGAGCGCGCGGGTCAGGTTGCCGGGGACGAGGCCATTCACAACCTGCACTTGGCGGATGTGGCGTGCCGCCTTGAGCAGATCGAGCAGCGGGAACTCAAGGATCGAGTCGTGCAGTCCCTGCGCCTTCATCTCGTCAACCGAGATCTTTGGGATCAAGGTCGCGTCCTTCGAGGTTTTCGGGTTCGCGGTGTAGAGTCCGTCTTCGTCCTTCACGTAGATCATCGCCTTGCAGCCGAACTGTTCGGCGAGGAGGAAGCATCCGGCGTCGGTGCGGTAGGGCGGGATGACGCCCTCGGGGGCGGGGCGCATCCAGAGCCCGTAGGGCGGCATGCCGCTGAAGACGACGGCGTTCACCTCGGCGAGGTAGAGTGGCACCGCCGAAAGCCCGGCGCCCTCGACCGCGGAGATACCGTATTTCGCGAGGAGCTGCCCCAGCATTGCGGCGTTCTGATCGGCAACCGAGGCGCCGAGCTGCGAGAGCACGCCCGCCGGCAGGCCAAGCTCCGCCGCGATCGAATAAAGGTGCCGGGCCCGGGTGCCTGCGCCGGTCCCGATCAGCAGCTTGTGGGCCTTGCGGGCGGCGACGATCTCGTCCACGAGCGGGTAAACGGCCGCTCGGCCGCGGTCGATGACACTCTGCCCGCCGATCTTGATCACCGTCGCGTCCGGCAGGATCCGGAAGTCCGCCGCCGCTCCCGCCGCCGCCAGAAGCTGCGGGTCGCTCAGCGAGCGCTGCATGAGGAGAGCCTCAAGCTCCGCCGTCGTGTTGGCCATTGCGGTCGTCCCTTTCGCTGCTTCGATACATCTCCGCACGTCTCGGCGGGACCGCAAGCCCCCCTTGGAGCCCGCTCTCTCCCGTGTCGCGAATGCAGCGGCAGGCCGCCGGGGCTGTCACCGCAGATCGGGCCGCCGATCCTAAAGGGAAGTCTGTCAATTCAAGCGTTGTGGCCCGCTGAGTGAAGGAGCCGCCGGGCGCGGCTGCCAGGCCCGCCCGGCAAGGCCGAAAGAAGCCCGGGATCGACTCCCGGGCATTTCCGAATCTGGTGCGTTGGAAGCAAAGTCGGTCGAGCGCGAATCAGGCGATCCGCTTGCCGAACGTCTCAAGCGTTTGGGTCGCGCGAGCTGTCAGTGGGGCCAAAGTCTGCTCAAGCAGCTTCACCGAGGCCTCGGTGAGGCGGCCAGACTCGGCCAGCGCCTTTTCAAGCGCCGCGTGGGCCAGCCTGGTCTGAACGTCCAGGGCTTCGTGCGGCGATTTCGCCGAGGACAATGCCGCGAATGCCGCCAGCGTTTCGTCGAGCGACACCTGGGCATTCGCCACGACCTGCCCGGCCAGGTCCTGCAGACCCGCTGCCCAGATCTGACCTGCCTTCAGGAGAGCTTCATAATTGGCTTGACCGAGCGACACCAGTTCTTCTGTGTTTATCGTCGTCGTGCGAAAAACATTCTCGGCCGGTGTGTAGATTTTTTCATCCAGCACAGTTGCGGCGGGTAAAACGGCCGCCAGATCCGTGGCTGCCTGATCGACGGCATTCGCTTTCGGTGACGCACTATGCTCGGCTCGAATGGTCGCAGCCGATGGGCTCGTCGCCGAAGCGACAGAGGCCTGATCTTCGGATCTTGGCTTTTGAGATGAATGATCTCCAGCCAGGACAAGCGAGGTCGGCGGGGTGGCCTGTAACGCAGCCCTCTGATCATCGGGTTTCGCTTTCGGAGCCGAAACCTTCTCATCGGGGACGGCTTCAGCCGAGGGGATCGTATTCACCGCGAGAGCGGGCTGATCATCAGTCTTCACTTCCGCCCCCGGAGCGCCCGGCTCAAGAGGGGCACTGGCGGTCGCACCCTTTAGGACGACAGACGCCGGATCGTTGACTTTCGTCTTCGAAGACGAACCCTGCTCGGCAGCAACGCCGCCCACGTCGATGGCCTCGGGGGTCTTGACTTTCGCGCTCATGTGCTTGTTTCCGATCAATGGGATTAATGGGCGCATGCAGACTGCCTCAGTCTGGCCGCCGAGTTCGATCTCGTCTAAATGCTGCGTTGCGGCGTGAGCTCACCCTATGGACGGTGTCAGGAGCGGTCAAGGGCACAGACTGAGAGTACGAAATCCTGACAATGAATGCGTGCATTGAGGGCTTCCGGAGGCGTCCGGTTTTGCGACGGGCTAAAAGCGATTGAGCGCGGCAACGCCGAACCGGCGGCGGTGGTCTCCGGGTGCCGGTTTCGGGCAGTCTGCTGGACCCCGAGGCGTGCGGAATTTTCTGATCGTCCGCGCGCACACACTCATACCAGGCATCGACGGCAACCAGGCAACGCCGCTGGCGAAATGCCGGCGATCTGCGCCCAACTGATCCCCCGAGCGCTACGCCGACGAGCGCTACGCCGAACCGACCGTCCTTGGCGTCGGCACGCTGCGAAGAGCCGGCCGTGGTGGTGCCGGCTTGGAGACATCCCTGGTCGGACGATACGGAAAACTCCGGCCTCCGTCGGTTGCCTATAAAATTAGAAACGGCGCAGCCAGCGCGAATTGACCGCCAAGCTGATCAGAGCGGCTCTGATCCGACGCGTGTCTCTGACAGTTATGTGTTGCCCTGCTTCAGAATCGAGGGCAGCACCTCCCCTGCTATCCACTCACGCAACACCTTGGCGGCGGGCTTGTTCGATTGCACGACCAGGAGGCCGAACCCTTCGTCGGTGATCGCGATCACCGACTGCACGCTGCCCTTCGTGAGCACGGTGGCGTGGCTGCGATAGTGCTCTGGTAACAGCCGGATCACGGATTCCGTTCGTATGCCGATGATTCGGCAGACATCACTCGCGATGATCCATGGTCGTCCGCCCCGGGCAAACAGACGGACCGGCGATGGCTCGCCACCGGAGGGCCTGAAGGTGACGGTGACGGTAGTCTGGATTGCGGTGGCAACCATGTTCACACTAACTCCCTGGCCGAACGAACTGGCCACAGCGACCAGCCTGGTGTCCAGTTCCAGGCGGCGAAAACCGGATCAGGGACACAACTCGCGAAACCGTCAGCAACCGAGGGCGGCTGCTGCGGCCAGGCGCCTGCAGTGCCAGCTCATGCAGGCGTGACACCGCTACGGCACACCCATCGCGAGCGGCTTTAGCGCTCTGGCCGCCAACAAAAGCACGGGGCACAAGGCGATCATCAGAAGCTTGTGGAAGTCGTGCGCCAGTCCGAGTGTCCTCCAGACCTTCCCAGCAGGCGGCTCCTCCCAAGGCGTGTTTCACACGCCAGCGGGTGGAATTGGTCGCGCCCGAGCCGGGCAAGCCCGGAGCCGCATGTCAAGCGCCATTCCAACTCCGATTCCCCAGGCTTTGACAGGCGAGGGAATTGCGCTTGGAATCAATATTGGTTACGAGTTCCGTTTCGTGCGGCCATCCGGCGGCTGCCGCCCCGCAACGCTCTGCTCTGCTCTGCTCTGCTTCTGGCGACCCGCGGATCTGCCGGGCTGATGGCGACGCAGCGGTCAGGAGATTGCGATGCGGCCGCATCGTCCGAGACGACGCCGGAGAGTGAGGTCTTCTTGAAGGGCACCGGCCAGCCGCTGTCTGAAGTGTCCGAAGCGCAGCCAGGTCCAGCTTGGTTGGCGGCAATGCATAGAATCTACCAGGCTCCTGATCGATCCCGCCCGCCACCGGCGGCCGGAACATCGGCGATCGGTCGTTTAAGCCGTGCCTGCTTGCCTGCTGTTCGGGCTTTTCTCCGACGATTGGAGCCCAGGAAACTGCTGCCCGAGCTGGTGGCCGTTTTTGGCACGATCGGTGTGATTTGGATCAGCGCAGCTCTCCTGGTACACGCCGAGTACTCCAATGCCGAGCGGCATGCCCTCGGCGAAACGGGCAATCTTGCACGCGCCTTCGAAGAGAGCATCGGACAGACGGTCAGCGGGATCGATCAGGTACTGCTGAGTGCCCGAGGCTTTCAGTCCTTTCTTGGCGAACGGTTCGATATGGCGGACTGGGCCCGGACGCAGAGCCGGTTCGGCTCTATGACCGCTGGAGTCGATCTGGTCGATGGGCACGGCAATCTGTTCGCGTCCACCCGGCCCGTGCCAGAGGACCCCGTCAACGTGGCGGACCGCGAGTGTTTCCAGGCGCAGGCGAACGACGAGAATGACACATTGCATATCAGCAAGCTGACGGCGGGGCCAACCAATGGCGGGGAAACAATCCAGTTCACTCGTAAGCTACTGGGTCCCAATGGCCGCTTTGCAGGCATCGCTGTCGTATCTCTCAACTCGAACGAGCTGTCGCGTTTCTTCGGGACTTTGCAGTTGGGCGAAGGGTTTGTCGCGCTATTGAGCCATGATGGTACTATTCTTGCGCGCGGACCGGTCGTGACCGGTGCCATTGGGAAAAGCGTCGCGGACCAGCCGTATTTTAGCGATATACGCTCTAAGACAAGTGGTGTAGTCCGGACAGACGGCCCTGCGCATGCCGAGCAGATCATCAGCTTTCGGAAGCTGAACGACTATCCTTTGCTCGTGCTGGTCGGTGACGATGAGGCGTTGGTTTTTGCCAATTATTATTTGGTACGGCGCAATGCATTCCTTGCGAGCAGCGCGGCGACTGTGGTCCTGCTTCTCGCGGGCGCATTCTGGATCGGGCTGCGCCGTCGTTCGCTGGCCTCCCAGCTTGCGCTGCAGGTCACACTCGACAATATCAGTCAAGGTATTGTGATGGTGGACAACGACGGACGGATGCCGGTGATCAATCATCGGGCGGTTGACGTGCTACGGTTGCCGGCCGGCCTGGGAGCAGGTCAGTCTGGTGGCACTGTGCCCGCTTCCAGCTCTGTTCGGTCAGGACGGCTCCATTTTCCGTTCACCGGGAATACTGGGGTCCCGCTGTCGGAATTGTCTGATCTGCCCGCCAGTTTCGATGCTTGCCTGGATAACGGGTCTATAGTTGAGGTGCGCACTCACCGTCTACCCGCGGGCGGCATGGTGCAAACTTTCAGCGACGTCACGGAACAGCGCCTCGCCGAAGAACATCTGCGCTTCATCGCACATCATGACAGCGTCACCGGCCTGCCGAATCGTCTGACGTTCAAGGAGCGGCTCGAGACAGCAATTACCGACGTCGGTTTTGGCGTCCGAATGGCAGCGATTGTCATGATCGATCTCGATGGCCTCAAGAGTATCAATGACACTATGGGTCATGATGCTGGCGATCAACTCTTGAAGATTGTCGGAGACAGGCTGCAGAAAATTGTTCGTCCGGACGACGTGGTGGCCCGTCTGGGGGGGGACGAGTTCGTCATACTGCAGACCGGCCTGCCGCGGGCGGACTTGGCGGAGGCGCTCGCGCAGCGCCTTATTGCCAGCGTGTCGGAAGCCACGATGATCGGCGGCCAGCAAGTCCGCATCGGCGCGAGCGTGGGGATTTCTTTGTACCCCAAGGACGGTGGCGACAGCGAGACGTTGCTCAAGCATGCGGACATCGCGCTGTATCGTGCGAAGACCGAAGGCCGTGGGACGTTTCGGCGCTTCGACCCGTGGATGACCCGGCCCCTGCAGGAACGCCGTGCGATGGAGCACGACTTGCGCCGGGCGGTCGCGGCTGCGGAGTTGGACCTGCATTTCCAGCCCCAGTTCTCCACTGAGACGCTTCTCGTCACTGGTTTCGAGGCGCTGGCACGATGGGAGCACCCCGAGCGCGGGTTCATTCCACCGGCCACCTTCATCGCCGTCGCCGAGGCGTGCGGATTGATCGGACCGATCGGGAGCTGGGTGCTGGAGCGTGCCTGCTGTGAGGCTGCTGGTTGGTCCACGCCTTGCCGGGTCGCAGTCAACGTCTCGCCACTTCAACTCAAAGAGGCGGGCTTCCGTCAGCTTGTCGCGAACGTTCTGGCCCGCTCCGGGCTACGGCCTAACTTACTGGAGATCGAGGTCACTGAAGGCGTTCTGATCGAGAAGGATGAGCAGGTCCTTGGTATTCTGCGCGAACTCAAGTCACTCGGTGTCCGACTGACACTCGACGATTTCGGAACCGGCTATTCGAGTTTAAGCTACTTACTGCGCCTGCCGTTCGACAAGATCAAGATCGACAAGTCGTTTGTGCAATCGACCGATTTTGGTGCCAAGGCAATCCTTGAGGCGATCCTTGTCATGAGCCGCCGTCTTGATCTTGAGGTGGTTGCCGAGGGTGTAGAGACGGAACAGCAGCTTGTCATGATCCGCCAGCAGCGTTGCGCCGAGATCCAGGGGTTCCTGCTCGCCAAGCCGATGCCCGCGGAAGAAGTCGACAATTACCTGCGCGATTACGTGGCGCCCAGCGAGTTTTGCGGCCCTATGTAGCGGGTGGCCGCGTGGCAACTGGCCCGGCTTTGGCAGCCGGCCACGCTCCGGTTGATCGTAACCGTTGCGAGGCCAGCACATACGCTTTTCACGCGCGAATGGGCATGATGGGCGCCATTCCTGCCTAATGGAGGGCGCAGCGGTGGATGGCATGGTGCGGGGAGAGGTTGGCGCAACCGAAAGCCGGAGTCTACGGGGTAACAAGCGCTGCCGCCGTCGCTGGTCGGCGGCACAGAAGGCGGCGATTGTCGCAGAGAGCTGCGTCCCAGGCGCGAAGCTTTCGGACGTTGCGGCGCGGTACGGTCTGAGCGCCAGCGTTTTGTTCAACTGGCGACGTCAGACGGTGCCGGCGAAGCCGAATATCGAGCCGGCTGTGATGGAAGAACCGGCGCCAGCAGCGCCGTCATTCGTATCCGTCGAGATCTGCGACTCAGTGGCTGATACTGACGCGATCGCTGTGCCGCACGAGCCACCCCGACCGGCGGGCTGCATGATCGAGATCGTGGTAGCGGACGCACACATCCGGGTGGCGCCTGGCGTAGATGCAGCAACGCTCGCAACGGTGCTGGCAGTGCTGCGAGGCGCATATTGATCGCGCTTCGTGCGGGGCTGCGCGTATGGGTGGCCACGCGTCCCGTCGACTTCCGTAAAGGTGTGAACGGACTGGTCGCGGCAGCGGCGGACATTTTGCGCATCGACCCATACGGCGGCGACGTGATTGTATTCCGCTCGAAGCGAAGCGATCGAGTGAAGCTGCTGGCATGGGATGGCAGCGGCATCATCCTGGCGACGAAGTGGCTGGAGAACGGGCGCTTTTTTTGGCCGCCGATCCAGGACGGCGTCATCTGCCTGACCGCGACGCAATTGGCCTTGCTGCTCGACGGACTGGAATGGTCGCGTGCTGTCGCTCCTCCGGTAAAAAAGCCAGTCCTGGCCGCCTGAATCGAAAAATGCCTCTGGCGGCGCGGCGGACATATTGGTACGATTCGCTCATGCCAGGGCGCCGCGAAAATCTTCCTTCCGATCCCGAACAGCTTGTCGAGCTGGTTCTGGCGCTGGAGGCCGAAAACGAACGGCTGCGCGCGATGCTGAAGACCATCAACGACCTGCATTTCGGCGCGAAATCTGAGCGTTTGGTCGTGTTGGTGGACGAGCAAATGATACTCGGACTGGACGATGTGGCGACGGATGCAACGCCACTGCCGCCGCCCGCCAATGACGACGCCGCGGCGAAGCCGAAGACGCCGGCACGACCTTCCACCAAACCCGCGCGCCGCAACATCGGCGCGCTCCCGAAGCACCTGCCGCGCTGCGAGGAAGTCATCGAGCCGGCCAGCACCGCGTGCCCGTGCTGCGCGTGCCAGATGCACCGGATCGGTGAGATCATACACGAGGCGCTCGACGTGGTGCCGGCGATCCTGCGCGTGCTGCGTACGGTGCGGCCAAAGTACGGCTGCCGCGGCTGCGAAAGTGCCGTGGTGCAGGCGCCCGCGCCGTCGCGGCTGATCGAGAGCGGCATGGCATCGACCGCGCTGGTCTCTTGGGTGGTGGTCTCGAAGTTCGCCTGGCATCTGCCGCTGAACCGGCAGACGCAGATGCTCGCCGGCCAGGGCGTGCACCTGGACCGCTCGACGCTGGTGCACTGGGTGGACCGGGCCGCCTGGTGGCTCGAGGGTCTGTATGACCTTCAGTTGAAGACCATCCATAGCTTCCCGCGCATCTTCTGCGACGAGACCCCGCTGCCGGTGCTCCAGAAGGGGCGGCGGCGAACCCGCAAATGCCAGCTGTGGGCGCACGCCGTCGACGACCGGCCCTGGCAAGGCCCGGCGCCCCCGGCCGTGGTGTATGTGTTCGCCACCGGCCGCGGCACCGACGCCATTGCAGCCCAGCTTGGCGATGGGTTCGCCGGCGTGCTGCAGGTCGACGGCTATGAGGCCTATAAGGCGCTGGTGAAGCGCACCAAGGGCGGCAAGATCCGGCTGGCGTTCTGTCTCGCGCATGCCCGCCGCAAATTCGTGGCCGCGCACAAGATCACTCAGTCGGCTGAGACCCAGGAGGTGTTGCAGCGAATCGCCGAAGTCTATGCCATCGAGGCGCGCATTCGCGGCGGAACAGCCGAGCATCGTCTCGCCGTCCGCCAAGCCGAAAGCACGCCGATCATGAAGGCGCTGAAGCTTCGGCTGACCGAATTGCTCGGCGAGCTCTCCGTGAAGTCGCTGCTGGCGGCGGCCATCCGCTACACGCTCCGTCACTGGGACGGCCTGACGCTGTTCCTCGCCGACGGGCGCGTGGAAGTGGACAGCAACACCGTGGAGCGAACGATGAGATCCATTGCTCAAGGACGCCACAATCATCTCTTCGCTGGCAGCGAGCGCGGCGCTCGGAATTGGGCGATCCTGGCCTCGCTGCTCAACACGGCACGGCTAAACGGTCTCGATCCGCAGACCTGGCTCACCGACGTGCTGGAGCGGATCGTCTCCGGCCGCACCAAGAGCCACCAGTTGCATGAACTGCTGCCCTGGAACTGGAAGGCCGTCCGCGATGCGGAGCCCCTGAAGGCTGCAGCATGAGCCAGCCGACCGAGGCAGCCAGCCCGGCTGCGGCACCGGAGGTGGTGATTGCCCCGATGCCGCTCGGCGAACTCGATCGCTGGCTGCGCGGACGCACCCAGCCGCGTCCCGTTGCCAAGAATGTCGCAATGTTCGACGGCTATATCACCGCGATCGTCGCCGGACCGGTCTCGCTGCCGCCGCTCGAATGGATCTGTCCGCTGCTCGGCGTGGCCCCCGACGCATTCAATGACGGAAGCACGGTTGAGTTTGCCGCGATCGGGGCCGTTGCCGAACGTCACAACGCGATCTCCAACACCCTGCCCGAGGCGCCCGGGCGGTTTGTGCCGATCTTCGGCCGCACCGCCAGCGGCGCCGTCGATGTCGCGCCCTGGTGCCAGGGTTTCCATGCGGCCATGCAACTGCGGCGCAAGGCCTGGCGCCGCCTGTGGCCCACTGGCCGCCCCGCCAACCCCTGGCTGCTGCCAATCCTGTCCCACTGCACCGATGCCGCGGGCCGACCGGTGCCCGGGGCGCCGCCGCCAGGGCCACGCGCCGAGCAGGCCCGCTTCGAGGCCGAATGGACGATCCCGTTCGACGTCGAGGCCATGCGCCAGTTCTGGATGCCGACGCGCTTCAAAACCAAGTCCTGAATCGCAAAGCCGCCCAATCTTCGCTGGCCCTTGTCGCGGCGGCGCCGTCACGCACCGTCGCTTGGGGATCAACGCCAGGGCCCAGCACTGGTGCGCAAGACGCTCGTATGGCCAACATACCAACCATCACCCACCTGGCCGTCCGCCGCGGCGCCCAGTCAGCTCGCAGTGGAACGCATCATCCCCTCACGCGCGCGAAATGGGTAGGTGCTGGTGTCGCAACGGTTACGGTCGATCAGATGTACTCGGCGATCGGCCGGCCTTCGATCCCGCCCGAGCAATTGCTGCGGGCGCTGCTGCTGCAGGCGCTGTTCACCGTGCGCTCGGAGCGACAGCTGATGGAGCAATTGACCTACAACATGATGTTCCGCTGGTTCGTCGGCCTGTCGATGGACGCGCCGGTGTGGGACGTGACGGTGTTCACCAAGGACCGCGAGCGGCTGCTGGCGGGCGATATCGCCTGTGCCTTCCTGCAAGCGATCCTGGCGGACCCGAAGATCAAGCCGCTGCTCTCGGCCGAGCACTTCTCGGTTGATGGCACGCTGATCGAGGCTTGGGCGTCGATGAAGAGCTTCCAGCCGAAGGACGGCAGCGGCGAGCCGCCCGCCGAGGGACGCAACGGCGAGCGCGATTTCCATGGCGAGACGAGAAGCAACGAGACGCACACCTCGACCACCGACCCGGACGCGCGTCTCTATAAGAAAGCGGCATAAGAAAGCGGCGGGCCAGGCGGCGAAGCTGTGCCACATGGGCCATGTGCTGAGGGAGAACCGAAGCGGACTTGTGGTGGCTGCCAGTGTTACGCTCGCGACCGGCGCCGCCGAACGCGAGGCGGCCGCGGCGATGATCGGCGACTTGCCTGCGGGCGAGCGTATCACGCTCGGGGCGGACAAGGCGTATGACACCGCTGACTTCGTCGCAGAGATGCGGCGGCTCGGCGTGACGCCGCACGTCGCGCAGAACGACAAGCGCCGCCGCTCGGCCATCGACGGCCGCACCACGCGCCATGACGGCTACAAGGCGAGCCTGCGCATCCGCAAGCGG
>Ga0302201_10003487_pt1 | contig 11675 bp, 10 predicted proteins | sample II_Bog_N3_2_FD_194586 | JGI IMG/M metagenome (GOLD analysis project Ga0302201, IMG submission 194586) | Peat permafrost microbial communities from Stordalen Mire near Abisko, Sweden - II_Bog_N3_2 | ecosystem: Environmental > Terrestrial > Soil > Wetlands > Peat | place: Sweden: Abisko...
ACGGTCGCAGCGGGCGCTCCAGACAACGCGACTGAAGAACAGAGGCTTGAATCGCTGCTGGTTGCGGGCGGCGTGAGCGAGTCGACACGTTCGGCCGTCTTACAACAAGTGGCGGCACAAGGCGTGCAGGGCGCTGCGCAAAACTTGGCCGTGCCAGCGCCAACGAAACCGATGACTGCGGCGCAAGCGGCTAAGGCACAGGAGAAGCAGGATCAATTGCTGGCCGGGTTGTTGCTTGGGTCTCCGGAGTTTCAACGGCGGTAAATTCGCCTATGAACGGGGCGGTTGAGGGTTGTGGTCTCCCACTCATTCGCCAAAAGCACGCGAATGAATGGGGCACGGTGCATTGTCGGCGGTTCAGCATCGCGAAACGCGGGTCCTTCGGCTGCGCTCAGGATGACAGATCTCTTGTGATATGAGCGATGACGGATTTTTTGAGTTATGAAGTTTGGACTCTTTTGAGATTTGAACATTGGGCTCAAGACGCTGATCCAACAGGTTGAGGAAGGAACAGGATGCAGACCAATCGGAGATTTTTTCTGCGCAACGGCGCTCTTGCTATAGCAGGCACGGCTGCAATTCCCAGCTTCCTGGTGCGTTCTGTGATGGCTGAATCCGCAGCGCCCCCCGGCCGCCGGCTGGTGGTCATCTTCCAACGTGGAGCGGCCGATGGGCTTAACGTGGTGGTTCCTTATAAGGAACCTAACTACTATGCCATGCGTCCGGGCATCGCCATCCCGGAGAATCAAGTCATCGACCTGGACGGTTTCTTCGGGCTGCATCCTTCGCTTGCAGCATTCAAGCCTCTCTACGATCAGGGCCATTTGGCTGTGGTTCATGCAGCAGGGTCGCCGGATATGTCGCGCTCTCACTTCGACGCACAGGACTTTATGGAATCGGGCACGCCCGGGGTGAAGAGCACGGAGGACGGTTGGCTGAACCGGGCATTGCAGGCTGAAGACACCTGCTGCAGCCTGCGTCACCAGCAGGAACACACGGCATTTCGCGCGCTGGCACTTGGTTCGGCAGTGCCGCGCACGCTGGCCGGCAAGATTCCGGCTATCGCGCTGACCAAACTCGACAGCTTCACTGTGGGTGGACACGGCCCCGCTCCCTCGCCAGCGGCCAACGCCTTTGAGGCCATGTACGCCGACAGCGGCGACAGCATTCTTCACGCTACGGGTGACGAAACCTTCGAAGCGATGAAGATGCTTCGAGACGCGAATCCGGCACAGTACAAGCCTGCCGCGGGGATTGAGTATCCTAATAACGAATTCGGCAACAACATGAAGCAGATTGCCCAACTGCTGAAGGCTAACCTGGGCGTGGAGGCTGCGTTTACCGATGTTGGCGGGTGGGATACGCACCAGAATCAGGGTGGGGTGAACGGGCAGCTTGCAGACCGCTTGCGCGAGTTCTCGTCGGCTATCGCGGCGTTTTGGCAAGATATGGGGGACGATGCGGAATACATCACGCTGGTTACGATGTCGGAGTTTGGCAGGACCGCGCGGCAGAACGGAACAGGGGGCACGGACCACGGTCATGCCAATGCGATGTTCGTGCTGGGCGGGCAGGTGAAGGGTGGCAAGGTGTACGGACGCTGGCCGGGATTGGCCGACGGGCAGCTGAACGAAGGGCGGGATCTGGCGGTTACTACGGATTTTCGGCAGGTGCTGGGCGAGGCTGTGAGCAAGACTATCGGCGCGAAGAATCTGGAGTTGGTGTTTCCTGGGGCGAATTTGCGGGCGGGGCAGTTTTTGCGGTTGATCTAGTGCTCAGACCGGGTGGATGGGTAGTCTCCCAGGTCTCAAACGCGAGACCTGGGGCACCCACATCTTTGAACTGACGTTACTCTGCGCGGAGGGCTTCGGTGGGATTCACTGATGCTGCGCGGCGCGCGGGAATATAACTGGCGACCATTGCCGAGGCCGCCAGCACCAACGCAACAGCAATCAGCGTTTGGGCATCCCATGCCTGCACGCCAAAGAGCAACTTGCCCATGAGCATGGCCGCGCCCACCACGGTGTCTGCAGGTTGAAAGTCGCGGCCTAGCATGGGGGCGATGCCGAGAGCGCCGAAGAATCCCGCGCTGACACGCTCACCCGGCACGGGCTCTGTGCCTGATGGAGTGGCTAACCCGTAGCCTGTTCCGGTGTAGACCTCGAATGAATTGAGGACGGTGTTCATTCGCTTCCAGTCGAGGTAATCCTGATAGGAAAGGTTGGCTCTTGGAAACAGAGCAAGGCTCTCTGTCACGTCCACCAGTCGCGTGGGGTTGGGATAGGGGAGCGGCTTGATGAGCGCGGCATCGACAAACGCGAAGATGGACAAGCTCGCGCCGATTCCTAAAGCCAGGATCAGAATCGCGGCCAATGCGAACGCTGGATTCTTGCGGAGCTGGCGCAGAGCAAAACGAAGGTCCTGCAGGACGGTTTCGAAACTGAATCCTACCACTTCGTGGCTTTTCTCTTTCAGGCGCGTGGTGTTGCCGAACTGGCGCATGGCCGCGTAGTGGGCGGCTTCCGGGGTCATGCCGGCGGCGATTAAGTCCTTCTGTGCCTGGTCGCGGTGGAAGGCCATTTCTTCGTCGAGTTCGCTGCGGAACCGCTTGCGGCCGAGGAGAATCGATAACTTCATCATGCAACGGTGAATCGCGTTCATCTATGCCTCCTGCGCGTCCTGCAATACCCGGCCAATGGCCGCAATCATCTGCTCGAATTGCGATAGCTCAATGCCGAGTTGCTTGCGGCCTGCGGCAGTGAGCGTATAGAAGCGGGCACGGCGGTTGGTGTCGGTCATCTTCCACTCGGCTTTAACCCAGCCCTGCAAGAGCAGCCTCTGCAAGGCTGGATAGAGCGAGCCTTCTTCGACGGTGAGCACGTCGTCGGAGAGCCGCTTGATGGAGAGCGCGATGCCGTAACCGTGGAGTGGGGCGCGGGTGAGGGTTTTGAGGATGAGCATGTCGAGAGTGCCGGGGAGGAGGTCGGGTTTCTTGGCCATGGTCGATATATAGCTTATCTATGGGTAGAGAGTCAATGGGATAGGTGAAAAAGTGAAGAAGTGAAGAAGTGAAGGAGTGAAGTAGTGAAGGAGTGAAGGAGTGAAGGTTGGAATCGGGGGCGTCTGGGTCCGTTCTTAGTTTTTTCACTTTTTCACTTCTTCACTTTTTCACTGGCTCCTGTTCACTGGCACTCCCGCTGCCGCATGATTTACCCTTGAACATGGCATGAAATTTACGCGCGCGCTTTTCGTTCCCACACTGGCCGTGGCCTTTGCTGCCTCGGCTTTTGCGCAGCAATCGACAACCAAGCCGGCTGAGGAGTTGCCTGACGCACCCGCAGCCACCGCTGCCGCTCTCATTCATCCCAACGGGCCCGCCGTGGTAATGGATACCTCGATGGGGCGGATCACTTGCCAGTTCTACGAGAAGCAGGCACCCAGGGCAGTGGCGAATTTCATCGGGCTGGCCGAAGGCACAATCGACTGGACGGACCCGGCCACGGGGAAGAAGCAGCACCATAAGCGTTACTATGACGGCACTATCTTCCATCGGGTGATTCCGGAATTCATGGTCCAGGGCGGCGACCCCACTGGAACTGGACAGGGCGACCCCGGTTACGCGTTCGACGACGAATTCGATCCGAATCTGAACTTCGACCAACCGGGGCGGCTGGCGATGGCCAACTCCGGACCCAACACCAACGGGAGCCAGTTTTTTGTCACCGAGAAGGCCTACGACTCGCTCAGCCAACACTACGTCGTTTTCGGGCAGTGCGATGAATCCAGCGTTCTGGTGGTGATGACCATCGCCCGCGTGGAACGCGACGACCACGACAAGCCGCTTACGCCGGTGGTGCTGAAGAAGGTGACCATTGTCCGCGAGGGCGAGCCGTTGCCGGCGCTTCCCGGTGCGGTTACACTCACGCACTCTCCTCCCCAGGATCAAGCTGCGACGCCAAAGGTTGTGAACATTTCCGCTGGAGTGGCGGCGGGGCTGATCGTTTCGAAGACACAGCCGGTATATCCAATCGATGCCAAACAGGCTCATGTCTCCGGCACGGTTGTGCTAGGGGCAATTATCGGGACCGACGGCATCATCAAAGACCTTCAGGTGATGAGCGGCCCGGAACTTCTTCAACAGGCTGCGGTGGATGCTGTAAAGAGCTGGCGTTATCGGCCTTATCTTTTGAATGGCCAGCCGGTCGAAGTGAAGACGCAGATCAACATCATCTTTACGTTGGGTGGATGATGTGCTTCGGCGCAGCGGGCTCACGGGGGGAACTTTCTTTCTAGAGCTGGATGTTAGCGTGTGAGTCGAGAATTGATGTGGGAATTGGAGCGGTCATTCCGCAGGGGTTAAAACCCCTCGTTTATTGACACTTTTCGGCACGACTGAAGTCGTGCCCTGACACAAAGCATGCGTTCTGATACAGAGCGTGTTCCCTGATAGAGTGCACGATTTGGAAACACGCTATTGAAGTCGAAACAACGAAGCATTCACCAGAGGAGTCTCAATGTCACTTTTGGCAGGAACCTACGCCGTCTTCAGCACCAGCGAAGGCAAGATCACAGTCAAGCTTTTCGAAACCGAAGCACCGATCACCGTGAAGAACTTTATCGAGTTGGCGCAGGGCGCAAAGGAGTGGACACACCCCACCACTCGCGCCAAGTCAAAAGACAAGCTCTACGACGGAACTATCTTCCACCGGGTGATTCCCGACTTCATGATCCAGGGCGGCGATCCCGCGGGGAACGGGATGGGCGGGCCCGGGTATCGCTTTCAGGACGAGACGGTGGGGTCGCCTCACAAGTTCGACACGCCTGGGAAGCTGGCCATGGCCAACTCCGGCCCAGGTACCAACGGGTGCCAGTTCTTTATTACGGTGGCGCCGACGACATGGCTTACGGGGAAGCACACGATCTTCGGTGAAGTTGTGGAGGGGCAGGACGTCGTTGTGAAGATATCGAAGGTGCCGCGCGGAGGGCAGGACAAGCCGCATAAGCCGGTGGTGCTGGAGTCGGTGGTTATTGAGCGGGTTGGGTGAGTGGGTGGAAGGCCCGGGCCTGAAGGCCTTGGCGACTTGTCGCGTTTTCAGGGGGTGGAAAACCCCCTACTCCCTCCGGGTCGAGACATTTCGCAGGGGTTTAAGCCCACGCTCAGTTTGCTCCATCTGCGGCACGACTGAAGTTGCGTCCTAAGAAGAATCGTCCGTATCGTCCCGTCCCTACAGGACGGAGATCGATGTGGGACATTCGGACCCCGGGTTTCACCCGGGGCTATTTTCACCTTCTCCCTACCGGGAGAAGAGAACGCGGAAAAACCAGTTTCATCCTTTCGCGGGTCGGCTTCGCCGGTGGACGACTGATACAAAACATCTCCTTTAAAGCCCGCTGAACGCGGTGTAGAAGGAATGGAAGCCACGCAGGAGGGTCTGGAGACCCTCCCGTACAGCCGGTCTGGAGACCGGCGCTACTCTGCCGGCGCTGCTCTATAGATCTCGCTTAGCGGGCGAGGTCCGTTACTTGCCGCTGCCGGGGCCCCACTGAATCTTCAGGCCCATCCTTAAGTTCATGGGCAGGCTGGGATAGCCTATGGGGGCGATGTGCTGCTGGCTCAACAGGTTTTCTCCCTGTGCGTAGACTCCTAGCCAGGACAGCAGGTTATAACTGCCACCGAGGTCAATCTTGGCATAGCCGTAATCGAGGTTGCGGTTGGGTAGCAGCAGGCTGTTGCCGCCGTTGGCGTCGGCATACTCCAGATAGGTTGAGTCATCGCTGCGGCTGGCAAAGGCCGAGGTGAAGATTCCGGTGAGCTTGTGCGCCGAGTAGGTGGCGGTGAAGAAGCCGGTGTGCGGCGGACGGCGGAATGGGCGCGCGCCAACCAGCGGAGAAATTGCGCCGATGGGAATGCAGTTTGCAGCGGCTTGAGAGCACCCGGAAGGGTACGTTGGCGCGTAGCCATCGACGAGCGCTTCGTTGTCGCTGTCGAAGGAGCGCTGGACCACCGCATCGAGGTAGGTGTAGCCGCCGCGCAGGAAGATGCTGCGCCCGATGCCGCTCTCGACGGTGGTCTCAATGCCCTGCGCGCGAAAGGCCTGGGTATTGACCGCCAGGCCGTAATCGTCGGTGTAGTAGTAGCCGAGCGCGGTCTCCAGTTCCTGCTTCTCAGTTGGCGTCAGGCCCGGAAGGACGTTGGGCAGCAAGACTCCGCCGGCGTACTCAATCTCCCTGCCAAATTCGTTGTGAAAATAAGTGACGCGGAAGACGATGCGCTGGCTCAAGAAGCTCTGCTCCGCACCGCCTTCATAGGTGCGATCGGCGGGAGCGGCCAGGGGCGTGATGTGGAGTTGCTGCGCGATGGATTGGTAGCCGTTGGCGACAAGAAAGTGATAGAGGGAGCCGAACTGGTCGGTGAGAGCGGGTTCGCGGTTGGCGTCGCCAAAGTTGAACGTGATCCGGGTTCCGCTGAAGATGCCGCTTCGGGGGCGAAGAGCATAACCGGATATGCCGACTCTGGGCGATAGCTGGGTGCCGAATAGCGAATAGTGCTCAAGGCTGCCGCCCAGCGTGTAAAAGGCGCGGTTTTTGAAGTCGCCATGCACGGAGGCCAGGTAGTCGTAGTTGGTGCGCACTGTGGTCTCGTCGGTGGAGTAGGAAGGGATGTATTCCAGACCCCGCTCATCCTCATAGTGGAAGCCAATGAGCGCGGTCAGGTGCGGCGTAACGCGGTAGTCGCCCTGGTATAGAAGCTGATCGCGATTGGAGACCAGAGAGTACTTGTATGGATAGGTCTGGGCGTAGTCCAGGACGGCTTGCCCGGTTGCAGCCGAGCCGTTGGCTCCATTGATGGTGACCACCTGGCCAAGGCTATCCCCGTATGCGTCGAAGTCGCCGCTTCCATCCTGCTGCCACAACGCATACTGTTCTCGCTTGCGAGTGAGGCCGTAGCGGACGTTCTGGTGAAAATCCGCGGTGGTCTGGTTGTCGATGGACGCGGAGATGAAGAGGTCCTGATCTTTCTGCGTGGCGCTGTCGGCGACGTGATAGAAGTCCCACGCATTGGGGACGCCGGCGCCGTCGACGCCGTAATGGACAGTGCCGCGAATCTGGGTGGATCCGCTGGGCTGCCAGCCAAAATTGCCCGCGGTGGTGGCTACGTGGTACTCATCGTTGGGCAGGGCGTTGCCGGTCTGGAGCCAACTGAATGCGCCCAGATAATCGAACTTGCTATGCGCGCCGGCTGCTTCCAATTCTTCCCGCGAGGTATTGAAGTTGCCGGCATCGCCTTGAAACAGGAGCGATGGAAAACTGGTGGTTCCATGCGGGGTGGTCAAGCTCACGACTCCGGTTTCGGCTCCTGCTCCGTAGAGGTTCGAATTCGGTCCGCGATAGACCTCGGCGGTTTCGACGGCGGTGGTGGAGAGAGGGCCGAAACTGAATTGATTTCCCAGGTCGCCCGCGTCAACGCCGTCCATCATGACCTTGGTGTCATCGGAGTTTCCGCCACGGACAAAGAGCGATGATTGCGCGCCGCGCTGACCGGTCTGGACTACTGAGGTTCCCGGCATGAGTCGCAGCGAACCGACCATGTCGTCTTGAAGGGCCAGATCGGCCGGACCGAGCACGCTGGTTGCGGCGCTGGTCTGTGGCTGCGGCGTGGGAGTTCCGGTTGCGGTTACCACGATGGAAGAGCGCACCCACTCCGGTTCAAGTACGATGTTGCGCTCGATGGAGTCGAGGCGGCCAGCGTAAAAGCCCGGCGTCTCGACCTGGCGAAAGGCTTTCGCGGAGACCACGAGGAAGAATCGGCCGTCGGCTCCGGTGAGGACCTGATAGCTGCCGTCGGTTGAGGAAACCGCGGAGGTGACGATTTTTCCATTGCTGAGAACAATCACGTTGGCGCCGGAAACCCTGGCGCCGGAGGGATCGGTAACCACGCCGCGAATGGATGCGGCGGGGCAAAGCGGGGCGATGGCTGCGAGGAGAGCGGCGGCGATTTCGGGGAGGAATTTGTGCGGCAAGGTGCGGACAAGGCGTCCGCGCACGTAGGCGGAAACGGGCATAATGGCTCCTTCGTTCCCCTCGGAACGCAAGCGGGTGAAAAACGCCAAGGACCGGTCTCCTGACTTGCGCCCACTCCAGCCACCTTCCCAGAGACGAGTCATTTCACTCGCCTCCAGTGGTTTTTCGCGGCAGCTCCGCGGTGGGCGGAACAAGCCTGGGCTGAAATCGTGGCTCATCCGGCAACCACATAAGACGGGTAGCCGGCGAGTGGCGCTCACAGTTGCGGGGCAGTGGCGGAATTTCACCGCCTTCCCGAGCATCCTGGCGATTGCCGTGGTGAAGTGCGCTGCACCTTGACGGGGCAGCCAGTATGCCATGGAACCATTTTCCATGACATGAACATTTATAGCCGGGTGAAGGCGTGAAGTCAAAGGCGCGGCTGTGGGATAGTGGCTTGCGAAGCGCCGATGGGGAAGCGAAAGAGCGAGTGGTGACCCCGGGAAGATTCGAACTTCCGACCTGCGGTTTAGGAAACTGATTTGCACAACCTACGTAACTGCTTTGTTTTGAGCGTTTCATGTTTAGTTTCTAACAGATACGCTCGATTATTAGTTGACTGGAGATGACACGAAATGACACAAAATACGGAACGAACTGACACCACAACTGACACCACGGAACCACCCATACACAGCTTGCGTGCCCGTGCCCGGCGCACAACTGACACCAAGGAACCACCCTACGGCCTGGACGCCCCACGGGAAGGACTCATCGACGCCGCCCTGAATATCGCCCATCAGGATGCGACCCTCCGCAGGAACCTCAAAGAAGTGATCCTCCGCGACGACACTGCGGCTGCTCTTGAGGCCGCGTGTGCTCTCGTGGCGGTCGAGCCTTCAGGCTCCATTCTTGCCCTGCCCTGTGGCAAAGCTGCACACCCCCAAGAAGAATCAATCGCTTGACTGTCTCGATTCGAGTTCCCCGGACAACGAGCCTTGAGAATCAGCAACGGCTCGAAAACGCAGCGCACACCTGTCCAGTGAAAAAGAGCCTTCACCCGGATATCGCGACGCCTATCGAGTTCGTTCGGGGTCGATATTGGGAGCAATAGCTTGGGGTGACTGAGTTCCCTGCCCTGAAAAGGAGAAAGCCGGGAAATGAGTTCCCCTCTCTCCGCCATCGTAACAAGCAAACTCAATCGAATCATTATAATAGGCATACAATCAATAACTTACACTGATCGATCGATTGTTTAATCTGTCCAGTTTGTCCATATGGATGCGCCATGTTGGGACAGTTTTCGTAACATAGGCTCGGGATCGTAACACGCTGTTCAACGCGTTATGTCCCCGACCCTGCCAAGAGGCGAAAGACGCGATATACGGCCTCCCCCGCGACTTGAGAGCCCAGTGGCTTGCCGTTTCATTCAGAATCTGGCGTTTCAAACGGCTGCTCGCCGATCGCTTCCAACACAGCGTCGAGTTGCCCAGCGACAGCCTGAACGAACTGGCTTTTGCCATCTAGGATTCTTGCGGTGCCCAGACTCCAGGAATATCCACACCTGAGGCCAGGCCGTGGCGTACCTGCATGCACCACACCCTTATGTTTTCTAAGCCTGCAATGGCCGGAGCCTGAATGGCGGTTGATCAGGATATTCTCCGCTTAATGCCGAGTACCTGAAAGGTTATCTGAGTTCCATCTGGGCTGCCGGGCATCGACCATATCTGAGGAGCTGCCTAGATGGGGTATACGCCAGAGTTACGCTCCAGCTTGACACGATTCGCGTCCGACTGGGGTCCACAAATCGCCTTCTTGACGTACCTTCGGCGGAAGGTCAAGAGTCTAAAAGGGACACTCTGGGGTGATTGAGATGATGGAGCAGGCGCTGGCAGCGCCCGCACCGGAGGTCTTCGAAGGGGCGGGCAACCCAGGACAACAGCTTTGCCTGTGCAGGGAGGAATCACAATGAGAGCATCGAAACGCTTCACCACATCGCTAGGAATATCGCACGAGCCAAGCAGAATGATTCATGTCACGGCGGAAACGCACACCGTCGCCACGCCCGAGGGGACGTCTGTCATCATCCTGAAATTGGACGTTTATATGCGCACCACGCCCGCGCCTGTCTATCTGCTCGTTCGCATGAGCGTGGACGAAGCCCGAAGCCTGTCAGAGCAGCTTCTCTCGGCGGCAACGACGCCACCAGCCCCGCCGCCCATAGACCTGTCAGAGCAGCTTCACTCAGAGACGCCACCAGCCTTAGATTCGTTCAAGGGGGCGCGGTGACCTAGTCGCACACTCGCACGCAAAGTCACGCTGCCAGTATCTTCCTCACCGTGTTCACTGCGACATCCGCTTTTGCGGCAATGTCGCGGAGGGAAGCACCTTCGTCGCGCAGTTTTCTGACCTTCGTCATCAACTTGTGATCGCCTTCCGCCTTCGGGCGACCGCCGACCCGCCCCTGAGCCTTGGCACGCTCTAGTCCTGCGATAGTGCGCTCACTCAACCGGACCTGCGCCTGCTTGGCCACTGCCGCCAGGATGCCGATCACGCCTGCCTTGAAAATGTCGGTGCTGTCGAGGTACTGCTCTGTGAAGGAGCGGTAGTTGACGCCGTAGCCGTTGAGCCGTTCGAGGTGCTTCAGCGTCTGGACGGTTCCTTCCCGGCTCAAGCGATCCAGGCTCCAGAACAAAAGACAATCGAACTCTCGCCGCGGACCGGAGAATTCCTGAGATGAACAATGGCGGCAAGGTTCCCTGATGGAGGCTGGCTCGTCGCCCGCAACTCAGTCATTTCGCAGCCTGGGTTGCGCCACTTCTCATTCCGCATCGCCGAAGCTATTGCTGTCCCCAAGCCGATAGGGTGGAAGCTCGTTGCAGTCGTGATTGAGATTGGCCCACTGCTGAGTACTGAGTACGCTGGCAATAATCCACCCAAAGTCCAGAGCACCCTTCGCATCAGGAGAGCATGCTTGGTAGGCTTGGAAGAATCCATCGATGTAGCCCTGCCGCAGATCCTGAATTTCTTTAACCTTCTGAATTCCGAGTACCTGGATGCAATGATCGAATGCCGCCCCTACGGCCACAGCCCATATCAGTTGCACGAATTGCGATCCTGTACTGAGGGAAGCAATGACGTTGATCGCTGCACCACCGTTGAGCAGCTCTTGAAGCTCAAGAGCCATATCTCCCGTAGGAGGGTTCGGGCATGGCATTCCATAAATCAATTGAGAGATGTCATTCAACTTGGCGAACGCCTCCGCCTGATTGGGGCTTGGATTTACCGGATATCCGGCACATTTCCATGCGGGGTCGACCCCCAGCCAAGCGGGTGCGTCTCCTGCATTCATCGTGGTCTTTTCTGTTCTCTTAGACGACGTCATAGCCTGTTCTCCTTGAACGTCTCGACTAGGTTGAGAAATGCTTTGCATGAAAGCGACTTTTCGGTCGAACAACTGTCGCGAAGGCAACGGGGGGTCAGGGAAGTGGAGGCACCGTCGGAACTGATTGGTGAACGATAACACACTCCGGATATGTCCCGTCAACGCAAGTACCGGATTACACACACCTTCCTGATCGAAGTTTATGCGGTGGGTCAGCATGGGTCATAATCTGATTTTCCGCAATTCTATGCCCGCGCTAAGAGCCTCTGCACTTGAACCGCACTCCACT
>Ga0302201_10003499_pt1 | contig 11653 bp, 4 predicted proteins | sample II_Bog_N3_2_FD_194586 | JGI IMG/M metagenome (GOLD analysis project Ga0302201, IMG submission 194586) | Peat permafrost microbial communities from Stordalen Mire near Abisko, Sweden - II_Bog_N3_2 | ecosystem: Environmental > Terrestrial > Soil > Wetlands > Peat | place: Sweden: Abisko, Stordalen...
TGCCTTGCTGCAGCCAATTCCCACACCCCGGCGGTGTAGCTCAGATGGTTAGAGCGACGGACTCATAACCCGTAGGTCACTGGTTCGATTCCAGTCACCGCCACCAATCAAATCAATCACATACGAGCCGCTCCACCGTAATCTACGGTCCTAGTTTGGCTCACGATGTCGCGAGAGCAAGAGATTTTCAGGGGGAAGCTAATGCGCGTCTTTGTGGCGATACTTATCGCTCTCGTCATTCCAGCGGTTCAGGCACAAAGTCAGTTGCCTTACCAGAACCCCACGCTGCCACCTGCACAGCGAGCCGCCGACCTCGTAAGTCGGATGACTCTGGAAGAAAAGGCGCTGCAAAGCGTTAATACGGCGCCCGCGATCCCCCGCCTGGATGTTCCTGCCTACGACTACTGGAGTGAAGGGCTGCACGGTTCGGCCCGCTCCGGCTATTCCACCCTCTTCCCGCAGGCTATTGGAATGGCCGCCACCTGGGATGCGCCTCTCCTCAACCAGATCGGCACAGTTGTATCGACGGAAGCGCGCGCAAAGTTCAACCAGGCGGTCCGGCACGACATTCACAGCATTTACCTCGGACTCACCATCTGGTCGCCCAACATCAATATCTTCCGCGATCCGCGCTGGGGCCGCGGGCAGGAGACCTACGGAGAAGACCCTTACCTGACGGCTTCCCTGGGAGACCAGTTCGTCCAGGGAATTCAGGGCACAGATCCTCACTACTATCGTGCGATCGCCACGCCGAAACACTTCGCTGTGCACTCCGGGCCTGAGAGTGAGAGGCATCGCTTCAACGTTGATCCATCGCCGCACGACCTTTGGGAAACGTATCTGCCCGCTTTTCGAAAGACCATCGTCGAATCGAAGGCCGACTCTATCATGTGCGCTTATAACGCCATCGACGGCAAGCCGGCATGCGGCAGCGACCTGCTCCTAACGACAATTCTCCGCGGAGACTGGCACTTCCAGGGATTTGTAACCAGCGACTGCGGCGCAGTGGATGACTTCTTCCACGAGAATGCGCACCGCTACTCTCCAGACGCCGCATCTGCCGCCGCCGCGGCGGTGCTGATGGGAACCGACACAAACTGCGGCAGCACGTACAAGGTGCTCCCGGAGGCAGTGCGAAAAGGACTGCTTACAGAAGCGGACGTGGACAAGACGCTGGTACGGCTCTTCGAGGCCCGCATTCGTCTGGGCTTGTTCGATCCCCCAGAGAAGGTGGCATACAGCCGTCTTCCCTACAGCGAGGTGCGCTCTTCAACCCATCTGTCGCTTTCGTTGAAGACCAGCGAAGAATCGATGGTGCTGCTGAAGAATGACGGAATTCTCCCGCTGGTTGGCAAGAAGTACCACAAGATCGCAGTCGTCGGCCCAAATGCGGCCTCGCTCGCGGCGCTCGAGGGGAACTATAACGCCATTCCCAGGGATCCTCAGATGCCAATCGATTCCCTCAAAGCCGCGTTGCCGAATGCAACCATCTCCTACTCGCAAGGCGCTCCGTATGTCGACGGACTGCCGCTGCCCGTTGCTCGCACCATGCTTCATCCCTCGGCGAACTCCTCGGAACTTGGACTGAAGGGAGAGTATTTCAAAGGCATTTCCTTCCAGGGTGCGCCCGTCACCGCCCGGCTCGACCACGAGATCGACTTTGACTGGGATGCGGCAGCTCCAGTCGCAGGCGTGCAACAGGATGCCTTCAGCGTGCGCTGGACCGGCGTCATCGTCCCTATGGAGCCCGGCAAAATGCAATTGTCCATGCGGCTTGCGCATTGTTATCCGTGTAACGATTCGGAACACTACGTCGTGAAGCTCGATGGCTTAACCATCGCTGAATTCGGCACCGAGAAGAAAGAGTTCCACGCTAGCTCGACCTCTCCGTTCCAGGTGGACTTTCAGGATACGAATCCTCACAAAATCGAAATCGACTACAGTCATCAGGCTCCGCTCTTCGGCGGAGGCGTTACGTTCGAGTGGATTCCTCCCCCATCCGTGCTGCAGCAGGACGCAAGCCGGAAGATCGCCGACGCTGATCTTGTAGTTGCAATTGTGGGACTCTCTCCCGAGCTCGAAGGCGAAGAGATGCCGATTAAGGTTGAAGGCTTTTCCGGGGGGGACCGCACCGACATCGGGCTTCCTAAGTCGCAGCAGATGCTTCTCGATGAGGCCGCGAAGTCCGGCAAACCGCTGGTGGTTGTTCTGCTCAACGGCTCCGCGCTTGCGGTCGAGTGGGCGCAGGAGCATGCAAACGCCGTCCTGGAGGCTTGGTATCCGGGTGAGTTTGGTGGCAAGGCGATCGCCGAAACACTGTTCGGCAAGAACAATCCCAGCGGCCGGCTGCCAGTGACCTTCTATCGCTCGCTCGACCAACTGCCACCGTTCGAGGATTACTCGATGAAGAACCGAACATACCGGTACTTCACCGGCAGCCCCCTCTATTCTTTCGGGTACGGCCTCGGCTATGCAAAATTCGCCTACAGTGGCACAGCTCTTTCAACTACAAAGCTGCACGCAGGCCAGCCTCTGATAGCGACCACGACTGTCAAGAACACAAGCGCCATCGCGGGAGACGAAGTGGTCGAGGCGTATCTAATTCCTCCAGCCGACGGCAATGGCAACCTCTCGCCCAAGCTACATCTTGCGGGCTTTCAGAGAGTTCATCTTGCGCCAGGCGAGCAGAAGACGCTGCATTTCAATCTCGCCCCCCGCTGGATCTCGGAGGTGGATGCCGAAGGAGTGCGCTCCGTGCAGGCCGGAACCTATCACCTCAGTATCGGAGGGTCGCAGCCCAACGACTCAAACGCTCCATCTTCGCCGCAAATCATCGAGTTCAGCATCGACGGAAACCAGGTGCTCCCGCGGTGACAGGAGAAGGATGAGTGATCGCAGCACCGCACGCAACCTCAGCAGCTCAGCCTCAACGCGGATGTGCCGCTGCCACGCTTCGGCTGATCCTGCTGATTGGATGTGGGCTCAGGTAAAATTCGCCTTGCATCCTGAAGGGAAATCGGACGCTCCATGAAGAAACTCCTTTTGTCGGCCCTCGCACTCGCCTTGTTGCACGTCACTGTCACCCAAGCCCAATCCAACGACATCCCCCATCTTGAGAAGCGCGACAATCGCTACGCGCTGATTGTTGATGGCAAGCCTTTCCTGGTGCTGGGCGGCCAAATCAACAACTCCAGCGCCTGGCCCGCGACGCTGCCTTCTGCGTGGAGTGCCGCCGAAGCCATGCATGCCAACACCGTCGAAGCACCTGTCTACTGGGAACAGATTGAGCCGATCAAAGGCGCATTCGACTTTGCCAACGTGGATCTCCTCATCAATCAGGCCCGCGAGCACCACTTTCATCTCGTGCTGCTATGGTTCGGCAGCTGGAAGAATGGCCAGAACCACTACGTCCCTGAGTGGATCAAGTCCGACACCAAAACCTACCCGCGCGAGGAGAATGATTATGGCAAGCTGCTCGATGTAATGTCGCCCAATTCCTCCGCCAATATGGAAGCCGATAAACTTGCGTTCGCAGCGCTCATGCGTCATGTCAAATCGATCGATGGAACCGACCACACCGTCATCATGGTGCAGGTGGAGAATGAGTCTGGCTCGGTTGGCTCCATCCGAGACTTCTCTCCGGCGGCGCAGAAGGCCTTTGAGGCCGATATCCCCGCGGAGTTTGCCCGCTCGCTTCACCTCTCGCCGGGCACCTGGGTGAAGGAGTTTGGCCCCAATGCGGATGAGAGCTTTGCCGCCTATTCCACCGCACATTACATCAACGAAGTGGCCGCTGCGGGTAAGGCCGAATACCCGCTCCCGATGTACTGCAACGTGTGGTTTGCCTATCCAGTGCATGCACTGGAAAACCGCGATCGCCCGAGCGCAGGCCAGGAATATCCCTCAGGCGGACCGCAGCAGGCAAACATCGGAATATGGAAAGCCGCGGCTCCGGCGATCGATATCCTCGCGCCGGATTTCTACTCCGACGACTTCACCCTCTTCCGCGACATCGTCGCAGCCTATGGTCGCGCCGACAATCCGCTCTTCATTCCCGAAAGCCACTTCGACGCCACATTCGGCCGCTACTTCTTCTATGCCCTCGGCAAAGGCGCCATCGGCTTCTCCCCGTTCGGCATCGATCGCACCCAGCTGCCTGAAGTACCCAACCCGCAAGGGATCGTTGCCGCCTCTCCGATAAGGTCTGTCAACCCCGCGGAGAACTTCGCTCTGTTCAATGCTCCCGAGGCACAAATCGCTCAGCTCAATCTTGACGGCAAACTCTATACCGCGGTCGAAGAAAAAGGTTCCGCTCGCCAATCCATTCATCTCCCCACGGCGGACGCGGTCATCTCCTTTGGCTTTCCTCAACCCGATGGCGCCTATCCTCCCGGAACAGCAACCTTCCAGGGCCGTGCCATGGTTGCCCAGCTTGGGCCGCTTGAGTTCCTGGTTACGGGCTTCGACGCCAGCGTCAGTTTTGCGCTTCCTGCTGCTGACCTACAGAAAGAGCCCAATCAACAGATCGAGATTCTCGAGGCCGAAGAGGGCCAGTATGTTGACGGTGTATGGCGCGCCACCCGCATCCTGAATGGCGACCAGACCGATCGTGGGCTGAACTTCCGCGGCGCGAACCCCCCACTGGTCCGCATCCGTCTGCATAAGCTACCGCTTTATGATGAAGCAGTCCATCGCAATGGAGAGTGAGCCGTTCACGCATCCAGCAACAAAAAGGACGGCGCATCATGCGCCGCCCTTTTTGTTGAGACGAGGTTAGAACAATAAACGTCCTCCGAGCTGAAGCACGCGCATTGACGAGGCGCCAGAGATGGTCCCGAAGGAGCCGCTGTTGAACGTGCCCGAAGGCCCACTGAGGCTAACCATGTTGAAGACGTTGGTTGCTTCGCCGCGGAACTGGAACTTCACCCGCTCGTAGATGGTGAAGTCGCGGAAGATCGACGCGTCCACATCGCGATAGCCAGGTGCATCCAGCGTGTTGACTCGCACCGTGCCATCGAGTCCGGAGGGTCCGACACCCGCCGGGCAACCGGTCGCACCGTTCTTGCAATAGGCCGCGGTATTGAACCACTTCTGCGTCGAAGCGGTGAGTACCGAACGTTGATATGGAACCAGCCCGGGCGTCTGACCGGCAATAACGTTGGGGCGATCGTTGGTGTCACCGTCGAAGTTGTCGTCTGTACCACTGGTGATGGTGAACGGCTTCCCGCTATGTAGCGAGATGACCGCAGCGACGGACCAGCCGTTCAGGATAGTCCGAACGACCGGGTTGAAGTTGCCGAAGTAGTCCGGTTTCCAAACGCCGTGGATTGAGACCTGTTGGCGCATGTCGTTGTCGGTACGCTGCCGCTCCAGTCCCAGGTCGTGGTAGTCCTCGGGCTCGGTACCGGCGCTGTTGCCGATGTTGCCGGTGGTCTGCAAGGAAGCGGAGGCAAGTGCCTTGCTCCAGATGTAGAAGCCGCTAACGCTCAGGTGATGACTCAGACGCTGCTCTATGGAGGCCTGCAGCCCGTGGTAGTTGGTGGTCTGCCCGTCGGTAACGACGTAGCCATTGCTCATATACTTCGAGCCTACGGCAGGGCTGGCGCAGGTTGTAGTGCTTCCAGTTGCGAAAGGTATCGCGTCGTACGGCCTGCGGCAGTTGACGTCGCCGGTTGTGTTCGAAGCAATATTCGTGGTGTTGTAGATCGGCGCATTCTGATCGATAAACAACGGTATCTTGCGGCTGAATGCGCCGACGTAGTTGATGGATACCGCAAGATTGTTGGTGAACTGCTGCTGCACGCCGAAGTTGGCCTGGATGTTGTAAGGCCAGCGCATTCCTTGTTGCACGAAAACCAGCGACGCCGGAGAAACATAGCGCGGGTTCGTCTTGCTGTAGTAGTACGGGAAGGGCGAGGCGCACCCTGCAAAATCCTGGCAGTCCGTCGAATAGACGTGCTGGAGGCTGCTGACGTGGGTGAATGCACTGGTTTCGCGGACCGCGAACGGCTGGAAGTTCTGCGAAAGCATCCACTCGTTGCCGGAGATGGTGTCGAAGAATATTCCGCCGCCTCCGTGGAAGATGGTGCGCCCATTGCCGTAGGGGTCGAAGGCAAAGCCGATGCGGGGCGAGATGTGGTTGTAGTTGGTGCCCACTCCGCCGGCCGGAACGCCAGGATCGCCGGGGAAGAGTTGGCCGAGCATCGCAGTCGGCGAGATGGTTGACTGCACCCCAGGCTCGAATACGGCGATTCGGCTCTGGGTGTCGACCGGCGCAGTCTGAACGTCGTAGCGCACGCCCAGATTGAGGGTGAGTTTGGGAATCACGCGCCAATCGTCCTGAACGAAGAAGCCATAGTTCCAGTAGTTCTCATTCGCATCGTCGGGGGAATCCTGGCTCATCGCGTTGGGATGACCAATCAGATAGTCGGCCATGGCCACGCCCGTGCGAGTATACGTTGCCTGACCGGATGCGGTGCTGGGAACAGTGGCGCTGGTGAACGCGAAGACTCCGTAGTTGTTCAGCAGGGTCTCCAGGCGGTCCTTCTCAAGGTAAAGCTCCGCCCCGGCATTGATGGTATGGCTGCCGCGCGTCGTGCTGAAGACATCGCGTATGCCGTAAAGGTTATCGCCCGCCAAAGGTCCACTGATGGCGTTCCCCAGGGTAAAGAAGCTGGCGACGCTGATCTGCGCCAGCGACGGCGTTCCCTGCACGTTGATGTCGGATCCGTAGGCGGCCAGCGACTGGCCGGGGTTGCTGATTCGTCCTGCAAGCATGCGAGTGTAGCTAAGCCAGACCTGGTTCACGGAACGGGACGAAAGCGACCAGACATCGCTGGCGTTGCCGTTCTGCTGTCGGTAGGTGTAGTTGTTCAGCGCCCATCCCGGAAGACTGCTTCCTGAGGGAAGAGTAACCTGCGTGCCGATCGACTGATAGTACGAGAGAGTAGTGCGGTGCTTGGAAAAGAGTTGGAAGTCACCCTTGATCAAGTATTCGTCTGTCTGGTTCGGAAGTCCCTCGTTGCCGATAAATCGATTGTCCGGCGTAGGCCGGTTGGCTGACGGGAGCGGCACCACCTTCGAGAGCACAGCGGCGGCAACCGGATCCAACTCGGCAGTGAAGTTAGCATCTAGGTCGGCGCGGTTGCCTGCGATTGGCTGATGCGTAATCGGATCGCACACAAAGAATTTTCCGCCGTAGTTGGTATTGGCCTTATCCGTTGCGTTCAGAGTAGTGGCGCAAGCTCCAAGGCCGGTGACTGGCGTGGTGGTAGGCAGATTCTCCGAGAAGTTTCCCGCGCGCTGCAGCGCATCTGGCACGATGGTGTTGAAGTTCACCGGAGCGACCTCGCGGTAGCCGGCGTAGGTGCCAAAGAAGAAGATCTTATTCCTCAGAGCCGGACCACCAACAGTCGCGCCAAAGCGATCCCGATGCAAAGGCGATTTGCTCGACTGCAAGTAATTCGTCGCGTCGAAGTTGGTCTCCTGGTTGAAGAAGAAAACAGATCCGTGGACCGTATTCGTGCCCGACTTGGTAAGCACCGAAACGACGCCTGCACCGGTTCGTCCATACTCCGCGCTGAAGTTGTTGGTCTGCACGTTGAACTGGTCCAGCGCATCGGGATTCGGGATGACGTTGCCAGTATCGCGCACGCCGGTCATGTTGGTTCCGCCGTCCAGATAGTACGAAACCTGGCCAACCATGTTATCGGAAGAACCATTGATGATGACGTGGTACATCGGGAAGCCGACGGAGCTTTCCACGGCCTCGCTCTGCACCCCAGGCGTTATGTTTACCAGCGTCATTGCATCGCGATTGACCAGCGGGAGATTGTCTACGGCCCGATTATCGATACTGCTCCCCAGCACCGAGTTGCCCGCATTCACCAGCGGCAAGTCGGCGGTAACCGTCACCTCCGTCGTCTCGGCGCCGGGTTGGAGAGAGAAGTTCAGCGCGGCTTCCTGCGCGGCGGCCAGCACAATGCCGGTCTGCACAATCTGTTTGAATCCGGGCGAGTCCACTTTGACTGAGTACGGCCCAACCGGCAGGAACTCGGCGCGATATTGGCCCTCTCCGTTGCTTGTCGTCTGGCGCGCAAAGTTCGTCTGCGTCTGCGTGAACACCAGGGTGGCGTTCGGGATGGCCGCGCCCGTCGAATCGGCGACTGTGCCGAACATGGTTGCGGTGCTGAGTTGGGCGCTGGCGGACAACGAGCCACTGAGAAGGAATAGTCCCAGCGCCAGTAAAGCCGCATATGCGCGATTCAAGTTCACTGTATGCAGGATATTCTTCGAAGTTCCAAATGGATGATTCAGCGTCATGGCGATTCTCCTGAAATGCAGGCAATTCGTTCGTACTCTGGAACGCGGTAACTTGTTATGAAAGGTTGAGGAATGCAGGGGGCAGGCCCTCGGACGTGATTCCGAGGGTGCACCTGCCAGTGCGGGTCAATGAGATTTCTGCGCGGCCGTTGTAAAGCTGAAGCTCGCGTGAGCCTCGAGAGGTTCCAAGATTGTCCACGAGCCGTCCCGCCCCCGCGAGCGAGAAGCGAACGTCGTTACGGGAGTCGAGACACGGCACTCCCTTGGCGTCGTAGAGCATGGCTCCGACGGAAATTATTTCTCCCTTGCGTTCTTTTTCATGCAGACGAAGCTCTGCGGGCTGGCCCCATGGTTCGGTCTGATAGGTCAACTCGATTTCATCGGTGATCGTGACGTGTCGCTTCGTTGCAATGACGTGGAGGCGGTTGACCCCGCCGGTAAATGCGACCGGCCAACGCAGCCCCGCGGCGGGGAAGTTCTGACTGTCGCGCTGCATTGTGCCGAGAGACTTGCCATTGAGAAAAAGCTCGGCGCAATCGCAGTTGGAATACACATGCACATCGCGCATCTCCCCAGCTTTTCCCCAGCGAATCGGCCAGGTGTGGCCGTAAATGTGCGCCATTGGCTTTTCGGTCCAGTAGGACTGGAAGACGTAGTACGACTCCTTCTTGGTCAGGTCGCGCTCGACTACGCCCTTTTGATTGACCCGCGGAATACAGTTGTCGCCGCGCAGAGGCGAGACGAAGTCCTTGAAGATCCACTGGGCCGATCCTGTAAGCCAGTCGAGTTTCTCCTGGGTCTTTAGGTGCCAGTCGAAGAGATTGCACGCATACGTCTCAGACCAGTCGCCATCCTTCGAAACGCGAACGGCGCCCCCAGTCTTCAGGTAGGCGAGCCCGACCTCGGCAGTTCCCTGGCCGGTGGCAACTTTGTGCAGCACGGCTTCGGGATCCTCGGAGTGGCGGCCTGCCTGACTGTCAGCGCCCCACTCAATGTGGATGAACCGCTTCACGCGTTCGCGCTGGGTGACGAGGCTCTGCTCATATTCGCGATAGTTTCCGCTATACCAGCCGGCCCAGATGGACGGCGAATAGACATCCGGTATATCGCGCGCGAAGTCGCAGCGCCGGAACGAAGTCAGCCGCGAGCGGTCGAGCGAATGGGCCAGGTCGCGCAGTTCAGTCATGAACCCGCGAATGGCGGCCTGGTCGACGCTGGGATACTCATCCGGCCAGTCGTCTTCGTTGCCCAGTCCCCACAGGATGATCGATGGGTGGTTGTAGTGCTGCTCAATCATGTGCGTCAACATGGCCTTCGCGTTTTGCTGGAAGGCCTCGCTGCCGATTCCGGCACGGCACCAGGGAACCTCTTCCCACACCATTAGCCCGAGTTCGTCGCACAGGTCCAGCACCAGCCGGTCCTGCTGGTAATGTGCAAGCCGGATGAAGTTTGCGCCCATCTCGCGGATGAGCCGCATTTCTTCCCGCACCTGGTCGTCGCTCATCGCCGCGGCTACGCCGGCATGGTCCGCATGGCGCTGCGTGCCCCGCAGAAGCACGCGCTTGCCGTTCAGCTTGAATGGACCATGTTCCACAAACTCGGTCTGGCGGATGCCGAACCGTTCGTCGAGGCTGGTCTGACCGGCGGGCGTGGTCAGGGTGACGCGGCAGCGATAGAGGTGCGGCGTCTCCGGCGACCAAAGTTCGGGCGTAAGAACACGGAACGTAGCTAATTCCGATTGCTTCGTCCATGCGGGAAGCGTTTGAGTTCCGCTGTGGATGGAGCGCCCGGCTGCGTCCAGCACCTCGACCGAAACCGTGCAGGCCAGCTTGCGACTGTTGGGATTGAAGAGTCTCGCCTCCACCGAGACCTGCGCGCTTCCATCCGCCGCAACGGTGGGTAGAACGTGGACGGCGTCCAACGCAATCGCTGGCAGGTAGACCAGGCTCACATGGCGGTAGAGGCCGCCATACAGGCAGAAATCGCTGAGGTCGGAAGGGACACGGTCCAGGTCAGGCGAATTGTCGCATAGGACTGCGATCGGCACTCCGCCTTTCGCATCGGCAGCCGAGAGCTGCTGGACGGCGTCAGTGATATCGAAGACAAATTCGTCGTAACCGCCCTTGTGCGTCCCAATCAGCGTGGAACCGATCCACAGCGTGGTGGTCTGGCCCGCGCCCTGGAAGTGGAGAATGGTCCGCCCATCGGCAAAGGGATTCTGCAAAGCCAACCGCGTCCGATACCACCCCGGACCGCGATAGTAAGGCTGGTCGGGATCGCAGGCGTCAGTTGCGTTGAAGCAGTGAGGGAGGGTTGTGGACTGCCAGAGGTCGTCTTCCTCCGTGCGCCAGATCTCCCAGATGCTGTCCATCGGCCCCTGGCGGAACTGCCATCCGGCATCCAGGCGCTTTGAGGTTACAGCTGCTCCATCCGCGGAAGTGGACTGCATCGCAACCGCGCGAAGGGGAGCCGAGAGCAAGGCGCCTGCGGTGGTCATGGTTGCCGTTAGCAGAAACTGCCGTCGTGATGACTCAAACAAGGAGAACCTCTGTCGGCCGGGGACTGGTCTTGAGCGCGTTCGGCCGGCTTCGTCTGGCCCGATGGCCGGATGATCCGCCGAGCCGTCCGTTTGCAACCGATCCGTTCCCCTGGCTATAAAGCTTTCGCGGAAGCAGACTCACCCTCTGCGTCCGATAGCACGAATGGCAAGTGACTCACGGTTTGGTTCTTTCGGTTGGAGCTATCTGCTCTGGAATGTGTTCGATGTGATCCGAATGAAGCTTGTGTCAAACGTCCCTTGCGAATGGTCGGCGAGGGCGAGTAGGATTCCGGCACCGGAATGAGTAAAGCAACCGCAGCACGAGAACCAGGTCACCCGCTATCCCGGCAGGATCGTGAGTCTGTTCTCGCTGAACTGCAGGAAGTGTTAGCCAGCCCACACTTCTGCAACAGCAAGCGCTACCCGGCGCTGCTGCAATACATCGTCGAAAAGACGCTGGCTGGCGAGGCCGACCTCTTAAAGGAACGAACCTTGGGCGTCGAGGTCTTCGACCGCCCGCCGGCCTACGACACCAATGCAGACACCGTGGTGCGGTACACCGCCGGCGAGGTGCGCAAGCGCCTGTCGCTCTACTATCACGAACTTGGCCATAAACCCAGGATCCGAATCTCGCTGCCTGTGGGCTCTTATGTTCCCGAGTTCCTACACGATCACGATCCGCACCACGCGGCGGAAGGTCATGTCGCAACCCACATTCCCAGTTCCGGCCTATTTGCCGAAGCCGACGGGGAAGGTGAGGAATCTGGCCACGCTTCTCTCTCGGCCGTGGCG
>Ga0302201_10003502_pt1 | contig 11650 bp, 11 predicted proteins | sample II_Bog_N3_2_FD_194586 | JGI IMG/M metagenome (GOLD analysis project Ga0302201, IMG submission 194586) | Peat permafrost microbial communities from Stordalen Mire near Abisko, Sweden - II_Bog_N3_2 | ecosystem: Environmental > Terrestrial > Soil > Wetlands > Peat | place: Sweden: Abisko...
TCATTCGAATGTTGTTAAGGCAACGCTCTCCGCTCTCACCAGCCTGCGTCCCCGTAACGAAATCATGAGACTTCGCGGCAAGAAGCTTCGTACGCCTGAAACGGCTGTTGAAGCGGTCGCTGCGTAAGGTTTCCCTTCTGCCAGTTCAGTTTTCCATTAATTTTTAACGAATCAAACTCATGCGTCTTCATAATCTCGCCCCCCGTCCCGGTGCTAAACACCGCCGTAAACGTCTCGGTATCGGCGAAAGCAGTGGTCATGGAAAGACCTCCGGCCGTGGCCACAAGGGACAGAAAGCCCGTTCTGGCGGCAGCATCCGTCTCGGATTTGAAGGCGGTCAAATGCCCCTGATCCGTCGTCTTCCCAAGCGCGGATTCAACAATAAAGATTTCAAGCCGGTTTATGCTGTGGTCAATCTCGACACGCTTGAAGAGCGTTTTGAGGCGGGTTCCCGCATTGACGAGGCTGCTCTTCGCGCCATCCGTCTTGTGCATGGACGTAATGATGGCATCAAGCTTCTGGCCCGTGGCACCGTGACCAAGTCCTTCACCGTTGAGGTGGACAAGTCAAGTGCCGCTGCCCGCGAGAAACTTGAGCAGGCAGGCGGTTCACTCATCCTTCGTGAGCCCAAGCCAAAGCAGACCAAGGCTGTTAAAGCAGCAAAGGCTGCCTAAAAACTTCAACCCCGCCGGGCCGCTACGATGAGTAGTCGGCCCTGTTTCATTCTATGATCTCGGCCTTTGCCAATATATTCAAGATCCCCGAGCTGAGACAGCGCGTGCTCTTCACCCTTGGCATGATCGTGATCATGCGAATTGGTGCGGCAATCACCACTCCCGGTGTCAATGCCATGGTGCTTCGTGATTGGTTCCTTAATGTGGCCGACCATGGTGCCGGTGGAAGTGCCGCAGCCCTCTTCAATCTCTTTTCAGGTGGTGCGCTTGGAAATTGTGCCATTTTCTCTCTGGGCATCATGCCCTACATCAGTGCCTCGATCATGCTTCAGCTTCTTGGTGCTGTGATCCCGAAACTCGGACGCCTTGCGCGTGAGGATGGGGGTCGTCAGAAGATCGCCCAGTATACCCGTTACACCACGATCCTGCTTTGCATCTTTCAGGGATGGCTTCTGGCTCTTTCGTTTGAAAGCCCCCAGTCCAATCCCTTCCTTCCTGGGATCACAGACACGATCACACGCCTTGGTATTCCCTTGGTTTCCGATCCGGGTATCGCCTTTCGCCTGCTCACCGTGCTCATCATGACATCGGGTACCCTTTTCCTGATGTGGATGGGGGATCAGATCACCGAACGGGGAATCGGCAACGGAATCTCCGTGATCATCACCATCGGTATTCTTGCCCAATTGCCAGCCGGTCTGGTCCAGGCCTGGCGTACTTTTGTGCCGACCAATGGCGAGGCCGCCAATGTCAGTCCTGTAGTTTTGGTGGTTCTCTGCGCCTTCCTCTTTATCGTGATCGCTGCGGTCATTGCCGTGACTCAGGCCACCCGCAGGATCAGCGTTCAGTATGCTAAGCGTGTCGTAGGCCGTAAGGTCTATGGAGGTCAGACCCAATACATGCCCCTGAAGGTCAATTATGCCGGTGTTATGCCGATCATCTTTGCCCAGGCTATCCTGCTGTTCCCATCCACTATTTTGAACATGGCCTTCGGCCATCAGGGATGGGCTGTCTGGTGGGCGAACCAGCTCCAAAGCGGCTGGATGCACTATACTCTTTATGCCTTGCTGATTTTCAGCTTCAGCTATTTCTGGGTTGCCACCCAGTTCCAGCCTGCTCAGATCGCCGATGATCTTAAGAAAAACGGCGGCTTTATACCCGGTGTCCGTCCAGGAAAACCGACAGCGGAGTTTCTTGATTATACGATGGGTCGCTTGACCTTTGCCGGGGCTCTTTTCCTAGTCGTGATTGCCATTCTTCCGCAATTCATCAGTCGCGCCCTTCAGGTGCCCTACATGGCTGCTCAGTTCTTCGGCGGAACCGGTTTGCTCATCATCGTGGGTGTGACTCTCGATACCATGCGTCAGGTCGAAACCTTCCTCTTACAGCGGCATTATGATGGATTCTTGCGTAAAGGTAAAATGCGCGGTCGTAGTGGTGCCCGTCCATCCGTGAGCGGTTCGGCTGTGAGTGACACCTCCCTTGTCTGGCTCTTTTCAGGACTTGGACTCTTTGTCATTGCCGGTGTGACGATCTGGATTGTCACCCACCGCCACTAAAATTCCGTGAAGCAGCGAATTGTGCTGCTAGGCCCCCCTGCCTCCGGCAAGGGGACACAGGCTGATCGACTGGCTGCCAAATTCGGTATTCCCCATGTCTCCACAGGAGCCTTGCTGCGCTCCGAGTGTGCCAGGGGAACAATACTTGGCCACGAGGCCGATTCCTGGACACGACAAGGCCTGCTGGTACCCGATGATCTGGCTATCCGCATCATCACCACCTGGATGTCAGAGCATGGGACACGGTTTATCTTTGACGGGTTCCCCCGTTCAGTGGCCCAGGCCGAGCATCTCGATTTTGCCCTCGCCGGTCTTGCCGTTCCCCTGGATCTGTTGATTGTTCTCGATCTTACCGACGAAGAGATCCGGCGCAGGACATCATCACGGCTCTCGTGTCTGACTTGTGGTGCCACTTTCAGCGCGCAGTTGGATACGCTCGCGGAGGGATGGGATTGCCCTCGTTGCGGAGCAGCACTGCTCCGTCGTCAAGATGACAGGCCCGAGGCGGTTGAGAAGCGCCTGGAGGTTTATCGGGAACTGACTGCCCCGGTGATCGGCTATTATGAGCGAACATCTCCCCATTTGCTTCATCGAGTCAATGCCGGGGAGGGGAGCGACGCTGTTTTTACGGCGATTTCAACACTCGTATTCCGGGAGTAACCGGGGTGCAACGTGGATTGAGAGCTGGTTTCTTCTTTCCTAGAAATCCCGAATCCATAATTCTTTTCCACTCCTCATGTCATTGATTCCAATCAAAACACCCGCCGAGATTGACAAGATGCGCGCCGCCGGACGTGCCGCAGCCATTGTGCTTGATCGTCTTACAAAGTTGGTTGCCCCTGGAATCACGACTGGTGAGGTTGACCTGGCGGCAGCCGATTTCATGGCCGAACTCGGGTGCAAAAGTGCCTTTCTTGGATATCATAAATTTCCGGGTCAGACCTGCATTTCAGTGAACGAGGAGGTCGTTCATGGTATTGGAGGACCTCGCCGTCTGGCTTATGGTGATATTGTCAAGATCGACTGCGGAGTGATTCTTGACGGATGGATCGGAGACACTGCGACGACGGTTCCCTGTGGGGCGGTGAATCCTGAAACCGAGCGGCTGTGCACCGCAACGAAGCGGATTCTGGAAGGGGCAATTCCGTTTGCCGTTGCCGGACGGAGACTTGGGGATTTGTGCAACTACATCGAGACCGAGGCGCTCAGGCAGAAACTGGGGGTCGTGCGTGAATTTGTAGGACACGGCGTGGGGCGCAAACTTCATGAGGAGCCTCAGATCCCGAATTATGGGCGGCGTGGTTCCGGGCCGAAGCTCAAGGCCGGCATGACGCTTGCTGTGGAGCCGATGATTAACCTCGGAGGGGAGGGTGTGAGGATCCTGGAGGACAAGTGGACGGTGGTGACGAGCGACGGGAAACCTTCGGCACATTTCGAGCACACAATTTTAGTGACGGAAAATGAACCTGAGGTCTTGACATGCATGCCACTCATAGCTTAAAACACCAGGCCCTCGTCGTAGAGAAACTGTCCAAGGCCCGCTTCCGTGTGGAGTTAGCCGGCGGCAGAAGGATACTGGCTACGGTTTCGGGTTTGCTGCGGTTGAAATTCACTCGCATCGTTCCCGGACATCATGTAGTTGTCAGTGTTTCTCCTTACGATCTCAATAAGGGAACAATCATCCAGCGACTTCCCAGTCCTCCAATACAGCCAACCATAAACTGACAACCGTGACGGCCCCGGCCGTTGTGAATTTCCGCCCATTTTTCCAATGAAAGTCCGAGCCTCCGTTAAACGTCTTTGCGAAACCTGCAAAATCGTTCGCCGCAACAATGTGGTGCGCGTTGTCTGCAAGAATCCCCGTCACAAACAGCGCCAGGGCTAATCCGACCCAAGGATTCCCAAAGCCACCATCCACCACACAGAACCACGATCATGCCAAGACTCCTCGGCGTAGAAATTCCAGGCGACAAGCGCATCGAAGCTTCGCTCGTTTACATTTACGGTATCGGCCTCAAGACCTCCAAGCGCATCTTGGAACAGGCCAACATCAATCCCGACACCCGCGCCAAGGAGCTCTCTCCTGAGCAGATCGGTTCCATTATTTCCTGCATTACCGCACAGAAGGTTACCATTGAGGGTGACCTTCGCCGTGAAATTCAGGGCAATCTTAAGCGTCTCCAGGCCATCAACTGCTATCGTGGACTCCGCCATCGTCGCGGACTTCCCGTTCGCGGTCAGCGCACCCAGACCAATGCACGCACCCGCAAGGGGCCTCGCAAGACCGTAGGCGTGGTTCGTGCCAAGGACTAATCGCGTCCACCATACCGAACAGATTTAGCATATTCCATTCATGTCCGAAGAAACACCCGCACCCGAGACTCCGTCCCCCGGATCAGAAGCCCTTTCCCAAGATGCAAAGCGTCACGAGGAGAACAAGGAACATCACCCCGTTGCTGCTGAAACCGTGATCCCGGCTTCGGTTGAAAAAGCCGAAAAGCCCAAAGTCAAGAAAGCCAAGGAAAAAAAAGTCGAGGAGGCAGCTCCATCTGCACCGATCAGCTTCAATCTGGATGATCCGATTGAGCCACCCAAGATCGTCAAGGCCAAGGGTAGCAAAAACATTACCCATGGCATCGCTCATGTGCAGGCAACCTTCAATAACACTATCGTCAGCATCACCGATCTTCGGGGTGCCGTGATCGGATGGTCGAGTGCCGGCAAGATGGGCTTCAAGGGGTCTCGTAAGAGCACTGCCTATGCCGCCCAGATGGTTGCCCAGGATGCCTGCCGTCAGGCCATGGGACACGGGCTCAAGGAAGTTCAGGTTCGCGTCAAGGGACCTGGGTCAGGTCGTGAATCGGCTGTCCGCGCCATGCAGGCTATCGGGCTTGAAATTTCAGTCATTCAGGATGTCACTCCTGTTCCTCATAACGGCTGCCGTCCTCCCAAGCAGCGCCGCGTCTGATCCGAGTCACCAGTTTTTTTCACCCACTACTTTTTTATTCCATGGCCCGTTACACAGGACCCAAAACCAAAGTCAGCCGCCGTTACGGTGTGCTCCTCGCCGGATCAGGCCGCGCATTCGAAAACAAGCCTTATCCTCCGGGACAGCATGGTCCCAAGGGATCCCGCCGCAAGATTTCCGAATACGGAACAGCTCTCGCTGAAAAACAGAAACTCCGTTTCCAGTACGGTGTGTTGGAGCGTCAGTTCCGTCGTTACTTCGAGACTGCCCTCAAGACCCGCGGCATTACCGGTCTGATTCTTCTGCAACTCCTTGAAACACGTCTGGACAATGTTGTCTATCGTCTCGGCTTCGCCAAGACACGCTCGGCTGCACGCCAGCTTGTCGCCCACGGTCACGTTGCCCTGAATGGCCGCAAGACAGACATCTCTTCCGCCACGCTCAAGGTTGGTGATGTGGTTTCTGTTCGCTCCAAGGATGGTTCCAAGCGCCTTGCACAGCGTGGTTTGGAGCAGACCCAGATCGTCGAGCCACCCGATTGGCTTCTGGTTGACAAGGAGAATCTCTCCGGCAAGATTGTTCGCATTCCAACCCGTGAAGAGATCAATCCTGTTGTCAACGAGCAGCTTGTCGTTGAGCTTTACTCACGTTAAACGCGTGGTGGAGATCTACTCCCACTAATCAGCTTAGCTGATCAAAGTTCTTTCAACCCCCGGGTAACACCGGGGGTTTTTAGTTTTAGGTGATTGTGCTAAATAGCCCATTCCAGATGCGCGATGATCGTTACCTTAAGAGTTTCCTTAGGATGGCATCTTCTACAGGGAGTGATTCGCAATCCACAGCCTGAATTTTCAGGAGCGTTTTGATGCTTGGTTTCTGCCGGCGAGTCAATAACTGCAACAGCCGTAGTCGTCGCCTGTCAGGACAATCGTTCGTGAATCCTTTTTTCATCCCGGGTTGTCATCTCAACGGGGATTTGGTTTAGTCACTTGATTACATATCTCCTTTCTTTCCCCTGGGATTCGTCGCAGAACCACTACTCCACACAACGGGGCATTCCTTCGACTCCTTGAATCCCGATGCAGCAACCTAAGCTTCCCCATCATGCCATTTTTCCAGATCTCCCTGAGGACATTTTCTCTAAGGCTTCTTCATTTTCTATTTCTATGTCTCCTGATCGGAGGAAAAACGACGGCTGCTGACGGGGTGCCTGATATTCAGCCGAAACACTCCTTTGCCATCGGGGATAAGGATTTTCTCCTAGATGGTAAACCGATCGTTCTGCGGGTAGCCGAGATGCACTTCACCCGCGTTCCCCGGGAGTATTGGAGGAATCGCTTGCAGTCTGTGAAGGCGATGGGGATGAATGCTGTCTGCGCCTATCTCTTCTGGAATTTTCACGAATTCGAGCAGGGAAAATACGATTGGAGTGGGCAGGCGGATGCCGCAGAATTCTGTCGCATCGCGCAAGAAGAGGGGCTCTGGATCATTCTCCGTCCCGGTCCGTATGTTTGTTCCGAGTGGGATGGAGGCGGGCTTCCCTGGTGGTTGCTGAAGAACGATAAGATTCAACTCCGCACGCAGGATACTGACTTCATGAAGGTTGCCACAGCCTGGTACGGAGAGGTTGGTCGTGTGCTTGGCCCGCTACAGGTCACCCACGGTGGACCGATTCTCATGGCGCAGGTTGAGAATGAATATGGCTCTTACGGCAAGGATGCGGAGTACATGGGTAAGCTCCGGCAGGCATTGATCGATGCCGGATTCAATATCCCATTGTTCGCCTGCAATCCGAGAGACGCGTTAAAGAAAGGATTCCGGCCCGATTTGTTGCAGGTTGTCAATTTTGGACGTGATGCCAAGGGGGCTTTCCAAAAACTTCGTGAGGTGCAGACAAACGGACCTCTGATGTGCGGCGAGTTTTACCCCGGATGGTTCGACACGTGGGGAGCCCCTCATCATCTTGGTAAAAATCAGGCGTACCTTGAGGATCTCGAGTATATGCTCAAGAACGGCCTTTCCTTCAGTCTCTACATGGCGCACGGAGGAACAACGCCGGGGCTTTGGCCGGGTACGGACCGTCCCTTCAAGCCCGATGTGAACAGTTACGACTACGATGCGCCGATCTCGGAAGCGGGCTGGACGAATGCAAAGTTTCAAGCCACGCGCGATCTCATTTCAAAGTACCTTCCCGCCGGGGAAAAACTTCCCGATCCTCCTCCTGCCAATCCCGTGACAAGCATTCCTGCCTTCTCCCTGACGGAACGAGCGCCAGTTTTTGAGAATCTTCCGGTTCCGATAAGTGACGAAACTCCACGGAATATGGAGGCTTATGATCAGGGGCATGGCTGCACGCTTTATCGTGTGGAAATCCCCCCCGGTCCTGCAGCAACCCTGCAGGTGGAACAGGTCAGCGATTTTGCCTGGGTCTTCTTGGACGGAAAACAGCTCGGGGTCATGGATCGTCGATCCCATCACTTTTCCGTCACGGTGCCGGCGAGAGAGAAAAAGGGACAACTCGACATCCTTGTCGAAGCAATGGGACATGTGAATTTTGGAAAGGAAATCCATGACCGCAAAGGCTTGAAAGGACCTGTCAAGTTGGCCTCTGGGCCGAATGACTCGATCACGCTCACCGGCGATTGGAAGGTCTATCCCCTGCCTCTGGATGCGACGATGCTCTCCTCGTTGAAGTGGCAGCCAGTGACGGGGCAACCCGTGGCGGGACCCGCATTCTGGCGCGGCACCTTCACGCTTGCCCAACCCGCCGATACCTTCCTGGATCTTCGGACCTGGGGCAAAGGTGTCGTCTGGATCAATGGTCATTGCCTCTCTCGCTTCTGGAATATCGGTCCGACGCAGACCGCCTATCTTCCAGGGCCTTGGTTGAAGGAGGGAACTAATGAGATTGTGATTCTGGATCTAATCGGCCCACGAGAGGCGCGTGTGGGCGGGTTGGAAAAACCGATTCTCAATGAGTTGCATCCCGAACTCGATTTTTCGCGCACCTCGATTTCCCAGGCACATCTGCAACTTCAGGACTCCGATGTGGCACTCAAGGGAAGTTTCCTTCCGGGAACTGACGCGCAGGAAGTGAAGCTGACAAAGCCCTTTACTGGACGGCAGTTCTGCATCGAGACGCTGAACGCCTTTGATGGGAAGCCGTTTGCTGCCATCGCTGAGCTCGATATCCTGGACCCGCAGGGCAATTCCATCCCTCATCAGAATTGGACAATTGCCTATGTCGATAGTGAGGAACTCATCGGTGAGGATGGGTCGGCTTCCAATGCGATTGACGGACAAACATCGAACTATTGGCACACCTCCTGGAAATCCTCACAACCCGATCACCCCCATTATCTGGTGATCGATCTTGGCAAGAGTGTCTCCATCGGCGGCTTCCGCTACACGCCGAGGGCCGGAACCAATGTGACCGGACGTATCAAGGATTACCGGATTCATATCGGGGATGCCTTGATCAAAAACTGATCCTCTCGCGACGGAGCCAGTCAGTGCTTCCCATGCCTAGGAAACTCTATAAGAACGCCCGGTTGATTCTTTCCCCAGGAAGGGCTGGAAGAGGGGGAGATGAGGGCTTTCTGTGCGAGCAGGATGGATTGATCCATCGTCTGGAACTTCGATCCGATCAGGTGGATTTTGAGAAGCACCTGAGTCAGGAAGAGGAGGCGTGCGACGCGGAGGTTGACTGCGGAGGAGCGTATCTTGCGCCTGGATTGATTGATCTCCACTGCCATGGGGCGATGGGGCGCGACACGATGGAGGCGACGACGGAGGCCTTTGAGGACATTCTCAACTTTCATGCGAGCAAGGGGACAACGCTGGCCGTACTCACCACGGTGGCTGCATCGCTGGAGGATATGGAGAGCGTGCTCGTCGCCGCTGAGGATTATCAGAGGGAAACGCTAGGTTCACGATTGGGTGGAATCCATCTGGAAGGCCCTTACTTTTCGCCCTATCGCCGGGGGGCGCACCGAGAGGGAATGCTCCGACATCCCTCCTCATGCGAAACGAAGGAACTGCTGCGTCATGCCGGAGTGATTGTCAGAATGACTCTGGCCCCGGAACTGCCTGGCAGTTTGGAACTGATCCGGGTTCTTGTGCAGCAGGGAATCACTGCAAGTGCTGGTCATTCCAATGCAACAGAGGAGGAGGCGTTGAAAGGATTTCAATCGGGCTGTACCCAAGTGACGCACCTTTATAACTGCATGTCCTCCTTGCGAAGTGAAGGGGGACTGCGGTACACAGGCCTCGCCGAGGCGGCTCTGACAAGCGAGGAAGTTCTCTGCGAAGTGATCGCCGATGGATGCCATCTCTCTCCCACGTTGCTGCGTCTGGCATGGCTCTCCAAGGGGTGGGACTCGGTGGCGATCGTCTCGGATGCCACCGCAGGCACCGGTCTGCCGGAAAACTCCCCCTTTGAACTCGGTGGCCTTTCCTGTGTGGTTGAGGAGGGGGCGGCTTGGACGGGAGAAGGTGCTGATCGACGCCTGGCAGGGAGCACGATTGGCATGATTGACGGGGTGCGTGTGATGGTGGAGCGGGTGGGAGTGCCTTTGGGAGAAGCTGTTGCCATGGCTTCCCTTACTCCAGCTCGGTCCTTGGGTGTTGATGGAGAACGGGGATCTCTGGAAATTGGCAAAAGGGCCGACCTGCTGCAGTTTTCTGTTGAGTGGCAGGTGGAGGGAGTCTGGTCAATGGGTAGTCCTATCGGTTAAGGAAACGCTGATTAAATAGACTGCCTCCTTGAAGGCAAGAGCTTGCTCGAAGGAACGGTTCATGAAAAAGTTTCTGGATCGCACGCCATCGTTACAGTTGGGAAAAAGAAGAAGCTAAACGCCGCAAGACCCCATGGTTTTTGCGGCTCTGGTTTCTTGTGCCCGTTCTCCTGGTTGTCGCCATGGGGATAGGAGCTTTAGTCGTCTATGGCTGGATGTATTCCGAGTTTAACGAGAAGGCTAACTCCTTTGATCTGGATAAACTTCCCAAGATGGAATCTGCAAGTGTCATCTATGACCGCACAGGCCAGCAGATCGGGAAAATCTTCATCCAGAATCGTCTCCCTGTTGCCTATGATGAGATTCCCAAGGGGATGGTGAATGCTGTGGTAGCGGAAGAGGATAACCGCTTCTTTGAGCATCATGGGGTCGATTATTTCGGCGTACTCCGTGCAGCCATCAGCAATTACCGGCAGGGACGTGTGAAGCAGGGAGCGAGCACGGTAACGCAGCAACTGGCACGTAACTCCTTTGATCTCAAGGAACGCACCTTCCGTCGCAAGATTCTCGAAATGTTCCTGGCCTGGCGGATCGAGGAGCATCTTTCCAAGGAAAAGATCATGGAGCTCTATCTCAACCGCGTCTATTTCGGCAGCGGACTCTATGGTGTGGAGGCGGCGTCACGAGGATACTTTGGCAAGCCCGCTAAGGATATGAACGTCGGGGAGTGTGCGATGCTCGCGGGACTACTCAAGAGCCCGAATGGTCTCTCCCCTTGGAACAATCCCCAAGGTGCGCAGAAAGTGCGTGATTTTGTGCTGACGAGAATGAGGGAGATGCGCCTGATCAGTCGCGATGAATTTGAGAATGCCATTCAGCTTCCGCTGCTGGTGCGCAAAAGGACAAATCCAAACCGGGTTTCCTACGCCATCGATCTGGTGAGGCAACAGGCGATTGCCGCGCTCGGCTATGACCGCGCCATGAACGAAGGGGTCAGGATTCAGACCACCTTTGACGGAAGGCTTCAGGTTACGGCGGAGAGGGCCTTGCGCGCCCACCTTGAGGAAATTGAAAAGCAGCCCGGGTACAATCATCTGACGTATGACCACTACCGTCAGATCAATCAGAATCTTGAGGAGGCTGCGCAAAGGGGCGAGCCTGTGACGCTGCCGGCTCCGAATTATTTACAAGGAGCGGTGCTTGCCGTGGATAACACGACCGGAGGAATTCTCGCGCTGGTAGGCGGGCGTGATTTTTTGCACAGCGAATACAATCGGGCCCTGCAGGGGCGGCGCCCCCCGGGAACTCTCTTCACGCCCATGGTGGCTGCGGCTGCCTATGCCAATGGGATTTTTCCGGGTGAAACGGTCGATGACGCCTGCATCGACAACCATTTCGTGATGATCGGAGGCGATAGTGGCATTCTTGGTGAGTGGGGGGTGGAACGTTCCGATAACGACTACGAGGGGCCTATGACTTCCCATGAGGCCGTGGCTCGCGGCAAAAATGCCGCCGTGGTGAGGTTGGGCTTCATGACGGGGCTGGATGCCCTAGGAAAGTTCTGCAAGGACGATGGGATTCGTTCACCGTTGCGTGATGTGGCTAATGCCTATCTTGGATCGAGTGAGATGACACTCGATGAACTGACGCTGGCCTACACAGCCTTTCCTGGAGCTGGATCGCGGCCTGCTAAGCTCTTCACTATCACCCGCA
>Ga0302201_10003507_pt1 | contig 11642 bp, 10 predicted proteins | sample II_Bog_N3_2_FD_194586 | JGI IMG/M metagenome (GOLD analysis project Ga0302201, IMG submission 194586) | Peat permafrost microbial communities from Stordalen Mire near Abisko, Sweden - II_Bog_N3_2 | ecosystem: Environmental > Terrestrial > Soil > Wetlands > Peat | place: Sweden: Abisko...
TCTTTTCCGCGGCCAAGCTCTTCTTCGCCTACGGTCTTGGCAACGCGCTGACCTTCCCGTTGAGCGTGGGCGCGACCACGATTCTGATGGCCGAGCGACCGACACCCGAGGCGACATTCAGGCGCTGGCGCGGCGAAGTGAATGGTATGCGCCCGACGGTTTTCTTCGGCGCCCCGACCGGCTATGCCGGAATGCTCGCCTCTCCCGATCTGCCCGCAAGCAATGAGGTATCTCTCCGATTGTGCTCATCGGCGGGCGAAGCGCTGCCCGGCGAATTGGGGGAGCGTTTCACGGCGCATTTCGGCTGCGAAATCATCGACGGTATCGGCTCCACGGAGATGCTTCACATCTTCCTGTCAAACCGGCCTGGGCAAGTGCGGTATGGCACCACAGGCTGGCCGGTTCCCGGCTATGGCGTGGAGCTGCGCGGCGAAGACGGCCAGCCGGTGCCCGACGGCGAGCCAGGCGATCTCTATATACAAGGGCCCAGCTCGGCGCTGATGTATTGGGGCGATCGAGCTAAGTCGCGTGAAACCTTCCAGGGCGCCTGGACCAAGAGTGGCGACAAGTATATGCGCAATGCTGATGACGGCTCCTTCACCTATGCGGGCCGCAGCGACGACATGCTCAAGGTCAGCGGCGTCTATGTTTCACCGTTCGAGATTGAATCTACGCTGATTCAGCATCCGTCCGTCCTGGAAGCCGCGGTCATCGGTGTGCTCGACAAGGAAGGGCTTACCAAGACCAAGGCTTTCGTTGTGCTGAAGCCCGGTTCGAACGCGAGCGACACCGACCTCAAGACATTCGTGAAGGGCCGCCTGGCCGCCTATAAGTATCCGCGGACGATCGAGTTCCTGGCTGATCTGCCAAAGACCGCTACCGGCAAGATTCAGCGCTTTAGGCTGCGCGAGCGCGAGGCGGGGAAATAATCGTGCTGGTGGCAGGAGGCTGGATAGACTTTGCCATCGCGCCGGTATTTGGGGGAGGCGGGCGTTTTTGCGGTAACGGAGTATATCCAAGAGCTACTGAATTGCGCCGATTTCGACGTGCAGCGGCATTCTTACGGTAACGGACCTCAACGATTTCAACGGGCCGGCCCAGACTACGAATCTAGGGGTCAGGAGTTCGAATCTCTTCGGGCGCGCCAATTGCGTACAAAACCACGAACATTACTGTTCGCGTTCTGTTTGCCGGCAATCACCGCCTGCAGGACGTCTTTGTTGCCAATGATCCTGATGGCCTTGTCGTCGACCTCGATGGCATCGACGATTGAGCGGATATAGACCTTGCGGGCATTGGTATCGCCGTTGTCGAGTTTTTCAGTCATCAACCGGGCAAAAGCGTTGATCTTCGCGGGGTCGATCGTCGCCACCGTGCCGCATTGAGCGCGGGCGCGATCAAACGCCGCCTTTGCTCGCTCCCGCTCGGATTTCAGGGTTGCGGTACGTTCCCGCAAGATGTCGTCGAGCTCGACAATGCCATCTTCGATCGACCGGTAAAGCCGCCGCAGGCGCTCGTCCGTGTCAGCGACCTCGCGCTGCAGCGAGATCAGCCGGCGGTCGACGGCATCGGTCTTGGCGGACTGCCGGTCCGCCAGCGTCTGCAGCAATGAGGCCAGGCGGTCCGGGGTCAACAGCTGCTGCTTGAGATTGCTCAGGATGATATCGTCGAGAACCGCAGCTGGAATATGCCGCCCTTTGCAGACGCTCTTCCCCTTCTGATGGCAGCCAGCGCAGCTATAGTAGGAGTAGGATTTTCCGCGACGGTTCGTCCCCGTGCGGGTCATGCCGGAACCGCAGGAAGCACAGACGGCAATACCCGTGAGTAAGGAGGGACCGTTCACGACGCGCGGCGGCGTATTCTTCGGGCTATTCTGCTTGAGCTTCGCCAAGACGCGTTCAGCGATATCGATATCAATCAAAATCGGTACTGGAATGGGAATAACGCTTAAAGGATCGTGCTGGCCGCCATTGCGCGAATCCCGCTTCCCGTAAAGCCACAGCCCGGTGGAGTAGCAGGAGTTGGTCAGAATCTTGTGAACTGGTCCGACGCCGAATGTCGATCCGCGCCGGGTTCGGTAGCCGTGGCTATTGAGCCAGGAGGTGGTCTCCTTCACTCCCAGCGGACCGGTCGTCCCGGCGCCTTCCAGGTAAATGGCATAGATGAGTTTGACGGTCTCAGCTTCGACGGGGTCAATGGCGAGCTTCTTCTTGATCTTCTGTCCGCGGCGTTCGGCTTCGATAATTTTGTAGCCAAGCGGCGGTGTTGCCCCATTCCAGAAGCCTTGCTTGGCAGATTCGCGCATCGCACGCGTCGTATTCTTGCTGATCTCGCGCGAGGTGTGCTCATCGAAGACGCCAATGAGCTGGCGCATCAACTCCCGAGATTGATCATCGCCGGTCGGCTGGGTGACGGATACGACCTCAACGCCATGTTTGCGCAACTTGCGGATCGCAAGCTCCATGTCGGCGCCGTTGCGGAAGAAACGGTTGAATGAGTAGAAAACGATTCTGCTAAACGGCCGATCGGGGTCGCAGGCGCGTTCCATCATTTGCTGGAAAGCAGGTCGTCGATCATCAGTCGCGGTGGCGGCCTCGACATACTCCTCGACGACGATCCAGCCGTTGGTCTCGCAATGGGACCTGGTGACGTCGCGTTGCGATGGCAAAGACACATCGTTCGCGGCCTGCCGGCCGGTGCTGACCCGCAGGTACAGCGCCACGCTATTGGGTTTGATGCCATCGGGCTGGATCGCGTTCTGGAAAATATGCTTGGTCATCGGGCCACCAGCTGTTTGTCAAAACAGGATTTTCACGCTTCCAAGTACATTTGCGCAGCTCTTTGGACGACTTGTCAACGTCTCAATAGGCGAGTTACTTTAGAGGCTTGCCGCCAGATTTGGCGAGCAGTTCCTTCAATTCGGGGCCGAGCAAGATTTCCAGAGCGCGGAGTTCATTCTCTGAGATCGGGACATTTTCCGGCAACTCGGAGCTTACCGAATAATCCGAGGCTTGAGGCGGTGCTCGCCCTCTCTTGCGCATCTTGCCGGGTGCAGAACAATCGCGATGAGTATCGTTCTTGGTCTCATCAAGCGGCCTACCATGGTTGTCCGATCGCGCAGGCTTCACGCGCAAAGGCTGCCGCAAAGATGAGAGGGCGGCACGCTTCACAGGAAAAGCCCCGCGTCGCTCTGAAGTGCGACACGCCCTCTGCGCCCAACCGCACGCCGCCAACCCGAAGTGCTTCGGTCAGCAAGAGCGCAACCTCTGAGTCCGATCGCCGTGCCGGTTACCGCGCGCGATGGGTCCCGAACCGGCTGTGCAGACGCACGGGCTGCCGGCGAGCCATTGCTTTTGGTGTTCAACGTCCACGATGAGCCCCGCGCTGCCAGCGGCCTTCACATTGAGGGATGACCGCTGGCAGGCGCGGGCTAGTTGCCTCACCTTCCCTCATGCGGCCGGTGCAATGGACCACGATCCAAGCATCGACAGATAGAAGCGTGGGTTGTCGCCATGAGTTGGTCAATAGAACGAACGAAAATATTCTGTACAAGCGACCCATGAGCCGAGCGTTAAGCGCGGCAACAATTCTCATGGGAAGTAATCGCGCTTTTACTTCCCTCCCGGCGCAAACCAATGGCGCCGACAGTCGTCGCGCCCGTGAGAATTCTGTTCCTCTGTCCATTCGATCGGATGTTGCAGCGGTCGCCCAACTTGCGCGGGACGAGACGCCAGGGGGTGAAAGCCTCTCAGAACCGCTCAGAGCCGCAATCAGCGCCATCCCGGCTCGGAGGCGTCCCACTACAGAGGATTTTGAAAAAGCCTCTGTGCAAGGCTCCAGCGCCGTCAGATGACAATAGAGGACGTTGATGCTCAGCGATTGTCAGCAACGTTCAGTGCGGGATGCCTACCCCGGCGTAAAACGTCTTAGCCCACGATGATCGGTTTGATGGCCGTTTTCGCCAAAAGCCACCACGTACCAACAAGACCCAATGAGACCAAAGAAATACCAACACGTACCAATGAGCCCCAAGGATAGGCCAACAGAAGGCCAAGTAATTTTCCTGTCACACCCCACGCACTGAAGATGCCAAGCCAAGCCCAGGTCGCGACAGGGACCGCAATACAGGCGAATGAAGCCCAGCGGGAGGCCGTTCTAAATTCTCGTCACGACGGCCCTGCGGCCGTCAAGGCCGCGCCGGCGGCGCGCCGCTTTGCGGTCTGGGAGCCTTGACTGCCTCGAGCGTCGTGAAGTTGGCCCGGCATGCGCACAACGGGCAGCCATGCTGATCACTGGCGGCGACTTTTGTTTCGCCCGACCGCCGGTGGTAGGAATGCGACTGCCGCCCGGCAGGATTGACGCTCGCTTCAGTTCGCAGCTCAACGCGAGCCGCCCAGTCAATCCGCAACAAAACGCAACAAGTGGCAACGGCTTGTTACGAAATGCTTCGAAATGCTCTCAAACGTTTCGGAATGCTCTGGCACGAGTGACCTACTGCCCCGGCCATCCTGCCATCGTGGCCGATGGCCCCGTTGGTAGCGATCACCCCTTCTGCAAATCGATGCAAAAATCTGTATAATTTTGTAAACTTTTGCATAAGAAAGCAGAATTTTGCAGAACTCACACCTGTGCATCTGTGGATGACACCCACATGGCAAGAACTATTTCGACGTTACAGCAGTTGGTCGTCGCGGTCATCTGTCCGGCCTCATAGTGCGGATCAAATGAGCCGCGGGCCTTAATGGCTGTCCGCTGACCTGGTCCCAATCACCGTTAGCGGATTCGAAATCCGTGCACAGGTACGGGTTGTCCCGATCATCGGTTTGTCGACCGGATGCCATTACGTCGTCGTCGCTCCTACCAATTCGTGTGATCGTTGCGTTCGATATCTATATTGCAGTTCTCAATTCATTGCCAAGCCACTTTTACGCAATGCCGAGTGGTCTTTGCCGGAATGATCCGCCGCGGCGCATGATGGCCCAGACAATGCGCGCAAGCTTGTTCGCAACCGCGACCGTCACCACGCGCGCAGGCCTTCGCGCCAGCAACGCGTTTACCCACCCGGCGAATTCAGGCTTGTTGCGAGCGTAGCGGACCACGGCGGTGGCGCCGAGCACGAGTAGGCGTCGCAAGTAGGGCTCGCCCTTCTTCGAGATCCGACCGAGATGGACTTTGCCGCCAGTCCCGTTTTGTTGTGGCACCAGGCCGATCCAGGCCGCGAAGTGACGCCCGGACTTGAACGCGCTGGCGTCGACGACGGTCGCGACCATTGCGGTGGCCGTAATCACGCCAATGCCGGGAATCGTTGCCAACCTCAGGCTCATTTCGTTCGCTCGGTGGCGTGCCATAAGGGTTCGCTCGATCGCTTTTATCTTCGCTTGCAGGTCCTGGATCTGCATCATGATCAATTCAGCGCAAGCCCGAGCGGGCTCAGGGAGCACGGAGTTGTCGGTATCCTGAGCAAGAGCGTGTAGTTCGGGAATGCGCCAGATACCTTGTGGTGCGATTAAGCCAAATTCGGCAAGCTGACCCCGCAAGGAGTTGACCAACATAGTGCGCTGGCGCACGAACAGGTCACGCGTCCGGTGCAGCATCAGGATCGACTGCTGCTCAGCACTCTTAACCGGGACGAACCGCATCGTCGGCCTGGTCACGGCCTCACAGATCGCCTCTGCGTCGACCTCGTCGTTCTTGCCACGTTTGACGTAGGGTTTCACGTAAGCCGCCGGCATCAGCCGGATGTTATGGCCGAGCGCTGCCAGCTCACGGCCCCAATAGTGGGCTGTTCCGCACGCCTCCATGCCGACCAGGCAGGGTGGAAGTTTCTCGAAAAATGCTTTGAGTTCGGAGCGCCGGAGCTTCTTGCGGATGATGACTTTGCCCGCAGCGTCCACGCCATGCACTTGAAAAACGTGCTTGGCGAGGTCTAGGCCGATGGTGGTAGGATGCATTGTGGATGACTCCCCTCTCTGTTGCCTCGGCAACACTCTGGCACATTCGATGCCGTCGAGTGGGTGTCATCCACACCATCACCACGCCCCCGGCGGATGCTTAGTAAGCTTGAGGTGGTGGGCTTGGCGCGTCAGCTTTGGTGAATGGGGTGTGACGGGAAAAATATCTTGGCCTTCTGTTGGCCTACAATTGGGGCTCGTTGGTGCGTGCTGGTCGTCGTTGGGTTTGCCCCGTCTTACCGAACGACAGAGGAGTCGGGTCCCGGCCCTGCCGCTTCGAGTCCGGTGCATTGGCTAGATTGCGCATACCGGTGAAGGCGACCATGCTGTCCGGCGCATGGAGACCGCGTGATCCGGTCGATGACGACCAGGGCGGCGCACGAGCTTGGTGGCGCCGTTGGAGTTATTTTCTGATCTCAGTATTTGCGGTTCGGGTCAAGCAATAGGTGGAGCCCGTGCGCGGCGCGAAGTGACCGCCACGAGTCAAACGCAGCGCCGCGCATGGGCGGGCCTGAGGGCGCGTTGTTCATTTTTTGCTCCTGTCGGCGGTTTCGTGACCGTGGTATTCGCGGCGCTCGGCCCCGGCGCTGTGGTATCCGACTTGGCCGTCTTGGGATCGCGCATCGATGGCCCATCGAGCGCAAGACGATGGGCGTTATGCACGAGGCGGTCGAGGATAGCGTCGGCGAAGGTCGGATCGCCGGCTAGATCACGAATTCGGGACGTTTCGCGTTTCGCAACGTTTCGGTAGAATTCGCGCTCTCGCAACGAACCCGCGCCGCGACGTTCACGACAAACTGGCGGGCCTACGCGGTTGAAGCAACCATTTCGGTCGGCAGCTGCGCAACGTCCTGGCCTGACAGGAGAGAGCCATGTCCAAGCACATAACCGCTATTGCCGTGTTGGGCTGCATTTGCGCCGCGACGGTCACTCCAGCGACGGCATGCACGCCCCCGTCCCTTCCGATCGGCGGTGGGCCGCAAATAGTGATGCCTAAGCCGCTTGGGGCCGGACGTTACACGCACTGTAACTTCTCCAAAGTCTACAACCAAGTGACGAGAACTCGGATTGCGCCGCCATCGCCGACGGCACTGGAGGGCAATAACGGCTCAGTGGCGAGCCCCTGATCAGGGACGCCTCGCCAAGGCACTCAAAGCGCCGTGTGGAAGAGCCGTCCACGGGCACCTCAGTGGCGGACTGCTCGAATAATGGTTTGGGTACGCCGCTTAGATATAGATAGTCCGAGCGGCCGAAAATGCGAATCGGGGCATGGCCTCTCCCTTCAAGTTGGGGAGCTCGCGGGGAGGACGGGGCCGTGCAGGTCACCATTCGGTGGAAAGGTAACTTAAGAAGATAAAGCGACCCTTTCGGGAGCCGTTCCCAGCACGCACGAACACTATGCTGCGGCGGCGCGTAGCTGTTCCCGATCAGCGATCGGCGCGTCAGTCCGGCGACAGCGCTCGTTCCTCGTTCCGATCGAATCGACGATTCTTCTCGGCGGTCCTGCCCTGCGCCCGCACGAATTTAACCGGCTGTCGATATGGCCGCGGCGCCGCTGCGATCAAAAATGTTGGCTCACGCAGCTCGCGGCGTTGCAGCCGGCCTCGAACGGCTCGAGGTCTCGGCTGAATTTGATCAGCTTGGCCGTGATGGAATTTGGGAAACCCGGCGAGCCGGCCTGCGCCTCGAAGGCTTGCACGCCGAGCAAAGCCTCGAGTCCGCCTTTGATGTGCACGTTGTGGTCACCTTCCAGTTTACGCTCGGGGATCGTCCTCAGCACCTCGTCAATGACCGTTTTCGGATCGGCGCAAACCCGACTTGCCGACCAATTCTTGGGGAGAGCGAGATAGTCGTTTGCCGCCGGACAGGTGAGATGCAAACGCGTCACTTCGGAACTCACGCCACACAGACAACGTTGGACAAAGACCGCGCGGAAATATTGATCGACGGGCATGGCGGGAGACCCGTTCACCGTCACGGCATTTTGCGGAAAGGCGATCGTGGCCTCCAACGCGTCGACCGCGTTTTTATAATCGTCGATGACTTTAAGAAGCGCATTCCCGTCAGTCATGAGACGGTCCAAATCGGCTGACGGGGGATGGCTCGTTTTGAACTGCTTCAAGTTCTCGGAAAACCAACGAACCCAGCCCGCCGCGATTCGAAGCCTCGGGTTGGAAGTCAAGTCGCAATTCTTCTTCGCCAACTTGCAGTCGTTTGTGAACGACGCGTTGAGATCCGCTGAAGTCCACGGCTGCTCATTCGAAGCGGAGCCGACCACGACGTAACGCTTGGGCGCGCGCAGTACGTGCGAAATGCGGTGTCGATTCCAATCCCACCAGGTCCCGTAAGCGCCGGCTGCGTTGTCGGAGGTTTCGCGAACCGACATGGTCGAAGTGCATGAAGCCTCAAATCCAACTTGATGAATTCTGTTGCCGATATCATGCAGTCCATGTTGATGGTATAAATGATCTGAAACAAAGCGAGTAAAATCATTCATACTGACGCGGATGCGGGGCGAAGCCGACGATAATAAACCACTCAGTGGCGGCGAGCCTTGTATCGAGGGGGAATCAATGCCGGTCGTGGAGATGGCGCAAATATTGGGATCTTTCAGCGTCTCCAGCAGTCTGACCGTCGATCCCCCATTGCAGGAGTGATCGATCACCGTCACTTTCGCGCCGCTGCCGCTATAAAGTTTCGAAAGCTCGAACGCATCGCCCGCCGAAATTACGTTCCGAGACGCGTGTCCATAGGTGGCTTGGAGATAGTCGCTGCCGGTGGTGGCAGCCACCATGTTTTTGAAATAGGCTTCAACCGAATGGGACGCCCAAGTGTCCGGCGAATTGGCCTTGTAATCAAATGTGTCGGCGAATTCCTCGTAGGCGAGCAACGAGTCCATGTCGATCGACAAACGAGCCCCATCGGCGAGTTTGAGGCCGTTGGGCTTGTCGGTGGTTCCGTCGCCCTGAATATCGATGAGAACTTGATCTCCGGCTCGCACCGAGTCTTGCGGCAGGAAGGCGGCGATGATCTTTTGCCATCCGCACATCTTGCCTTTGACGCACGCGTACGTGACCGTCTTTCCATCAACCTTTTGCGAAATAGTCAGGCCGTCCGACTCCGCCACATTGTCGAACAAATGAACCTCCCAGCCCATTTTCTGCAGCTGTGTCGAAGCGGCCCGTGCTTCGTTCGCGAAGGCGGGGGCCGCCCAATTGACGACGATGAAAGCTGTCTTCCTGACTTCGGCGCGCGCGCCCGCCGAGAAAAGGGTCGCGAAACCGAGTGCGGCGAGACAAAGCGAAGCGAATTTCGATCTCACGGCCGATGCCCCCACCGACGGCGCCGCCCCGATATCCACGGCGGCTCGCCATGGCATGGTTTGGATGTGCTAGGTTTCGCGTGGTCGCGTCGCCCGGTATGCCGATCAAATCGGATGGCGGGCGAAAGGGCAAGGGAGCACAAGTCACATTTTGGCGTTACGGCGGTGGTGTGGACGGCGCCACCAAGGAACCGAGGGCGGGGTCAGAGCGAGCAAGATACCCAGCGTTGACTCGGCGCAATGCGAGTGCATTCTCCGGAGAGTAAAGATAATGATGCAGGGCTCTGACACAATTCACTGATCGGAGCTCTTTGCCGCGCCTCGATGGCTTGGTCGTGGTGTAACAGCCGGAGCAAGGATCGACGCGGCCTGAGAACGCTTTGTAGGCGATGTGCCGGCAGGTTGCGAAATTGGCCGGGGCGTTGTCGATTCTGACACGGCATTCGTCGTCGCGAAAGACCATGTCCATGACCCGGAGAGCGCAGCCGAATAGCCATTGCCGAAATCCAGGTTCAAAGCGGGGTCGAATTCGCCGCGCACCTTGCCTGGTCGGTCGGCGAAACCGACGATATCTCTCTGGAAGGCCGGTTTATCCGAATACGTGATACCATTCGCATGAAATCGACAGACCTACGTACATGAAGGCAGCCGTGATGCAGGCAGAGATGGAAGCCGAACTCGAAAAATTAAGCACGCAGATATTGCAGATCCTTGCCAGCAAGAGGAGCAGAAAAAGCATTGGTTTCGTTGGGGAGTTGGTGCCGGATTCATTGGCGTCGTATTATCAATAGTTAGCCTGTGCCTGATTATCGCGGTCATTACAGCCGCGGTCCCACCCCTCCGGTCGCCTACATCCTTGGTCTTGCAGTGCCGCAGCTTTTGGTTCTTGCCGGAGCCTTTAACTTCTGCCGCAACATCGCCAGAAGGGACGATAGGGTTGCGGTTGAAGTGGGCATGGTCCCAAAGTTGAAACTACGGGCGGTCCACAGGCCGCGAAGCCTCCCAGGGCCAAGCATATTTCAATAGGTATTTCAACGCGATCATTATAAGGAGAATGATCGGTGCAACGAGAAGCAAGAGCTGCTTGGGCACCAACCATGCAATTCCAAATCCGATACCAAGGCCATACAAGAAGGGTATCAGCCACTGTGCAAATCTCTCCTTGTCCATTGCTTAATCCTGTCTGTTTCACGCTGATACCGTGATGCCCAGCCAAGCCGCGAACTCCTGTGCGGGCAAGTGGTTTACCGAGGCGTCGACCTAGGGCCTTTGAATCGTTGGGTACCGTGATCGGTCTGACCCGGCCCAAGGTTCAAGTCGCCGGGGCTGAAAAAGCAAAATAAAAGTCTCCCTTGCGTCGAACCGAAACGGTGGAGATCGCGTCTATCGAGTACCGACACCGCAAAACGGCTGCATCATAGTTCTTGCACCGCACCATAGCCACGAGAGAAACGGGACTTCAATACAATCAGCCCCTAACCTGCCTTGCGACCAGACCTGTTGACATGAGTGACAGATGAGATTTGGATAAGGTCGCGTAGGCGTGCGCTTAAAGTCAAGCGCGGGCGGTTTTGCAAAATTTTACTCTAGGCAGCTCGACCCAAGCTACTTCGACTTAAGGCGATTCAACCCAAGATAATTCAACCCAAGCAATTCGACTGATGGAGAATCCTCATGTCTTCCAGGCTAACGGCGGCTTTGGCGATTGGCTGTTTGGTAATCGCGGGCGTCACCAGCGCCGAGGCCATGCGCGGCGAGCCGCAAGAATCACGCGCAGTCGCGCATCCTGAAGCGCTCCAGGTCGCAGTCAAGGTGACTCCGACGACGGTTCACGTTAATCCGGGTATAAGGGGAATTCCGCCCGTTGCTGCAAAAAGTCACCGCAGCCTATCCAAAGGGTCCGGGTCGACGATGCCTCCTCATGGCGTAATGGGGACGACGGTGCGGGGAACCAAGCCGAAGCCTCCAGTACAGTGAAAGAAATAGCGGGAAGCCCACATGCAGTCGCCGCTGCTACCGAGATTTTTTAGCTCGGCATATAGAAGAGGTGAAGCGGCGACGCGGCTAGAGACCGAACGCCTCATCGCACTTCAAACTGGAAGGCGATGTCTGTGTGGTGAGGTTGGAGCATTCGCGCATATCCCTCGCCATCTTCACATTTGCGGTCGCGTGACCGGACTGACGTAGGCCGCGCCATGAAGCGACCGCGGATGAATCTACGTCTCTGTCACGCGCTTTTCATTTTCCTTTGCTTGCCCTTGGCGCTCGCTCCATGGTCCGCAGGGGCCGGTGACGCACCCTTCAGCGAGACAAGGCTTCAGGAACTGCTGCGGATGAATCCGGCGACGGGACTTCCTGTCGACTCCATC
>Ga0302201_10003515_pt1 | contig 11628 bp, 11 predicted proteins | sample II_Bog_N3_2_FD_194586 | JGI IMG/M metagenome (GOLD analysis project Ga0302201, IMG submission 194586) | Peat permafrost microbial communities from Stordalen Mire near Abisko, Sweden - II_Bog_N3_2 | ecosystem: Environmental > Terrestrial > Soil > Wetlands > Peat | place: Sweden: Abisko...
TTCCATCTTGACCTGGAGTGCGGGAGGTTTATCTGAGGGCGAGCGAAGCTCGATTATGAAGTCGGGGCAGATGGGTGCAAACCGGCTCTGATCTTGCTCCGACAGCCCGTCCCAGCGGCGGCTGAGTATCCAGGCAGCATCGGGGCTGCGCATCGACCCGTCAGCAAGAGTAAACCCGGCACTGGAGTCAAAGGCGACGCCTCTTGCATCGGTTTCGGCCCACTCGTCCAGAAATCTCCCTATGCGAATGTTGATCCTGCCTGTGCCACTACCGGCCGGTGTCATTACGAGAATCTCTCCGTTCGGTTCGCGCTCGACACGCAGAACGTCGTTGACCGCGCAGAAACGCATCAACTGGTCGTCCGTCATCGGGCGTTCGAAGCTCAGACGCACCGGCAACTCGATTTCGGAAAGCGCGAGGTTCATGGCGACAGTTTACTCCCGGACCAAGCCCGCAGATATTCCAAAAATTTCACCATCATCAGTTCGAACCTGACCATGGGGCCGGTGTCCTGGACGGAGGTGGGGTGGGCCAGCCGTCAGGACTTATTTCGCGTGGGATGCCACGATGGGCTTGATATAGAGTTCGCCGCTCTGCTCGCGTTCGATCTGAAAGGTCTTGTTCGCATCGCGGAGGCGGCGCAGCCACTCATCGCTGACCTGCGTCTGCGGCACGAGCCAAAGCGGAAAGTGCTTATCTTCGATGACTAGGTTCATAGAACAAGTCTACTCTCGCAACTCGCGTAATTAGCGACCGAAGCCGAAGGTGAGCATGATAAAGCCGCTATCGACTCCCGGATTGAAGTCCGCGGTCTGTTTGTTGGAATAATGCTGAACCTGGTATTCGAGGCGCACAGACCGGGTGTGGGAGAGGTAGTACTCAAGGCCGCCACCGAAATCGAAGGTGTAGTTGAACGAGCCCGCGCCGGGGATGGGAACTTCCTGAGTCGAGAACATGTAACCCGCGTTCGAGCTGAAAGGCGATTGCAGGCGATGGCGCGGCGCAAGATTGATGCGAATGCCGCCAGGGGCGAATCCCTGTTCGACGACGGTGCGACGCCCGCAGGTCTCCTGTTGATAAAACTCGTAGGTCGTAGGTCCGATAGTGATGGTGTTGAGCGGGCCATTGAAGGGGTGACAGATGCCGACTGCCTCCTGTCTTACGGAGAAGGTCCCGGCGGTTGGAGCAAGATCGATTTGTGTGCCGATCTGGACCGGGTCGGACTCGAGCATGGCCGGCCTGATCTCGGCCTCGAAGTAAAGGTCGAGCGGGCGACGATACACCCGCCGGCGCTGGTATGGAAGCCGAGCGCGCCAATTTTGCGGTTCGGCGTCGTGCCCAGAATGATGTGGCTGGAGTCGTTCGAGTATTCGGCGAAGGCGCTGAAGGTGTTGAGGCGACTGTAGACCTGCTCGGGCGGCTGTGCGGCTGCAAAAGAGGTAACGCAGAGCAATGCTGCCGCTGAAGCGAGTTTCCGTAACTGCATGTCCTCTGATTTCCAGAGAAAGATCACTATACAGGCAGGTCCACGCGAAACTATGAGTTACCGCGGACGATAAGTGTTGCCGAATAATGCGCGGCCTGTAGCAGTTTGAGCTTGCCTAAGTAGGCTGTTATCGCATTCAATGAGACCCGGAACGACCGGGCCTGTCGGCAAAGAGGTGGCAAAGATGACGACGCAGCCGGATTCAGCGGGGCGTAGGGAACCTAAGTCTCACGAGGACGAACTTCCGCTTTGGGTATATCGGGTGGTAGGGGTTTTGTTGGTGGCTGGCCTGCTTGGCTCGTTCTTCCTGCTGGCGCAGAGCATGGTCGAACACAGGTTCTTCGAAGGGGGCCGTTACCACGCGAATGGCTCCGTCGGACAGTAGCGAAGCCGCATTCTCTGCACGCGTTCCTTAGAGTGCCTGACCGGGTTACCATTCGAAGGTGCGTTTTGCGGGGGACCGAATGTGGCAAGTAACAACGTTGAACGAAGCGTTCCTGAAGATTAGCGGACGCGGCGACAAAGTGGCATGGCGCTGGCAGGATAAGGATGGCGCGTGGAAGCCGATCGCGGCGGCCGATGTCTACGGACGGGTGCGCGCTCTGGCTGCGGTGCTGGCAGGCTGGGGTGTGGGCAAAGGCGATCGCGTTGCAATACTGAGCGAGAACCGCTGGGAATGGCCGGTGACGGACTTCGCGGTCCTGGCGTTGGGCGCGGTGGACGTGCCGCTGTATCTGACGTTGACGGCGGAGCAGGTGGGTTACATGCTGCGCGACTCGGGCGCGAAGGTCGCGGTGGTGTCGAACCAGGAGCAGTTCGACAAATTAGCGTTGGCGGGGGAGCTTCCGGCGCTGGAGCAGGTGGTGGTGATGGATTCCGAACCCACATCTCAGAATCGAGATATGGGGCACCCATTTCAAACGCGCAGCTTTAGCTCGCTAATGGAAAGAGCCGCGGGAATGCGCGAACGGGATGAACCGTTCGACGCAAGGGTGCGTGAGGTGAAGCCGGACGACCTGGCCACGATCATCTACACCTCGGGCACCACCGGCGAGCCGAAGGGTGTGATGCTGACCCATGGCAACCTCGCGAGCAACATCTCGGTTACGACCAAGCCGTTCGGGTTCAACGAGACGGACACGTGCATCTCGTTTCTGCCGCTGTCGCATGTGACGGCGCGGCATCTGGACTATGCTCTGATGTGCGACGAGACCACGCTGGCGTATTGCCCGAAGTTCGACCAGATTCGGGATGCAATGCAGGCGGTGAAGCCTACGATTTTTGTGGCAGTACCGCGGGTGTACGAGAAGATTCGGCAGGGCGTGGAGGGCAAGTCGCACGGCGTGAAGAAGCGGATTCTGAACTGGGCGCTAGGCGTGGGACATGACTATAGACACGTCACACTGGGAGCGAAGGAGCTACCAAAGCCACGATGGGTCATTCCGGCGATACTGGTTATTGTTCTCGCGTTGTTCGCCAACGTAAATCTTCTCCGACAAGGCCAACTACGCGCATCGCTTGATCTGCTCATTGTCGCTGCTTTGCTTTTCCTACTGACGGAATTGATGGCAGGCCCCTTGCGTTGGCGACTCGCCAATAAGCTAGTGTTTTCCAAGATTCGCGAGGCGTTTGGCGGGCGGGTGAAGACGTTTGTGTCGGGCGGCGCGCCGCTGGGCATGGATACGGCGGGGTGGTTCGCGGATGTAGGGATACGGATTCTGGAGGGGTATGGACTGACGGAGACGTCGCCGGTGATCGGGCTGAATTCGCCGGTCAAGAGCCGGATCGGCACAGTAGGCCCGGTGTTGAACAACGTCGAGGTGCGGTTCGCAGCGGATGGCGAGTTGGAGGTGCGCGGACCGTCGGTGTTCCCAGGCTACTGGAACAAGCCGAAGGAAACGGCGGAGTCGTTCACGCCGGATGGGTGGTTGAAGACCGGCGACATCGGGCACATGGATACGGATGGCTTCTTGTCGATCACCGACCGGAAGAAAGAGCTGCTGAAGACCAGCGGCGGCAAATTGATTGCGCCGCAGCCGATTGAGAACAAGCTGAAGGCGCACAGCCTGGTGGGCAACGCGGCGCTGGTGGGGGACAAGCACAAGTTTGCGTGCGTTCTTATCTCCCCGAACTTCGCGATTCTGGAGAGTTGGGCGAAGGTGAAGGGCGTCCCATTTGCCGACCGCAGGGACCTGGTGAAGCAGGAGCGGGTGGTGGCACGGTATCAGCGTATTGTGAACGAGGTGAATGCGACGCTGGCGCCCTATGAGACGATCAAGCGGATCGCAGTAGTGCCGGACGAGTGGTCGATTGAGACCGATGAGCTGACACCCAGCATGAAGCTGAAACGGCGCGTGGTAGAGAAGAAGTACGCAGCGGAGCTTGCGGCGTTTTACCAGGACGAGGCGACGGCGACGGCGTAGGCACAAACCACAGAGAATGCACCCTCGGCCGGTGCGGCGAATCGAATCCTACCTATGGGCATGTTGCAACGGGCGGAGAAGGCTGGGCGGAAGTTTCAGAATCCAGTCCCGACGGCGATTGGCGGGTTTGGGCTCGCACTCAAGCTGCTTCCGCAGTTCCTGACGAACCGGGCGGAGCGGGTGCCGAGTCTACCGCTGGGGCCATTCCGGACGGATGCCGCGGTGTACGCGACGCCGCCTGCTAGCGGGCTACGCGTCACCTGGTTTGGACACTCGTCGATGCTGGTGGAGATAGACGGGGTCCGGGTGCTGGTGGACCCGGTGTGGGATCTGCGTGCGGCGCCGATGCAGTGGGCCGGGCCAAAACGGTTCTTCGCTCCGACACTGCGGCTGGAGGAGTTGCCACGGGTGGATGCGGTGCTGCTGTCGCACGACCACTACGATCATCTGGGCGAGGGCTCGGTCCGGCAGTTGGCAAAGCTGCAACCGGACACACGCTGGGTGACGTCGATCGGCGTGGGCAAGATTCTGCAGCGGTTTGGCGTGTCGGCCGAGCAAATCACGGAACTGGATTGGACGGAGGCGGTGCAGATTGCAGGGCCGTCGGGTGCGGCGTGCCGGATCACTTCCCTGCCGGCGCGCCACTTCTCCGGACGCGGCGCGTTCAACCGGTTCGAGACGCTATGGGCATCGTTCGTGCTGCGCGGAGCCTCGACCGAGGCGGGCAGACGCCAGTCAGACAGGCCAGGACATGCGGTGTACTTCGGGGCGGATTCGGGATGGTGGGAGGGATTTGCCGAGATTGGCGAGAAGCACGGGCCGTTCGACCTCACCATGCTGGAGATCGGTGCCTACAACGAACTGTGGAAGGGGGTCCACATGGGGCCGGATGGCGCGGCGCGAGCGTTCCACGACATCGGCGATGCGGGACTTCTGATGCCGATCCACTGGGGACTGTTCAACCTGGCGCTGCATGCGTGGCGGCAGCCGATCGAGCGACTGCTTGAAGTAGCGCAGGCCGAGCGCCTGAAGCTGTGGGCGCCGGAACCGGGCGCGCCGACCGAGGTCGTGCGCGGCGTTGAGGTGCGGTCGGACTGGTGGCTCTGAGCACGGCGGGAAGGGCGTGATGCCGGTCACAGACGGGGGGTGTCGAGGGCTCCATACTTCAAGGCAGTCATGAAAAGGATTCTCCAGTCCGTCGCTTTGGCGCTTGCAGTGCTTCTCACTGCGCGACCTGCCTTGGCGACCATGACATGCGCTCAGAAGATATGCGCAGACGGTAGTTCCTCCCCGGATTGTTGCCTGCCCTCGAGTGATGCGTCGATGCACGGTATGGCGAACGATATGGCCATGCCTTCCATGAGCGCATCCGGGCAGGCGCCGTCGCTCATCGCACTAGCTGAATCGGCTTGCCTTTCAGCACCATGCTGCACAGTCTCGACTCTGAGTGCACAGCAACTGGGCGCTCCTGTGAAGTTCAGCCTGACCGGCGTCTTGTCGTTCATGCCAGTGGATCGGTTGCCCTGCGTCGCGGCTCCCGTTCGGGCCGGCCCGGTAACTGTGGAGGCGGTTTCTCCCAGTCTCGATCGACACGTCCTCTTCCAGGTCTTCCGAATCTGAATCTCTCCTTGCATTTCAGCGCATCGTACTGCGGCTGGCGTTCGATTGCCCGTATGGCATAGACCCGGCAGCGCGCATTGCCCTCAAAGCATTTGATCCAGGGAGATTTCCAGTGAAAACGTCCGTAAAGAGCATCTTGATTAGCAGCATCCTCGCGATTGTCACCAGCAGCTCAATGGTTGCGCAGACCGGCCAGTTCGACCAGTGGTCTCGCGCCAAATATGGCCGCCCCTCACCCGCCGAGCAGATAGGTCTGAATGCTCCCCAAGCGAACCCGGTAGCCCCGGTCACGGCGCAGCCCACCATCGCCGTAACTCAGTTCGACGAGTGGTATCGGGCCAAGTACGGACGCCCGTCGCCGGCCGAGCAGCAGAGCCTGCAGATCGCGCAAAGGAACACAGTGGTCGCGCAGCCCACGGTCGCGGTGTCTGCCGTTGACCTGGCTGCAAACACACCAGCCGAGCACGAGCGCATCGCCCAGAATTACCGGAACCAGGCGCAGGATTACCTGGCGCAGGCAAAGCAGCACGAAGCGATGGTCGCGGTCTACAAGGCCAACCCGAGCCTGACTGCCAAGAATCAGGCGGGCACCATCAATCACTGCGAGTATTTTGTCGCGAAGTTCAATGAAATGGCAGCGAAGTCGCAGCAGCTTGCGGAGTTGCATGACCAGATGGCCAAGAACGCAGCAAAGAATTAATTGCCTCACACCGAGTGACCTTGCAGGGCCGGAGGCAGTTTGCTTCCGGCCCTCGTTGCTGCCCCGGACGATAACGGGAAGAGCCGGTGTGACGCAAGGCACCGGACGACGGGTTTAGGGTCAAGTATGATTTGGTTGATTAGAAATTTCCCGAATTGAGAGGTTCTTGAGATGCGGATTGGTATGTTGACGGGGGGCGGGGATTGCCCCGGCCTGAATGCGGTGATTCGTGCAGTGGTACGCAAGGGGATCTGGCACTATGGCGATGAGTTTATCGGCTTCATGCAGGGCTGGCGCGGCGTTCTGGACGACGTGACGATGCCTCTGACGCTGGAGACAACCAGCGGGATTCTGCAGCGCGGCGGGACCATCCTGAAGTCTTCGCGGACGAATGTGAAGAAAATTCCGGGCGGATTCGAGCAGTGCCTGAAGGTGCTTCAGAGCGAGAAGCTGGACGCGCTGATTGCGCTGGGTGGGGACGATACTCAGTCGATCTCGCTGGAACTGATCAAGCGCGGCGTGCCGTGCGTGGGCGTACCCAAGACCATCGACAACGACCTGAATGGGACGGACGCATGCTTTGGGTTCGACACCGCGGTGACGATTGCGACCGAAGCGGTCGACCGGCTGCACTCGACGACCGAGTCGCACAGCCGCGTGCAGGTGGTCGAGGTAATGGGCCGCGATGCGGGCTGGATCGCCGTAACTGCCGGAATCGCCGGCGGCGCGGATGTGATTCTCGCTCCCGAAAAGGAGATCGACATCGACGAAGTGGTGCGGCTGGTAAAGGCGCGCTACGCGAGCAGCAAGAAGTTCGCCATTGTCGTGGTCGCCGAGGGCGCGAAGCTGCCGCACATCGAAGGCCAGTTGACTGCCGGGGACAAGAAGGACTCGTTCGGCCACGCGCGGCTCAGCGGCATCGGGCAGGCGCTCGCGGAGGAGATCGAGAAACGGACAGGATTTGAGACGCGTTCGGTCAACCTGGGCCACACCCAGCGCGGCGGAACTCCGACAGCGTACGACCGGATGCTGGCGACACGGTATGGCATTGCGGCGATCGACCTGGTCCACCAAGGCAAGTTCGGGCAATTAGTTGTGCTGAAAGGCACGACCATCAGCAGCATTCCGATTGCGGACGCGATTGCCAAGACACGCACCGTGGGCGAAGACCTGTTCGACGTGATCAAGGGACTGCAGCCGAAGGCCTAGTGGTCAGTGGCTAGTGGTTAGTTGAATGACTAGAAGCGGCGGTGGTTCCCGATGGGAGCTACCGCCCTCTTCATTGATGGGCTAGCTAGCCGCTTGTTTATCAGTCAGTTAGTAGCGAGGGCGAGAATCGCCGAAACGTGGCAGAGGAATGCTATTGTCTGCGCGCCGGTTTGGGGATACAAAGGTAGTCCCGGCTCTGGTAGGCAGTTGACCGGGTATCGTCGGGTTTTCAGGAGCGGGTTCGATGGCGGGTGCAGTCCAGCAGATGATGCGAGAGGTGATGGATATTCGCCAGGCGGCGGACTATCTGGGCATTAGCGGCGACACGCTGTACCGATACGCCTCCGAAGGATTCATCCCGGCGTTCAAACTGGGCAATCGCTGGCGCTTCAAACGGAGCCTGCTGGATGCGTGGATGGTGAAGATGAGCTCGGCGAAAGCTCCAGCGAGCATGCAGGTGTTGCCGCGGCAGAAGAAGCCGGTGGGGCGAGCCCGGTAGCCCCGCATTCAGTTCCGTATCGTTACCGCTCAAAATAAACATCGGCCCCACCCTTCGGGATAGAATTCTCGAACGACCCAGGTGGCGTCATGGAGATTTCCAGAGTTACCCTTTTCCCGTTGGCGCTACTCGCCTGTGCGGTGCCCTGTCTGTTTGCTCAATCGACTGCAGCGCCTGAAGCGCAGGGATCGGCTACGTCGCAAGCTGCTCCGGCGCCGCCGCCTGTGCCGACCGTCCGTGTCTACGTGACACGTGTTGTGCTGGACGTGGTGGTGACAGATGCGAAGGGACACGTCGTCACCGGTCTGACCAAGGATGATTTCAAGGTGACCGATGCGGGGGACCCGCAGACTGTGACCGACTTCGACGTCTCGGCTGTGCATATGGCAAAGCCGGACGTCACCATCAATTCGACGGCGGACCTTGATAAGTTCGCGCCGGATGCGCCGGTAAACATCATCCTGCTGGACGAGTTCAACACCTTGTTTGAGGATGAGGCGTTCGCCCGCTACTCGCTGAAGAAGTACCTGGAGAAGCAGCCGGACAAGCTGACCACGCCAACGATGCTGCTGGCGGTGGGCATCGACAAGTTCACCGTGCTGAACGACTACACCCAGGACAAGCGGGCGATTCTGAACTCGCTGGACCATCACTTTGTGGAGTATCCGTGGCGGAGCGCGAGCGCCTCGTGGGCGCCGGAGCGGCTGGGGACGGCCTTTGGCACGCTGGAGCGCGTCGCCGAGGCGACGGTGGGTCATCCGGGCCACAAGAACATGATCTGGATCGGGCGCGGATTTCCCAGCATCAACATGTCGAATATCCCCGTGGATTCGGCCAACCGCGTGGAGACATACGTGCAGCGGTGCGTGAACATCCTGCGCGATGCGCGGGTGACACTGTATGCGGTCGATCCCGCCGGACTGGTGGTTGATCCGGCGGCTAAGTATGGAAATGAAGCGGCGTTTCTGGACCCTTTCGGAGGCAACTACAACTTCGCCAGGCTGGCCCGCGCCACAGGCGGCAATTCCATGTTCGGCCGGAACGACGTCGACGCCGAGATTGGCAGGAGCGCGGAAGATGGGGTGAACTTCTACACGCTGACCTACCGGCCGACGACCGGTGGAATGGATCCGCAGAAGTTCCGCAAAATCGCCGTGACCCTGGACCGCCCCGGCCTGACCGCGACGACTCGGGTGGGATACTACGTGGCGATGGGTCCCGCGCGCGTGAACCCGACCAAGCCTTCGAAACAACTGACGTTCGACCTGAACTCAGCGGCGACCAGCACCATGGTCTACGATGCAGTTCCGCTGACGCTGACGCCGGATCCCAACGATCACGACTCCTTCAATCTGCGCATTGAGGCGAAAGGCTTGGTTTGGAGCTATGCCACGGATACCGAGCCGCGCCACGCGAACTTCGTCCTGGTGATGACGACCTTCGACAAGAAGGGCAAAGTGTTGAAGGAGGTCGCCAAGCTGGCCAAGATGGATGCTCCGGCGACGGTTCCAGCCAGGGGCAGGATCGAGCTGCCGATCCTTGTTCCCATCAAACTCGATCACGATCCGAAGGCCGTCCGGGTTCGATTTGTGGTGAGGATTGTCCAGACGGGCCGCGAAGGGACGGCGGACGCAACGCTGCAATAAGCCAGCTTCGAGGAAACAACCTGGACCGGGCTCTAGGCCCGCTGCAGAGTGAAGAGTGTGATTTCCGGAGGGCAGTTGAGGCGGAAGGGCAGGCCGACGGTGCCGATGCCGCGGTTGACATAAAGCTGCATGCGGCCGAAACGGAAGAGGCCTTCGACGTACTTCTTGCCGCCGTCCGGCAGATGGGTCGCGCCGATGAGGGGAAGGCGGACTTGGCCTCCATGGGTATGGCCGGAGAGCATTAAATCGACCAGGTGGCCACGCGGGTGCGCGAGGACTTCGTCCGCGTAGTCGGGGCCGTGGCTCATCAACAGGACAGGACCGTCGGGCTTAGCGGGTATGGCCCGGTCGAGGTTAGGCACATAGATGATGGGATCGATCACGCCACAAAGCCACAGGCGCTGGCCCCCACGCTCGATGGGGACGTACTCATCCACCAGCAGCGGGATGTCGGCTGCGGCGAGGATGGGCTGAATGATGGGTATGCCGAGCATGGAATCGTGATTTCCCATGACAGCGAAGCGTTGCGGGCAGGCGATGTCGCGCAGCGCCTCGCCGCAGCGGTGCATCGCACCCAGGACGAAGTTGTACGAGAGCGGCAAATGGCTGATGTAGTCGCCCGTGAGCAGCACCAGGTCGGGCGCAAGCGCGTTAACCTGGGCAAGGGCGCGACGCAGAAAGGATGGCTCCGTGTACTCGTCGAAGTGGATGTCGCTGATCTGAACGATGCGGAAGTTGTGGAAGGCGTCGGGGAGATTCTCTATGGCGATGGCGCGCGTGAGGACGCTGATCTCGTGGCGGGCGATTTCTCCGGAGTAGAGAGCCAGGCCAGCAGCAGCGGCTGCCGAACCACGCAGAAAGGTGCGGCGGGAAAGGCGGGTTTTGGACTCTATCAACGGCTGATCGGCCACATTTCCTGTCATAGTCCATGATACCGGGTTTGGTGCGGATTGACTGCACGCACGCGGTTGTGCGCTGTGGTTCGGGGCAGGTTGGGTAGAATTGGGCGGATGAGTTCTAGTGCGCGTAGGAAGAGAGCCGTGGATGCGGCGAAGGCGGGAGGGGTAGATGCGCTGTTGGTGACGCATCTTCCGGATGTGCGCTGGCTGTGCGGGTTTACCGGGTCGAATGCCGCACTGGTGTTATCCGCGGGCAGGCGCGCCGTCCTGTTTACCGACGGTCGCTACACCTCCCAAGCCAAGGCTGAGGCAGTTGGAATACAAGTAGTAATCTCGCCTAAGTCTGCCGCGATCGCGGCCTGCGAATGGCTGGCGGCGGCGCATGTGTCGTGGTGCGGCTTCGATGAAGGAAATACAACCGTCGCGTCGCTGAAACAAATGCAGGCTGCGGTTCCTGCGAACGTTCGGCGGAGGATGTTCGAGCCGGTGGGCTCGCTGGTGGCAAGGCTGCGCTGGGTGAAGGATGCAGGGGAAATTGCGAAGCTACGAGCGGCCGCGGCGCTGGGGTGCAGGCTGTTCGAAGACGCATTGGGGACGATGCAGGCGGGAATGACCGAGACTGCCGTGGCGGCGGAGATGGAGCACGCTGCTCGGCTTGCCGGAGCGGAGGCGATGTCATTCCCGACCATCGTAGCGAGCGGCGAGCGCAGTTCCCTTCCCCACGGCCACGCTACCCAGGCAAGGCTACCGAAGCGTGGTTTCGTCACACTGGATTTTGGGGTGCTGCTGGACGGATACTGTTCCGACATGACGCGCACCGTGCACATGGGGCAGGCACGTGCCGGCGAACGCGCCGCGTATGATGCAGTGCTGGAGGCACAGGAGGCAGGCGTCGCCGCGGTACGAGCGGGCGTGGAAGCCGGCGAAGTGGATGAAGCGGCGCGTAGCGTACTGCGGAAGGCGGGGCTAGACAAGTGGTTCACCCATTCGACCGGACACGGGGTCGGATTGGAGATCCACGAGGGTCCCAGGCTGGCCGCGAAGCAGACGCAGACACTGGAAGCGGGAATGGTGGTTACAATTGAACCCGGTATCTATATCCCGGGAAAGTTTGGCGTGCGCATCGAGGACATGGTCATGGTGAC
>Ga0302201_10003523_pt1 | contig 11622 bp, 10 predicted proteins | sample II_Bog_N3_2_FD_194586 | JGI IMG/M metagenome (GOLD analysis project Ga0302201, IMG submission 194586) | Peat permafrost microbial communities from Stordalen Mire near Abisko, Sweden - II_Bog_N3_2 | ecosystem: Environmental > Terrestrial > Soil > Wetlands > Peat | place: Sweden: Abisko...
AAATTCAGGTTAAAACCCTGGACTCACTTATGAGCCTTTTGCGGCACGGATAAATCCGCACCCTTTCAAAACCTTGGAAACAATCGAGTTTTTGCCGCAGATTGCGCTTACTCGATCGGCTTATCCCAGTTTTCGAGCGCGCCTTGAAACTCGACCATAAACCGGCCCGCGTCGGCGCCGTCAATGGTGCGATGGTCGAAGCCCAGGCAGTAGTACTGCATCGAGCGGATGGCAATGGTGTCGTTGTCATCGTCGTCGGTCAGCACTACCGGCTCCTTGCGCAAGCCGCCGATGGCGAGAATCGCCGACTCTGGCTGGTTGATGATGGGCGTGCCGTACTCGCCGCCGAAGACTCCTGCATTCGTTAGCGTGAAGGTTGAACCCGAAGCTTCATCGGGAGTTAGCTTCTTGCTCCGGGCGCGCGTGGCAAGATCGTTGATAGTCTTTGCCAACTCGACAAAGCTGCGTTTCTCAGCCTCGCGAACCACCGGCACAATCAGTCCCCATTCGAGCGCTACCGCAATGCCTAAGTGAATGTTGGCGTGGTAGTGGATCTGCCCGTCGATGAGCGATGAGTTCACAATGGGAAATTTGCGCAGCGCCTGCACCGCGGCTGCTGCGATGAACGGCATGTAGGTGAGCTTGACGCCGTGGCGCTGCTCAAAACTCGCTCTTTCACGCTCGCGCAGCCGCGCAATGCGCGTCATGTCGATCTTGTAAACCATGTGCGCGTGCGGAGCGGTTGTTACGCTCTCTTTCATACGCTGCGCAATAATTGCGCGCATTTTTGTGAGCGGCTGCACGGTACCAATCAGCGAAGAAACTGCAGGCAGTTGTGTGCCTGACTGCGCCTTCGTTGGCACCTGCGGTGCGGCGGGCGCTTTGGACGGGCCTTTCTGGCTGAGGTGGCCCAGGATATCGTCCTTGGTAATTCGACCAGCCGAGCCCGTACCGCGCACCCGCGCCAGGTTCACGCCATGTTCTTTGGCAATCTTGCGCACCAGCGGCGACGAGCGAATGCTCTCGGGATCCTGCGCTGGCGCGGCACCTTCCGCGGCTTGCGGTTCGGGAACTGTGTCAATGCCATCGGGCGCAGCGGTCTCAATCGGCTGACCCGCTGCGGTGGCGTCGGCCGTCGCGATTTCGCCCGAGCTTTCACCGATCACCGCAACCACCGTGTTGATATTGACCGTCGCGCCCTCTGGCGACCTTATCTCTGTCAGCACGCCGGCTGCGGGCGAGGGAATTTCCGCGTCAACCTTATCGGTTGAGATCTCGAACAGCGGCTCATCTTTTTCGACAGTATCGCCGGGCTGCTTGAGCCACTTGGTAATGGTGCCCTCAAAAATCGACTCGCCCATCTGGGGCATTACTACGTCGGTTGGCATCAATCCCTCTTTCCGTAAGGTCGGGGCCGCATCTTTCCGCGTGCCTTTCCAGGCCCTCGGCGCGTCCCGGCATCCAGCGGGATTATAAATCCCGCTACGTATTTTTACTCTCTGGAGGAGAGCAGTGACGATGGGAAGTTGATTCGTGCCGGCCCTACGGGGCGGCAGGAAGGTGGTGGCCGGCTTACCCAGCGTTCCCGGCTCGTTCGCCAGCGCGAACGAACCGTCCACGCTGGGCTATTATCGTTCGGCCCCTACGGGGCGGGGCGTCGGCGCAACTGTTTCATCCATCGCGGGTCGGAGACGCCGGTGGCGGACTGATACAAGACTTTGTTTCCAGGGCCTTATGAGCAGGCTCCTACGCCCTCACAGGGGGCACCGGCTGCTGCCGTAGCTGCTCAATCTGCCTGGGAACTTTCAGCGGCACGCCCACAAACTGCCCGGACTGCGAAACTGTGGCCTGCGCGTCACTAATGCGCTGTGCTATTTCCGATAGCGAATCATCCAGCGCGGCTAGATTGCCTACGAACTCAACCGGTTGCTCAAACACATGGCCAAACTGAACTGCCACACGCTGCGCCAGCGATTCCAACTCCAATGTCGAGGGGGGCGCCGTTTTGCCTGCCTGCGCAATCTCTCTTTCCAGGCTGGTGACTGGCCGGTCGGTAATGCCGCAGGGGTTGATGAGCCCGAACCCGTCAAGATCGGAGGTTACGTTGAAGGCGAAGCCGTGCGAGGTGATGCCGCGCGAGACATGGATGCCGATGGCGCCGACTTTGCGTTCGCCCGCCGGTGGATCGGTCGCCTTTTTGGTTCCACATCTCTCGTCGAAAGAGTCAAGGCCCGGAGGGCGGCACCAGACACCGGTGAGGCCGCAGATGCGCTCGGCCGTGACGCCAAACTCCGCGCACAGCCTGATGAGCCCTTCCTCCATCAGCCTGACAAAGTCGACTGGCCCGAGGCGCGAACCGGTTGCGGGGTTGCGCATTTCGCGCAAGTTGAAGATGGGGTATCCAACCAGTTGGCCGGGTCCGTGCCAGGTAACGTCGCCGCCGCGATTGATGTCGTGCAGCGTGACGCCCCGCGATTGAAGAATCTGGCTCGAGGCCAGAATATTGGCGCGGTTGGCATTGCGGCCCAGCGTGAGAACGGATGGGTGTTCGAGCAACAAAAGCACGTTGCCCACCCGTCCTTCAAAGCGCAAGTTCACCATCTCAGCCTGAAGGCGAAGCCCTTCGGCGTATTCCACGCGACCGAGATAGAGACAATGAATCACAGGCCCTGCATTTGATTTTATGTCCAGAGCTCGGGGCTCTGAATCTGCGTCATGCAGGAGCCTGTGTCGTCGCTATGCGTCGATGGTCTTGGCTTTCGCCTCGAACAGCGGCAGGAAGTTGTTTTTGTAGCGCCAGAAGAGGAACAGCCACATCGCGGTGACCGCCCCAGCCATGGGAATGCCATGGTTGTCCATCAGCAGCGCGGTCATGAAGACGTTCACGATGATCGGTCCGAGGATCGTCAGGCCAAGCGGCACAAACCGGTTACCGCAAAGCAGCAGCCCGCCCACCGCCTCGAGGAATCCAATCACTGCAAAGTACTTGGTTGCGACCATCACGCCGATGAATTCGCCAGCGGCGCCTGTCGGCATTGGGCCGACGGGAAAGAGTGCGTGAATTTTGTTGAGCCCGAAGACAAAGAATACGAGACCCAGCAGGATGCGGAGGATGATTGTGGCGACTTTCATAGATTCTCCTTCAACTTGAGTTGAGCCTGGTGGGGAGTACAACGCGGCCCTCGCTGATGCAGAACCTGGAAAGGCTTTTCGTTTGAAAAGTCGCTCAGGATCATTGAATGGGACACGGTGACAGGCGATTCACATGTTAGCCCGAATTGTTTGCATAGTGAAGAAAAATTTTGACTTGGCCCCAGATTCAATACTGGCGAGGTGTCTTTGACTCTTCTTAAACCCACGCTGGACCGCAGCCGGTCTTCGATTCGCGCGACCACATTTGGGAAAATGTTGTCGCGGGAAGCAAATACGGCCGGGTGATTGCCACCCGGCACTCAGGCACACACTTACCTTATTTCTTAAAACCCCGTACACTATCCCATGGCAGGAGGACTGGGCGGTCGCTGCCGTTTTTCTCCGCCAAAACGGGGAAATACGGGGGAGGAAAGTCCGAACTCCGCAGGGCAGTGTGCCGGATAACGTCCGGGACGCAGGCTTCAAAGCCTGTGGACGGCCAGTGCCACAGAGAATATACCGCTCGCCTCGGCGAGTAAGGGTGAAAAGGTGCGGTAAGAGCGCACCGCTCCGGCAGTAATGCAGGAGGCAGGGTAAACCCCACACGGAGCAAGACCAAATAGGGGGGGAGGCGTGGGCCAGGAACAAGGCCGCGCCCGGCATCTGCCCGATGCCGTAAGGCTGTTCCAATGTTGTTGCCGAAACCTCCGGGTAGGTCGCTGATGAGTGTCCGCGGTAACGCGGCGCCTAGAGGAATGACCGTAACAGGACGAAAGTTCTGAACAGAATTCGGCTTACAGGTCCTCTTGCCGAATTGCATGTACAACACCAGCCCCGGTTGGCCTCAAGCCGCCGGGGCTGACCACGTTTGCGGCGAACTTGCTCTTGTTCCCTTGCTCCCTGCCTTTCTACACCGGCGGCGGGTTGCGCTCGGCAAAGTTGCGCTGGTGCCAGTAGGGGTAGGCGGGGGTGATGGCGCTGGCCTTGTCGAGCGCTTCGATCTGCGCTTCGGTCAGGTTCCATCCGACTGCGCCCAGGTTTTGCTGCAACTGCTCTTCATTTCGCGCGCCCACAATTACGGATGAAACCGTGGGCCGGTGCAGCAGCCAGTTGAGCGCGATCTGCGGAACCGTTTTGCCGGTTTCAGCAGCTACGGCATCGAGCGCGTCAACCACTTTGTAAAGGTATTCGTCGGGCACCTGCGGGCCGAGGTCGGCAGTCTTGTGCAGGCGGCTGACCTCAGGGATAGACTGACCGCGACGCAGCTTTCCAGTGAGGCGGCCCCAGCCGAGCGGACTCCAAACCAGGGCGCCGACCTTCTGATCGATGCCGAGTGGCATCAGTTCCCACTCGTAATCGCGACCGATGAGCGAGTAGTAAACCTGGTGGGCAACGAAGCGGGTCCAGCCGTAGCGGTCGGCCACGGCCAGCGACTTCATCAAGTGCCAGCCGGAGAAGTTTGAAGCTGCAATGTAACGCACCTTGCCCTCGCGGACAAAGGTGTTCAGCGTCTCCTGCACTTCTTCGATTGGCGTGAGCGCGTCAAAACAGTGCAAGTGGTAGATGTCGATGTGGTCGGTACCGAGGCGGCGCAGGCTGGCCTCGAGCGCCACGCGCAGATGGTGGCGCGAGGTGCCGCGGTCGTTGGGCCCGTCGCCCGTGGGAAAGTAGGCCTTGGTGGAGATGAGCACACGGTCGCGCTTGTCTTTTACGGCCCGGCCGAGGATGAGTTCCGATGCGCCGTCAGAGTAGCCATCGGCAGTGTCGAACAGGTTGATGCCGGCATCGATGCAGACGTCTACCAGGCGCTTGGCTTCGGCGTCCTGAGTAGTGCCCCACGCCTTGAAGAACTCATTTGTGCCGCCGAATGTGCCGGTGCCAAAACTGAGTGCTGAAACCTTGAGGCCTGAGCCTCCGAGAAGACGGTATTCCATGGCTGGTGAGATGGTGCGGGGAGCGGGCAGGATTCAAAGGAGTGGTTAAGCGGCGATTAAGCGTCTCGCATGATGGGGTAGGAGAATGCCTAGTAGATGCTGTTTGCCGAGCGGGCAGCCAGACCGGCCCAGACTGCGCATATCAGGGTTATGAGAAGGAACGTCACGATCTTGCCGGGTAAGAGTAAGGCAAAGACCGACGCTGCGAACATGACCAGCGCGCCGGGAACGGTGCAATAAATCATTCCCAGGGGCCCAAGAAAAAGCGCCAGCATCACAGCCACCCAGACATTTTTGACCTGGGCTTCAGCGAGAGGGATTGAACCGATAGTTGCCTTTGACTCGGTTTGCGGCGGGATTGCATGAGTCACAGTTGCGGCGCTGGAGTTCGGGGCAGCTTCATCGGCCGCCAGGCGCGCGCCGCATCCACGGCAGAATCCTTGCTCGTCGCGTGAGGTCGATCCGCATTCTTCGCAAAAATCCAAGTGCATAACCCCCGATGCCAGATGAGTTTAATCCATGGTGAACGTTGCTATCTTTTCAAATTGTACCTACAATTAAATAGTGTACGTTTGGGACGAGGCAAAGCGGAAGTCGAACCTGAAGAAGCATGGCCTCGACTTCAGGGACGCTTACCTTGTTTAAGAGAACCCTGATAAATGCACCTATGACGCCAGCCGAGGCGACGAGTACCGTTTGATGGATGTGGCTTTGGCTGTGGTCAGAGGCAGACTTTTCACGTTGGTTTACACGGAAGAGGACGATGAAGTTCGCGTAATCTCGTTCCGAAACTCTTCCCGCACGGAGCGCAGGCAATATGAACAAGACACAAAGTAAAACCGATTGGGAACGAGTGCTGGCCCACAAGGAAGACGATGCGATTCCCTATGAGCCGGAAGACGGCCCTTACGATCCGAACGACGCGAAGGCCACGCAGGCCTTTTTCGCCCGGGCCGACCTGATCCGTCACGGCAAAGTGGTGCGGCGCGGCAAGCGCGGGCCGCAAAAGGCGCCGACAAAGAAGCTGGTCTCACTGCGGCTATCGCCTGAGGTGATTGAGCACTTCAGATCAACCGGCCCCGGCTGGCAGACGCGGATTGATGGCGCGCTGCGTGAGGCGATCAGGAAGAGGGCGTAGTCTGGCATCGCGCGCCATTTAGACTGGATAAGTTATGGCCACACTGAAAGCGGTGCGCGGGACGCGCGACCTATTGCCGCCGGAGACTGCGCTCTGGAACCGGATTGAGACTACGGCTAGGGCCGTGTTTGCGCGCTACAACTTCGGCGAAATTCGCACGCCCATCTTTGAAGACACCGGCCTGTTTGCCCGCGGCGTGGGCGAAGAGACTGACATTGTGTCGAAGGAGATGTTTACGTGGGAGGATCGGGCGCGGGCGGCGAGCGAGAAGGCGCAGATGCTGACCCTGCGCCCCGAAAACACGGCCGGCGTGGTGCGCGCCTACATTGAGCACAAGCTGGGCGAGAGCGGGCAGCTGCAGAAGCTCTACTACATTGGACCGCAGTTCAGGCGCGAACGGCCGCAAAAGGGGCGCTACCGGCAGTTCTGGCAGATTGGGGCTGAGGTTATTGGGCCGCCATCGTCGGGCAGCGAGAGTCCGTTGCGCGATGCCGAAGTGCTGGAGATGCTGGCCACGCTGCTGGACGAAATGGGCATCACCGGCTGGACGCTGGAACTGAATTCGGTTGGGTCGGCGGCGGATCGTGCGCGCTATAACGAGACGCTGCGCGCGGCATTTGAGCCGGTGGTAGGCAAAATGTGCGCGGATTGCCAGCGGCGGGCGGTCACGAATCCGCTGCGGGTGCTGGACTGCAAGGTACCTGAGGATCAGCCGATTATTGCGACGCTGCCGGTGATTGCCGATTCGCTTGATGAGGAATCAAAGAATCATTTCGCAGCGGTGAAGGCGGCTCTCGATGCAGCCGGGGTGACCTTCACGCTGAATCCGCGCCTTGTCCGCGGCCTGGACTACTACACGCGGACGACCTTCGAGTTCACCCACGGCGGGCTGGGCGCGCAGAATGCGATTCTGGGCGGCGGACGGTACGACGGGCTGAGCGAGGCGATTGGCGGGCCCAAGGCGCCGGGCATCGGCTTTGCTATGGGGCTGGACCGGCTGGTGCTCACCTTGCAGGCGCAGGAAGCTGCTCAACCGGCTGTAGTGCCGGCGAAAAAGCTGGACGCTTATATTGCTCCGCTGGGCGAAGGCCTGAATGCGGCGGCGCTGGCGCTGGCGCGCGAATTGCGGCGCGGAGGCCTGAGCGTGGAGCTGGGTGATGGCAGCTTCCGGCTGAAGAAATCGTTTGAAGCGGCCGACCGGGTGGCGCGGAAGATTGTGATCATGGGCGAAGATGAGCTGGCTTCCGGTATCCTGACAGTGAAGGACTTCGCCACAGCCATACAAACAAAGGTCCCGCGGGTTGATCTGGCAGAATTCCTCAAAAACTAGCGGCGCTTCAACGGACTTCGCATCCCAGGTCTCAAAATCGAGACTTGGGGCACCCAAAGTTTTCTCTTTTAGCGAGAGCGTAGAAGGAAAAAGTAGTGCTCGACTTTTTAGGCAATCTTGAACGTACGGAAATGTGCGGCACGCTGCGTGCCGCTGACGCAGGCAGGCAAGTGGTGCTGATGGGCTGGGTAAACCGGCGACGCGACCATGGCAACCTGATCTTTCTTGACGTGCGCGACCGCACCGGCATTGCGCAAGTGGTGCTGGATAAGGAACTGACACCCGACGGCCACGCGCGCGGCGAGCAGGTGCGGCCGGAGTACGTTGTGGCCGCGGTGGGCAAAGTGCGGCTGCGCGGTGCAGACGCCATTAATCCTAAAATGCCCACCGGCGAAGTTGAGATTGAGGCCACCGAGCTGCGCGTGCTGAACGACGCGCGCCTCGCGCCGTTTTCGCCGGCTGAAGAGGCCATTCAAAACGAGGAAGTCCGGCTCAAGTACCGCTACATCGACCTGCGCCGCCCTGAGATGCAGCGCAACTTCAAACTGCGGCACGACATTACGCTGGCGGTGCGCGAGAGCCTCAGCAGCCAGGGATTTCTTGAGATCGAGACGCCCATTCTCACCAAGAGCACGCCTGAGGGCGCGCGCGATTTTCTGGTTCCCAGCCGCGTTCATCCCGGCGAGTTTTATGCGCTGCCGCAGAGTCCACAGATCTTCAAGCAGATTCTCATGATCTCGGGGTTCGACCGGTACTTCCAAATCGCGCGCTGCTTCCGCGATGAGGATCTTCGTGCCGATCGCCAGCTCGAGTTCACGCAGGTGGATCTGGAGATGAGCTACCCGCGGCGCGAGCACGTGTTTGGCGTGGTGGAGAAATTTGTGGCTGCGGCGTTTACAGCGGCGGGCGTAACGTTGCCCACTCCGTTCCCGCGCATCACGTATGACGACTCGATGCGCAACTACGGCACGGATAAGCCCGATCTGCGAGTGCCGGGATTGACCGACGTGCGCCCCGCGTTTACCGACGAGAACCTGGCCACGCTGCAGATTGATCCCGCGCTGCCGGTGGTGGCTCTGCGCATTCCCAACGTGGGCGAGCTGAGCCGCAAAGAGCGCGAGGACAATCATCCGCAGTTCGATCAGAAAAAGGGCGCGAAGTTTATTGACGACTTCAAGCGGCTGGCGAAGAGCATGCCCGAGGCCGCGGCGAAGGTGCGCGAGCTTGCAGGCGCGGCCGATGCCGATTTTGTGATTGTGGTGGCCGGCGATCCTGCGCATCCCGTCAAGGCCAGTGACACCAAGTTTCCTGGGCGCCTGTCGGAACGCGAGATTAACGTGTATGCAGCCGCGGGCAACTTCCGCAGCGAGCTTACCAAGAAGTATGCGGAGAAACACGGCGCCTTCAAGATCACCGACACGACCGTCGACTTGGCAGCCGTGCGCAGTGGTGGAAAATTACTGGAAGACGCCAAGGTGAAGTGGGGAGCGCAAGTCATTGACGATTGGATGAATAACGCAAAAGATCCTGCCGATGGCTCGGCGGCTTTTCAACCCATCTGGATCGTGGACTTCCCGATGTTCGAGTATGACGTCGCTACGGGCAAATGGATGCCGGCGCATCATCCGTTCACCGCGCCCTACGAAGCCGATATGGCGAACCTGGTGAGCGATCCGGCCAGTGTGCGCGCCGACTGCTACGACCTGGCGATGAACGGGCTTGAGCTGGGGTCGGGATCAATTCGGATTCACCGCAAGGATGTGCAGCAGCAGATTTTCGCTTCGCTCGGCATCAGCGAGGAGGAAGCGAAGAAGCGGTTCGGGTTCTTCCTCGATGCGCTTGAGTACGGCACGCCTCCACACGGAGGAATTGCGCTGGGACTTGACCGAATTGTGATGCTGCTGGCCGGCGCGGCCAACCTGCGCGAAGTGATTGCGTTCCCCAAGACGGCGAAGGCGATTGATTTGATGGCCGACGCACCGACTACGGTGACTGAGCAGCAGCTTCGCGAACTGGGAATCAAGGTGGCGAAGAGCTAGCGCTTATACAGTAATCCCCGGTCCCCAAATGCAAGGGACCGGGGGCACCCATTTTCAGGATGGAATGCTCATTTCTCTGTTTGGCCGCTTTACGCCCACTCGCCTTTGCGCATCAGCGGCTCCGTTTCGCCCGTTGCGGTGATTCCGTCGATGTCGAGTTCGCCTGAGCCGATCATCCAGTCCACGTGAATCAGGCTTTCATTTGCGCCGCGCGCCGCGAGCTCCTCTTTCGACAGCTTGTCGCCGTTGCGTACGCAGGACGAATACGACTGCCCCAGCGCGATGTGCGATGCGGCGTTCTCGTCGAAAAGCGTATTGAGGAAAATTACTCCGCTCTGCGCTATCGGCGAGGAATGCGGAACGAGCGCCACTTCGCCGAGGCGGCGGGCGCCCTCGTCGGTGTCGATCAGCTTCTCTAACACTTCTTGCCCGCGCGTGGCTTTGGCTTCAACAATGCGGCCTTCTGAGAAACGCACCTGGATGCCCTCGATCATGGTGCCCATGTGCGAAAGCGGTTTGGTAGCCGTGATGGTGCCTTCGGCGCGAGCCTTGTGAGGACAACTGAAGACCTCTTCGGTCGGCATGTTGGGGATGCAGTAAATGCCGTTGCCGGCGGTGGTGCCTCCGCCGAGCCAGAGATGGTCGTCGGCCAGGCCTAGGCGGAAGTCGGTGCCGGGGCCGCGATACTGGAGCGCGTGATAGCGCTTTTCGTTCAACATCTTTGAGCGCTTTTGCAGGCCGTCGTCGTGGGTCTTCCATGCGCCTACCGGATCGTCGCCGCCAATGCGCGTGGTGGAAAAAATCAAATCCCAGAGCTTGGCGAGGGCTGCGTCGGGCGCTTCGTTGGGAAACATGGCCGCGGCCCAGGCCGGCGTGGCACTGGCAACAATGGTCCAATTGATTTCGTGGCGGGTGATGAGCTCGAGCGCGGGGCGATAGGCAATTGAGACGGCGCGATTGGCGCGGCCCACTTTATCGGAATCTTCATTCGACAGCAGCGAGGGATTGCCGCCGGCGATGGCCAGGCGCGCGGTGCCAGCTTTGAAGGCGGCGCCCATGCCGTCGTAGAGCCATCCCGGAGCGCGGTCAAAGCTTGCGTCGGGCGCAGAGTGGTAGCGCATCAGCGTTGCTTCGTCATCGGTGTAGAGAGTTGTGACGAGCGTGGCGCCGGCGCGGTAGGCGTGCTCTGTAATGCGGCGGGCGAGGGGAAGCGCGTCGAGCGAGGCGGTCATCAGCAGTTCCTGCCCGGCTTTCAGGCCGAGGCCCACCTTGACTGCAACTTCTGCCAGTTGGTCGATCTTTTGTTCGATATTCATTTCGGGTGTCTTGTCGATTGCGATTGCCGCGTCAGCCATGCTTCCCCCTCCAAACCTTCCATGCACAAGAGTAAATGGCGGCGTTTCATGGGCTCAAATGGCGCAAAGGGCTAACGGAACTCGCCGCGCCGCGTTTCCGTACCAAGATGCGATGAACAAAGCATTCAATTCGGATTGGGTTGAGCGGGAAGTTGCGCGGACCGCGGCTGCGTGGCACGCGTGCGCCGGCCTGCCCCTACCGCCGGCTACGCGCTACACGCCGGGCGACCAACGGCTGCGCGAGGCCGAGTACGACCGGGCAATGCACAGGATCGAACGCGAATCCGATGCGGTGAAACACACCCGTGCCGACCGGCTCGACGCACAGGAGCGCATTCTGGCCGTATTCAGCCAGTTTGCAACCGTGGCACTCGGGCTGCCCACGGACGCGGTCGATCTGATCACCGGCACTTTTCTGCCGGCGGGCTCTGAATTTGCCCGCCGGTCAAGGCAGTTCGACCCCGAGCTGACGATGGCGTCGATCATCCAGGCGTGCCGCAATGCGTGGACGGTTTGCGGTCTGCAGCCGCTGCTCGGCGAACCGGCGGGAATCACGCCGTCGATCGTGGGCTACAGCCTGCTTTACCCCTACACCGACAACTATCTCGATGCGGCAGGCACGTCACCGGCGGCCAAACGCGAGTTCTGCGTGCGCTTTCGCCAGCGGCTGCGTGGAGAAATGCTTTCGCCCAGT
>Ga0302201_10003527_pt1 | contig 11613 bp, 7 predicted proteins | sample II_Bog_N3_2_FD_194586 | JGI IMG/M metagenome (GOLD analysis project Ga0302201, IMG submission 194586) | Peat permafrost microbial communities from Stordalen Mire near Abisko, Sweden - II_Bog_N3_2 | ecosystem: Environmental > Terrestrial > Soil > Wetlands > Peat | place: Sweden: Abisko, Stordalen...
TCGGCAACCAGGCGTTTCGAGTTCCCTCCGCATCCGACCGGCTGATGATTTCCACTTTGCAGCGGATGTACCGCCATTTTTACTTCCGTCTGTGCGACATCGTCGACTCTGCCGCGCTCGTGGAGATGGGCAGCATTGACTATCTCGACCTGCGCTCTTGCGCAACCGATGCCGGCATTTGGGAAGGGGTCGCGACTTATCTCGTGATTGTGTCGGACTACGTGAGGAAGTACCGCGGCGCCGGACTTGAGTTACCGCAAATCGTGACAGCGGCAGCGCGCTTTGGTGGCGATGAAGTGTATTACGCCCGGGAGTTTCTGCGTGTCCCGATCATGCCCCAATCTGCCCGGCTTTACGGATCGCAACTTGCCGGTCTTGTGCGAAAGCTTGAATTGGAGAACGGCGCGCGACTCAGTCTGTTACCGTGGCTTGCCACCGCAGCTCTGGTTGGGCAAAGAATAACTGGAAGCGACAAGGGTATTTGGTAAAGAGGTAACTTAAGCTTGTGCCCGGAGGTTGGAGCCGGACAATTCGATTTCTTTCATTGCTATTCAACCTGTGGTCAACCAAGAGAGGGGATGCCGGGAGTTAATCCTCCGGCAAAACGATATGGATAATCTGACAAGGTCAACTCCCAAGTCGATCACAGCCGTGGTGCTAACTCCCAAGAGTTCCAGCCGCATGATGCTGGATGGAGGGGTTTCCACATGGCCCCCCATGGGGGCGCATATTCCTGGCGCATATTCCTCGAATCAGCGAGCGCCGATGACGCCGGCTTCGAGGCCCATATTTACGGTCGACCCACTGGCAGTCAAGCGCGACAAGACATCAAGTGCTATCTCATTCGCTGTCCACGCTGTAATTATCACCCTGGTGCTCACGCTGGCGGTGAAAGCACGCACAAGCTTTACGCTCCAGCCGACCACGATTGTTACTCCGGTAGACTTCAAAGTAACCGCTCCTCCGATGATCCTGCCAGTGGCGAAGGTACAGGGCGGCGGCGGCGGCGGCGGCGGCGCGCATGATGTGGTGGAGGCCAGCAAGGGACGGCAGCCTGAGGTCGCGAAGAATCAGATCACACCTCCTCAGATCATCAGGATCGACCGGCCGAAGCTGGGCGTTGAGCCTACCGAGATGGTGAAGATGCCGGACAACAACAACACTCTTCCCAATTTCGGCATGACTCAGTCACCGCAGATCGCGCTGGCATCGCAGGGCAAGGGCAGCGGTTCAGGGTTCGGTCAAGGCTCGGGCGGCGGCATTGGCACGGGTCGCGGCACCGGCTCCGGCCCAGGCAGCGGCGGCGGTTACGGCGGCGGCCTGATGAGCGTGGGCGGCGGCGTGAGCGCACCGCAGGTCATCCATTCAGCTGAGCCGGAGTTCACAGACGACGCTCGCCGAACGAATTATCAGGGCAATGTTTCCGTCCAGCTCATTGTCGATTCGGAGGGAAATCCGCAGAACGTCCGCTTGGTTAGTCATCTTGGTATGGGGTTGGACGAGAAGGCCATCGAAGCTGTAAGGCAGTACAGATTCAGGCCGGCCATGTACCAGGGGCATCCAGTGTCGGTACAGATCCTGATCGACGTGGACTTCCACCTGCATTGATTCAGATTTGCATAGTCGTCCTGAATCAAAAGGAGGAACCGTTCGCGGCTCCTCTTTTTCGTTGGTGCGCCCGGCAGGGCGCACTCACTTGGGGGTGCAAGTCCGCTACACACCCGGCAAGGGGAAGTGTTAGCTGAACGGCAAGGGTGTCCGTCGCGCGGCGGAATCTGGAGGAAGCTGTAGGCAAAAACGCTGTGCGGCGTTTATCCCGAGAGTTAGCGCATGTTGGCAAAGGCATCGAACGCCTTCTCGGCGCCTACCAGGAAGCACTCATGTCGATCGAGCAGTTGCGTGAGCGTATGCCAGGGCTGCGCCAGCGTGACCAGGCGCTCCGTGCTGAATTACAGGGAATCGCTGACCAGGCAAATGACCGGGCAGCCTTTTTGCGCTTGGCGGAAAATCTTCGAGCGTTCCTTGCCCGTCTGCGTGGCGCTGCCGATACGCTGAGTATCACTGAGCGGCAAAGAATCGTGCGGCTCGTAGTAAAAGACGTCCTGATAGGAGACGACACCATCACGATTCGCCACAGCATTCCAGTCCCGCAACAGGGCCCTCTGCAAGGCGGCAGCCTACCGCCAAGCAGGACTGACGGCCAAAATTACCTTTTGTGCAAGGGGAGTGCTTTCACCCTTGCTGTCGAATATCCTGCTGGACGATCTGGACCGTGAGCTGGAGCGGCGCGGGCCGCTATGCGGACGACTGCAACATCTACGTCGGCAGCGGGGTACCCACGCAGTGCGTGGGTCGGGCAGGGGAGCGGGTGATGCAGGCAGTCACTGCGTATCTGGAGCGGAGACTGAAGTTGAAGGTCAATGCGTCCAAGAGCGCGGTGGCCCGGCCGTGGGAGCGGAAGTTCCTTGGCTACAGCATGACGTGGCACAAGAAACCGAAGCTGAAGATCGCGCAACCAAGCCGTGAGCGGCTGGCGGAGAAAATCCGCAAGACGCTGCGGGAGGCACGTGGCGGAAGCTTGAAACAAGCAATGGAGCGGCTCAATCCCGTTTTGCGGGGATGGGTCACGTACTTCCGGCTCACCGAGGTCAAAGGTGTGTTGGAAGACCTTGATGGATGGATCAGGCGCAAGCTGCGGGCTCTGCTATGGCGGCACTGGAAGCGTGCTTACACACGGGCAAGGAACCTGATGCGGGCATGGCCCATGGTGGAACGGCGGCGCGTCGCACATGAACGCCGCTTATCCCAAGTCCCGGTTCGACCGTATGGGACTGGTTTCGTTGCTGGAAACCCGGCAACGCTTCTTGTCTACTTCATGAACCGCCGAATGCCGAACGGCACGTCCGGTGGTGTGGGAGGACGGCGGGAGTGATCCCGTCTCCTACCCGATATCAACCCACACGATCCCCAACGCAGGGATCACGCCGTTAGTGGCCTGGAGCATTTTCGCTTTTTCTGTAGACTTCCGTGCCCCTTGCGCTCAAACTCCAAGTGCAGCATTTTCCCTTTCAGAAATGTTGCACTTGGAGTTTGAGCGCAAGGTAGAGTACCCTTCGCTGATTTCCGGAATAATGACGCCTATCGTGTAAGTCCGCTTTTGCCGCAGACTACGGGCCACCGTGTTTGCGGAATTTCCATGGAGCGCCGCGGCATGGAGAACTCGTCCCTGAGTCTCACGGGGAATGCGATGCGCGCCTCCCGCGCCGTTGACGATGCGTGAAACCGTGGACTGAGAAAGTTTGAGCAGTGCCGCAAGCTCTTGACTGAGATCGGTTTAATGGGGTCCCTGGTCACTAAGCAGAGCGTGTCGGGTCGCGCTCAAAGGGATCCTCGAGACAACCAATGGAACTGCCCATACGAATCATTGAAAAGCTAACCTATCCCTGCAGTCCCTTCCCATGAAAGCCTGCTCGTCGCATTGCGCTTACGCTCTCTTGATTGCGCATGAATGTATCCCACACGAATCCGGAACGAAGGTTCTCCGCCATAATCACTGAAATGCCCTGATCGATTCCCAGCACATCCGGGTCATACCAGTTTGCCGCGGGATGAAAGGCGTCTACAAAACCAAAGCGCCCCCACGCCTGTTTGCCCCATTTGGATCGCATGGCGCGCAGGACGGAAAGACATTCCGCAGGGAGAAATGCCAGAGAGCCCGCGGCGGCAGACGGAACAACCGTTCCGTCCAGTGGTCCTATCGCGGGTGGGCCGCCCCACGCTGTATAGCCGCCCTCGTAATCGGAGGCTGTAACGCCCCAAAAATCCTCGCTGTACCATTGCGGGTGCGCGAGGCAGAAGGCCTTGTGCGAGCGTGTGGCAATGGCTGAGTTCGTAAAGTAGTCCGCATAGGAATCGTGTTTGTCGCGAAAGTCGAACCACGCCTGCGAATACTGATGCGTGAACAGAGGATCGTTCCCGCTGATGTAGGTGTAATCGCCGTAATGAAGCACGTCGCGCGAAAAGTAGTTCCAATACTCCGGTGCCACCGGATGGGTGGGCGAGCCGATGGCCAAAAGGTCGATCATCATCAACTCGCAGTAATGCTCCCAGCGCTCATTCAGGAATCCCGTCTCCGGTTGCCAGCCCATCGAAAAGGCCTTGCCGTTGTTGAGCATCCAGGGCCAATCCACACGCTCGTAAATCTGCTGGGCAATAGACTGGATTTGAGGGTCGTCAAAGTACGCGCGCGCCGTGAGAATGCCGCACAGCAAAATGGTGGTATCGATGGATGAGAGTTCCGAGCCTCGAAACCGTTCGCCGGTCTCAATATCCGTGAAGTGATAAAAGAAACCGTGCACTTCCGGCATCGTGTTCAAGTGCCACTTCAGCGTGGTTCTGACGCGTTCCAGAATCTGCGCATGAGGCAGGTAACCGCGGCGATCGGCAATGCAAAGTGCGGTCAATCCGAAGCCCGTGGAGGCGATGCTGGCCATGCGCCGGGGATCGCGGCCGCCGGTCAGATTATTGCGCGCCCGATCCAGAATCTGGCCCGTGTTGGGACTTCCCTGTTCCCAAAAAAACAGGCACGCTTGCCGTTCCAGATCGTCCAGAAAGTCCTCATCCTCTCCGGTTGGCTTCCAGTTGTCGCTTGCAAAGGCCTCAAGTCCTGGTAACAGCGCGCATCCAGCCACCGCTCCCATAGCCTTCAAGATCTGGCGCCGGTTCATCATCCACGATCCGTCTGGCCGAGTCATCCGATCCTCCAATTGCCTGCACAGCTTTGCTTCTTTATTCACAAATCGCAGCGAGCTCCTGGAAGGAGAACTGCCTACCGATCACTGTCCTCGAATCGATTTGTGCTACTTAGGGGAAATCTCTATCACGGCCAGTCCATTGATCGGCAACGTCAATTCCAGCGAACCCTTGTCCAGCTTCCGATGCTCCGGCGCAGGCAAAGTCGATGCCTTGTTGAGAGCTTCGATTTGCGCCTGCGTGGGAGAACGCGGGCTGCCCATCTCCCGGTAAGCCGTCATTGGATTTCCATGCGCCTCGTCAACGCGCTCGATTATCGCCCTGGCCCCCGGCCCAACCCCCTTGATAGCGAGCCGCAAGGTCAGCGGATTTCCTTGTGCCAGCTTATCCATGTCCACCAGGTTCCACACGGCCACTACAAGGGCGCCATCCTTGCGCCGCGTCACCAGTACATTATCGGCAGGATTCGCCAGGCGTTCTTCGCCAAGTTTGTGCAGCAGTGCAAAATCGTAAAAGCTTGGCTTCTTGATCCTGCCCAGCGCAATCAACCCGAAGCCCCCGTCGAAGGGCTCGCTGGACACACCGCCCTCCTCGAAGACATCGTCGAATGTCCACCAGGACATTTCATCTACCGAGCCATCGCACTGGCTGATGTCCCTGGCCAGCGCTGGTCCCACATACCAGTTATCGCGAGCGTTGTGGTCGCCGTAAGAGGGCACATTCCACTCCGTCCAGAAGAGTGGCAGTGAATGCAGAGGCGACGCCCCAATCTCGCTGTGCACCTTTTCAATTGCACGGCAGACACGGTCGCGCATGGGGATGTTTTCATGCGTGCCGAACATATCCTCGACCGTATCGTCGGCATAACCATGGGAAGAAACGAAGTCCACTGGGACGTGTTCCTTGCTGACATGAGTCAGAAACTCCGGCACCCAATGCGCAGACGACGTCGCCGGTCCGCCAACACGCAGCCTTGGACTAACCGCCTTCAGCGCGCGTGCCGTGTGATCGTATAACTCAAAGTAAGTGGACTGCTTCGGCTCTCCGGTCCAGAAATCGATATTCGGCTCGTTCCATACCTCGAAGTACCATTGAGAAACCTCGTCGATCCCGTACCGCTCAACAAGGTGCTGCGCGAAGGTGCGGATGAGCAGATCCCACTTGGAGTAGTCCTTCGGCGGAGCGACGTTGGGCTTGTACCAGAAAGGATGAATCGCCTCCCGCGCCGAAAGCTTGCGGGGCATGAAGCTCAACTCGACAAATGGCCGCACTCCCTGCGCCTGCAACCCGTCGTAAATCTGGTCGACATAAGAAAAGTTGAAGACCGGATTGCCCTTCTCGTCCTCGTCGTAGACGCCCACTTCGTCGTGGAAGATGGCGTGGAAGCGGACATACCGCGCGCCCACCTGGTCATGAACATCTTTGAGATCCTTGCGGTAGTTATCGCGCAGCGACAGCACCGCGCGTCCCGAGCCAAACACCTGTTCCCAGAAATGCGGGAAAGGCTTGGCTGGTGCGGTTGCGTCAATGGGGATGGTTGTTGCGGACGCCTGGCCCCAGGCGGCGGAACTCAAGGCGATTGCAACCAAAAAGCAAAAAAGAACAGCGCGCATCGCTTTCATCGTTGACCTACCGTATCTCTCTCAGGCAATTTCGGCCCAATGTCTGACTGTTTCTATCTGAAGCCAGGCCATCATTTCTCCACCGGGGACGAGTTACTTTATAGTGCGGTGCGGAAGGTGCCCACAAGCAGGGAATGCATGGCAGAGTGAATGATCAGGCGCAATCGATTGTTCCGATGCTTTGATACCACTCTGGACTTTCACTGTCAAGACTTTTTGCCGTCCCCCTCTTTCATGGGAGCGTTCTGAGCCCGCGACAAAATCCCTCCCCCCTGAGTTGACGGAACTGCGTCCAGTTTTTTGAGCATCGCACCGACCTCAGGATTGGGCCGAAAGCACTTCCACACCAATCCCGTGCGGTAGTTCTCGATAAAGGCCCGGCAAACGGTTACGAAATTGAGCAGCCGCGATCTCCTCGAACTCTCGTTACCCTTGAATTCCCTCCGATCTCGTCAGGCTCGGTGCCTATCGCCAGTATTGACACTGTGAGGGTATCGATTTCATTTGACTCGTTTGATGAGCAGGTGGTACAAATCTCTGTTCGCGCAACCGATTGCGCTAGCGTCAGGAATTCTCCCCTTCATTCCACCGAAGGCTACTTTCTCCGACTGCGCCGCATCTATGCCGTGAGCATCCCCGGCAGCCCGCATCTGCCGACAATCGCACCATTTCCGCGCATCAAATCCTGGAGGAGTCTGGCCTTGACATCACTTTTTACTGAGACCCTCATTGCAAAGTTTTCTTACTATGTGTGGACGAATGTTCGCTCCCGCGCGATGTTCACCTGTTGCGCCGTTGGCCTGGCCACGATGGGGTTCGTATCAGGCGTTGATGCCCGTCAAGCATCCCAAGCTGCCGCTTCTCCGCATCTTGCAGCCAAGGCCACCCATGCTTCCAACGCCCAGTTGGCCGATCCAAAAATCGAGGCCCGAGTCGATCGTCTGCTCCGCCAGATGACGCTGGAAGAGAAGATAGGGCAACTGGTGCAGTACAACGACACCGGCGATTCCCCCACCGCGCAGATAGCCGAGGCCAAACCAGCGGCGGACAAGGCCGGCGTGATTGTCGCCATCAATCCTGTCACCGCCAATCATCTGGACTCCATGCAACTAGCTGCCACGGGTCGTCTGGGCTCGATGCTCAACACCATAGGAGCTGCGCGCACCAACACCTATCAGCATCTGGCGGTCGAAAAGAGCCGTCTCCACATCCCTCTGCTCTTTGGCGCGGATGTTATTCATGGCTATCGCACCATTTATCCGATTCCTCTGGGCCTGGCTGCCAGTTGGGATCCGGGCCTCGTCGTCGATCTCGCTCATATGTCTGCCGAAGAAGCCACGACCGCCGGCGTTCGCTGGTTCTATTCCCCCATGGTCGACATCAGCCGCGATCCGCGCTGGGGGCGCACTGCTGAAGGCGCTGGCGAAGATCCCTACCTGGGCGCGGCCATGGCGCGGTCTTATATTCGCGGCTACCAGGGCGATGACCTCTCGCAGCCGGGCCGCGTAGCCGCATCGGTCAAGCACTACGCCGCGTATGGCGCGGCCGAAGCGGGCCGCGAATACAACACGACAGACATGTCCGAGATCGTTCTCCGCCAGGTCTATCTGCCTCCGTACAAGGCCGCGGTTGAGGCCGGCGCAGCAACCATGATGAGTGCGTTCAACTCCCTGAATGGCGTACCCGCCAGCGCCAATCCGTTTCTTCTCGACAAGGTTCTGCGCGGCGAGTGGGGCTTCAACGGTTTCGTCGTGAGCGACTATACCGCCATCATGGAACTGCTGAATCACGGCATTGCCCTCGACCCCGCAACGGCCACGCGCAAGGCCATCACCGCCGGCGTCGATGTGGACATGATGTCGCATTTCTACGACACCCAGTTGCCTGAACTGATCCGCACCGGCAAGGTTCCCATGTCTGTGGTCGATGAGGCCGTGCGGCGCGTGCTGCGCGTCAAATTTGCAACCGGTCTTTTCGAGCATCCCTACACCGAGGGTGCTGAAATAACATCCGCAGTGGCTGCTCACCGGCCTTTGGTCCGCAACGCGGCTGAAGAGTCGTTCGTGTTGCTCGAAAACAACAAGCAGCCCGACGGCGCACCGCTGCTGCCCCTTTCGCCAGAGCGCAAAAAAGTAGCGCTCATCGGACCGCTGGCAGACTCGACTGCCGAGATGGTGGGTGCCTGGGGTGGAGCGGGCCGCGATCCCGACATTATCACCATCCGTCAGGCGCTGGCGGAGCGTGCCAGGAACACAGGCGGCACTTTGCTTTATGCCAAGGGAACCGAAATTGAAACCACCTCTCAAGCCGGTTTCGCCGAGGCAGTCAAAGCAGCGCAGGATGCGGATGTCGCTGTGCTCGCATTGGGTGAATCGAACACGATGAGCGGCGAAGCAGGCAGCCGCGCTTTTCTCGATTTGCCGGGCAATCAGGAGCAGCTTCTGGAAGAAATCGCAGCCACCGGCAAGCCCGTCGTCCTGCTTGTTTTCTCCGGCCGTCCTCTCGTACTGGATTGGGCCGCCAAGCACGTCTCCGCCATACTCGAAGTCTGGTTCCCCGGAACCGAGGCCGGCAATGCCATAGCCGACATTCTCTCCGGGGATGTTTCTCCAAGCGGCAAATTGCCCATGAGCTTCCCGCGCGCCGTGGGTCAGGAGCCACTCTACTATAACCAGTTCCCAACCGGCCGCCCGGCCACCGGCATCGATCTCTCTCAGCCGCCCGGTGGCGACTCGCGCTTCTTCTCCCGCTACATCGATGTTCCCAACAGCGCGCTCTTTCCGTTTGGCTTTGGCCTCTCGTATTCCAGCTTCTCTTACCACGACATCAAGGTATCGAAGTCCAGCATTCCGCTCTCGCAGGCGCTGGCCAATCGCAATGCACCCTTGCTCGAAGCCACTGCAACAGTTACCAACACGGGTAGCCGCGCTGCTACGGAAGTGATCCAGTGTTACTTACGCAACATGGGCGCAAGCATTGAGCAGCCAGTGCGAAGCCTGAAGGGATTCGAGCGCGTTACGCTCGCTCCTGGCGAATCGAAACAGGTCAGCTTTCGCCTGGGCTTCAACGAGCTCTCATTCATCAGTATCCTGAACTCACCCACGATGGAAGCGACACATTACACGGTTTGGATCGGAGGGAGTTCGCTGGCTGATCTGAAAGCACGATTCGAAGTGCTCTATCCCACTCAGGAGTCAGATCCGCACTAACCCGCCAAGCGTTATTGCCGTGCGAACCGCTTTCGATAGAGAAGTAAATCAGCCTGATAGGTGGCGTTGTTGCACGGATAGGCTTGAAGATCGGCTACTCTGAGACATAACCCAGAAAGGCTGCCAGTTCAATGCCGAACAAGCACAACGCGTCACGCCGTCACCACATCCCAAAGATGAAGTCCAGCGTGAAGAACTGGGCAGAGTACGATGCAGGACTTCGGCGTCGCGGCACTCTCACGTTATGGATCACACCGGGTTCTGTCGCGATAAGGATGTTTGAACGATCGAAGGCCGATATTGTCAAGGTGCTTATGCTGCCAAGGAGTAGAAAAGCTGCGCGGGGGTTTGTCCCCTCCCGTCGTTTTTCATTTGCCCTTTCCTGACCATGTGCATGAGTCCGATGCCGGAGAGAAGGATGCGGGCGCAGCGAAACTCTTTGAAGCCGAGCATCGGTCTGGCTCGCCGTTTAATGGCACGGTGGTCTTGCTCGACGATGTTGTTCAGGTACTTGACCTGACGCACGACGATCCGCTTCCCTCGTCTGGCATTGATGGCTTCCAGAGCCGCTACATTCGAGCCACTCTTATCGATGGTCACTTTCTCTGGCGCCCCGTTCCGCTCGATTGCCTGTTCGAAGAACCTGCGTGCCGCGGCCTTGTCGCGATGCGCCCGCAGCAAGAAATCGACGGTGTCGCCTGCCTTGTCGACGGCTCGGTACAGATACTCCCACTCGCCCTTAACCTTGATGTATGTCTCGTCCATGCGCCAACTACTCCCGACCTTGCGCTTGGAGCGCCGTAACTCCTTCTCCAGAACTGGCAACAATTTAATCGCCCAGCGATGCACGGTTGAGTGATCGACAGAAATCCCACGCTCGGCCATCATCTCCTCCAGATTCCGAAGACTCAACGGATACGCGCTATACCAGCGCACACAAAGCAGAATCACATCCAGAGGATAATCCAAGCGCTTTAAGACCATTGCCACCACTGGATTCAGCGTCTGTCTCATGGCTGTCCAACACCTCGCTGTCAGTGCAAAGAATAGCAAAATCGCTCTATTGCGACAGAACCCCGAACCGTTCGTTAGCTCAAGACTTCCGACCTGTTTGCAGATACGTGGTGCTGGGAAGTCAGGTCAGGCTATGAGATTGTCAGTGTCTGGCCGGCGGCGAGTGAAAGCGGTGGAGTAAATTCCAGCGTTGCTCCGGCGGCTGTGGGCGAGATGGACGGGGAGAGTGTTTGCGCTCCGATGCGCGCGGCGTTGGCGGGTGTGTTGAGCTGGAGGAACCGGAAGTTCAGGGTTCCCGACGCGCATTGGATGGAGAGTGTGCGCGCGGAGCGGCTGATGGAGCCGAAGCCGGTAGATGTGGCCCACGGGGCGCGGAAGTCGCCAGGCACGGCCGGCATGATGGCGAGCGTGGCGGCCGGAAGGTCGGGCTTGAAGCCAGTAGCCGCAAGCAGCGTAGCCCAACTGCTCATGGCGCGTGAGTAATGTCCGCCGCATTCGACATGATTCCAGGGCTGGCCCGCGCGCAGATAGCGGCGATGAATGGCTTCGACGATCTTTACGCCGTCGGCATAGCGGCCGTGATCCATGAGCGAGGAGGCGAAGGCGAATTCTATGCCCGACCACAGGCCGCCGGCCTGCAGGTTGTTCAAGGCGAGCAGGCTGGCGCCGCGTTTGGGCGCCGTGGCGTTGTGGACGCCGAACTCGGGATTGAAGTTGTTCTTGAAGATGCTTTGGAAGGATGCGGCGAGGTTGGCTTCAGAGATGGAGGTGGGCAGACCGATGAGATGGGTGAACCATTCGCCAGAGACCTGGTCGGTCATGCACATCTCGTCGCGCACTTTGCCGTCGGCCCACAGGCTGTAATACTCGCCGTTGAAGAGCATCTGGTCGAAGGTGGCCGAGGCTTTGGTCAAGAGATCCGTCCAGCGGCTGGCATCGTCGGCCTTGCCAAGGTCGCGCGCAATGCGAACGGCGGCACGCAGAGCGCCGATCCACAGCGAAGCAATATACGAGGG
>Ga0302201_10003549_pt1 | contig 11583 bp, 5 predicted proteins | sample II_Bog_N3_2_FD_194586 | JGI IMG/M metagenome (GOLD analysis project Ga0302201, IMG submission 194586) | Peat permafrost microbial communities from Stordalen Mire near Abisko, Sweden - II_Bog_N3_2 | ecosystem: Environmental > Terrestrial > Soil > Wetlands > Peat | place: Sweden: Abisko, Stordalen...
CGGCTTGCCCAGGTATTCGTTAACGCCAATGGCCATGGCCCGGTCCCGGTGTTTCTGCCCGGTACGCGAAGTGATCATGATGATCGGCAGGTCCTTGAGGCGTTCATCGTTGCGGATCCGCGTCGCCACCTCAAAACCATCCATACGCGGCATTTCAATGTCCAGCAGCATCAGGTCCGGGGTGTGCTCCTCCAGCAACATCATGGCGTCCACCCCATCCTTGGCCGTCAGTACGTTCATGCCGTTGCGCTCCAACAGGCGACTGGTGACCTTGCGTACGGTGACCGAGTCATCCACCACCATGACCAGGGTCGGGCGCACCGGCGTGACATCCACGCTCGCACCACTGGAGATGGACTGCACCGGCGCCCGCGACAAGGCGTTGCGCACATGGGCGAGCAAATCGAGAATCAGCACCACGCGGCCATCACCCAGTATGGTCGCCCCCGACAGCCCCGGCACCGCGGCGAACTGCGGCCCGAGGTTCTTCACCACGATTTCCCGTGATCCCGCCAGGGCATCCACTTGCAGCGCCATGCGCTGGTCGTTGCAGTGCACCAGCAACACCGGCAACGCCAGGCTCTGGCCGAACAACTTGGGCTTGCCCACGGTTTGCAGCAGTTCGCCGAGGTAACGCAGCTCGTAGGTCTGCCCGGCGTATTCGTAGCGCGGCGGATCGAGTTGGTAATAGCCTTCCAGCTCACTCGGCAACACCCGCACCAACCCTTCGACGGTGTTCAACGGCACCGCGTATTGCTCGTCGGCGCATTGCACCATCAATGCACGGTTCACCGAGACGCTGAACGGCAGGCGGATCTGGAAGTGCACGCCCTGCCCCGGGATGGAGTCGATGCGCATGGTGCCGCCCAGCTGCCGCACCTCTTCGTGAACCACGTCCATGCCCACGCCGCGCCCGGAAATCTGGGTGATCTTTTCCGCCGTGGAAAAGCCCGGCTGGAGGATGAACTGCAACACGTCGCGATCACTGATCGGCATGTCCGGCTCCAGCAGGCCACGCTTGATCGCCTTGCGCCGTACTGCCTCGAGCGGCACCCCTGCACCGTCGTCACGCATATCGAAGACGATGTCGCCGCCTTCATGGGACAGCTCCAGAGTGATCAGCCCCTGCTCCGGCTTGCCGGCGGCACGCCGCCCCTCGGCGCTTTCCAGACCGTGGTCGACGGCGTTGCGCAACATGTGCTCCAGGGGCGCGACCATGCGCTCCAGCACATTGCGGTCCATTTCGCCCTCGGCATTGCCAACGACAAAATCGACCTCCTTGCCCAACTCCCCCGCCACCTGCCGGACGACACGCTTGAGGCGCGGCACCAGGCGCTCGAATGGCACCATGCGCGTGCGCATCAGGCCTTCCTGCAACTGGGTGTTGACCCGCGCCTGTTGCGCCAGCAGGTTTTCCGCATCCTGGTTGCGCCCGGACAGGGTCTCCTTGAGGTCCAGCAGGTCGGAGGCGGATTCGAACAAGGCCCGGGACAATTGCTGCAACTGCGAGTGCCGGTCCATTTCCAGCGGATCGAATTCTTCATAACCCAGGCGCTCGGCTTCCACCTGCTGGCGACTGAGAATCCGCCCCTGGGTCTCGGTGTCGAGGCGGCGCAACTGGTCGCGCATACGCTCGATGGTGGTCTCCATTTCGTTGAGCGCGATCCGGGCGTCGTTGACCTGCTGCTCGATACGGCCACGGAAGATCGAGGTTTCGCCCGCCAGGTTGACCAGGTCTTCGAGCACGTCCGCCGAAACCTTGACCATGTCCTGGGCCGCCCGCTCGGCCTCGGCGACCGCCGCGGCCTCGGGCTTGGGCGCTGCCGGCGCGACAACCGGGGCGGCGACCGGCAGATTGATCGGCGACTGCCGGCCAAACGCCTGGATATCCTGGATCAGCGCATCGGCGGGCAACACCGGCTGTTCGGCACGCACCGCGTCGAGCATATGCGCCAGCCGGTCGTGGCCGGCCTGCAACAAGCCGAACAGTTCCGGCCCCGGTTGCAGCAGCCCGGCCGACAGCCCTTCGTAGAGAAATTCCAGCTCGTGGGCCAGATCGCCGATCGGCACGATTTCCACCATGCGCGCGCTGCCCTTGAGGGTGTGCAGGTCGCGCAGCAGGGTTTCCACGTCCTGGCGATTCGCCGGCTCAGCCTGCCAGCGCAGCAAGGCCGCGCCGGAGCTTTCGAGGATATCGAAGCCTTCTTCGAGGAAGATCTCCAACAACTCCGGATCGTTGCCGGTCACGGACGCGGGCGCTTCGGCGGCGTCACTCACCTCCAGCGGCGTGCTGCCGCCCTGGCGAAACTGGCGCAAGCACTCGATCAGCGCACTCGGATCGCCCAGGGGCTGATGCCCCTGGAGTTGCTCGAGCAGGACCGCCAGGCGGTCATGGCTTTTCTGCAACAGCAGCGCCAGCTCGGGAGAATGGTTGAAGCGCCGGTCCACCAGCCCTTCGTAGAGATTTTCCAGCTCGTGGGCCAGATCGCCCACCGGGCCGATCTCGGCCATGCGCGCGCCGCCCTTGAGGGTGTGCAGGTCCCGTTGCAGGGACAGCAGCGGCGCGGCGTTGTCCGGATCGTCGAGCCAGCGCTGCAAGGCCAGCCCGGCACTGTCGAGGATATCCGCGGCTTCTTCGAGGAAGATCACCACGATCTCGTCGTCGAGGTCCACTTCATCGAGGGCCTGGCTCGCTTCGGCGGTGGCGGCGCCCAGTTCGGCGATGCTCAGGGCGCGGCTGCCGTCAGTCTTGATCAGGCCGGTGGCGGACGGGTCGAGGGCCTCGTCGAGCAGCTCGCGCAGGGCCCGCAGCCGTTCCGGCCGGGCCTTGATTTCCTGGCCGGCGGCCAGCTCGTCGAACATGTTGATCAGGGCTTCATGGGCGCTCTGCGCCTCATGGAAAAATCGCTCGCTGACCGCCAGGCTGCTTTCTTCGACCGCACCATAGAGGTCGAGCAAGGCTTCGCAGAGTTCGTCCACCGGGTGCAGGTCGGCACTGTGGGCGCCCTGGCCGAGGGTGGTCAGTTCGTCCAGCAGGTCGTTGAGTTCCTGGCGCTCGCCGGGGTGCTGCTGCCAGCGCAGCAACAGGTTCTCCGCGTCCAGCAGGATATCCATGCCCTGGGCCAGGAAGTTGTTGATCAGTTGGGGATCGCGCTTGGTGCCGCTGGTAACGCTGAGCAGCGACTCCAGCCGGGCCGCGAGCAGGGCTTCGGCTCGCCGGATCAGTTCCGCGGCGCCGTCGATAGGTGCCAAGGGATCGTCCGCCAATTGTTTCAAGCCCTGATGCAACAGCACCTCGGCCTCCAGCAGCAGCTCGACCTCATCCAGGTCCAGCGGCAGCAGGTGAGCCTTGAACTCGCGCACCAGGTGGTAAAACGGTGCCGCCAGTTCGGCGATCGGCCTCACGCCCGCCACATAGGCGCTGCCCTTGAGGGTGTGCAACGCCCTTTGCAATTCGTCGCTGGCCGCCAGCGGCAGATGTTCGGTGGCCTCTTCGAGAAAATGGTTGAGGCTGTCCAGATGCGTCTCGGCCTCGTTGCGGAAAATATCCAGCAACTGCCGGTCGATGGCCTCGTCGTCGGTCTCTCCCACGTCCCCGGGCGTGGCTTCGTCCGCAGCCGAACCCGCCAGCTCATGGGCGCGGGCGGCCAACAGGTCGACATCGTCGCGCTGGCGCTGGGCCTGTCCGGCAAACTCGCTGACCAGTTCCGGCAACACCTGCAGCACATCGTCGAGCAACTGGTGGACCGGCGCGTCGGCCACGACGCTATGTTCGAGTACACGGTTGAGCAGGTTCTCCACGGCCCAGGCCAACTCACCCAGCACCAGCGCCCGGACCATCCGGCCGCTGCCCTTGAGCGTGTGGAAAGCGCGACGCAGCTCGGTCAGGGCCGATTTGCTCTCGGTATTCAGCGCCCAGCGCGGCAGGTATTCGCGCAGCACATCGAGCACTTCCGCGCATTCCTCCAGGAAGACTTCACGTAATTCGTCGTCCACTGGAGCTTCGTCGCCCGGTGGCGGCAGCAGGCTGCCCGGGACCTGGCGGGCCGGCGGGTTGAGGGCGGACACGGGGCTGGCCAGGACATCGGCCAGGGACTGCACCACCTGCGGGTTGTCCAGCGCCTGCAAGTCCTGCATCACCTGGGCTTCGTTGGGGCTCAGGACATCTTCGAGCACCGGCACGTCCTGTTCAGCGGGCGCATAACCCAGGGCGTCGAGACTTTCCTCGGCCATGTCCAGCACCCGCTCACCCGGTGCCTCGTGGTCTTCGCCGAGGCGTTCGAGGTAGTACTCGATACTGCTCAGGGCATCGGCCAGGCGGTCGAGTTGCTGCCAGGACGGCGGTTGCGGACCGTTCAACAGATGGTCGTGGATATAACGACTACAGGTTTCCAGCAGGCTCGCGGCCCGGCCGAGGGGAATCATCGACAAGGCGCCACGGACCGAGGTCAGCAGCTCGGGCAAGGGCAACAGGCGCTCGCGGTCCCAGTCGGCATCGATGTACTCGATGATCAGGTCCTTGGCCTGTTGCAGGCAGATCCGCGATTCCTTGACCACCAACTGGTGGATCTGGGTCAGGTCGGTGGTCGGCAGGCGGCTTTCTTCGCGGCTTTCCGGCTCCACGGTGCCGATCATCCCGGCCAGGGTCGCCTCGACGTAGAGCAAGGCGCTGGCGACGTCCATCAGCACCGCGTCGTTCGGCTCACGCTGGCCCTGGACCAGGCCCAGGACCACCGCCGTCTGGTCGATGATGACCTTGCGCGGCTGGCCGAAACCGAGCACCGCCAGGGTATCGGCGATCTGCCGCAGGGGCGCCAGCAGGCTCGACAGTTCATCGGTGTGCTGGCGGTCACCGCGTACGAACAGGTCCAGGCGCTCCTTGCATCGCACCAGTTCTTCGCACAACGCCGCCACCACCGAACGCATGGCATCGCGGTCCGGGCCGGCCAGGCGGGCGCGCTCCTCATCGACCACCGCCGTGTCGGGCAGGGCCTCATCCAGGCCATAACGGTCTTTCAGGGCGAGCATCTGCGCCGTCGGCTGCCGCGCCTTGGCGATATAGAACAGCAGGCTTTTGAGCAATTCTTCCGGGGCCGGCTGGTTGATTCCGGCAATGCCCTGCTCCAGCAGGCGCTTGAGTTCCTTGTCGGAGTCCTTGAGCAGGCTGCGCAGGGCCGGGCTGTTGGCGATGGCGCCAGCGAGCATGCCTTCGACCAGCGCCGAGGCGACTTGCCAGAGCGCCCCCAGCGGGGCATCCAGGCAGAGGGTTTCAAGGCGGGCGAAGACCTTGGCCATATACCCGAGATTGGTTTCGTCGTCCTGTTCGCGCAGCAAGCCGACCAGGGCGGTTTGCAGCATCTGCCGCAGCTTGCGCAACAAGGCCGGCAGCTCCGCCGGGGTCAATTCGGCGAGGGCCGCCTCGTCCAGTGGCGGCAGTTCCGGCAAGGTCGGGCTGAACAGGCTGGTTTCCGACAGCAGGCTTTCACCCCGGGCGCTGCGCAGGTCGTTGAGCAACGGCAGCACCACCAGCGGCAGGTCGCGGCGGGCACTGTGGACCCGGTCCAGGTACAGCGGCATCTGCCCCAGGGCCTGGCGCAGCAATTTCAGCGCTTCCGGCAAATCCACCACCCGCCCTTGCTGCACGGCCAGGGCCAGGGCTTCGGTTTCCTCGGCGAGCAGGGCCGCGCCGTAGAACTCGACCATCTGCAAGCTGCCATGGACCTGGTGAATGCATTCCAGGCATTCGGCGATGTCCTGGGCCGAATGCGTCGGCTCGTCGAACGCATCCAGGGCCTGGCGCGCCTGTTTCAGGGTATCGGCGATTTCGCCCTTGACCCATTCGAGGGCCACATAGTCGTGCTGATCGCTCATGACGACTCCACTAACGGGTTTCACGCGCATCTTGCGCAGCAGGCAGGGTAAAGCCGGACACCGAGCGCCGCAGCTGGCTGGCCATTTTCGCCAGGTTGCCGATGCTGTCGGCGGTGGCGGTCGAGCCGGACGACGTCTGGGTGGTGATCTGCTGGATCACGTTCATGGTCAGCGAGATCTGTCCCGCCGACGTGGTCTGTTGCTGGGCCGCGTTGGAGATGCTCTGGATCAACGCCGCCAGGGTCTTCGACACCCCTTCGATCTCTTCCAGGGCCACTCCGGCATCCTGGGCCAGCCGGGCACCGCGCACCACTTCGGTGGTGGTCTGCTCCATGGAGATCACCGCCTCGTTGGTGTCGGTCTGGATCGCCCGCACCAGGGTCTCGATCTGCCGGGTCGCCGCCGACGAACGCTCCGCCAGGCGCTGGACCTCATCGGCCACCACCGCGAAACCGCGCCCGGCATCGCCGGCCATGGAGGCCTGGATCGCCGCGTTGAGGGCGAGGATGTTGGTCTGGTCGGCAATGTCGTCGATCAGGCTGACGATATCGCCGATTTCCTGGGACGACTCGCCCAGGCGCTTGATCCGTTTGGCGGTGTCCTGGATCTGTTCGCGAATATTGTCCATGCCGTGGATGGTGTTGTGCACCACCTCGTTGCCCTTGTTGGCGATCTCCACCGAGCGCTCGGCCACCGCCGACGATTCGGCGGCGTTGGCCGAGACCTGGTCGATGGACTCGGCCATGTCGCTGATGGCGGTGGACGCTTCGGAGATCTGCTGGGCCTGGTGCTCGGAGGCCTCGGCCAGTTGCATGGCGGTGGCCTGGGTTTCCTGCACGGCGGCGGCGACCTGGCCGGCGGTGAGGTTGATGGTGGCCACCAGATCCCGTAGCTGGTCGACGGAATAGTTGATGGAGTCGGCAATGGTCCCGGTGAAGTCCTCGGTGACCGAGGCGGTCACGGTCAGGTCGCCGTCGGCCAGGTCTTCGATTTCGTCCAGCAGGCGCATGATCGCGTGCTGGTTGCGTTCGTTCTTCTCGGCGGTTTCGTGCAGTTGGCGATTGGTCTCGCGGACCATCACCAGGCCGATCAGGATGATCGAGGCCAGGGCCAACAGGCCGAGGACATAACCGCCGATGGTGTCCAGGGAGCGTTCGCCGGCGAGGTTTTCAAAGCCGTTGGCCAAGTGCGAGGCTTCGTCCAGCAGGGTTTGCGACAGGCTGAAGATATTCCCGGCCGATTCACGGACCTGGAACAGCTGCGGCGAGGTTTCGAGGATTTCATCCACCGAGCCCGAGACGAATTCGAACAGTTCGGCGATATCCCCCAGGCGGGCGCGGGCGTCCTTGTCTTCGACCTGGGTGATTTTCAGGGTCGCATTGCCCTGGAGCATGCCGTTGAGCACCTGGCCGAAACGGGCGGCGTCGCGACCGAAGGCATCGGCGGCCTGGGACGAGGTTTCGTCGCCGGCCAGCACCGTGTTCACCGCGCCGAGGATCCGCTCGGCCAGCAACGACTGGCGCTGGGCCATGGCCACCTGGGCCGCCGGGGCACCGCGTTGCAGGAGAATCTCCACAACCTTTTCGTACTCGACCTGCAACTGCGGCACGGTTTCGGCCAGGGTCGCGGCCACCTGGTGCAACGACAGCACGGTCTGTTCGCTGGCAAGGATGGCGTCGGTGTTGCGCAGCAGGTTTTCCCAGTCCTGCTGCACCGCGTGCATTTCGGTGCGCACGGCGGGCGGCGCGGCGGGCAGGCCGGTGGCCGGGTCGCCTTTTTTCAGGTAACCCCAGCGCTGGGCGAAATCGTTGCGCGCGTCACTCAGCAGCTTGAACGCTGCGGCCTTGCCGGAAGCGGCTTCCGTGGCGTTCTTGGCGATCCGCTGGGACAGCACCCGCAGCTCACCGGCATGGCTGATGTATTGCTTGTCGTAGGTGGACTGGGTGTTCAGGTAGGCAAAGTTGGCGAACAGCAGCATGATGAACACGATCAGGGCGATAAACAGCACGATGATCTGCGAACGACTGCGCGAAGCCTCCAACGGCTTGCCGGTTTTAGCGTTTGTCATCGATCAGGCCCCTGCCTGTAAGGCTACATCCAGAAACCCCGGTGCCTGCGCCAGGGCAAACGGGCTGAACACCCACCAACTGCGTTCACGCTCGAAACGGCCCTGGACAAAGGGCGCCACCGCCGCATCCGGCGGCGGGACCGAAAGCCCCTGCTGGCCACCTTGGGGAAAGTGTTGCAGGCCGGCCACTTCGTCCACCATCAGGCCGGCGAACACGTCTTTGTATTCCACCACCAGCACCCGCCGCTGTTTGCGCAACGCGGACAGCTCATGGCCGAAAAACCCACACAGGTCCATGATCGGCAGCAGGCGCCCACGCAGGTTGGCCACGCCCTTGACCCAGGGTTTCACCCCCGGCAACAAGGTATGACGCGGCTCATGCAGGACTTCGCCGACTTCACCCATCGGCGCCACGTACCAGTGCTCGCCAAGGCGAAAGCCGATACCGCTCCAGGTGTCCTGGCGGGCCTGTTGCGACGGCAGGTCGGCCGCCAGCAGGCGACAGCGCTGGTCGATTTCCAGCAGCAGCTGGAAGGCGGTCTGCGACGGGCTCATGGCGCGGGCCGTCAGCCGGCGAGGACGCTGTTCAGGGTCTTGATCAGGGTGTCTTCTTCCACCGGCTTGGTCAGGTAGTCGCGAGCGCCCTGGCGCGTGCCCCAGACCTTGTCGGTTTCCTGGTCCTTGGTGGTGATGATGATCACCGGGATATGGCTGGTTTCATTGTCTTTGGTCAACTGCCGGGTGGCCTGGAAGCCGTTGAGGCCCGGCATGACGATGTCCATCAGGACCGCGTCGGGCTTTTCCTGGCGGGCCAGGGCCACGCCGTCGGCACCGTTTTCGGCCTTGAGCACTTCATGACCGTGCTTCTCCAGCATGGTGGTCAGTTTGTACATTTCAGTCGGCGAATCATCGACGATCAGGATACGTGCCATGGTGTTCCCCACTGCTTATAAGGCGGGCGGCCAGGCGGCCGACCGTCAATGTGCTTGTTCTACCGCCGCAAACCCCGGCACATGGGCCTTGATCGCGGCCAGCAGTTCTTCCTTGCTGAACGGCTTGGTCAAAAACTGATCGGAACCGACGATACGCCCCTTGGCCTTGTCGAACAGGCCGTCCTTGGAGGACAGCATGATCACCGGCGTGGACTTGAACGCACGGTTGTTCTTGATCAGGGCGCAGGTCTGGTAGCCATCCAGGCGCGGCATCATGATATCGACGAAGATGATACCCGGATGATGATCGGCGATCTTGGCCAGGGCATCGAAGCCGTCGATGGCCGTGATCACCTCGCAACCCACGTGTTTCAACAGCGTCTCGGCGGTTCGGCGAATCGTCTTGGAGTCGTCGATGACCATCACTTTCAAGGCTGTGGAATGCTGTTCCATATCTGCTCTACCATCGCCACAGCGACTCGATTGACTGCATTTAAGCGCTTTCCAGGCGCGAAGCCCTTGATGTGTAAGCGCTTCGAGCGGCATGCGAGCCTTTTTAGCACAGTCTCAAGATGCAATCTATCAACCAACTGCCTCTCCCGCCAAAAAATCACCTGCGTAAAGAGCCGTATACAAAGCCTCAAAAATAACTTAGAAACTATATTTAAAACGCCTTTATCTGTATAAATCCTTTCCCACTAAGCCATTCCAAATCAAGGCCAAATCTTGTGGTTCCAGACTCGATTCCGTCAAGATACCTTTCATACATACGCCCCAGCGCAGCTATACCAACACCATAGTCGCTTTTAACGCCAGGAGCAAAAACGACGACCTCTCCCTTACTCCTTAAAGAAACATCACCTTCCAACACGACAATATCGAGTAACATTATTCTCCTTGCACTAACTACCAGGCGCGGAGAAATACTTATTCTGCCAACTTCTTCTTTTAGCAAGCCTTCCGCTTTACAAAAAACAAAGCAACGATTAATCTCACTCTCTTGATAGCCCTCTTCTAAAAGCAGAAGAAACGCATTACGAACAATATTTTTAGTCCGAAATAGAGCATGCACAAAATCCAAAGGAGTTAAAAATCCTATATGCTGCAAAACTCTCCGAAGCTTAACATGAGCCGTCCTAACCTGAATAAAATCAGCGGTAGATGGCATATCTAGCATATGCTTTAAGTCACCAAAAAGACTTGCGTAATACCCCGCACCATCCAAATACTCTAGAAAAACAGCCTTTGGATATTTAGCCCTAGTCAAGACCCTAGAAGAGCGAGTTTGATCTACTACTTTATGAGAAACACTCCCAGAATCGCCCGCATAAAATTGCGCCTGAATAAAAACACGAGGAGACCACTCTGAAGTTTTAAATGGAAGCACAAAATCATAGGCACGTGTTTTTGTGGGATCCGAATTTAAATCACTAAAAACTCTGTTACCCCGCTCACCCTCATGAAGCTCTACAGCCGCCTCAATCAAATCATCTCTATTCAATTCGCGCCCATCAACAATCACATCATCAGAATTAAAGTCAACGTCCGCCTTCAACCCCCACGACTTCATGTACCCGCGTAAAATTCTTTCAGGAATATGGCCACTCTGAGCGGCAACCGAGCCACGAACTTTGAAAGCAATAATTGGAGCCAACAACTTAGACTCAAATCCAGGCTTGTTATTTTTCAAGAAAAAATAGCTAAATCCAAGAGCCCATAACTGCTCAACACTATCCGGGCTATCGAGAATAGTTTTTATATACCCCTTGAGAAGCCATACGGCCTCCGCTCCCAGATCAATATCACCCTCATAGCGCTCTCGCATGACAAGCGCTTCAGCGATCAACTTAGAAACCCGATCCTGCTTGACAACTCTACCGAGCTCCAAGTACTCGAAGGTAATTATCTTTCCCTTCCTACCTTTAAGAACAGGAAAAACCGTCCTATTTTCATTTTGGAAAAGAAACACAGGAAATTGGCACTTGATATTATTATCAGACTTACCCGTCACAAGAAAAAGCATTGAGATCAACGAGTCCATGAGGTCGGTAGCAGCTTTCAACGCTCCATCCACTGACGCCGCCTCAGAGATAATCCGCTCAATCTCCGCCACACAGTAAAACGCCATTTGCTCTGGATTACAATCACTCGGACTTTCAAATCCCCGTGTTGCATTCGCTAACGAACTCAAAATTCTACTGATTTTTTCTTGTTCTTCGCGATATGTAGTAGTATCACCAATATCTTGGATAGATGCCGTAATCCAAGACTCAAACTCTCGCAACTTCTCTTCGAGAGAGAGCTCCACCGATATTAACTTCAACCTCAAGCCCCTTACTTAAAAATTTATAAATCGACCCCGCAAAAGCCAAACCAACCGGCGGAGAAACCGCGTTACCAACTAGTCGATAGCCGTCGACGAGCTCATTATCCCCGCCACTGAACGTAAATATGAAATCATCTGAGAATCCTTGAAGACGAGCACACTCTCTAAGAGAGAACGGACGATTTTCCTGCGGATGAAGAAAATATCTTGGATTGTGAAAATTAGTAAGAACCGTAGACGAAGGTGCATCCCAACTTGGCCGCTTATACAAGCCAGAGCAAAACATGGCCCCCTTCAAATCAAATTTTCCACCGACATCTTTTAGATAACCTTTACTTAAAAGACTCGCAAGCTCTCGATTCACCTTCGAAAAGCCTGTCAATTCG
>Ga0302201_10003550_pt1 | contig 11579 bp, 9 predicted proteins | sample II_Bog_N3_2_FD_194586 | JGI IMG/M metagenome (GOLD analysis project Ga0302201, IMG submission 194586) | Peat permafrost microbial communities from Stordalen Mire near Abisko, Sweden - II_Bog_N3_2 | ecosystem: Environmental > Terrestrial > Soil > Wetlands > Peat | place: Sweden: Abisko, Stordalen...
TGGGAGCCACCTCGGAGGGCGGGTCAGGCAAGAGAGTGAAATGCGGGGCTTCCGTCATGGTAGTCATGGTTCTATAAATTGCAGAGACTGCTTTCGATATTGAGATTCTATCTCAGTGAGACTGTATCTCAATATCAAATGCTGTACCTGGTCAATCCTTCTCTGCAAAAAATCGGATTTTTCTTATTCCGCGCACCCTTGACAATCTCTACCTCTGAGTTTCCTTCAGTGGTTAAAAACTGCATTCACCACAAAGTACAGAAAAGGTATCAGCCAAGTTGTCTGAAAAGCAGAACACAAATATTCATTTCATCTCACCAACTTGGATCCCACTTTGTCTCTTCTTTGTGGTTAAAAATCCTTTCGCCTTCCCTACGGAAGCCCGGCCTTTCCCGTCATCACGAGCAGAGAGAGCAGATTCACACTGTCTTCGTAATACCCCTCATGCGCCTTGAATCCATAGGCCAGCACGGCATCACTCCATTTCTTATCACCCAATGCCAACGCCGCAACCCCTGTCGGCGTGATGAAACAAGGAGAGTCAAAATTAGCACCCCGGAGCATCTTTCCATCCAACCGGTAACCCGCCTTGAAATCCAGTGGATCCCCGATCTTAGTCTCCGCCCAAGTCATCAGGGGTTTTAATACCGCGAGCGCGCGATCATCATGGAGAGCGATCGCCGCCCAGCCGATGCGCCATGGAACACGGCAGGCATTGTAACTGTACTCACCGTCATCAGGCCCTTCCAGCGCGCCCGGTTTTGCGGGATGCCAACCGCCATTCTTGAAGACCGCGAAGTCGGGAACCAATCCAGTCATTGTCGCGTGGTTTTTCTGAAGCTCACTCAGAATGGAATAACTGCGATCTTCCAGATGCAGCCAGCGATCATCCTGCGTTAACTCCTTAAAAACTCTAAAGTGCGTCGGCATGATGTCGGAAGTACGGATCATTTCGGTCGTTGAGGAATCCGTATCCCAGTCCCCCAGTCGGAGCGTGCCATCATCGCGGATCATCGTTGTCGCCATGGCCTGGATGATCGTTTTTGCCTCGTTGAGATACGACTCATCCCCCCACTTCCGGTGCGCCATCAGCAACGCAAGCGCCATGTCCATATCGCCATCGGTGGCCGAATCATCCTTCACCGCCTTTTCACTGGCCGGGATTTTCCAGCACATGAACGCCGGATTGATCTTGGAGGGGTAGCGTTTGCGAAAACGATCCAACCCGTCAAAGACCCTCTTTGATTCTCCATCCACCGCTCCATCAGCCATCATGACGGTGATCAGCATTCCATATCCCATCGCCTCCGAAACCGTCTCCCCGGAACGGACAAAGGCTATTTTGTAATCTCCGAAAACCTTCACGGATGGCTTGAGATAGCGCTTCTTCCAGGACGCATAACACAACCCGAGCGATGGCTTCTTACCCTCTGAGGAGGATGGATCGGCATGCAGATGACCCATCGAAACTAGAATGGCTACCAGCAGCAGGAGGCGACGCATCATGGAATTTCAAAAGAGTTCATCTTAGAAGCAGCACTGGGGAATTTTAGACAGGATGAACAGAATGAACAGGATGAGTGACAGAAACCGTATTGTTCATCCATTAAACTCAGGCTCCCTCGAGCTATTTGCTGATTTCCTATAATCCTGTAAATCTTGTAAATCCTGTCCAATTGCCTTTTTGGGTAATAATCAGGAACTCAGGAAAAAACTTGTTCACTAAGGTGCTGAAGGGACTGAAGAGAGACAGAGCGGTAATCCCAGAAACAACAGCGGGGAATTTTAGACAGGATGAACAAGATGAACAGGATGGGGGTACAGAAATCTTATCGTTCATCCATTGAGCGAACTGCCTTTGGCAGTCCTATCAGCTCCCGCCAGTCGCTGATTTCCTATAATCCTGTAAATCTTGTAAATCCTGTCCAATTGCTTTTTATCCAGAGACTAAGCGACGAACTAAAAATATGCGCGCGGCGACGCGGAGAGCGCAGCGGATTATTAAAAAAGTTCATCCTAGAAATAGCAGTGGGGATTTTAGACAGGATTAACAAGATGAACATAACACATAGCCGTTCCCACGGTGTGTATTGACAGGGTGATTATTTATGATACCTGGTTATCATTATCATCATGAAACACTACGCCACTCTCTTTCTCGGTATTCTTCTCCTCGGTACGGCACGCGCCGATCTCACCGTGGCTTCGCTCTCCACCATCACCACGGACCTTGCCAAAAACATCGGAGGCTCCCATGTCCAGGTTGCGGGCATCATCAAACCAGGTATTGATCCGCATGAATTCGAGCCGACTCCCGGGGATGTGAAAATGGTTGCCGATGCCAATGTCATCCTTATTACCGGAAAGGGAATGGAGGGTTATCTCTCCAAGTTGGAGGAAGCGGCCGGCGGTTCTGCGAAGTTTGTAAATGTCGGCGCTTCCATTCCATCGCTGACGATGACGGAAGGAGGAGAGAAAATCGAAGATCCCCATTGGTGGCACAGTGTCGAGAACATGAAAAAGGCCGCGCAGGTGGTTGCCGCTGCCTTTGAAAAAGCCGATCCGGCCAATACCGCAGACTACGAGAAAAACACCGCAGCCTACCTGACCTCACTCGACGAACTCGAACGCTGGATCCGCGTCAAGGTCTCCCAACTTCCTCACGACAACCGCAAACTCGTCACCTCTCATGACGCGCTCCAGTATTTTGCCCGTGACTACGGATTCACCATTTATCCGGTCAAGGGAGTTTCGACGGATGAAGACCCCTCTTCGACCCATGTGAAGGAAATCATCGACGTCATCAGGGCTCAGGGTGTCAAAGCCGTCTTCTTCGAGAGCATTGAGAATCCCCGCGCCTTGCAGCAGATCTCCCGCGAAACGGGCGCACGCATCGGAGGCACCCTCTACTCCGACGGCCTCGGTGACACCGAGGCCTCCACCTACGACAGCATGATGCGTCATAATGTGGGTGCGATTGTTGATGGCTTGAAATAAAGGTGCTCACCGAACATCTTTGCGAGGTGTCAACCGAGCGTCGCACCACCAGACAGAAAGAGGCCATCAAGGCCGTCCTCAAGGAGCAAGATCGTCCCCTGCTTCCCGAGGAAATCCATCAGTTTGCCTTGAAATTGGTGCCCACTGTCGGCATCGCCACCGTTTACCGTTCCATCAAAACCCTCATCGAGGACGGACAGGTCTGCTGTGTTGAGATACCCGGCCAGTCGCCACGCTACGAAGGAACGGAAAAAGGTCACCATCACCATTTCCACTGTCGCGAGTGCCAGCAGGTATTTGACCTTCAGAAATGTGTCGAGGGACTCAGGAAGCTGGTTCCCTCCGGATTCCAGGTGACCGACCACGAGATCATTCTTTACGGACTCTGCAATAAGTGCGCGGGATAGGCGAGGAACGAGGGATGAAAGCTGAAACCTGAATGCTGAGGGGGGAAATCAAAATATAACCACTAAGGACCATCAAAGATAACAGCCAAGCAGACTAAAAAGTGGATCACACTTCCTCATATTTTCGCATCACCTTGGATCCCTCTTTGCCCTCCTCTGTGGTTAAAAATTCTTCATCTTTCAAGTTTCAGCTTTCACATTCTCTCCCCTTCCACTCCCGTGAATAAATTTCTCCTGATTTTTTGCAGTCTCCTGGCCATTTCCCTGCCTGTCCGGGCAGCCGCCCTTCCCGAACTCCATGCCAAGGTCAGGGAGCCCGTTTTGCAAGAACTCATGGGGGGATGCTCCCTGCGCTGCGCCTTTTTCTGGGATACTTGGGCGGGAACTCCTCCCAACCTCAAACCAGCATCCGAACTCTGCGATGACGATGCCATGACGGCTTGGATCTCAGCGACACCCGGCACTGGCGAAACGATTGAGTTCCGAATTCCAAAGCACCTGCCGAAAGACTGCCGCGACACTCCTTTCTATGGAGTAACGATTGCCAACGGACTGATCCGTTCCCTCTCGGAATTCCACGACTATGCTAGGGTCAAAACCATGACCCTACTGGTCAACAAGCAACCCATCGCCAGGCTACATCTTGCTGACACCTGGAGATGGCAGGACTTTTCCTTTGAGGACGTTTTTCTGAATCAAGGGGATCTCATCGAGTTGACTATCGACGAGCTCTATCCCGGAAAAACAACGCAGCAACCGGCCATCACCGAGATTGTGCTCCAGGGAGCACATTAGCGAACCCCCATCACTTGCCGGAGGCAGAGTCTTGTTTAGCGCTAACAGACGCCTCGGGGTAACCCATATTATCGTAAATTCTCGACGGAAGACTCGCAGCACCAAATTTGGCAGGCTCCCTCCAGGAGGGGGAATCACCAGGCAATGAAAGCCCCTTTTGATCCGGCTGCTTCACGGGTTTCTGCTGCTTCGAGGCTCTCGCCTGGACCAGTTTTTCATCCATGGAAGATTGCTGATCCTTGGTGGATATTTGAAGTTCCTGATTGTCACCATCTGAAGTCTCCCCCTCGTCAGACGGCTGATCCTGGGCATTTTGCACATCCTTCATCTTCATTGCGGGACTCTGGGTTTTGACCACCCCCTCGTCCACCGTTGCATCCGCTTGGGTCGGCATCTGATTAAGCGCACGGGTGATGGAATATTTACTGCCGGGTCCGAACTTCATAAACCCGACCATCAGTACGAGGGTGAAAATGGTCACCCAGATCAACAACAGGCTTCTCCTGTCAGCACGGGAAGCATAGGGAACGTGGTTGCCTCCCCGGCTTGCCACCCCATTTGTGCTTTTTTGATCGGGAACTGGTACTTCACCAGAACGAAACTCGATCTTGATGCGCTCAAAGGTACCGGTCGGCCTCAGAGGTGATTTCTCATGGATTGCGGAATCATCGTCAGAATCCTCGTGTACCGTGCCGATAGGACGCCTGAAGAAGCGGCTTCCAAAGGAGTTTTCGAAATTTTCAACGGTCGTTGGCATGAATCAGGGTATTAAATTTATTAATACTAAAAGCCCATATATCCAAGATACAGCACAATCCGTGCCGAACGGTGTGGAAAACCAAATTTCAAGGAGCAAAAATCACCTGCCCGCCGCTCTCACGCCGCCTGAGAGCAATCCCTATCACCTCACAAATCATCTGTTCCTCAAGGGCACGCGCCTCAGGATATTCCTCCATGAGGCTGGAGAGTGGATTGTGGCTCTCGCGGATCTCCCAAGCGGAACCGGTCACGAGTTCGGCCATTCTTCCTTCCTTGTCGCGCAAACGCACGAGAGAGCGAGCCCGCTCCACCGGAGTTTCACCAGAGATTAGCTCCTCATAGCGGGCTTTAAGAGAGCGGAAATACAGGAGCAGCAGCTTTTGCGGCGCACGCTCCCCGTAGAGCGTGGCGGCTTCCTGGAGCAACCCAAGGGCGACATCACCTCCCGTATCCGTGAAGAGTTGTTCCCCTGCGTCGGCAAGCTGGTACAGCAGACGGGGACGCCCTTTTGTTGCCGCTTCCCGCCGTGTCGCAAGATGGCCCGTGGAGGCAAGGGCGAGACAGTGGGCTTTCACACCCATGTAGCTCATGTCGAGTGAAGTGGCGATTTCCTGCACGCTCATCCCACGACCCGATCGCTTGATCAACTCCAAGACCGCAAGACGCGGCCCGCGACCAGCTCCAAGAACGAGGGATTTTTTCATTTTCAGCCTGTTGAAATTTGCAAAGAGAGAAAGCTTGCTACAGATTTTTGACAGGATTTACAGGATTGCCAGGATTAGAAATTGAAGAGATTGCTTTTCTCCTATCCTGTTCATCCTGTCTATAAACTCGGTCATGAGAGAGCTGATTTTTTGACAGGATAAAAACCTTCCGGCATTGCATTGGGCTGATAAATCCGTGTCTTGCGTTTGTACTCAAGCCGCTTTGCACCAAAATTAAGCAACAAGCCAATCTCGATTCCGGTGGAGGTCAGGTAATTCACCAACTGCACCTCATGGGAGGAAGCGAGTGCTTGATTGGCCTTCAATTCCAATACCACCCGCCCCTCAACGAGTATGTCAGCAAAGAAATCCCCCACGGCTATGCCGTCATAGTGCACGGCAATGGGCTTTTCGCATTCAAACCGTAATCCGGCTTTGCGCAACTCATGCGCCAGGGCCTTCTGATAAACTGATTCCAGATACCCGGGACCCAGCGTCGCATGGACTCTCATCGCGCAGCCGATGATTCCTTCTGTCAGTTTCTGATCCTCCATCTTGTTGATCCTGTCGAAATTCGGTCTCTCATCAATCGTAGATTTTTTTGAAAGGATTCAAAATCCAACAGATTGCTTTTCTCCTATCCTGTTCATCTTGTTCATCCTGTCTATGAACTCGGGCGTGAGAAGGCTGATTTTTTGACAGGATTTACAGGATTGCCATGATTCAAAATCCAACAGATTGCTTTCAGGCCATTGACTTGCTCGCTCCCGCTCGGCTCACCCTTACGGGTTTGCCTACGGCAACAACGATCGGCGGGTGCCGCGTTGTCGCCTGTGTAACAGTCCAAAGGACGAGGGCATCGGGAGATGCCGAGGCAAATCTACCCAAGCCGTTCCCACGGCTATGTGTTCTGTTCATCTTGTTCATCCTGTCTATGAACTCGGGCGTGAGAGAAATGATATTTTAACACAATAAAGTGATGCATTCGGCATCTTCCTCAGAACAGCTCTCCCTGTTGGGGAGGTGGCGGGACGGGAGAAGTCGAAGGTCGAACGTCGAAGGTCGAAGGCCTTCCAGCAACTTCATCCTTCGACTCCATCTCTGGCTCTTCGACTTTCGTCCTTCGACTTTCGATCGCTTTCCTTTGTCCTCCGTCCTTCGACTCTCCTCCTTCGACTTCAGCCCTCTCTCCCTCTTTCATCCCCAACTCCAAACTTCTATCTTCCATCTTCCGAAGCGCCTCCCTCTCCACCTCGGCGGTCAGAGCACGGAACTCGCATTCCCGGAGGGCAGCGACCAACTCGGGATAACGAGGCATCACTGTCATCGACGGAATAGGCACTGGCAGCGGCAAATCAAGATCGAGCGCAACCATCTGCCTGTTTGCCTTTACTAGTTCGAGAGCAGGGGAAAGTTTTCCCAAAACTTTAGGATCCGTCACCTCTCCCGAGAGCAAGTGGTCGAGCGATCCGTAGAGATTGATCCATTTGGCTGCAGTCTTGCTGCCCACACCGGGCACACCAGGGATATTGTCAGCAGCATCGCCGGTGAGAGCCAGCACATCGGCTATCTGTTCCGGTTCCACGCCCCATTTTGCACGCACCTCCGGCACTCCCAGTAACTTAAAGCCACCGTTCCCCTCGCCAAGATCCGCCTTCGCTGTGGAATAGATCGAGACCCCCTCCCTCACCATCTGGAGGATATCCTTGTCATTGGTGGCGACCACGCACTCAACACCGCTGCGGCAAGCCTCCATCACATAGGAGGCGATCAGATCATCCGCCTCCGTGTTCTCAAGAAAGAGACTCGCCACGCCAAGAAGGGGAACAATGTTTTGGAGCGGTTCCTGCTGCACCTCAAGATCATCGGGCATGGCATCCCGGTGCTGCTTATACTCCGGTTGCAGCAGGGTGCGTCTCTCCGGGAGACCCGCATCCCAGATCACAGCGGCATAGTCCGGTTTCAGATCGGCCAACATCCTCCTCAGCGCCTTGACGAATCCGTAAATGGCATTCGTCGGCTCACCCCGTGAATTGCTTAATCCACGGATCGCAAAAAATGAGCGATAGAGGTAGTAATGCCCATCGACCAGAAGAAGTCGCTTGGTTAAGGACTCAGGCATCAGGGGCACCCTATCGCTCTGCGAGAGCGTTTTTGTTTGAATGCAGCAAACATTCCATCGAAGAGCTGGAAATTTGCGCGCGGCGACGCGGAGAGCGCAGCGGATTATTAAAAAAGTTCATCCTAGAAATAGCAGTGGGGATTTTAGACAGGATTAACAAGATGAACAGGATCGGGGTACAGAAATCTTATCGTTCATCCATTGAGCGAACTGCCTTTGGCAGTCCTATCAGCTCCCGCCAGTCGCTGATTTCCTATAATCCTGTAAATCTTGTAAATCCTGTCCAATTGCCTTTTATCCAGAGACTAAGCGACGAACTAAAAATATGCGCGCGGCGACGCGGAGAGCGCAGCGGATTATTAAAAAAGTTCATCCTAGAAATAGCAGTGGGGATTTTAGACAGGATTAACAAGATGAACATAACACATAGCCGTTCCCACGGTGTGTATTGACAGGGTGATTATTTATGATACCTGGTTATCATTATCATCATGAAACACTACGCCACTCTCTTTCTCGGTATTCTTCTCCTCGGTACGGCACGCGCCGATCTCACCGTGGCTTCGCTCTCCACCATCACCACGGACCTTGCCAAAAACATCGGAGGCTCCCATGTCCAGGTTGCGGGCATCATCAAACCAGGTATTGATCCGCATGAATTCGAGCCGACTCCCGGGGATGTGAAAATGGTTGCCGATGCCAATGTCATCCTTATTACCGGAAAGGGAATGGAGGGTTATCTCTCCAAGTTGGAGGAAGCGGCCGGCGGTTCTGCGAAGTTTGTAAATGTCGGCGCTTCCATTCCATCGCTGACGATGACGGAAGGAGGAGAGAAAATCGAAGATCCCCATTGGTGGCACAGTGTCGAGAACATGAAAAAGGCCGCGCAGGTGGTTGCCGCTGCCTTTGAAAAAGCCGATCCGGCCAATACCGCAGACTACGAGAAAAACACCGCAGCCTACCTGACCTCACTCGACGAACTCGAACGCTGGATCCGCGTCAAGGTCTCCCAACTTCCTCACGACAACCGCAAACTCGTCACCTCTCATGACGCGCTCCAGTATTTTGCCCGTGACTACGGATTCACCATTTATCCGGTCAAGGGAGTTTCGACGGATGAAGACCCCTCTTCGACCCATGTGAAGGAAATCATCGACGTCATCAGGGCTCAGGGTGTCAAAGCCGTCTTCTTCGAGAGCATTGAGAATCCCCGCGCCTTGCAGCAGATCTCCCGCGAAACGGGCGCACGCATCGGAGGCACCCTCTACTCCGACGGCCTCGGTGACACCGAGGCCTCCACCTACGACAGCATGATGCGTCATAATGTGGGTGCGATTGTTGATGGCTTGAAATAAAGGTGCTCACCGAACATCTTTGCGAGGTGTCAACCGAGCGTCGCACCACCAGACAGAAAGAGGCCATCAAGGCCGTCCTCAAGGAGCAAGATCGTCCCCTGCTTCCCGAGGAAATCCATCAGTTTGCCTTGAAATTGGTGCCCACTGTCGGCATCGCCACCGTTTACCGTTCCATCAAAACCCTCATCGAGGACGGACAGGTCTGCTGTGTTGAGATACCCGGCCAGTCGCCACGCTACGAAGGAACGGAAAAAGGTCACCATCACCATTTCCACTGTCGCGAGTGCCAGCAGGTATTTGACCTTCAGAAATGTGTCGAGGGACTCAGGAAGCTGGTTCCCTCCGGATTCCAGGTGACCGACCACGAGATCATTCTTTACGGACTCTGCAATAAGTGCGCGGGATAGGCGAGGAACGAGGGATGAAAGCTGAAACCTGAATGCTGAGGGGGGAAATCAAAATATAACCACTAAGGACCATCAAAGATAACAGCCAAGCAGACTAAAAAGTGGATCACACTTCCTCATATTTTCGCATCACCTTGGATCCCTCTTTGCCCTCCTCTGTGGTTAAAAATTCTTCATCTTTCAAGTTTCAGCTTTCACATTCTCTCCCCTTCCACTCCCGTGAATAAATTTCTCCTGATTTTTTGCAGTCTCCTGGCCATTTCCCTGCCTGTCCGGGCAGCCGCCCTTCCCGAACTCCATGCCAAGGTCAGGGAGCCCGTTTTGCAAGAACTCATGGGGGGATGCTCCCTGCGCTGCGCCTTTTTCTGGGATACTTGGGCGGGAACTCCTCCCAACCTCAAACCAGCATCCGAACTCTGCGATGACGATGCCATGACGGCTTGGATCTCAGCGACACCCGGCACTGGCGAAACGATTGAGTTCCGAATTCCAAAGCACCTGCCGAAAGACTGCCGCGACACTCCTTTCTATGGAGTAACGATTGCCAACGGACTGATCCGTTCCCTCTCGGAATTCCACGACTATGCTAGGGTCAAAACCATGACCCTACTGGTCAACAAGCAACCCATCGCCAGGCTACATCTTGCTGACACCTGGAGATGGCAGGACTTTTCCTTTGAGGACGTTTTTCTGAATCAAGGGGATCTCATCGAGTTGACTATCGACGAGCTCTATCCCGGAAAAACAACGCAGCAACCGGCCATCACCGAGATTGTGCTCCAGGGAGCACATTAGCGAACCCCCATCACTTGCCGGAGGCAGAGTCTTGTTTAGCGCTAACAGACGCCTCGGGGTAACCCATATTATCGTAAATTCTCGACGGAAGACTCGCAGCACCAAATTTGGCAGGCTCCCTCCAGGAGGGGGAATCACCAGGCAATGAAAGCCCCTTTTGATCCGGCTGCTTCACGGGTTTCTGCTGCTTCGAGGCTCTCGCCTGGACCAGTTTTTCATCCATGGAAGATTGCTGATCCTTGGTGGATATTTGAAGTTCCTGATTGTCACCATCTGAAGTCTCCCCCTCGTCAGACGGCTGATCCTGGGCATTTTGCACATCCTTCATCTTCATTGCGGGACTCTGGGTTTTGACCACCCCCTCGTCCACCGTTGCATCCGCTTGGGTCGGCATCTGATTAAGCGCACGGGTGATGGAATATTTACTGCCGGGTCCGAACTTCATAAACCCGACCATCAGTACGAGGGTGAAAATGGTCACCCAGATCAACAACAGGCTTCTCCTGTCAGCACGGGAAGCATAGGGAACGTGGTTGCCTCCCCGGCTTGCCACCCCATTTGTGCTTTTTTGATCGGGAACTGGTACTTCACCAGAACGAAACTCGATCTTGATGCGCTCAAAGGTACCGGTCGGCCTCAGAGGTGATTTCTCATGGATTGCGGAATCATCGTCAGAATCCTCGTGTACCGTGCCGTTAGGACGCCTGAATAAGCGGTTTCCAAAGGAGTTTTCGAAATTTTCAACGGTCGTTGGCATGAATCAGGGTATTAAATTTATTAATACTTAAAGCCCATATATTCAAGATACAGCAAAATCCGTGCCGAACGGTGTGGAAAACCAAATTTCAAGGAGCAAAAATCACCTGCCCGCCGCTCTCACGCCGCCTGAGATCAATCCCTATCACCTCACAAATCATCTGTTCCTCAAGGGCACGCGCCTCGGGATATTCCTCCATGAGGCTGGAGAGTGGATTGTGGCTCTCGCGGATCTCCCAAGCGGAACCGATCACAAATTCGGACATTCTTCCTTCATTGTCGCGCAAACGCACCAGAGATCGAGCACGCTCCACCGGAGTTTCACCAGAGATTAGCTCCTCATAGCGGGCTTTAAGAGAGCGGAAATAGAGGAGCAGCAGCTTTTGCGGCGCTGTCGCCCCGTAGAGCTTGGCGGCTTCCCGGAGCAACCCAAGGGCGACATCACCTCCCGTATCCGCGAAGAGTTGTTCCCCTGCGTCGGC
>Ga0302201_10003552_pt1:7500-10000 | contig 11577 bp, 12 predicted proteins | sample II_Bog_N3_2_FD_194586 | JGI IMG/M metagenome (GOLD analysis project Ga0302201, IMG submission 194586) | Peat permafrost microbial communities from Stordalen Mire near Abisko, Sweden - II_Bog_N3_2 | ecosystem: Environmental > Terrestrial > Soil > Wetlands > Peat | place: Sweden...
ACGGATAGACGACGGACGAGCTCGACAGTTGACGAACCAAGCGACGGATTAGCTGCGCGCCCAACAGCCAGCCGCGTTGCGGCATCCAAGCGGCGGGCCGTCCGGCATGCAAAGAACGGGCCGTCCGGCATGCAGACGAAAGCAATCGCCGAGAGCGCGCTAGGATTAGATTAGATTAGCTGCAAGCTCGACGTGCAGCAAATTAGCAAGCGACGAGCTGAACAGCTGACAAACGAATCGACGGATTCGCTGCATGCCCCACATCCAGCAGCGTGGCGGCGTTCAAGCGGCGGGCCGTCCGGCATGCAGTGGACGGGCCGTCCGGCATGCAGACGAAAGCAATCGGCGATCGCTATCGGAATGGCTGCAAGCTAAATATCCAACACATTAGCGACGGACGAGCTCGTCGGTTAACGTAGGAACTGACGGACTAGCTGCCTGCCCAACAGCCAGCGGCGCTGCGGCGTCCGAGCGGCGGGCCGTCCGGCATGCGAGACGGGCCGTCCGGCATGCAGAATGTACAATTTCGTCCCGCTTAACGGCGGGCGTGCGGAATATAAATTTGCGAGCAAAGACGATGGGCGGAATGTGTTCGAGCAAGGCAAGCGCCGTGTAATGCTTGCGACTTTGCTGGGTCCGCCAGCAGCGATCGAGGACACGGGCCGTCCGGCATGCACCGAACGGGCCGTCCGGCATGCAGTCGAAAACAATCGGCGAGAGCTGTCGGATGAGCGAAAAGCTCACTATCCAACGGATAGACGACGGACGAGCTCTACAGTAGACGAACAAACTGACAGATTGGCTGCGCGCCCAACAGCGAGCAGCGTTGCGGCATCCAAGCGGCGGGCCGTCCGGCATGCAAGAGACGGGCCGTCCGGCATGCAGTCGAAAGCAATGTTCGAGAGCCTTCGGATCGTCTGCAAGCTCAATATCCAACGGGTCATCGACGGACGAGCTCGACAGCTTGCGAAAGAACGAACCGGCGGATCGGCTGCATGCACAACAGCCGGCGGCATAGCGGCTTGCGAGCGGCGGGCCGTCCGGCATGCAAGGAACGGGCCGTCCGGCATGCAGACCAAAGCAATCGCCTAGAGCGCTCGGATTAGCTGGAAGCATAACGTGCAACAGATTAGCGAACGACGAGTTGAACAGTTAACGAACGAACCGACGGATTCGCTGCATACACAACAGCCAGCAGCGTAGCGGCATCGAAGCCGCGGGCCGTCCGGCATGCAATAGTTGGGCCGTCCGGCATGCAGGCATGCGAAAGCAGACGCCGAGAAGATTAGCTGCAAGCTCAATATTTAACAGATTAGCGACGAGCTGAGCACCTCACGAACTGATGAACGAAAACCGGACGGATTATTCGAACGGCAGTCTGCTGGAACAAAGCGCAAGAGACGGGCCGTCCGGCATGCAAGGAACGGGCCGTCCGGCATGCAGGCGGAAGCAAACGCCGAAATTAGGTGCAAGCTCAATTTTTTACAGATTGGCGCGACGAGCTCAGCACCTTACGAGCTGATGAACGAAAACCTGACGGATTGTTAAAACAAATGGTTCAGGAGTCGGCTTGAATCCAGCGCAAGCGATGGGCCGTCCGGCATGCAAAGGGCGGGCCGTCCGGCATGCGGACGAAAGCAATCGTCGAGAGCGATCGGAATAGCTGCAAGCTAAATATCCAACACATCAGCGACGGACGAGCTCCTGCTCGGTTAACGTAGGAACACGACTTGCTGCTGTGCCCAACAGCCAGCCAGCGGCGCAGCGGCGTCCGAGCGGCGGGCCGTCCGGCATGCGAGACGGGCCGTCCGGCATGCAAGACACGCGCAGCCAGCCAAAGGGAGACGCAGCATAACAGCCGATCGCGGACGGGCATGCAGGACAGGCAGAAATGAAACGGAGCGCGGGTAATCGGCGGGTGCTATTTCACGACGCCTAATGTCATGAAATGACGCGCTCCGCGTCACGGGCCGTCCGGCATGCAAGAAACGGGCCGTCCGGCATGCAGAAACAACAACTGCGTCGTGCTTAACGGACGGCGTGCGAAATGTATAGACGATAGAAAAGACGATCGGCGGAATGTGTTTCACCACGGCAAGCGAGCGGCGTACAAGAGCGGAGGCTTTGCTGGCGGACGACGCATCGATCGAGGACACGGGCCGTCCGGCATGCAAGAGACGGGCCGTCCGGCATGCAGGCGAAAGCAATCGCATAGCGCTCTGGGATAACGCGGAACCTCAATATCCAACGGCTTAGGGAAGGACGAGCGCACCAGTTCACGAAATAACCGACGGACGGACTGCTTAATGCATTCACGACAGCCGCCAGCTTGGCAAGCGGCGGGCCGTCCGGCATGCGAGATGCGGGCCGTCCGGCATGCCGGCCAAAGCAGGTTGACAACTAGCGAGACCGAAGACGAGAGAGCCCGTCTGAAACCGAAAGAGGGCGATCATGATGCGGCGCGCGGATGATCGGCAGGCCTCCTCCGCCATCGGACGTA
>Ga0302201_10003554_pt1 | contig 11570 bp, 8 predicted proteins | sample II_Bog_N3_2_FD_194586 | JGI IMG/M metagenome (GOLD analysis project Ga0302201, IMG submission 194586) | Peat permafrost microbial communities from Stordalen Mire near Abisko, Sweden - II_Bog_N3_2 | ecosystem: Environmental > Terrestrial > Soil > Wetlands > Peat | place: Sweden: Abisko, Stordalen...
CATGTGGCCGGTCCGTACCCCAGAAAATACCCCCCACCCCCCCACCCATTTTGGGGGGTCCAGCACTTGCGAAAAGGAGCATAACCCCTTGAAACTAAAGGCAATTCAAAACGAACACATTACTCATTAGTAACTACAAATATGCACATATAAGCCCCATTTAAGACCGTTTAAGGGGCACTTAAGGGCAGTTAAGGGCCTTACCTGCGGCATTTTCAGGTCAGTTTCGAGCCCAAAACTCAAGTCGCGGCGCCGCTTGGGGCAGCATTCTTCATCGGCCGAAGATGAAACAATGGACTCATGCAGACCGAACTGATTTTTTCCCCACTAGCAGAAATCGAGACTGAACTTCTGGCCGTCCTGGCGGCCGACAGCCAGACCGCAAAAGCCGCAGACGCCAAGCCCGCGCCAATACTGCTCACCGCGGACGATGCGGTAAAAACGGCCGCCGCAGCGATACTAGCGAGCGGCGAGTACAAAGCCGGCGCGAATGAGACTGTTCTGCTGCATGCTCCGGCGGGACTAAAGGCGAAGCGGCTGCTCATCGTGGGCCTCGGCAAGCTGGCCAAAGTGAAGCCGCAGGGCGTGCGCAACGCGGCCGGCACCGCAGTGCGGTTCACCAAGCCGCGTGGAATAAAGGAACTGGCGCTCGCGCTGCCTGAATCGGAGCTTCTGCCGCCTGGGCCGTGCGTAAAAGCCATAGTGGAAGGCGCGATTGTGGGCGACTTCGACGCCGACACCTACAAGAGCGACCGCAAAGATGTGAGCGTCGAGCGATTCCGCCTGATTGCGCACGCGACGGCAGACAAGCCAGCACTCGAGGCGGCATTTTCCGAGGGCGTAATTGTGGGCGAGAGCCAGAATCTTACCCGCTCACTGGTCAACGAGCCGGGCAACAAGCTCACGCCAACCATCCTGGGCCAGCGCGCGGCAGACATGGCGCAAGCCGTCGGTCTCCGTTGGGATGTATATTCAACCGACAAGCTCCACGAACTCAAGATGGGCGCCTTCTGGGCCGTTTCGCAAGGCTCTGCAGAGCCGCCTGCTTTGATCGTTCTGCGCTATGAGCCTGAAGGCGCTCCAGAAGGTCCAGTGCTCGGCCTGGTCGGCAAAGGCATCACCTTTGACACCGGCGGAATCTCGATCAAGTCCTCCGACAGCATGGAGAAGATGAAGTACGACATGGCCGGCGGCGCAACCATGATCGGCGCCATGCGCGCCATCGCATTGCTCAAGCCGAAGGTGCGGGTGATTGCAATAGTCTGTGCGGCCGAAAATATGCCCGACGGCAAGGCATACAAACCCGGCGACGTAGAGACAGCAATGTCCGGCAAGACCATCGAGATTATCAACACCGACGCCGAAGGCCGGCTGGTGCTGGCCGATGGCCTCACCTACGCTCGCTCGCTCGGCGCAACTCATCTGATAGACGCTGCAACGCTGACCGGCGCGATTGGCGTTGCCCTCGGCCTCGTGAATGCCGGTGCATTCTCAAACGACGACGGGACATTTGCCAGATTCGAAGAAGCGCTCAAGCTCTCAGGTGAAAAATTCTGGCGCATGCCGCTGGGCGACGAGTACGCCGACCTGATCAAGTCAGACATAGGCGACATAAAAAACACCGGAGGGCGGCACGGCGGCGCCTGCACAGCAGCCGAGTTCCTCCACGTCTTCGCCGAAGACACGCCGTGGATTCACCTCGACATAGCCGGCCTGGCATGGATCGACGATTCGCGTCCACACATAGCGAAAGGACCCAGCGGAGTAGCGGTTCGCTCGATAGTAGAGTGGGTTCGCAGCTACCAGGGCTGAGGGCATCTCTCCATTTCCACATTTGAAGCCTCTCATTACCGCATATGCACATGAAGTTATGCCCGTTTGCGCCGATTGATTCGGTAAGGGGCACAGTGCGATGGCTGATCGAATGGAGTTGCTTGAAGCGGCGCTGGATAGCAGGCCGGACGGCATTGTGCTGCTCGATGTAGATGGCTCGGTGGTGTTCTGGAATCGCGCCGCCGAGGCGATTACCGGTTACGCGGGGATTGAAGTGCTTGGCCGTCTAATTCCCCATTCGCTTGAGCCCCTGCTCGATGACGCGGCCCTGCAAGAAGAGCTTCCTCCCGGCCCCCAACCCAGTCACGGCACTCTAGTACATTTCAGGCACAAGTTAGGGCACATTTCCGATGCCATCGCGCGGCGCGTGCTCCTGTGCGACGCTCTCGGCGGGCGCATTGGCGCCGCACTGGTGTTTCATCCCGCCGCCAGCCTTGAGGCGCTGCCTCATGGGGAGATGCCTGAGGGCGAGCAACTCGAAGAAAGCCAAGCAGACTTCGAAGAGCGATTGCAGTCAAGTTTCGAAGATGCGGAACACTGCGGCACGCCCTTCGGTGTGCTTTGGATCAACGTGGATCAGGCGCACCAACTGCATAAGACGCACGGCGCTGCAGCGTGCCACGCCATGCTTTGCAAGGTGCGTCACGCTTTGGCGCAGGGAATGCGGCCGGGCGAAGAACTGGGCCGATGGGGCGCGGATGAGTTCTTGATTGTCTCCCATGAGCGCACCGCCGAGATGCTTCTGGCCCACGCGCATACGCTTGCCGGTCTGGCGCGAACCGCAGACTTCAGGTGGTGGGGTGACCGGGTTTCAATTACCGTCAGCATCGGTGCGGCCCATTGGCGTTGCGGAACAAACGAGACGTTGGCGCAACTGCTCGACCGGGCGCGCAAGGCAATGGAGACGAGCACTTCGACAGGCGGCAACCAGGTTACGGCGGCGCTGCCGGTTCCGGCGGAGGAATTGGCCGGCACTGAATTGAACGACGAAGAGCGGGAAGCCCCGCGAAATGTTTCGGGAGGTCTTTAATGTTCGCCATCATAGGCATTGTCGTGGTGTTTGGCGCAGTGATCGGCGGGTTCTTGATGGAGAAGGGACATATGGCGGTCCTGGTGCAGCCGGCAGAGTTGATCATCATTGCCGGCGCTGCTGCGGGAACGCTGCTGGTCGCGAATCCGGTGCGGGTGCTGCAGGCGATTGTGAAGGGAGTCCTGGGAATCCTGAAGGGATCGCCGTTTACCAAGGCACGTTACTTGAGCACCCTGAAGATGATGTATCAGTTCCTGAACAAGGTGCGAAAAGAGGGACTGCTGGCAGTTGAGATGGACGTGGAGAAACCGAAGGAAAGCTCGATCTTCAAGAACTTTCCTGACTTTCTGGCGGATCATCACGCCATGGATTTTGTGTGCGACACATTGCGAACCGCAATCACCGGCGGCGTGGAACCTTTTGACATGGACCAGATGATGGAACTGGACATGGAGGTGCATCACGCGTGTGCGGTGCTGCCGGTCGATTCGCTGAACACGATGGCCGACTCGCTGCCCGGCCTCGGCATTGTGGCTGCGGTGCTGGGCGTGGTGATTACCATGGGCGCGCTGGGCGGGCCGCCTGAAGAAATAGGTAAGCATGTAGCGGCGGCGCTGGTGGGCACGTTTCTGGGCATTCTGCTTTGCTACGGGCTGGTGGGACCGCTGGCAGCGAACATGCGCAAAACTGCCGACGAGCACAACGACTATTTGCACGTGCTGCGGGTTCTGATACTCGCATTCTTGAAAGGCGCGGCTCCCATGATTGCGATTGAGCTCGGTAGAAGGGCTATTCCCGCTCATGCAAGGCCAAGCTTTGACGAGATGGAGAAGGGCTGCAAGAACAACGCATCGGCAGCGCCGGCGGCTGCGGCGTAAAAGCCAGGGAACAAGGGAATCAGGGATCGAATGGCGGCGGCGAAAACACAACCGATCATCGTGATCAAGAAGAAGGGCGGTCACGGCGGCCACCACGGCGGCGCCTGGAAGGTGGCCTACGCCGACTTTGTTACAGCTATGATGGCGCTGTTTATCGTGCTGTGGCTAACCAGCCAAAGCGACCCGGTGAAGAAGGCTGTGGCCGGTTACTTCAACGATCCAAAAGGAACGGCGAACCTGCTGGGGACAACGATGGCAGGCAACGGCATTGCGGTGACGACGCACGACGAGGCGTTGCAAAAGCTGAAGGACAAATTGGAACAGGAGATCAAGGCCAAGAAGGAGCTGGAGAAGCTTTCACAGCAGATTGAAATCACAATTACGCCGGAAGGATTGAGGATCGAACTGCTGGAGGGAAAAAACGGCACGTTCTATGAGAGTGGCAGTGCGAAGCTGAGCGACAACGGGCAAGAATTGCTGGCGCTTCTGGCCGGGGAATTGAAGACGCTTCCCAACAATCTGCTGATCGAGGGCCACACCGACGCAACCCAGTATTCGACGGATGCGAACTACAGCAACTGGGAGCTTTCCGCGGACCGCGCCAACTCCGCGCGGCGGCTGATGCAGCAGGATGGCGTGCGAAACGACCAGGTAACCCAGGTGCGCGGCTACGCCGATCAATTGCTCAGAGTGAAGACCAATCCAACTGACCCGTCTAACCGCAGAATCTCAATCCTGGTGAAAAACGGAGAGAATGGTGCCCCACCCCAGATCAAAGATGGTAAGACAGTGGGACCGACCGGAACCGCGCCAAGTGCAACGGGCGGAACGCCCAACGGAGCCAAAGACTCCAAGAGCGAGAACGGATCAAGCTTAGGAACTCAGCCGCCGGCCGCGAGCAGCCCAGCCGCGCCTTCCGCAACGCAGAAACCACCGCCCAGCGTACCTGCGGTGACTCAGCCGCCGGCGAAGAGCGGCTTGATGAGCAAGTTAATGGGTATGCTGCCGGGGAAGAAGAAATAGAGACGGTTAGCAGACAGGCGGCACATTCAATGTCACACCGTCACTGCTGTTGCTGCTGCTGCATCTGCTGCATGTCGAGGAAGGGCATCGCCGGTGCGGGCGGCTGCTGCGCGCGCTCAACCAGCACACTCCAATCCTCGGGGATGGGAAGCTTGCGATCGAGGGCCGGTGGTTGGTCGCTGGCGTCTACCTGAACGGCGACGAACAATTCGCTGTCAGTCTTGCCGCGGAACACACCGTGCGTAGGAGGAACATCGGCGTAGTCGCGGCCCACGGCAGTGCGGATGTGGCGATGATGCGCGACGAGGTTGTTCGTGGGATCGAAACCGACCCAGCCCAGTTGGGGAATGAGAGCTTCAACCCACGCATGGGTCGCATCGGGCGTTGAGCGGTCGTGGTCTTCGCGGCTGCGATAGAGATAGCCGGAGACGTAGCGCGCGGGGATACGTACATGCCGCAGAAGCGCCAACATGGTGTGCGTAAAGTCCTGGCAGACGCCTTTGCCGCTCACGATTGCCTCGTCGATCGGCGAGTCGACGCGCGTGTGGCGCGGCACATATTCAAAGTATTCGTAGAGGCGCTGATTGAGCTCGTGCACCAGCATCAGCGGATCGTCGCGGCGCGTTACCCCCATTTGCGATGCCAGAAGAATAACCGCCGGAGTTTCAACGGCGAATTGGCTTGGCAAGAGCATCTCCCAGTAGTCGCCTGAGGAGATCAGCGCATCAAGCTCGTTCCACGCATCGGGCGCCAGAAAAGCCGGAACATCGGGGAATGGCTGCTGCTCGACGACGGATTCGGCCACGATGACGAGTTGGTTGTGTTCGCCGGGAATGTCGAAGTGCTGCACGTTGTTGCCCAGGTGATCGCGATAGCTGAAGACGCGGCAACGCGGGCTGACGGACAGCGAGAAATTGAGGCAGTGCTGGCTTGAGTCGGAGCGCGGGTGCATGCGCGTTTCCATGATGCTCTCGCTGATGGGCTCCGAGTAGCGGAAGCGCGTGAGATGGCGGATGGAGTAAAAGTTCATAGTCGCCTTTTAGCTTTCAGCAATCAGCTTTCAGCCTTCAGTTTCTTGACCACTGCTACTAACCGTCAGGTGATAGCTCTTTGCTGGTGAAATGTGTAAGTCGCGTTACCTTCGAAGTAAGCTCCAGCACAAAGAAGCTGAAGGCTGAAAGCTGAGAGCTGCCTTACACCGCCAGCGCGGATTGAATCGAATAATGCACGTAATAACGGTACATGAGTTCGTGAATGCGGAGACACTGTTCGCGAATGGTGTGCAGAAAACCGGCCGTATCGCCGGAGATGATTTCGCTGATGGATGTGTAGCGGAGCATGGCGCTGAGCTTGCCAATGCCGGCTTTGAGTTCTTCGGGCGGGCGGCGGCCGCCGGTTTGCTGAATTCCCTCAATGGCCTGGAGCGTGCCGTCGACACAATAGTGAATGGCGTGAGGAAAATCGCGATTGAGCAGCAGGAACTCAAGAATGCGATCGGGCGTTAGATCGGCGGTATAAACCTGGCAGTAGGCTTCAAATGAAGTGCAACAACGCAGCAGGCCGACGAGTTCGAGGTAGAGATGGCCGGCGCTCTCTGAGCTGGGGTGCTGGAAAAGATCGGGCTGGTAGACCTCAAGCAGCGTGGCCGTTGAATAGGCGCGCTCAAGGTATCGGCCGAGGCGGATGAATTGCCAGCCCTGGCCATGGATCATGCTGGTATCGGTAGTGCCTTTGAAGAGATAGATACCGTCGATTACCGCCGCGAGTTGGTCGCTGATGTTGCCGGAGAACTGGGATTGAGAGTGCGGTGAGTGCATCTGGTGGTAAAGACGATTGAGGCGCTGCCACATCTCAGAGGAGATTTCTTCGCGCACCTGGCGGGCGTTTTCGCGGGCGCCGTTGAGGCAGTAAATTACTGAGGCTGGGCTGAGGCTGTCATAGACCAGATTTTTCGCCATGGAATCAATGCTGCCGTCCCAGTCCATTCCGGCGGGCTTGCCGAGCGCTGCGTTCATGCGCTGCCATCGCACCTCAAGATCCACATCGCCGCTGTCAAGCATCAGGCTTAGGGTAACGTCGAGCTGGCGCACTGTGTTTTCGGCGCGCTCAAGGTAGCGGCTCATCCAGTAAAGGCTGTCGGCAACACGCGATAGCATCTTGGCGCCCTCCCTTACACGTAAATTTGGAACCGTTATTCCAGCACCCATGTGTCTTTGCTGCCGCCTCCCTGCGAGGAGTTGACCACCAGCGAGCCCTTTTCAAGTGCAACGCGGGTGAGCCCTCCGGGAACAATGTTGATTTTGTCTCCAAAGAGAATGTAGGGCCGCAAGTCCACGTGGCGCGGCTCAAGATGATCTCCGATAAGGCATGGCGCGCGCGAAAAATCGAGCGTGGGCTGAGCGATATAGTTGCGAGGGTTGGCCTCAATCTGGCGCGCGAACTCCTCTCGCTGGCGAGCGGTGGAGTGAGGGCCGATTAACATGCCGTAGCCGCCGCTTTCGCCCACGGCCTTCACCACCAGCTTGTCGAGATTGGCAAGCACATGCTGCCGCTCCTTGTCTTCGCCCAGCAAAAAGGTCTCAACATTGGGCAGAATGGGATCTTCGTTGAGGTAGTAGCGGATCATGCGGGGAACGTAGGCGTAGACGGCCTTGTCATCAGCCAGGCCAGTGCCGAAGGCGTTGGTTACTGTCACGTTGCCTGCGCGATAGGCATTGAAGAGGCCGGCGCATCCCAGGGAAGAATCGGAGCGGAAGATGAGCGGATCGCTGAAGTCGTCGTCGACGCGACGATAGATTACGTCGACGCGCTTGAGGCCGTCGGTAGTGCGCATGTATACGACGTTGTCGTGAGTAACCAGGTCGCGGCCTTCAACCAGGTCAATGCCCATTTGTCGGGCCAGATAGGTGTGCTCAAAGTAGGCGGAATTGAACACGCCTGGCGTGAGCAGAACGATGTTGGGCTCGGGACGGCCTTCCGGTGCGAGCGAGCGCAGCGTTGAAAGCAGCACCTGAGGATAGTGCTCGATGGGGCGAACGCCGTAGCTCTGAAAGAGAGCTGGGAAGGTGCGCTTCATGACGCGGCGATTGGTCAGCATGTAGCTTACGCCGGAGGGAACGCGCAGGTTGTCTTCGAGTACAACGAATTCGCCGTTGTTCAAGCGCAGAAGATCGGAGCCGACCACGGCGATATAAACGTTGCGGGGCACCTGCAGACCGCGCATCGGTCGGCGATAGTGCTTGCAACTGTAAACCAGCTCGCGTGGAATCACGCGGTCGTTGAGGATTTTGCCGTCGGAATAGACGTCGCGCAAAAAGAGATTGAGAGCGGTGATGCGCTGGGTCAGGCCACGCTCAATCCGGTCCCACTCCTGGGCGGTAACGATACGGGGGAGCAGGTCGTAGGGAAAGATACGCTCAGTGCCTTCATCGCGCCCGTAGACCGTAAATGTAATGCCCTGGTTTAGAAACGAGAGATCCGCCGACTGCTTGCGGCGTTGGAGTTCATCGGGCGGCAGGCTGGCGATGGTTTCGGCAAGAGCGCGGTACTGGGGGCGAAGATCGCCCGACGCCTCGCGCATCTCGTCGAATGCCTCGTCGAGCGGGTAGTCTCCGAAAAGCGTTTCGAGTTCCACTGAATGGCCGGTGCTCATGAGGCCCCTGGGTGTCGTTCGTCAAGAAACTAAATAACTGGCGGAAAATAGACGGAGCCGGACGCGGCGCGCATCGATCCGATTGCCTGTCAAGATGTTGACGCCCTGCTTTCGAGCAAGCTCCGCCCGTACCCTGTTCATCTGTTTCTAACACGTCGCGTATAAAGGGGCCATCAGGAAATGGGTGTGGGGGCGGCAAACGATCGTATCACCATGTCCCAAATTGATTAGCCTGCTATTCACTCCAGTCAACTCAGTTGCGATAATGTTTGTTCTCAGGAGATTCTTCCCCATGCTTACGATGCAGCGCTTCTTTGCAGTAAAGCTGTCCCTCGTTTCCCTGGTCTATTTGGGCGCCCTCGGTCATGCCCAAACCCCGCCAATCAGCATCACAGCCGATCTTACCGATGCACCGCGCAAACTTTATCACGCCGAAATCGATTTGCCAGTCAAGCCTGGGCCTCTGGCGCTCATAACGCCTCAATGGATTCCCGGCAACCATAGGCCGACTGGGCCTGTGAGCGACATTACGGGTGTCGTCTTCACCGCCGATGGGCACGTTCTTCCCTGGCGGCGCGACGACGTAGACCTCTACGAGTTCCACCTCACGATTCCCGCCGGCGTTACCACGCTGCACGCTCATCTGGACTGCATTGTTACCGAGCGGGTTTCTCAGAAACTGGCGGTGCTGGAGTGGGAGAAGCTACTCCTCTACCCGGCCCATACGCCGGTCCGCGATATCCCCATCCAGCCGTCGCTTAAGGTTCCTGCTGGATGGGGCGTCGGCACCGCACTTACGCCCATAAGTTCGGGGGCATACCCTGTTCCGGCATCGAACTCGGTCACGCAATTCGCTGTCACCAATGTGGAGCAGCTTGAGGATTCGCCGCTCATCGCCGGGCAGTATTTCCACGAGTATGCGTTGGCGCCTTCGATTACTCCCAAACACTTCATCGATGTGGTTGCCGACGCTCCCGAAGACTCAGAGCTTCGCCCCTCGGTTCTGGCCCACTTGAATAACCTGGTGCGCGAGGCCGACGCCCTTTACACATCGCACCACTACCACGTCTATCACTTTCTGCTCACACTTTCAGACGTGGCCGGCGGCGAGGGCCTCGAACACGGCCAGTCGTCAGACAACGGCGTGGGCGAAAAAGGCTATGCGGACGACGACCACGTCCTGGCAGAGGCTGACCTGCTCCCTCACGAGTTCACACACTCATGGAACGGCAAATACAGGCGCCCCGTGGGACTGTCTCAGCCCGACTTCGCCACCGCTCAACAGGGGGCGCTGCTGTGGGTCTACGAGGGCATGACCGAGTATCTGGGTGACGTGCTGGCTGCTCGCAGCGGTCTTGAAACTCCGGCACAGTACCGCGATTCCCTGGCCGGGGTCGCTGCCATGCTTGACTCGACGCCTGGTCGCAAATGGCGAACCACCGAAGACACCGCTATTTCCGCCAGCATTCTGCGCGGGGGCAGCCCCTGGTACAACTGGAGGCGCGGCCAGGATTACTACGATGAGGGCGAGCTTTTGTGGCTCGACGCGGACACGCTGATTCGCCAGAAGACGGGCAACAAGAAAAACCTGGGCGATTTTGAGCGGATCTTCCTGGGCAAGGGCGGCAATACGGGCCCCATGATTGTCCCATACACCTTCGACGAACTTGTCGCCGATTTGAATGCCGTGGTCCCCTACGATTGGGCATCGTTCTTGCACGACCGCATCAGCAACATCAATTCCCGTGCCGATTTGGCGGGAATTGAACAGGGTGGTTATAAGCTGGCCTATCAGGACAAACCAAGCCCTACAGAGCGCACAGTGGCGGCTGTGCCCAGCCCGCATCCGCGAGGCCCGGACTGCTGGTTCTCGATCGGGCTGCGACTCGACCACGAAGGCATTATCGAAGATGTGCTCTGGAACGGCCCTGCAGATAAGGCGCAGTTGGCTCCCGGAGAAAAAATCATCGCCGTTGACGGAAACATCTTTTCTCCCGATGCGCTGCTCTCCGCGATTCGCGCCGGCAAAACCAGCTCCGAGCCCATACACCTAATTGTTCAGGCCGACTCTTTCGTCAACGTGGCCGATATCGACTATCACGGCGGAGAGCGATATCCGGTCTTGCAGCGCGTTGAAGGAACTCCCGATTATCTCGACGACATCACCGCGCCGCTGACCACCCCGGAGAAAGCGCCGGCGGAAACAAAGAAAGAGGCAGAGGAGTAAGCAGTAGCCGATGACCATCAAATGGCGGTGTGAGCTCAAGCCTTCTCGTAAATTCCTGGGTACTTTCCGTTTTCGCTACCCCGGGGCATTAAACTTATCCATTGCGCGCAGGCGGAGCAGTAAGCGTTCTTCTATCTCTCCCGCGCCAGAGTGAGGAACCCTATGCAAATTCGACTCTCCCGCTGCCTGCCCTTGTTGCCGACAGTTTTGCTTATCAGCGCCGCAATCGCTGTCCCTGCCGAAGAAGGGATGTGGACCTTCGACAATCTGCCGGTAAAACAGCTCGAGGCAAAATATGGATTCAAGGCCACGCAGGTGTGGCTCGATCATGTGCGTCTCTCGAGCGTGCGGCTCAACGATGGCGGATCGGGATCATTTGTCAGTCCCGACGGATTGCTGCTGACCAATCACCACGTGGCGCGCGATCAGTTGCAGAAGAACTCGACGGCTGAGCATGACTATATTCACGACGGGTTTTATGCGGCCAGCGAAGACCAGGAGTTGAAAACGCCCGACCTTGAAATCAACGTGCTGGTGGGCATGAAGGATGTGACCGAGCGCGTTCAAAATGCGACCAAAGGAATTTCGGATAAGACGCAGGCGCTGAAAGCTCAGGAAGCAGAGACTGCGGCCATTGAGGAAGAGAGCAAGAAGGCCACTGGTTTTCGCTCGGATGTGGTCTCGTTCTACAACGGTGGCGAATACTGGCTGTATCAATATAAGGCGTATACCGACGTGCGGCTGGTATTTGCGCCCGAGCAGCAGGCAGCATTTTTTGGCGGTGATCCTGACAACTTTACTTATCCGCGTTACGACATCGACATGGCGCTCTATCGCGTGTATGAGAACGGCAAGCCCATCCACGCCGACAACTACTTGAAGTGGAATAGCAGGGGTTCGGCGCCTGGCGACCTGATTTTTGTGTCG
>Ga0302201_10003557_pt1 | contig 11564 bp, 8 predicted proteins | sample II_Bog_N3_2_FD_194586 | JGI IMG/M metagenome (GOLD analysis project Ga0302201, IMG submission 194586) | Peat permafrost microbial communities from Stordalen Mire near Abisko, Sweden - II_Bog_N3_2 | ecosystem: Environmental > Terrestrial > Soil > Wetlands > Peat | place: Sweden: Abisko, Stordalen...
CCCGCGAGGTTTTTCTAGGGAAGACCGGGCGGGCTTAGACCGTTAAAAGTTTGACTTGACAACTGGTTGTGCGAGGGCATTAAATGGCGTGCGGCTCACAGAACAGGGTCGCTTGGGAGTTCTAGTTAAACGTTTAAGCAGTGCGAATCAAACGTTTAAGTCAAAAGATCCCAAAAAGTGGAGAAGGCGGGAAATTCGCCTTCCAAACCACGGAGAAATGGGGATGGTGGCTGCAGTGCGGGACCACCGACCAATCGGTTCATCTTCGCATGAGTTGTTCCAGATGGACGGCATGTTCTTTCAGCTCTCCGCTACGGGGGAAGGGCGAAAGAAGGGCAACAGCCCAGGGTGGTGTTTCGAGTGCGCGGCATGTACCAAAGCCGCGGGAAGAGCTCAGACGCCAGCCGTGTCATCGGGAATCGGTTTTCACTCACTGCTTTCTCACTTGCCGACAGGCGAGGGATGGAAGCGCTAACCGAGACAGCAAGACCATTGAAAAAGGAAGGTCACATGAGACAAGCGATAGGCAGGTTTTTCCTGTTGCTGGTGTTCGCGGTAGTGGCGTGCGCAGGGGCATTTGCGCAGGCTAATTCCGACGTTACCGGCATCGTGACGGATCAGACCGGAGCGGTAGTGGCGGGGGCAACGATCACGCTCACCGATCCAGGGACTGGCGCGTCGAAATCAACCATCAGCAGCGGCACCGGATTGTATGACGTCGGCGGGCTGAACGCGGCTAACTACGACATGAAGGTGACGGCCAAGGGATTTGAAACCTTCGAGCAAAAGGGCATCGTGGTGGATATTTCCCGCACATTCAAGGCCGATATCAAGTTGACGATCGGCCAGGAAACACAGACGGTTACGGTCGAGGCCGATGCGCTTGCAGTGCAGGGCGACTCGAACGTTGTGAGCACGCTGATCAACGAGCAGCAGATCACAGAACTGGCGACAAACGGTCGCAACGTTGTGGCTTTGGCAGCCCTGGGCCTGGGCGTCAGCGGCAACCTGCCTGACTCGAATGCACCGACTTCGGTCGGCTCCAACTTTGCCATCAGCTTCAATGGCTTGAACCAGGCGCACAACATCTGGCTGGTTGACGGCGGCGAGGCTTACGATCGCGGTTCCGGCGGCAAGATGTCGGTTATGCCTTCGCAGGACGCATTGGGCGAGTTCCAGGTGCTGGCCAGCAATTATCCTCCGGACTACGGTATTTCTTCCGGCGGCACCATCTCGATGTCCATCAAGAGCGGCACGCAGAAGTTTCACGGTGAAGCGTGGGAGTTCGACCGCAACGATGCTCTGGATGCTTACCCGTATTTTTCAAAAAATGGGGCGACGGTAACACCGAACCCGGAACTTCGCTATAACGTATTCGGCGCCAACGTCGGCGGCCCGGTATTCATTCCTCACGTGTACAACACGAGCCGGAAGAAGACCTTCTTCTTCTACAACGAAGAGTGGCGCAGAGAAATCCAGGGCAATCCTCCCAGCCCGCTCGACAGCATTCCTGCTGCGGATCTGGTGACATCGCCGACGACCTTCAACTATGCGGTCCCAGCATTCAATAACAAATATCAAGTACAACAGGCGGTGGGCCAGCAGATTTTCGTGCCGACCACAAACGATCCGGCTTTTAACGCGAAGCTGGCGAATGCGGGCCTTACGCCTGGCCAGCCCTTCCCGAATAACACAATTCCGTCAACTCTTCTGGACGCGAATGCCCTGCTCTTCAATACCTTGAAGAACATTCCTGCTGCGTCGAACCAGGCGACGGACCAAGTGACTCCTCCCGGAGTGAAGGTTCCCACATATGTGCGTGAGGATCTTTTCCGCGTCGACCACAACATCAATGACAAGTGGCAACTGTTTGGTCACTTCATCCATGACGCCGTAGCACAGAATTACGCGACGGTTCTTTGGAACAGTGACAACTATCCGACTGTGGGCTCGAACTTTGTGAACCCGTCGTACAGTTCGGCGATTAAGCTTACGGGGACACTTTCTCCCAGCATACTGCTAGAAGCGGCGTTCAACTATGACGGTAACAAGATTGTCATTGCACCGGTAGCCGAGGGCGGGGGATCGTTCGCTACTCCGTCGGGCTGGACGGCGGGAACATACTTCACTGGACAAAACGCGCAGAACCGTTTGCCCAACATCGACCTGACAACCTTCAGCAATGCAGGCAACTGGGGCCCGGGAAGCGATCCGTGGCACAATGGGGCCGAAGACTATGCAGAAATCGTCAACCTGTCGGTTACCAAAGGGCAGCATCAACTCAAGTTCGGCGGCGGCTACAACCGCTATACCAAGAACCAAATCAACGGATCGAGCACCGAGGGTAGCTATACTTTCGGCGACGGATGGAACGGTCCATGCCCGGCATCCGGATGCCCCGCCAATTACAAGCCCAACACGCCTTCGGGCCAGTTGACAGGCGACTCGTACCTCGATTTCCTGTTTGGTCTGAGCACCCAATTCAGCCAGGCCGGCAGCGACCCCGTCTTCCACTACGTAAACAACACAATTTCGGCATATGCCGAGGACAACTGGCACGTGAATACGCGGTTGAGCCTGCAATATGGCATCCGCTACGATGCGCTGCCTCACGTTTGGGAACGGAAAGATCAAATTTCCAACTTCGTTCCCTCGACTTATCAGCCGGCGTTGGCACCCGCGTTCGACCCCACCACAGGCGCATTCATGACGTCCAGCCCTGGCCTGCAGAACGTAGGTGGCACGCAGTTCTACCTGAACGGCATCCAGATCGCCGGGCAGAACGGAACTCCGCGCGGAATCGTCAAGAACTGGTTCAAGACCTATCAACCTCGCGTCGGTTTCTCTTACGACTTGACTGGAAATGGCAGGACCGTGCTTCGCGGCGGTTTTGGCACCTTCTTTGAGCGTGAGCAAGGGAACGACATCTACGACATCGCTGGCGGAGCGCCGTTCGAGAACACGCCTGCAGGAAGCAATGTTGAGCTCAGCAATCCGAGCTACAACTGGTCATCGGGCGGTGCGGCTTCAACTCCGCTCTTTCCCCAGGGCCCAAACAGCGAAAGCACCTATTACCCGGCGCCGGGCGTGGCGCAGTACAGCCTGGGCGTGCAACACGAACTGGCTCCTGCGTTGATCCTGGTAACACAATATGTGGGCAATCTTGCCTGGCACCAGAACACGTTCCTGCCCATCAACAACTACCCGCTCAGCACACCGCTGAGTACGCGCGAAGCGTCCGCAAACGGCTCTCTCACAGGGTGCCCGACCTGCGCGGCTCTTGATCATTTGGCGCGCACTTATCCCGGCTTTGGCGGCATGAGCCAGATCACGAACCTCCTAACCGGCAGCTACAACAGCTTCCAGATCGGCGTCCGTCAGCAGAACAAGCACGGACTCAGCTTTGAAGTTGACTACACCTACGCGCACGAGATCGACGACCAGGTTGGCAGCAACGATCTGAACACCACCAGCAATCCCTGGAACCTGAAGTACGACAAGGGCTCCGGATCGCTGGATCGCCGCAACATCCTCAACGCCAACTACACCTACAAGATCCCGTTGTTCTCTCACTCGGCTGGGCTCACGCACAGCATTCTGGGCGGATGGGAACTTTCGGGCACGGTTATCTCCGAGTCCGGTCTTCCCTGGGCGGGCAACAACACCCCAGGCAGCGGCTACGCGGACACGGTGGGATTGGGCGGCGGATACACCAACCGTCCGAATATTACCGGCAAACCGAACTACGTGAAGTCGAAGGGCGCAGCAGGCTACCAGTGGGTAACGGCGAACTTCTCAGTACCGACGGCGGCCTGGAACGGCGGTTCGAACCTGGGCTTCGGCAACGAAGGCAGGGACGCAATTCTGGGACCCGGACGCACCAACTTCACCACTTCCGTGTACAAGTCTTTTGCGTTCACGGAGCGGGCCCGGTTTGAAATGCGCGCGGACAGCTTCAACACCTTCAACCACACGCAGTTCAGCGCGTTCAACAATACGGCGAGCAGCGGCAACTTCGGTATCACCACGAACACGCAGGACCCGAGAGAATTCGAGTTCGGCGGCAAGATCATCTTCTAACCTGTAACTTGAAAGAGGGCGCGGCAGGAACTCTGCCGCGCCCTTTTTCTTTGGCCGGATGGTTGAATGTCATCCAATGGATGGTCGTCTAAATTGATGGCCCTCGAATAAGATCGACTTGGGCTGTGTCACTACGACTCCTTGTGAAACTCGCGAAAGACAAACGCAGATCCTTCGACTCACCACCCCCAAACTGAAAAGCGTTTGGGGCCCCTTTCGCTCAGGATGACAGTTCGTTTTATGTTATGGACTTTAGAGACAGGACATTAGGTGCGGGAGTGAAACGCGGGATGAAGTTCGAAATCCGAATGATGGGAATGATCGCTTTGGCAATGTGTGTCGCGGCCTGCACGGGACAAACAGGGCAAGCGGGACAGGCAGCGGCAGCTTCGCCGGCGCTTCGGCAGGAAGCGATGGCACTGGAGAGTGAGGGCAAGAACGCCGAGGCAGAAGCTGCATGGCGGACCATCGCCAAAGCTCAACCAGCAAGTGCGGAGCCTTATGCACACATGGGATTGATGGAGGCGCGCCAGGAGCACTACAAGGAGGCGGTTCCTTTTTATCGTAAGGCACTGGCGCTGGATCCGAAGATGGCCGCTCTGCGACTGAACCTCGGACTGGCGTTGTTCAAGGACGGCGCGCTGAAGCAGGCGCTGGTGGAGTTTATGCCGCTGTTGAAGGCCGCACCCGCGGGTTCGGCAGAGGCACAGCGGCTGACCATTCTGGTTGCGATGGCACATTACGGCCTGGGTGAGTACGCGCAGGCTGTTCCCTATCTGAAAGAGGCCGCAGGAGCGGATGAGCAGAACCTGCCCTTGCGCCTGGCGCTGGCGCACAGTTGCCTATGGTCGAAACAGTACCAATGCGTACTGGATGTGTATCACGAAATCCTGACGTTGAATGCGGAGTCGGCCGAGGCTGACATGCTGGCGGGCGAGGCACACGACGAGCTGAAGGAATACGATGGCGCCATCGCCGAGTTTCGCGCGGCGGTGAAGACCGATCCGAAGGAGCCTAATGTGCACTTCGGACTGGGCTACCTGTTATGGACGCAGAGACAGTACCCGGAAGCGGCGCAGGAGTTTCAGGCCGAGCTGGCAAACGATCCCAACCACGCACAGGCAACGGCCTACCTGGCGGATGCCGAACTGCAGTTGAACCACCCGGAGCTTGCACTGCCGCTGCTCGAAAAGGTTGCGAAGTCGGATCCTGGATTGGCGCTGGCGCACCTGGATCTGGGAATTCTTTATGCCGCCGGCGGACGGCAGGCTGACGCACTGCGCGAGTTGAATGCAGCGGCGAAGCTGAGTCCGGAAGACGTGAACGCTCACTGGCGGCTGGGCAGGCTTTTGAAGTCCATGGGCAAGAAGGAGGAGGCCAAGGTCGAATTCGACAAGGCCAGCAGCCTGCACAAGGCCACTGACGATGCACTCCTGACCAAAATGAATGGCGCAAAAGCGCAGCCGGCGCGTTCAACAGAGCCTGGCGTAAATCAGCCGGAGAGATGACAACTAGTTCAGATTTGACCTGAACTGGATGGATTTTTCTCGGTTGAGCAGATCGGCCAGCACCATTTCCGGGCAGATGTGCCGCGATTCAAGCGACTGCAACTCTTCGTCCGTTTCAACGCAGGTGGCAACCGTCATGAAGCAGTGCAGGCAGCGGGTGTTGTAACTGCCGTTCTCGTTCTGGGTGTGGCTGTACATCGGACCTCGCAGTGTCGCATGAGGTCTCTAGATGTTAGCCGTCGATGCGCAGTGCGGGACGTGCTTCCCATCACCAAGTCGTGTGATTCTGGCTCTGACCGATTGGGACGTGATTGATGTCGGGTGGTTCTTGTGGAGGCTCTAGAGACTCGTGTTCTGATTCGGGTTTCTACGCAGGTACCAGCATGGGCTTTGGCCGGCGTGGGGAAAGAGCGATTGGGCGCAAGGCACGTCGGAAGAGCCGAGATAGTCGTACTCGATTTTGGTGCCTTTGAGCGGGACGCTCTGGAACTGGTTGACGGTGACCTTGGAAAGCGGGGAGCCGCGGAGCAGGAAGATGGCCGAATCGCCGAGATAGATGACGATGAATCCCGCCAGCAGGACCAGGATTCCGCGTAATAGCCAGCGCTGCCAGTTCATGGGGTATCAGCCTTCCTTCAGGAGATTTGTTTCTTCCTTGAGGGCCACGCCGGTGAGCCGGCGGCGACGGGCCTCGGTGAGATAGTAGCCGAGTTGGGCGGCGGCTTGCGCGTAGCCCAGGCCCTCGGCACGAATGTTGGAGATGCAATTGCGCTCGGCGTCGGTGCGGCCGGGGCGTGGGTCCCAGGTAATGTAGGCGCCGAGCGAGTCGGGTGAACTGAGGCCAGGGCGCTCGCCGATGAGGATGACGGAGATTTGCGCGTTGAGAGCCGCGCCGATCTGGTCGGCGATGGCGACACGGCCTTGCTCAACGATGGTGACGGGGGCGAGATTCCAGGTTTCGAGTAACGGAAGAAGCTCCTGAAGCAGCGGGGCGGCGTGGCGCTCGACGGCCAACGCGGACAGGCCGTCGGCGATCACTACAGCCAAATCCACTTCGTCCGCAGGCTGCTCGGACAGAAGCGCAAGGCTGGCCTCATTCAATCTGCGTCCCAGGTCAGGGCGTTGCAAATACTCCGCTCGATTCGAGGCTGATGAGTGTAGCCGCAGCGCTTCGGATCGAATTCCGCTTCCGATTTCCGCTGCGAGCGCCGCCGAGTCCAGCCGCGCATGCACGGCGTCGCGGGCCTGGGCGTGGGCGCGCTGGAAGTCGAGGAGGTCGCGGGTGCCCAGGCTGACTCCGGTCCGGCCGAGTCCTACGCGGGCGGGGGTGAGCGCCCGCAGACGGGGGGCGAGAGTGGCCGATGGGAGAATCTCGCTCATGCGGAGAGCAGTCTTTCGGGGTGGTTGGCTTCGAGGGCCAGGCGCTGGAAGTAATCGCCGGCAAGCCACGCTTCGAATTCCGGCGCGGGGCGGAGGCCGAGTACGCGGCGGAGGTAGAGCGCGTCGTGAAAGCTGGTGCTCTGGTAGTTGAGCATGACGTCGTCCGCGCCGGGGACGCCCATGATGTAATTGACGCCCGCTACGCCGAGGAGCGTCAGGAGGGTATCCATGTCGTCCTGGTCGGCTTCGGCGTGGTTGGTGTAGCAGACGTCGCAGCCCATGGGCAGGCCGAGAAGCTTGCCGCAGAAGTGGTCTTCGAGGCCAGCGCGGGCGATTTGCTTGCCGTCATACAAATACTCAGGCCCGATGAAGCCGACGACGGTGTTGACGAGCATGGGCTGGAAAGCGCGGGCGACAGCGTAGGCGCGGGCTTCGAGAGTTTGCTGGTCGACACCGTGGTGGGCGTTGGCGGAGAGCGCGGAGCCTTGGCCGGTTTCGAAGTACATTACGTTGCGGCCAGTGGTTCCGTCGGCGCAGACGGCGCCACGGGCGAGCGACTGGGCGGCCTGGTTGGCTTCCTGGAGGAGCGAAAGAGTGACGCCGAAGCTGCGGTTGGCGGCCTCGGTTCCGGCGATGGACTGGAAGAGGAGGTCGACAGGGGCGCCTTGCTCGAGGGCGGCCATTTGGGTGGTAACGTGGGCGAGTACGCAGCTCTGAACGGGGATCTGGAAGCGCTGGCGGAGGGTATCGATCATGCGCAGGAGGCGCGCGGTGACGGCGACGTTGTCGCCTGCGGGATTGATGCCGATGACCGCGTCGCCGGAGCCGAGGAGCAGGCCGTCGAGAATGGAAGCCGCAATGCCGGCGGGGGCGTCCGTGGGGTGGTTGGGCTGGAGGCGCGCGCTGAGGCGGCCGGGGAGACCGACGGTCGAGCGAAAGCGGGTGACGACACGGATTTTGGCGGCGGCGGCGATGAGATCCTGGACGCGCATGAGCTTGGCTGTCGCGGCGGCCATCTCCGGGGTAAGGCCGGGAGCCAGTGCGGCGAGGCGGCCGCCGGTTGCTTCGTCGGAGAGCAGCCAGTCGCGGAGTTCGCCGACGGTGAAGGAGCTGATGGGCGCAAAGGCCGCGGCGTCGTGGGTATCGACGATGAGGCGGGTGACTTCGTCGGTTTCGTAGGAGACGACGTGCTCTTCGAGGAAGTGGGAGAGCGGGAGATCGGCGAGGGCGAACTGGGCGGCGACGCGCTCTTCGGCGGAGCGCGCGGCGAGGCCGGCGAGGACGTCACCGCTGCGTGGGGGTGTAGCTTTGGCGAGCAGGTCGCGCAGGTTGGCGAAGGTGTAGCGGGTGGCGCCGATGGTGTGGGCGAAGGTCATGCGAGGGCATCTTCAGCATAGACGGAAAACCAGGATGCGCACGGGAAAGAGGGCAGAGCCACATGGGGGTTGTTAGAATTGGCGGGGCTTTGGGTTGACGGGAGGATTTGGGATGAAAGGTATTGGCGGGTTGCGGGGGCTTTCATGTGCCGCTTGTTTTCTTTTAATTGTGGCGGCGATGGCCGTTGCGCAAGACGATCCGCTGGTGGTGAAGACCAGCGACGGGCTGGTGCGGGGCGTGGCGCGCAATGGCGGAGGGGCGGAGTTTCTGGGGATTCCGTTTGCGCAGCCGCCGGTGGGCGCGTTGCGCTGGCATGAACCGCTGCGGGCCAAGACGTGGGACGGAGTGCGGGATGCGAAGGGATATAGCGCTCCGTGCGCGCAGCCGGACCTGGGGTCCTGGAACCGGCACGATGCGGAAACCGGGCTGGAAGACTGCCTTTATCTGAACGTGGTTACACCGGCATGGCCGGCGAAGACGCTGCTGCCGGTGATGTTCTGGATTCATGGGGGCGCGAATCAGGGCGGGACGGCGATGAGCCGGCTCTACACAGGCGGAAAACTGCCGAACCACGGAGTGGTGCTGGTGAGCGTGAACTACCGCCTGGGGGTATTTGGTTTTCTGGCGCATCCGGAACTGACGGGCGAGTCGACGCATCATGCATCGGGAAACTACGGGCTGATGGACCAGATGCTGGCGCTGCAATGGGTGATTGCGAACATTGAGCAGTTTGGGGGCGATCCGAAGAACATTACTGTGTTTGGTCAGTCGGCGGGGGCGATTGATACAGGACTGCTGATGGTGTCGCCGGTGAAGGGGCTGTTTCAAAAGGCGATTCAGGAGAGCGGGTCAGCGTTCACCGAGCCCCTATTGCCGCTGGCAGAGGATGAGGCGAGGGGAAAGCAGTTTGCTGTGGCGATGGGAGCACCGGAGGGAGCGGGACAGATTGCGTATCTGCGGGGAATCCCGGCGGCGGACCTGACGAGGAAGTGGGCGGCGCAGGCGCTGCAACCGAGATTTGGACCGGTTGTGGATGGATGGGTGCTGCCGAAGGATCCGAAGGAGGTGTTTGCGCGGGGTGAGGAGTCGGCGATTCCGTTGCTGTTTGGGACGACGACCAAGGAATTTGTTTCGTTGGCCTCGGCGGATCAATTGCGGCGGAGGATTGCGGAGTTGGCCGGGGATTTTGCTCCGCAGGCGTTGAAAGCTTATGGGCTGGCGGATGGTGGGACGGGGACGGTTGATCCGGTGTATGGAACGGCGGCGGACCAGATTGCGGCGGATGTGACTTTCCGGTGTCCGGCTACTGCCGAGGGACGGTGGCATAGCGCGGCACACCATGCGACGTTCGAATACGAATTTGACCATGCGGTTCCGGGGCAGCCGGCGGCGATCCACTCATCGGATTTGGGGTTTGTGTTTGGGTTTTATCCGAAGGAGGGGAACCTGGCTGGCGGGTATGGCGACACGGACTTCAAGGTGTCGGAGACCGTGGAGAGCTACTTCACCAATTTCGCGCGGACGGGGAATCCGAACGGAGAGGGATTGCCGAAGTGGCCGGAGTTTGCATCGGCAGCGACGTTTGTGAAGTTTACGCAGGGCGGAACGGTGGAAGAGGCGCAGGATCTGCGCGGGGCGGCATGCAAGGTGTACCGCGACGTGATTGAAGCGGGGATGAAGCCGGGGGGCTCGCATTGACGAACTGCTTCCCGCCTTTGCGACGGAACAAAGTCGCAAAAACGGGGCACGGGGCTTCATTTCCCCCATGCCACTCATCGCAATGAACATTACAGAAGCGATTGAACGGGGCACGATCTGGAGTTGTTGACACATAATACGCGGCGTACTATAGTACGAAACGTACTATGAAAACTGCCTCCACGCTCGAGTTTGCTCTGGTTGGACTGCTGCGGCAGAAGGTGCAGTCCGGCTATGACCTGCGCAAGACTTTTAGTGAAACCGCCATGCGCCATTACAGCGACAGCCCTGGGTCGATTTATCCGGCGCTGAAGCGGCTGCAGGCGCGTGGATGGATTGAGGCTGAACCGAAAGACAGCCGCGGACGCGAGGCTTTTCACCTCTCACAGGAAGGCGTTACGGCGCTGGTGGAATGGCTTTCGCGGGATCTGACGCGCGAGGACGTTGTGTTTCGGGTGCCTGAACTGATGCTGCGGTTCGCCTTCATGGATGGAAACGTGCCGCGGTCTACCCCGATCCGATTTCTGGAGCAGTTTGAGCATGAATTCGGTATTTATGTGGCGGAACTGCGCGCGAAGTTTGAGCGCGACAGCTTCAAGAAACCAGTACACACTGGCCTGCTCGCCTTTCAACATGGGGTTGAAGGCATGGAGGCGCAACTGAGCTGGGCGCGCGAGGCACGGCGCCGGCTGGAGGAAGATGTGCGATGAAAGACCTTCTTAAATCTGTGGCTTGCTGGGCGGCCTTCGGCGTTTCTTTTCTCGTGAACGGAGGATTGATGGTTGCGGGACAGGTACCCGCGCCGGCTCACAATCCATTGCAACGGCAGTACCACGAGGGCGAAAAGCTGGTTTACAAAATGAACGGCGTGAACGAGGCATGGCACTACTCGCTCGAGGCGGATGGGGTGGTGACCAAGAACGGGGGCGGGACGTATTACGAGGAGTACCGCTGGTCGAATATGACCTCCGACGGGCAGCCGATGGCGCTGAGCGCAGAGACGCCGGCGTTTCGCCAGCGGATTACTCTCGATCTGAATCAAAACCCTTCACCCCCCGACGTGACCAAGGTAGACCCGAAGCTGATTGGGCCGGTCATGGATTTCATGACGTTCTACGCCGACTTGTGGCTGGCGAACAAGATTGGCGCGCTTACCAAGGCGGACGATCACTTCTACTTCAGGAATCCGATGCCGGCTTCGTCGTGGGCCGATGGAACGCGGGTGCTGATTGGCGAGAGCGCGATCGACTTCGACATGACGCTGAAGGCCGTTGATGCGGCGGCGGGGACGGCGACGCTGGTGGTGAAGCATGTTCCGCCGGAAAAGTCATCGGTGAAACTGCCTGGGGACTGGATGCAGAAACCAGTGGGCGACGCGCCGAATAACTGGGTCGGTGTGCAGAAAGAGCAGAACGGGACTTACACGGCTTCCGTTGGGCAGGAGACGTTTACCGATGAGATCAAGGTGAGCCTGGCGGACGGGAAGATTCTGAGCGCGACGATGGACAACCCGGTAAAGGC
>Ga0302201_10003567_pt1 | contig 11549 bp, 13 predicted proteins | sample II_Bog_N3_2_FD_194586 | JGI IMG/M metagenome (GOLD analysis project Ga0302201, IMG submission 194586) | Peat permafrost microbial communities from Stordalen Mire near Abisko, Sweden - II_Bog_N3_2 | ecosystem: Environmental > Terrestrial > Soil > Wetlands > Peat | place: Sweden: Abisko...
GCTGCGCAGCCGCAGATAGGCTTCGGCCTTCGGACGCGGCCGATGGCAGGCGATCAGGTGGCGGAAATGATCCGGCCGGCCGCGGTAGCCGCGCTCGCGCACCATCGCATACAGGCGACTCGCAGTTAGCCTCGGGAATTTATCCAACGTCTGCAGGATGAACGGCAGATACGTGTCGATCTTCGACCGTCGCGGGGGTCGCCCGGGCCTCGGCAGCCCTGCCTGCGCGACCACCCGCCGCACCACGCTGTGGTGCACGTGAAGCTGTGTGGCGATGGTGCCAATCGTCCATTTCTCGGCGTGGTAGAAGCGCAGAATCTGCGCCTCGATGTCAGGCGGGGTCACCATGGGGGTTTGCGCTCCGTCCGGGCGGGTCCAACACGGCCGCGACGATGATCACGCCGACGCAGGAACCCCTGGCGAAGCTGCGGAAGGCAGGGGCGACCGCACCAATGGCAGTGCGTGGTCGATCGCCGGGGCCGGTCAGCCGGGGTGAGGTCGTCGCTTGTGATCGCCGTCGCGGTCGCCAGCAGCAGATCATCCGGCGGCGGAACAGGTGAACCGTGATGCGTCACTATTTCGCGCCGCGCACGATAGCGGCCCATCCGGGCCGCATGCTTTCGCCGGCCACGATGGCTCGCCTGGTAGCGCCGGCCGGCCTCTCGGAGAGTCCGGCGGCGTGCTCGCATGGCGCATAGGCGGGTGCAGTAGATCTGCCCTCGGTCGCAGCAACTGCAGATGATCACCTGGCGGCGGCAACCCGCACATAGGAACAGACGGCCAGATCCCGGCTCGGCCTGCCCTGTGTCGCAGACACGACGTAGACGAATGCCCCCATTGGCGAGATAGTCGGCCTGCATTCGTGCCCAGCACGGTGTGGGGCACGGCGTCGATGCAGAACTTGCAGGTAATGGTCGACGCCGTGCTTGCCCTCAATTCTGGCAGGCTCGCCACGCGCCGCCGAGAGCGTATCCGGTTCTGACCACATTCCGCGGCGGCCGCGCGGCGCCTGCCGTGGGCCGCCTCTGGTCGGGCTACCGCCCCTCCCGCCGTCGGCCCACGGCAGGCGCCATCACACCAAACCAGGCCGCGCGCCGGCTAGACGCCGGTCGGCACCGCCGCCGACAAGCCAGCCTCACGTGGCGCGCACGAGATCACCTGGGTGCCGTATACGCTGCTCTGGTCGGAGGTGTGCGTATAGAGCTGAAGCGCTCGATCGTAGTAGCCGAAATAGCGGGGATAAACGCTGCCAAGAAGACTATCCCGCTCGACCGCGAACCGCTGGCCATCGGAGGACGAGCGGCTTCCATCGCCCCAGATACTGCTGATCTTCAGGCCGTGGTGGTGGTCAACCAGGATGGTGTTGGCCGCCTTGATCGTGGCGTCGCGCAGGAACCACCGGCTGGTATCCTGCAGGGCATCGGCTGTAAGCGTGTCAACGCTCTGGCTCATGGCGGCCAAGCCGAGATTGGTGCCGTGCGCGATCAGGGTGGCGAGCAGCGACCGGTGCCGATCGGCACCGCGCGGCTGATACCCGCCGAGCGGCTGGAAGGCGCGGGTGAAGCCGCACCATTCGTCGACGTCCTGCAGCAGATCCTCAATGCGTACGCGGGGCAGGCTGGCGCCGATGGTGGCGCGCAGCTCCTGCAGCGCCCGGGGGATTGGCAGGGCGTCTCGCTTTTTGAGTTTGAGCCTGCCATCGCTGACGGACGCGAAGCGGTTGCTGGGCAGCCCGCATTCCGCGGCGCGCACTGCGGCATCGAGTTCGGCGCTGATTCTGGTCAGGAATTTCTGGCCGTCGACAGGCAGGTCGAGACGCTGGTAGGCCTGTTCGCGGGTCTGCTGCCAGTTCCCGTCGTCATAGACCAGGTTCCAGAATGAGACATGATCGCGGCTCTGCGCCAGGAACAGGCTGCCGGCGCGCAAAGCGTCGCGGACCGCAAAGGCGAGGGAGATTTCCCAGATACCGCGGTCGAGCTTGCCGTCTGTGACCAAATGGGCGCGCCAGTCCCTCTGCACGAAGCCGTACGGATCATCTGGGGTCAGTGGGCCACGGGTGTCGGCATCCAATGTCCGCAGGATCGCGATCGCCTGTAGCAATGTCTCGCTGCCGGCGGCGGCCTGGAACGGCAGAGCGAGGAACGCCGGCAGGTATTGGCGGAGCGTGCCGTAGCGCGCGAGCATGGCATCGAGATGACCGCGCGATTCCAGCCGCTCATAGGCGCGACATGCAATGGCGGCATCGACCAGTGCTGGTGTACCCAGCGCATCGCGGAAGGCGGTGACCGTTTGCGTACCATCGGCCGCCACCAGCGCGTCGATTGCTCCGAGCACGCGGTGTAACCCGTCGCGGGCGCGCCGGCGCAAACTCTTTCTCTGATTTTCTACCGAGTTGCGTGAGCGGCGGCTCATGCCGGTTAGGAACAGGTCGTTCATCTCAACGATCTGGTCGAGCAGCACCTTGCGGGCCTCGACCAGATAGCAGGCAACGATCGCGTCGCGCTTCGGCTTGGCGAAGCGGCGGAGATCACCGGCGTCGTAGCGGCGTCCGAGCTGGCCGATCTGACGAACGATTTGGGGATCGAGATCTTCGAGACCTGCGCCAGGGTCGAGCAACTGATCGATCAGGCGCAGCCGGACGATGTCGCCCTTGATCACCGCGGCATTGGCTGATTTTGGATAATCCTTGAGGCGGAACAGGCTTGAGCGTGCATCGCCCTCCGGCACTTCGACCAGCAGCTCAATATCCGCCCGCAGCTTTTCCGGCAGACACGCGGAGATGGTGGCAAAGAGGTCGGCCGTGGTGTGAGCCACGACCGAGGCCACAATGCGTTCCAGCGTGCTGGCGCCTGGCAACACGACCTGCCAGCCACGCAATTTTTCCTCCGCTTGAGTTAGCAGCTCGGGGACGGTACGACCCTCAAGAGCGCCCTCGCGCAACCATTCGCGCAAATTGCCTTCCGCCGCTTTGTTGAACCGGCGCAGGCCCAGGTGGCGACAAATACGCTGTGCCTGGACCCGTTCCGTTGGCTCACGGCCAGGGCGGTCGAGAAACAAGACCGGCGCCAGCCCGAGCTGGCGGGAGAGGTGGTTGACGATCTTGATCGGCGCCTGCCGGTAGTCATCGAGAAAGCGGCCATGGGCGCGAAGCATGCAGAGTTGTAGGGCGAAGCGACGACAATGGTCGGCACCGCGGCATTGCGCGATCTCGGCCAGATCAGCAGGCGTCAGGCTCCAATGCCGCGCGAGTTCGTCCTCGCTCGGGTCGGCCGGCAGTGCCAGCCGTCGCCGGGCTTGCGTCATCCCGGGCAGGAGATCATCCGTCGACATTCAGGTGCGAGCGCTCCAGGTCGGCCGCGAGGTCGTCGCTTGAGGGTCGCGTGTAGATGGCGGTCGTGTCGAGCGAATCATGGCCGAGCAGGCTGGCGAGTTCGACCAGCTTGCCGGGATTGTCGCGCAGGTAGCCGAGCGCGAAGGTATGACGCAGCGTGTGTGCCGAAACCGCCACCCGCTTCAGGCGAGCCCGACGGGCAAGGCTGGAGATGACGGCCTGGATCGTACGCACAGGCATCGCCGTCTCCCGGCTGCTAACAAACATTGGCGCATCTTTGTTGGGCGCCTGGCGGCGTTCGAGATGCTGCTTGAGCGCGCGGCGAACGCTGGCATTCAGCGGCACCTCGCGCGCCTTGAGACCCTTGCCATGGCGGATACGCACGCTGCCGGAGCGGTCGCTCATGGTGATGTCGGCAACCTGCAGCGCAGCGACTTCACTGACGCGCAGCCCGGCCTGAAGCATGAGCTGCGCGATCGCGTAGTTCCGCGCCGCGAGGCCATGGGAGGAGGCGCCGGCCGCGCGAAGCAGCCCGTGGATCTCGATGTCGGCCAGGCCGACAGGCTGGCGGTTGCGCGTGGTGCGCATGGGCCGGACGTCGTGCGCGGCGTCGGCCGCCAGGGCGCCAGTCCCGCGCGCCCATCGGCACAGCCGGCGCAGGGCGTCCAGCCGGCGGTTGACCGTGGCGGGCCGCAGTCCGGTGGCGACCATGTGTTGGCGGTAAGCGATCAGGTCGTATTCGGCGAGCCCCTCGATGGCGAAGGCGCGGTCCTGTACCGTGCGGTGCCAGGCGAGGAAATGTCGCAGATCGTAGCGGTAGCCGCGCAGGGTCGCAGGCGCGAGGTCGTCACGCGCCAGGCTGGCGAGGAACGGTGTCATCCAGCCCGGTTCGGCAGCGATAGCTTCGGCTGCATGTATTGCACGCAAAGTCATCCCCTGCGTTAGCACCCCGGTTTATTGCGTGCAAGAATCCTTGGCGGTGGCACATGCCGCGTCCAACGGCATTTGCACGCCATGATTGCACGCAACAAACGGCCAGTTGGTGCCGGCGCCGCAACAGAACCGCCGCCGCCCGGTCGAAATCGTAGGATTTTCGTCCGTGTTCTCGTTTCTTACCGTACGTTTTCGCACGGATGGGCCTTCCGGCCCTAGACGCCGGTCGGCACCGCCGCCGACAGTTGGGACGAGGGGCGCCCCGACACATCGACGCAACGCGCTCGCCGCGCGGCGTCGAACAAGGGGCTTGGTTTTGAAGCTGCTTCCCGCGCGCCTCGCTGGAAAGGCCCAGGCAGAATCGGCTTGACAAGGAAAGCCCCATACAAGTTCCGGCGAATGGGGTGACGCCACCGCCGTCTGCGCTCCCCTGACCGCGCCGCTCCTCGTCCTGACCTGCCCCCCGGCTCCCGCGCGCGACGCAGTCCCCAGACCGTGCGCGCCAGATTGAGGGTGCCAGCCTTGGCCTTGGCGACCATGCCGTGGAAGTAGCCGCCAGGCGAGGACGTGAAGTGCCCGGCGGGCTTGGCCGACACGATGACGAGGGCGATCGCGGCCTCGGCGGCATCGACGATATCGGGCCAGATCGGAGCTGAGGTCCGCAGTTAAGGCCGCGCCCCCCAACGCTGTCCGGGTAGTAGCAAGCCGCCGATGTCCATCGGCGGCAGCGAGCCTGAAATGCTAGACTGCCGGGCATGGGCAAGACGCAGACAGCGATGATCGCCGGGTTCACCGCGAAGGAGCGGGACTACATCCGCAGCGAACTCGATATGTTCTTCTCGACGCTGCCGAGCGTCGCGGAGGGATTCCAGCTCCGGACCTGGCGCGGCGGTCCCCACGCCGGCAAGCCAAAGATCCCGCAGGCCGCCCAAGGGCTGCTGGATCGCGGCGTGATGCGCCTCGACCTGACCGGCCGGCTGCCCATGCTGTTCTTCACCGACGCCGGGCTGGACGCGCTGCGGACCATGATGGCCGACGCGCGCCTCGCCGATCCGAAGAAATTCGCCCATGTCCGGCAGGAACTTGGGATCGATCCCAGTCCAGAAGCGAAAGCCGCCGAGTGAGCGAGCTGACGCGGTGCGGCTGCGGGAGAAGGGCGGCAAGGCGCACGCCAAACGTCCGGCGGTTAATGGAGGAACAGCTTGACGGTGATCGCGATTTGAAAAGCTAGCACGAAGCCGAGCATCCACTTCATCAGCAGCACGTCCGACTTGATTGAGGTCACGTCGTCATCGCGTTTGCTGAGCGCCGTCGCGGCTTTCAGCGCCTTGTCTTCGGGGACGTCGATCGCCCGAAACGCCTCGAAAACCTCTGCCTGTAGGTTTGACATGGAGGCCTCCTAGCCGAATGTGGGCGCTCGAGGAAGACACGGGACTCTCGAGAAGGCGGCGGGCCGGCGCTGGGGCGGCGGTTTATTGAGCTTGTCCGTCAGAATCGGCTGCCGGTAGGATCGGCCATGAACGTGGCTCCGGACTTAGTTGGCGTCGGCTTATACACCGTCAGTGACGCGGCTCGCTTGGCTGAGGTGTCGCCTGCCCGCGTTCGTGGCTGGGTGCAGGGTTATCACCAAGGGAAGGGTAAGCCGCGCCGATCAGCTATTGTTGGCCCGCATCTTCCAGATGTGGAAGGAAAGACAGCGCTCTCCTTTCGCGAACTGGTCGAGGTTCGGTTCATCCGCCACTTTCTGCGCGCAGGCGTGTCCTGGCGGGTGATCCACCGGGCGGCCGGCGAGGCTCGGCGCGAGTTGCTGGGCCATGATGACCATCGGCTGCGGTTCTCGACGGACGGCGTAACCGTGTTCGCCAATGCCCTGGCGGCGGATGGTGATCGCCAGGCTCGCGACCTTGTGGCCAACCAATACGTCCTGCTGCAGATCATCGACCAGAGCATCAAGTCAGAGTTTGATCTGGAGGTGGAAGATCTGATCCGGGCATGGCGCCCGCGGCTGGAGACCCCGCTGGTACTGCTCGATCCGCGCCGCTCGTTCGGGCGCCCCATCGTGGCTTCAGGTGTGCCAACACGGACGCTGACTGACGCCTTGATGGCCGAGCGCGGGAATGCCGCTCTGGTGGCCGCAATGTTCGACACGTCCGAGGAATCGGTTCGACAGGCGGCGGCTTTCGAGATGACACTGAGAGCGTGAAGCTCGCGCTCGATGAGAACCTGCCCCCGGCCCTCGCCCATGCCATCAACGCTCTACTTGCTCCCTCCGGCGGGCAAGCCATCAGCATCCCGGAGCGGTGCGGGAGAGGCGTTTCAGACCGCGAATGGATCGAAGCGCTACAGGCCGAGGGGGGCTGGGCTGTTCTGACATTTGACCGCAAGCTTCGCACCAGGCCGCACGAACGACTCGCGCTGGACAGTCGGGCCTCGTGGTATTCATCTTGGCTCACGGGTGGAATCAAGCGGGCTACTGGGCCATGGCCGCGGGGGTCATCCGCTGGCTGCCGCATATGATGGACGCCATTGCCAAACATCAGCCGGCGGTGCTGCTCGTCGTCCCTTATCGCTGGACACCTACACCGATCAGTCCTTTCAAGCGCTAGCGCTTGCCCGCGCCGTGGGGTTAAGTGACGCTCCGGATCAGGCGATGCGGGCGACGGGTGGCCGAGCCGGATTGAGGGTAACGCCTTTCTCGCTGAGGTCAGCGCGAGCCTCCGGATAAGCGGCAAGGGCGGCCTTCAATGCCTCTGTAAAGCGGGGTTTGAATTGCCGGGTTGTTTTGAAGCCCGCGCCAAACTGCGCATGTATGCCAGGCCACGTTATGCTTGTCGGTTTGGCAAGGCGGTGCAGACGCCATGCGAGCCACACGTAGATATCCAGAGACATCGACCGATCACGTAGCTGCCGGATTGCAGCTTCGAGAAGCGGAACAGGATGGTCTCGGAGCGCCGTATAAAATGTCTCGTCAAGGACGACGCGATCTTCCCAGAGGGTGCCTTGACCGCTGTCTTCGACGTGAAAGCGCAGACCAGACCGAACGATAGCACCTCGCTCGAAGCCGTCCGCCTCCCCATCTTCCCAGAAGAATTTGAGGCTGCACGCCGAGATCCGGGCTGCTTGCTCTCGCAGGGCGCGGGCTGTTTCGCCGCCATTCGCCAGTCCCATTCGTTCCATCCAGTCACGCATGGAACGACCTAATGCTACCTCACGGCTTCTGGTGCGAATGGCCTGCGTTTGGAGGTAAAGAAGAATCATGCGGGCGCGAGCGCCATAGGGAACGCCGTAGAGCTGGGTCTTGCCGCCAATTTTCAAACGGCCAGGTTCTACCAGAAGTGTTACTTTGTGCCCCTTCTTTTCCCATGGTTGCTCATCGGCAAGCCGCTTGTGTGGTAGGGCAGTCAGGCAGAAGCCAGTATATGAAATGCCTATTCTTTGGGCCTCGTCGCTCAATACCTCGGCGGCAATGTCGATTAGCGGCCGGACCTTCTCATCGACCATCTCACGTGCACGGTCTCTGCCGTGCAGCAATACTAGGCGATGAATGCTGGTGGTGTCGCTCTCGCCGGTCACCCTCGTCCTCAATAGCAAATCTTCCTGCGAAGTTGCAGGCCCGACATGGACCTTGTCAACTGTGGGGTTAAGCGACAGGGCTAGTAGGAAGATAGTTGTTCTTAGCTAGTAGATTCGTCACTTCTCCCCACGGGATAACCCCGAGTCGCGTCACTTAACCCCACGAAATGCGTCACTTCTCCCCACGGGATAACCTCCTTCGCTGTGGATAAGTGGCCGGTGTCACTTAACCCCACGGGGTAACTCTCGAGACCGATCCGGAACGGGCGCTCCCGAGTCGCAGTTTGCCTGAAACTGCAGTCGCTGGGGTGCGTCTGCGCATCGGCTCACGATGCCCCTCCGCCGCTGCTTCCGGCCAGCTCACGCTCTAGAGCGGCGAGCGCGTGCTCCAGCGTCTCGCCAAGAACCCAGCCGTTGCGGTCGGAAATCGCGTAGAAGGTGTCCACCGTCTCCTGGGATGCCTTCATATTGAACTGCACGTTCCTTCCGGTGCGATACCGGCGCGGTGGCCGCTTAGGGGAGAGGGTCGGGGACGTCGGTGCCTCGCGACTGCGGAAGTGCGCGGCCTCGGCGACCGCCCTCACCTGTTCCGGCGCTGGCGCCGATGTGTCCGGTCCGGCCTTAGGTGTAAAGCTGCTTACGTCGAGATCATCGGTTTCAAAGATGCTGGCGCGTGGTTTGGACACTTAGGCGACCTCCGCTGCCTTCGCGGCCTCCGTCGTTCCCTTGAGGAACGAAACAACCTCGGCAGCAAAGGCCCGCGCATTGGTGAGAGCCGCCGGGACATTGGTGACTTGTGCCCGGTCGAGTCCGGACAATGTGCCCCCGAACGCAAAAATGGCACGGTAAGCATCACGCTCATGGATCTGGGTTTCAAAGACCCTGATGCCATTCTGGGAGAACTCCGTCTCGATGCTTTGCAAGGTACGGGGACGGATCGCGACGCTCGTGCGCGTGAACAGGACGGCGAATGGGATGGTCTTGTTAAACGCCCTCTCCTGCCCGCGGACCAGCTTGATGGCCTTGACGGCTTCGGTCGCATCGAGTTGCGAGCCTTGTGTAGGAATGATGACCAGATCGGCACGGCTCATGGCGTAGCCGACCATCATGGACGCTGTGCCTTCAAGATCAACCACGACGAAGGCCGTCTGCACGGCTGCCCGCTCGATGGCGTCGATGATGGACTCCTCGGTCACGTCGGCAAGCACTGTGAGGGTTTCGGGCTTGCCGGGCCGCTTAGCCCACCGTGAGACCGGCTTGTTCGGGTCGGCATCGATGATGGTTACAGTCGTGCTGCGCGCGGCCAGTTCGGTGGCCAGCAGTACTGCCGAGGTCGACTTCCCTGCGCCCCCTTTGGGGCTCGCAAAAACGATTGTCGGCATGGGGCTCCGAATCAAGGGTGGCCAAACCACAATATCGGATAGCTGTCCGATACTCAACAAGAAATCGGAAGGCTATATGATAGCTACCGGATATTATATAGATATCCTAGGATATCCGATAGCTATCTGGTATCTGCGCCGTCTCCGCTTAGCCTCGCCTCGCCCGCGTCCGGTCGCCCCCCCGACGGCCGGGCTGGAAGCCGCGCCATGCCACGCGGTGTCTTGCCCGTGTCCCGCTTGCGCCGCCGGTCGGCCGGCGGCCATGGTCCGCCGCATGTTCGCCGTAGACGAAGCCGACGCTGCCGCCATCCGCCGCGTGTTCACCGAGGAAGGCGAGCTATCCGCCATCGTGGAATTGCGCCGCCGGTTTCCGGGCGTCGCGCCCGGCCCCAACGCGCGCGAGTGCGTTCGGATCATTGCCGGATGGACGCCGCCGCCGGAGCCGGCAGACCGCGTGGTTCCCCTGCGGCCGCGCCGGTCAGCGCCGCCGGGACGGCGCCCCCGCTGAGTCCGGCGTCCCGCGGCGACGGGGCAGATCGCCGGCGTGCGGCAGGGGGATCGCCCGGGACAGCGGCCAAGCCGACGGCCGCGATCAACCCCGCCGGCGTCCACCGCCTCTGGCGGCTAATCGTGTCCAGCGCGCAACCGGAGGCGGCTCCAATGTTTTGTAACTGGCGGTTGCCGCTGCCGCTCCTGCGGCGCCACGGCCGGCGCTGGAAAGCCCGGCCGAAACCGCGTCCACTTGTGCGGTCGCGCAGACCCCTGGCAGGCTCGGGTTGGATCGGGAACAATAGATGCGCAACCGGATTTTCCATCAGGCCAGGATCGCCGACATGATGTTTGAGGGCGTCATGACGGGGAGTGGCCCCGCCCTGTCCTGCCGGATGAACGGCAGCGTGGCACTCGGTGTCTCCGGTCTGCGCCAGTTCCAACCCGAAACCATCGGATCGCGTCGCGCTCCGCCGTCCGGCTGGTGGGTCGTGAAATACCATCTCGAGGAACGCATTTTCCTGCCCGACTTCGACCGCACCGCCATCCGTGCACTGTCCGACGAATTCGGTCTGGTGGTGCTGGCCGATGATGCCGTCGATCCATCCGACCATATCCGCCAGCACTACTTCTTCACCTCGCCGGCATGGGATGCGTTACGCCAGTGGGTCATTCACCATCCGCGCCTCGCCAGGACGTGCGCGCCATACGATCCGTATCTGCCGCGCTGGTACCAGCGGGCGATCATTGAAGCCGGGGCGCTCTCGGCTGGTCTCCCGCCGCTGCAGCCGCCGGGGCAGGGCAGCGCATGGCTCTGACCGCCGAACAGCGTTGGATCGCCACGAAGATCGACACCAGGATGCAGAAGCTGATCCGCGCCGGTAAGGACAATATGGCCATCATGGCGGCCATGACCGATCACATGCCGGCATGCCACCAACTGCTGAGCACGGTCCAGCCCGCCGACATCGACCAGCTGACCCGCACCTTCCCCGGCTTCCACCGGTACGCCAGGATTCTCGAATCGCTCGCCTCCGGCATCCAGTCAGGCGCGATCCCGGTGCCCGGCCGGCAACCGGCGCCGCCGCAACCGGGGCCAATGAACGACAGCCGCCAGCGCGCGGCGGCGATGGACCTCCGCATGCGCCAATTGGCCGAGGCAGGGGTGCCGCGTTCGGCGATCCTCGAACGCATGACCGGCTATGTCGTCGATCTCGGCAACATCTGGAACACCACCACCGACGAGCAACTTGCCGCCCTCTGTCACGACTATCCCGGGTTCCACAGCTACGCCGTTCTGATGGAAGAGGCCGCTGAGGCCGAGCGGCAGAAGCCGGCCAGGCCCTACGATGGCCTGCCGGAATTGCCCGCTGCCCTCAAACAGCAGCTGTCATCGCTGCTCGGCACCGCCGCCAAACTGGAACGCGACTACCAGTCCGTGCTCACTGCCGCCGGAACGCCGGCGCCCGCGTCGTGGCTGCTGCCGCTCAGCCGGCTTCACGCCGAATGGCAAGCCGATCTCACACGCTTCCGAGCGGCGGTCCAAGACGACGCCGTGCCGCAGGCGTCACGCGACCTGGTGCTGCCCGTCCTCGAGCGTATGGCGCACCAGATCGGCCAACTCGAAGCGCGCCTCCAGGCGCCGCAAGGGCACGCGACACCGTAACGCGACCGGGAATCACGTGCCGTGACGTATGCCGGGGGCAGGGCTTTTCCGGCTACCCGGGGAAATGCGTCCAGGCGCGGCTGCCATGCACGAGGTAGCGGTGCATCCTGTGACCATCCCATCCATAGCGGAACTGCTGTGCCTGGACGATCGGCAGCTCGATGCAATCCGGCCA
>Ga0302201_10003569_pt1 | contig 11549 bp, 8 predicted proteins | sample II_Bog_N3_2_FD_194586 | JGI IMG/M metagenome (GOLD analysis project Ga0302201, IMG submission 194586) | Peat permafrost microbial communities from Stordalen Mire near Abisko, Sweden - II_Bog_N3_2 | ecosystem: Environmental > Terrestrial > Soil > Wetlands > Peat | place: Sweden: Abisko, Stordalen...
AGAGCCACTATTGCGCACACCACTACGGCAGCCCGCTTTTTGACTCGGAATCCGAGTATGCGATAAATCTCCAGGCATAGAATGAGCGCGAAGGGTGCCACATATCGAGGATGTACGCGCACGATTACATACATTGCGCACCCAGCCAGCGGCCAGGCCAGCAACCAGAAGGAAATCCGCCACGGTTGCGCTCTGTTGTTCTTCCTCATGCCGAGCACAAAAAGCACTATCGCCCCCACGATGTATTCAGGGGACTGAGTCGCCATCGAAGTGTACACGGCCAGGTTCTCTCGGGCGGCGGTGATCTGCTTGCCTAGTTTGAAAACCGGCTTTGCGCCTGCGTACCAGTATCCTGGGTTGTACCACAGTGGATATGTCTCTTCGGTGGAAGTTGCAAACTCCAGGACCGTCGGATTCTCCATCAGTATCCGCGGAGGATGCAGTGGCCTTCCGAACTCCGGCGCTGTTCCTCCAGTCCAGCCCACATGGTCCGGCTGCAGCCCGTCAACGTGCCACAGGTAGTTCAGCTTGCCTGCTTCGCCAGTTGTGAACTTCCCCGCCTGCTTGCTCATGCTGATGATCAGGGGGGCTGAAACCACGATGCACAACCCAGTCGTGATCGCGAAATGCGCCAGTTGCTTCCGGCGAGGCAATTCCGAGCCCCGCGCAAGGGACAGGAAACGCAACACAATGAATGCGAAGGCAAGTGGAAACAGCGCTGCCTTCACATAAATCCCCATTCCAAGTAATGCACCTAGTCCGGCGAATTGCTTCCAGCCTGCGCCGGAGTCTGCCACGTAGTACCCCATCGCAGCCACGAAGAATACCAGGGCCGCGGCCAGCAAGTCCGGTGTGGAGAAAGGGATAATGATTTGCGCATCGGCAAACCAGAGAAAGCTGGCGAATGCGAAGAGTGTGTATATTCCCTTGCTGGCTCCGTGCTCTTGGTCTAACTCCGGCATCGTACTCACCCATTTGCGGAAGAACAATGTGAAGCCCCAAAGCGTGACGACAAAAATGATGAAATTCACGAATTGAATAACCGGCACTTCATTGTCCGCCGATGGCCGGAGGATGAAGAATGCAGCCCCGATCATAGCTGGATAAGCGGGGCTCCAGTAGGGGTTCCCCAGCGCGGACAGATGTCCCCTGCTCACTGCCGACCCGATGTCCAGATAGCTCAAACCGTCGGTTGTGATTTGATGGCGAGCCGAAAAAATCGCGACAGCAGCGAAACAAATGCAAATTAACCACCATCCCGGGGGCGTAGTAAAAACCTGTCGCAGGATGAGGAGAAAAGCATCCTGAAAACGCTGAGATTGAATCGGGACGCGACCTCTCTCCGCTTCGATCGATGTCCAATCATTCGGTTTATTCAATACCATTACTCGGGATTATCCGTTCTGGGAAAGATGGGGATGATGGCAGATTATCACTACCGTGGAACCTGCGACTCTGCGTTCATGAGAATGACCCCCAATCCCGACTTAAGTGATCCGTCCGTTTCAGTTCGATAAACTCGTTCCCCCCAACTGCGTCGCAGCAACCCGCTGTTGTACGATCCGCCGTTGGCCGAAGATGAAGCGCCTTGACCGTTCTCAGTGCGAAGGAACGTTTGCCGGCTGCAAGAGAAGCACGCTGAACGGCCTTCCCTCGATAGTTCCAGCCTCTGCCCATTCGCCTTGATGAAAACTGGCGGGGCGATTGAACGCCAACAGAGCCTTCACGCCGATGGATGCAAGGCGATCCTCAACCTGCTTCGCGTCATTTTGACTGAGCCCCCAGAACTTTTCGGGTTCCTCAATCTCCGACACAACGCGAAGCCGATCGTATCGAGCGTAGTAGGGGTGACCTGCCTTGCCCACAATTGCCAGGTTGTCCCCCGGTTGCAACCCCATGCGTTGAAGACTCCTGGCAGCAGCCACATAGTCCTCATCCACCGGATGACGGAATTGCCTGACGGTTGTCACAAGGGACTTCTCGACCGTAATAGCCAGGGTAGCCATCACAACCAGAACCGCAACCGCGCACACTCGTATTGCAACGCGCCTGTCCACGCGGAAGATGAGCGCGCGATATGCCTCCAGGCAAAGAAGCAGCAGAAAGGCTCCAACGTATCGCCAATGAGCCCACACCAGTGAGTACATCCCGCATCCAACCAGCGCCCATGCGGGCAGCCAGAAGGACTTCCATCGCGCATGAGCCTTCCTGTTCTTGCCCAGGCCGAGCACAAACAGCAGGATCGCCCCTCCGATGAATCCATCGGATCCAAATGATCGCATCGGGATCTCGAGCAACTCATGCACGCTCGCGACGAATGCCCATAGTTGCTTGTGGAGATCGAACACTGTCCTCGCTCCGGCGTACCAATAACCAGGGCTGCGCCATAGCGGATAGGTCCCTGCCATCGGTGTCGCAAACTCCAGAACCTTCGGATTCTCCATCAGCGTACGGGGAGGATGAAGAGGAGTCCCATACTCCGGCGCGGTGCCCCCGGTCCAGCCCGTGTAGCCCGGCTTGAACTTGTCCACGACCCACAGATAGTTCAGTTTGCCGGTGTCGCCCATCGAGAGCGTTCCTTCTTGAACGCTCATGCAGACGATCAGGGGCGCGGCAACCGCGGCGCACATGGCCGCTGTTACCGCAATAAAGGCGAATTGCCTTCTCCGTGGAATCTCCGAACTCCGCGCCAGCGAGAGGAAGAGCAACGCGATCAATGCAATGTCAAGAGGGAACAGCGCCGCTTTGATATAGGCGCCCAGGCCAAGCAGTGCGCCCAAAGCGGCGAAGTGCTTCCAGCCAGCTCCGGGGCTCGACACGCGAATACCCATCGCAGCCACCAGCAAGACCATGGCCGCAAGCAACATGTCTGGCGTGGTGAGAGTGAGTTCGATGAGGGAAGCGGTAAACCAAAGAAAGCTGGCAAACGCGAAGAGAGTGAACAGGCCTTTGTCTTTGCTGGTCGATTGCTCAAACCCCGGAATCGACATGGACCAATACCGGAAGAAAAGTGAAAACGTCCCAAACGTCAGGAGAAAAATGAAGAAGTTCAGGAGTTGAAGAACCGGCACTTCATTGGCAGCCGACGGCCGCAGCAATGACAGCGCGCCCGCAATCAGAGCCGGATAAGCCGGGCTCCAATATGTATTTCCCAGCGCAGTCAGATCTCCGCCCGCCGCCTCCGACCCGATGTCGAGGTAGCTCAGGCCGTCGGAAAACATGTGGTTTCGGGCCGGCCAGATAACGATCGCGGCGAAACAGATGCAGATCAGCCACCAGCCGCGCGGCGTTGTGAAAAACCACCTGAGAGCGCGGAGGGCTCCATGCTCAAGGCTGCGAGGCTCAGTCTGGCCGGTGTCCTTCATATCGCTGGCAAAGCTAGCCGTTTTCGGCCGGCCTTCTTCCGTGCTCACAGGCTCTCCATCCTTGCAGTTGCTAGGTTGCAGACTATCAAACGCCGGGATGTTTCCCGGCCCGAAACCCATCCTGATTCGATAGGGAAGTCGGGCGCTTCGGCTGCATCAATGCGAAGGACTGCTCGATGCCAGCAACAAGAGCACACTGATTGAATTGCCATCCACATGTCCAACCTCTGTCCATCCAGGTTCCTGATTGCCGGCTGGACGATTGGTGGTGACGACAGCCTTGACGCCAATGGATGCAACGCGATCCTCAACCCCCTTCGCGTCGGCAGGATTCAACCGCCAGAAATCGTCTGCGTTGACGATCTGCGACACCACGCGGAGATGATCGTATTGCGCGGAATAGCAACTCGCCGCGAAGCCGACGTATGCCACCTTGTCGCCCGGCTGCAATCCCATCTGTTGAAGGTTGTTGGCAGTGATCACGTAGTCCTCTTCCACCGGATGGCGGACCTGCCTTACGGTTGCCGCCAGCGACTTCCCCACCAGCAGAGCAAGCGGGGCCATCGCAACCAGAAGCGCAACCGCGCACACTCCTATCGCAAATCGTCTCTCCACTCGGAATGCCAGTGCGCCATATACTTCCAGGCAAAGTAGCAGCACAAAGGCCGCCACGTATCGCTCAAAGGTGAGGACGAGCGCGTACATCGCACAACCAACTAACGGCCACGCCACCAGCCAGAGCGACATTCGCCACGGACGAGCCTTCTTGCTGTTGAACAGGCTCAGCACAAAAAGCAGCAACGCTCCTCCAACAAATCCAATGGCGCGAATGACGATCTGCCTGTACTCGTCCAACGATCTCGAGATGGCCGCGAACTGCTTGCGGAGAATGAATACCGGTTTCGCTCCCGCATACCAGTAGCCAGGGCTGTGCCAAAGCGGGTACGTTCCGGGAATGGGCGTTGCAAACTCCAGAACCTTCGGATCGTCCATCAGTTTACGCGGAGGATGGATTGGCGTTCCGTACTGCGGCGGCGTACCACCCGTCCAGCCCACGGCATTTGGCTTGAACTCGTCCACGCTCCACAGGTAGGCGAGCTTTCCGGTGTCGCCCGTCGTGAACCTTCCCGCCTGCACGCTCATGAAAACGATCAGAGGTATTGCCACCGCTACGCACATCGCTGTGATGGCGGCTAGATAGGCGAGCTGCTTCCTGCGTGGGATGCCGGAGTTTCGCGCTCGTGAAATGAAAAGCAGCGCGATGAATGCAAATGCAAGCGGGAACAGCGCCGCCTTCACATAAATGCCCAATCCCAGCAACGTGCCCAATCCGACGAAATGCTTCAACCCCGCATCAGGGCGCGACACGCGACAACCCATTGCGGCAACGAAGAGGACCTGAGCCGCCACCAGCATGTCCGGAGTAGTGAGGGTGACCCTCAGCGAGTAAAGTCCGAACCACAGGAAGCAGGCAAATGCGAAAAGCGTGAAAAGCCCTTTGTCCGTGGTGCTCGCCTGCTCATACTCCGGAATCGACCTTGACCAGTTGCGGAAGAAAAGCGTGAAGGCCCCGAGCGTGAGGATGAAAATGAAGAAGTCTACGAGTTGAACAACCGCAACCTCGTTGGCCGGCGAAGGTCGAAGCAAGAAAAAGCCGGCCCCGAGAAGTGCCGGATATGCGGCGCTCCAGTAGGAATTTGCCAGCGCGGTCAAATCCCCACTGCTCACCTCTCGCCCAAGGTCCAGGTAGCTCACCGCATCGACGGCGACATGCTGATGCCGCGCCGGCCACGCCAAGCTCGCGGCCATGCAAATGCAGATCAGCCACCATCCGCCGGGAGTCGTGAAAATCATCCGAAGAATGCGAATGAACGCGTCTTGAAAGCCCTGCGCTTGAATCGGTTCATGACCTTGCACGGCGCCGGTAGAGCTATCCGTGTTCGGCTGGCTTACTTCCATGCTGGCAAACTCCCCATTCCCGCAGATTTCGATTGCTTGCAGACTATCAAACACCGGGAGTTTCCCCGAGCTGGATCTTTGATGGTGCTCCGATCCAGGTTCAACAGCGACCGCGCCGGACAAAAAACTCGGGCCCTCGCCCATGCCCGCACAAGACGCGCATGGATCGAGGGCCCGCCGTGGAATGTCTCAGGCCTTACTTCAGCCTGATCGCTGCTCTCTGCTATTTCGAATCCGGAATGCCCTTCATCGTCGCCAGGTCCACCGGAATCGACGCGTGCTCGTGCGCGATAACCCATTGACCGTTCACCTTTTTGTACCCGTCGGTCACGCGCACGGTCAGGCTCATCTTCTTGCCCTTCTTGTCGGTGAACGTGCCCGATTGGATGGAATGGCTATACGCCACGTTGCCGCCAACGGTCACCTCAAGATCGTTCACCTGGAAAGAAACCGGGCCCGGGTAGGCAGCGAATGTGTCTTCCCAATCCTTCTTGTATGCAGCCCATCCGGTGTACTGCCGCGGTGGAACCACGTCGAACACCACCAGGTCGTCGCTCGACGAATACAGCGCCATGATGGCGTTCACATCCTTGGCGTTGAATGCCGCCGCGAACTTATCTTCCAATGCTCGGATTGCAGCCTGGTCCGCGGCGCTGGTATCCACAACAGGCGCGGGAGCGGGTGCAGAATTGCAGCCGGCCAAACCGACTGCCAGCGTCGCGCAAAGCAGTCCTTTCACTCTCATCATTGTTCATGTCCTCCGGGGGTTGGTGATTGCTATTGAGTTGGGGGAACGCTTCGGCTTGATTGAAAAACGCGAGAGCCAACGTGTCAAGGGGTTTAAGCGGAAATGCGCCTCTGACAAACCCAAGATTTAGGGAGAACAACGACGTCGTCTAACCCACTACCAGCCGAAATGATGCTTCATCCACATGCCGGCAACAGTCAGCAGGAATGCAGCGACTCCACACACAAGTGTCCAGATTCCTGCGGCCACCGACTTTGCAATGGGTTTGACTGTACGGAGCATCGCCTTCATCTCCGCTACCTCTTTGGCGACGTTCTCAATCTTGGTTTTTGAGTCATCTACAGCCGCCACCACAAATGCTTGCGTGCTTTCGATTGTCGTTAGGCGCTGATAAATGTTGTATAGATGATCAGGCGACGCAGTGCCGCCTCCGCCTGGGACGGCTACTACATCCGGCGAAGGTTCGTCTTGGTCTCTAAGCGGGCGTTTGGGTGGTGCCAAGCTCTGCACCTCGTTTAGTGGTAATCCATTCCCAGGTGGATGCAGGGTTTCGACCGAAATAGCTCTCTACTCGTAAAACAAGCGCAACAGACGTAAAAGTCCCATCTGTGATCCCGAGTGCGTCCGAAACCTCTTTTGACGTGGTGGCAGGGGGAGCGATTAGAAGCCACTGCCCTTCTCCGACTTTTAGGTGCAGGAATTGGGGGAGGCTTACCAGCTTCGCTTCTAGCGCGGGAGGGTTCGTGACGCTCATGATTGCGAAGAGTGCGTTAGGAGTTGCCATCGGATCAATTCTACCTGTCACGCATTCGTTATACGCAACGCGAGTTCTGAATGTTCGATGCGCCTTGGCCAACTTTGTACCATTTCGGACACCTGGAGAGCAACATTACTTTTTTGGGCATTCATATGGACCCCTAGCCTTCGCTGCCACTTCTCTGTCGGCGATACTTTGGGGGTGCTCTTCATCGCTTCCTCGAATGGGAGTCGATTGTGCGGGATCGGCTTGCTATTTGCGGTCTTCTTCTCGAGCATCTGCCGCCGCACCAAAAACTTTGGCCCTCCACCCCCGCCCGCATAAAGCGCGCATGAGCGAAGGGCCAGTCTTGTTGCGCTTTCAGCTCTTACTTCAGGCTGATCGTGGTCTTCAAAGGCAGCTTGTCCGACGATCCGCCAACCATGATCGTGTAGTCGCCTGGAAGAAGCTTCCACGCGTTGTTGTCTTCATCCCAGATCGAGAGGTACTTGCGCGGCACATCCACCGTCACGGTCCTCTCTTCGCCGGCTGCCAGCTTCACCTTGCTCCAGCCAATCAAACGCTTCGGTGGCTCAACCGGGTCGGGAATCGTGGCATACACTTCGCCAATCTCCGCGCCCTCGCGCTTGCCCGTGTTCTTGAGTGTGAAGCTTACCTTCACCGTGTCGCCCGCGCTGGCCTTCAGATTTGAGTAGCCAAACGTCGTGTACGACAGCCCATAGCCAAACGGGAACAACACCGGCTTCTTCTCGGCGTCATACCATTTGTAGCCCACTTTCATGCCTTCGTCGTAAGTCACCTGGAACGCCGGTGCGCCCTTGGCCCATGTCTCCGGCGAAACCGGCCCGGAGAACGGATGAGCCGGAGGCTGCGTCACCGTCAGGTGCGGCAGGTCCGCCTCGCTCTTGGGGAACGTGTTGGGCAGCTTGCCGCTCGGGTTCACAGTTCCAAACAGAACGTTGCCCACAGCATTTGCGCCGTCAGAGCCCGCGTACCAGGCTTCAAGGATGGCAGCCGGAGCAGCCACCCATGGCATCGTCACCGGGTTTCCCGTCTCCAGCACCACGATGGTGTGCGGATTGGCCGCCGCCACCTTCGCGATCAATTCATCCTGGTTGTGAGGAAGCGTAAGGCTCTTCAGGTCCATGCCCTCGCTCGCCCACTGGTAAGCGAAGACAATCGCCACGTCCGCGCTCTTGGCAACTTCAGCGGCCTTGCCCGCGTCTTCGCCCGAGTCATACTTTACGGTCGCCTGTGGTGCGCGCTCCTGGATCGCCTTCAACGGAGAAGTAGGGAACCAGATCTCCTGAAGCCAGCGCGTTTGGCCCTTGCCCGGAGGGGCAATCGCATTGCCGCCAACTGGATCAACCTGCGCCGACCCGCCGCCTGAGATCATGCCCACATCCGAGTGCGAACCGATCACGGCAATCGTGTGAATCTTGCCCGCGTTCAAGGGCAGCGCGCCTGCCGTGTTCTTCAGCAGCACAATGCCGCCTTCTTCAATCTTCCGCGCCACTTCAAGTCCGGCAAAGGGATCCACCACCGAGCGCTGGCGAGGATGATCGATCACGCCCGCCGCGAACATCGCGCGCAAAATCCGATGGACGTGCTCGTCCAACTCCGCCTGCGAGATGGTCCCCGCTGTCACGGCAGCTTTGTATTTGTCTTCGTAAAAGAACCGCCCCGGCTCCTCGTTGTCGAGACCCGCAGCCGATGCCTTTTCAGTCGAGTGCGTACCGCCCCAGTCCGACAGGACAAAGCCCTTGAAATCCCAGTCCTTCTTCAGAACATCGGTGAGCAACCACTTGTTCTCGCAGGCAAAGTCGCCATTCACGCGGTTGTAGCTGCACATCACCGCAGCCGGCTTGCCTTCGATTACGCCAATCTCAAACGCCAGCAGGTCGCTCTCATGTGCGGCCCGCCGGTCGATGGTGATGTTCACTGAGTTGCGGCCGCTCTCCTGGTCATTGAACGCGTAGTGCTTGATGTCGCCAATCACGTATTGCGACTGCGTGCCCTGGATCAGCTTCGCCACCAGCGTGCCGGCAAGGATCGGATCCTCGCCCAGGTACTCAAACGTCCGTCCGTTGCGCGGCTCGCGTGTTATGTCCACACCGCCTCCCAGCGACATGTTGTAGCCCTGCGCCCGCAGCTCCGTGCCAATCAGCTTCCCATACTCGTACGCTTGTTCGGGATCCCAGCTTGCGGCAGCCGCCTCATTTGCCGGCAATGCCGTGGAGTAGCGCCCATTTGTGCCGCTCGACCGCACTCCGTAGGCCGCATCGCTCATGTCGATGCCCGGAATGCCCAGTCTGGGCACGCCAACCTCATAGCCCACCCCGCGGTTCGACGGCGCATTCTCAGGCGTATACGGATCGTCCGTCGGCATCCCCACGCCGTGCAGCATGGCGATCTTCTCGTCCAGTGTCATCTCTTTGATCACCAGGTCGGCCCGCTCATCCGGCGAAAGGCTCTGGTTGTCCCACGGCCCTGTCGGTTTGGGTCCACGTCTCTGGGCTGTGCCCGGTTGAACAGCTAGCATCAGCAAAGACAATGTTGCGAGTGCGGCCATCCCGTGGCTGCCGCGGAGTTGCGAAAACTTCATGAATCCCCCAAATTGAATCGTTGATCTTGCGCCAACCCATGCTATCAACACCGCCCGACCTCTGGCAGGGGGAGCGTCCCATCGATTGCGCTTCTCCTCAATCGACGGACCGCCGCGCCTCTAAGTTGCTCAGATCGAGCCGATTCCCAACAAATCTCAGCGACTCAGCTTCCTGGCCCGTTTCGTCCCGCCCCCGAGCCACATAAGCGCTAAGATCGGCCGCCTCGTGCGAAGATCAGATTGCGCTGTGAACTGCGCTTTCAAACCCCATCGGATACAGGAGTAGGCGGACCATGTGCTTTTCAGCAACTGCGAACTTTGTCGGAAGCGGAGTTCTTGGAACCGTCGGCGTAGTCACTTTAACCAAGGTCAAACACAGGCGAGAATTGCTTTTCGCAGGCCTTCCCACGCTTTTTGCAATTCATCAGTTCATCGAGGGGTTTGTTTGGCTCGGGTTGGATGGGACGCTCTCGCCCGCAGTGACCCACTACATGGGCGCTGCATACATGCTATTTGCCCAGGGTCTTTTACCTTTTCTCGTACCTTTGGCAGTGCTCCTCTTCGAACCGGATGGTTGGGCGCGAAGACGAATGTTGCCTTTCCTCGTACTTGGCGGAGCAATAGGAATTTACACCTTGTGGGCATTGGCAGCGTACCCGACCGAGATTTTTATCAGAGAGAACAGCATCGTCTATATCAACCAGGGAACAAACTACACATTCATTGCAGCCTTGTACCTGGTCGCCACGTGCGGATCACTGTTCTTTTCCAAGGTCAGAGCAATGGTAATCTTCGGCTCGGCAAACCTGGCGATTCTCCTCGTAGTAATCGCAATTAAGCGATACGCCTTCACTTCGGTGTGGTGCGCCTATGCGGCCATCGCCAGCGTAATCGTGCTCATTTATTTTTGGAAGAGCAGCGAAACCCGCCCACTACTCTACGGCCAATCTTCGTGGGGGCTCTAGTTCGAGCAGTCGCCGCAGCGCCTTCGCTCCAACCTGTGCCCTGTACCCTATACCCTGGACCCTGCATTCACCGCTCCTCCACAATCGCCAGGTCCCACGGCCCAATCGCCATCGTGCCAGCCTTCGCCACCGTCTTGCCGTCCAGCAGATTCGTTCCCCCCGCATATGCGTAGCTCACATCCACCGCATTCCCTGAGTAGTTGAAGTAGTAGTGCAACCGCTTGCCCAGCCGATTCACGCCGTGCTGCACATGCACCGTGGCAGGAACCTTCTGATCAACACCGAGCAGCCCGATCTTCCCCAACTCGTCCTTCAGCACCGCCGTCTGTAGCGCGTTCGACAGGAACGTCCCCTCATACAGCAGCGTCCCCGCTCCAAACGAATTCTCCGTAATCGCCGGCCACTTCCCAAAGAACGGATGGTCGTAGTACGCAATCGCCTTCGCATGCTCCGGCATCAGGAACTCCGCCCAGTAGGCGACCTGATTGTCACCGCCCACGTGGTATGGGTCGTCTTTCAGCGCCAGCGGCTTCTCCAGGTTCGAAAACTCCTGATAGCTGATGCCTGCGGCCTCGCGCAGCGGACCCGGCGCGCGCACCCATCGCACCGCCGAGTTCTCATTCGCAAACCCGCTCTTGAAGGTCATCACCACGTGTCCGCCGTTCTTCACGTAGTCTGAAATCCTCTGCAACAGCGCATCGTCGGAAATATACAACGCCGGCACAATCAGCAGCTTGTACTGCGAAAAATCCGTCGTCGTCGGCAACACAAAATCCGTGCCCACGTTCAGCGCGTAGAGCGAGTTGTGCATCTGCTGCACCAGCGACAGATACCCATCCGCATCGTTCGTCCAGCTATGCGCCGGCACCTGCCCGCCATAGGGCATAAAGCTGATCGCATTCGCCGAGTCGCGCGACCACAGAATCGCCACATCGTTGTGAATCTTCAGGCCAGCAAGATGCGGCCCAATCTTTTCCAACTCGTGCGCGGTCTTGCTCATCTCCGCATAGGCGCGATTCGGCTCCAGATCGTGCGACAGAATCCCCTTCCAAAACGTCTCCTGGTTCGCCGCGATCGAAGCCCAGTGCCAGTACTCCACCATGTTCGCGCCGCTCGCCAGATAGGTGTAAACGTCCTCGCGTAGTTGCCC
>Ga0302201_10003572_pt1 | contig 11540 bp, 8 predicted proteins | sample II_Bog_N3_2_FD_194586 | JGI IMG/M metagenome (GOLD analysis project Ga0302201, IMG submission 194586) | Peat permafrost microbial communities from Stordalen Mire near Abisko, Sweden - II_Bog_N3_2 | ecosystem: Environmental > Terrestrial > Soil > Wetlands > Peat | place: Sweden: Abisko, Stordalen...
ATCAGACCAGGTAATCGCGGGCCATTTGCGGGGCGTCGGTACAGACAGCTCCGCAAATGCTGATTTCGTTGCCGGTGTCTATCCGATCCTTCCGGATGGAACATGCCAGTTTGTGGCGGCGGATTTTGACGGAGAGGACTGGGCCGCCGATGCACTGGCCTACTGGGAAACATGTCGCCGGCGCGGGGTGCCTGCAGCATTGGAACGATCTCGATCGGGCGACGGTGGTCATGTGTGGATTTTCTTTTCTCGTCCAATCCCTGCGAAAGATGCCCGGCAGTTGGCCGCCGTACTAATGACGGAGACCATGGAGCGCCGACCCGAACTAGGCTTCACTTCGTACGACAGACTTTTCCCGAGCCAGGACACCGTTCCTAAGGGTGGCTTTGGGAACCTCATCGCGATGCCACTTCAACGACGCGCACGCGATTACGGCAACAGCGTCTTCGTCGATCAGGAACTAAATGCATATCGCGACCAATGGGCCTTCCTTGCCAACCTCGGTCGCGTGACGCCGGAGGAAATCTATTCCCAAGTGGGCGCGGCAGCGGTTCGCAACCGCGTTCTTGCGGTAAGAATGCCAATGGCCGATGAAAACGGCGACGAACCGTGGAATCAGACCGTATCGGGAAGCCAGTCTTCTACGCCGATAACGGAACCGTTGCCGGACCGCGTAAGGATCATTCTGTCGGATGACATTTACGTTGAACGATCAGCGCTTCCCTCCACGATCGTGGCACGGCTTATGCGGCTGGCGGCATTTCAAAATCCGGAGTTCTACCAGGCGCAGGCCATGCGTCGATCCACCTACGATAAGCCAAGGATAATTTCCTGTGCGGTGTTACACCAAAAGCACGTCGGGCTGCCGCGAGGATGCCTCGAAGAATTACTTGAACTGCTACGTGACAATCATGTGGAGCCGGACGTCGAGGACTTGCGCGAGAATGGCACGGAACTAGACTGTCAATTTTTGGGAACACTCCGTCCGGAGCAGCAAGCCGTGGTGGCAGCCCTGTCGCAGCATGACAGCGGCGTCTTGGCCGCGACGACTGCCTTTGGAAAGACGGTCGTTGCTGCGGCCATGATTGCACAGCGCAGGACCAGTACGCTGGTTCTCGTTCACCGCAAGGAATTATTGAAGCAGTGGGTCGAGCGACTTCAGCAATTTCTTTTGATATCACCGGAGTCGATCGGCTTGATCGGGGGAGGGCGGCGCAAGCCGTCGGGCCGCATCGACGTAGCCATATTACAGAGCCTCTCCAAGAACGACGCGGGTTCGGATCCCTTGGCGGGCTATGGTCAGGTCATTGTCGACGAATGCCATCACTTGTCGGCTACGAGTTTCGAGTCTGTAGCGCGGCGGTCGAAGGCACGTTACTGGCTCGGACTGTCGGCGACCGTGACCCGAAAAGATGGACATCAACCCATCATCTTCATGCAGTGCGGTCCGATACGCTATCGAGTCGACCCAAAATCCCAAGCATTGAAACGAGGATTTCTCCATAAGGTGAAAATCCGCGAAACCGCATTTACGCAGCCAGCAGAATTGGAAGGCGCGCCGCTTTCGATGCCTGCAATCTACTCCGCCCTTGGGCATGACGAGGCGCGAAACGCCGCGATCTTCGATGATGTCTTGACGACTTTGGAAGCCGGACGATGTCCATTGATCTTGACCGAGCGGCGCGATCACGTGGAATCGCTGCGTCAACGATTCGAAAAATTCACCCGGAATCTTGTCGTTCTACACGGTGGATTGACACCCGCCGAGCGTCGTGATGCCCAGGCTAGATTACGGGCTTCGCCAACCGCTGAACGACTTGTCCTGGCAACGGGCCGCTACCTGGGTGAAGGGTTTGACGATTCACGCCTTGACACGTTGTTTCTAGTGATGCCGGTCTCGTGGAAGGGTACCTTGGCGCAGTATGTCGGCCGCCTGCATAGGGACCATGATGGCAAACGAGATGTTATTGTGTACGACTACGTGGACAGAGCGGTTCCAGTGCTCGCCCGCATGGCGGCGAAGCGCGAGACGGGATACAAGTCCCTTGGGTATATTTTGGATTCACGGTGACGTGCAAAGCCTCTAAGGCGAGGAAAAGAAGCGGTTTGACGATAGAATGCACAGCCGATAGTTTGAGCGTAGTCCGTATGCTTGGGCGGACGTCGACGATATTTCCTCGAGCATTTTTGCCGGTGACACTTTGGGGGCAACCCAAATTCCCAAAGCGCGAGAAACCGAATCCGATCAATGCGCTAGTCAGGGTATTGCGGTGTCTCCCTGGCCACCAGTCTTGCAAGTTATTGATTATAATAGAATTATATCTTCGATGTGAGGGCGCCACCTCGGCAATTGAACCCGATGCCCCACTTAACATATTGATTTCGTTGAGCTTAGCGACTTTAAACAACGCCTCTTTGGGGGCAACATTGACGCCGTCGCGCAGGTCTCTCCTCGGCTGCGCGGACGATGCCGGAGAAATGCAGTAGCTCGCTTAGAGCTTCGCCCGAACACATGCAAGGCGGAATACAGATCAAGACTGCACGGGGGCGGCGGCACACTCGCGGTGCCGTCCAATTCCGCAGACACAATGCAAAGCAGGCATGGTTGAACGTAGTGCGCCACCGATGGAAACCCTACTTGCATAAACAATCCGTTATGGATTTCTTGCCAAGACGTGCAACCATGCATGTCCCCGCCTGAACGACTATAGGCAATGATCGCAATACATCCCGACGACGTTTCGGAGGTCATCCCAGTTTCTCGATTCTCAACGTCCACAGTGCGCGGCTTACGACAGCTGGTTCCGTGGCTGGCAGCAGATGGACCACTGTCCTACAACCCCATGGAGCCGCCAAACACCGATTACTTCTTCAAATACAACTGGATACTGCCAGGGATCTTCAATCCCTCCGTGAACCGGCGCGAAATTTTCTACTTCGGCAGTTACGACAAGAGCGATGTGCGGCTTCTCTTCGACTTTTGGAACCGAGCCCGACAGGGGCGTGGAATGGAAGCGCAGATCTACAGCCAGTTCGGCGTCGTTGCTGATGGTGCAGTCACCGCGCCCATTGCTGCCTACCGATGTTCGCGGCCGTGGCGGGACACACCGGGAGCATTGCTGATTCAACATGGAAGTTATCAATGGGTGGCTCTCGAGGACCAGCCACTTATCGAACGAGGACAGGTTCTGTTGTATCGGGGCATCGGGGATGCCACGGAATTCCGCTCGCTCCGATTCGGCCCCGAAGATCTCGCGCCGGGGGAACGGGATATTTGGGCGCGGTACCTTGGTGCGCAGGCGGCAATGCTGTCGGACTCGGTCCTGTCATTCAACACCGTGCATGATCGCGTTGCACGCTCTGAAACCACATGCTTCAGACATGCATCCCGTATGAGTGACGAAATTGCCTTACGCGCCGGGCTTGACATTGACTCGCCGGGCTTCGCGAACGACCTGTGGAACGAGGCACAACAGGCATATACCCTGGACCCCGTGATTGCAGAGCACAAGTTTGGGCCAAACTACGTGATGCTTAAGACAAGTCTCAATAACATTCGCCTCACGACCTTCGTCGCCAACGAGTCCGAAGTCAAGATCGTCGATCCTGCCCGCATCTCATCGATCGTGGGTCACGGGTGCGACGTCAAATTCGCTTCACCAACGGACTGACAGAATCGATGAGCACCAAGTCCGGCGCCGCGCTGAAGTTGTTTGATCTTCTGTCGCGCCTGACGCTTCGTAAGGCTGCGGCGCTTCTCGGCGCAAAGGGCGAGCACCTTATCGCGGCCGGCGGCCAGTGGGAGATCGACATTGCTTCGCAGGTGAGATTCGGACGCGATGAATTCCGGCTTGCCGTCGACCACTCGACGGTGACGGTGGCCGTGAGTCCAGCGGCTCGCGGTCGCCTGGCTTGGCACTGCGACACGTGCGACATTCCCTGCGTCCATGCGGGGGCCGCCTTCTCGCTGATTCTGGAGGAGAAGCTGGCGCTGGGCCTCGCGGCGGCCCCGCCTGAACTGCCGCCGGTTGAGTCGTTGAGCGAGGAGGCGCTGATTGCGCTTGCCCTGTCCGAACGTGAGGAGCGCGCGCGTAATGAGAAAATGCGGGTCATCTCCGCGTCTCCCCTCGAGATCTGGACCGATTACACCGTCACGAACGCGGCGTCCGGAAAGACGTACCGCGTCGCCTTGCGCGGTTGGCGACCGGGAGAGTCGTACTGCTCCTGTCCGGATTTTCGCAAAAATACACTTGGCACTTGCAAGCATATTCTGAACGCGTTGAACAAGGCCCGTCGACGATTCGCTCCCGCCACGCGCAACCGACCCTACCAACAGCGCACGCTATCTGTCCATCTTGCCTATGGGGAGGCGATCGAGCTTCGCCTTCTGGTGCCGAGTCGCCTCAGCGACCGCGCGAAAGCGATAGTACGGCCGATCTGCGACCGCCCGATCACCGATCTGCCGGACCTCCTGCGACGCATCCGGAGACTGGAAGCCGATGGCTCGCCCGTGACCGTTTACCCGGACGCGGAGGATTACATTCAGAATCGGCTCGTGCAACAGAAGATCGCCAGTGCGGTTGCAAGTATCCGGAGCGACCCAAAAGCTCACCCGCTCAGAAAGACCCTGCTCAAGGTCGATCTTTTACCCTATCAGCTGGATGGCATCGCCTTCGCCGCCGGCGCCGGGCGCGCCATCCTCGCGGACGAGATGGGGCTTGGCAAGACAATCCAAGGGATCGGCGTGGCGGAGTTTCTTGCGCAATTCGCGGGCATCCGCAAGGTGCTGATCGTCTGTCCCGCATCGGTCAAGTCGCAATGGCGCAGCGAAATCCTGCGTTTCTCGGGTCGGCAGGCCACGCTGGTCCTGGGCGGTGCCGGGGAGCGCGCTGCGCAGTACCAAGGCGACTGCTTCTTTACGATCTGCAACTACGAACAGGTGTTGCGCGACATCATCGCCATCGAGCGCGCAACATGGGATCTCATCATCCTCGACGAAGGTCAGCGCATCAAGAACTGGGAAGCGAAGACGACCCAGACCATGAAGAGTCTGCGCTCGCGGTTTGCGCTCGTGCTGTCCGGAACGCCCCTCGAGAATCGGCTCGACGACCTGTTCTCCGTGGTCGAATTCATCGATGCCCGTCGGCTAGGTCCGGCGTTCCGCTTCTTCAACCGTCACCGCGTGACGGATGAGAAAGGCAAAGTGATCGGCTACAGGGATCTTGACGTACTGCGGGAAAACCTCCAGCCCGTCTTGCTACGCCGGACGCGTAATATGGTGATGAAGGAGCTGCCGCAGCGCACGACACAGGTGATACGGATATCGCCCACGGCCGAGCAGCTCGAGATCGATGGCGCGCAGATGCGCATCGTCAGTTCCATCGTCAGCAAGCCCTACATCTCGGAGATGGATCTCTTGCGTCTGCAAAAGGCGCTTCTGCTCGCACGCATGAACGCCGATAGCACCTTCCTCGTCGACAAACACGAGCCGGGTTACTCGAGCAAGCTCGATCGCATCGAGGAGCTGTTCGATGAGCTGGCAGGGGAGGAGACACGCAAGGTTGTGCTGTTCTCAGAATGGACGACGATGCTCGGATTGATTGAGCGCCGGATCGAACGTTTTCAGCTGGGCTATGTTCGCCTGGACGGATCCGTGCCCCAGAAGAAGCGGCAACAATTGGTACAGCAATTTCAGCACGATTCGAAATGCCGTCTGTTCATGACCACGAACGCGGGCGCCACGGGACTCAATCTACAGGCGGCGAACACGGTCATCAATGTTGATCTCCCCTGGAATCCGGCAATTCTCGAGCAGCGCATTGCCCGTGCGCATCGAATGGGGCAGAAGAACCCGGTTCATGTCTATGTGCTGGTGACGGAGGAGACCATCGAGGAGAAGTTGCTGGGCACCCTGTCGGCTAAGCACGACCTTGCGCTTGCGGCACTCGATATGGAATCGAAGGTGCGGGAAGTTACGCTATCCTCAGGCATGGAGGAATTGAAGCGGCGGCTCGAGGTACTGCTCGGTGCGCCCGCGGACGCCCCCGTGGACGAGTCGGAAAAGCAGCGAAACCAACTTGAGACCGATAGATTGGCGCGCCGCGCGCGCATGGCGGAAGCCAGTGGCCAACTCCTGACGGCAGCTTTCGCGCTGCTCGAAGAGATGATTCCCAAACGTGAGCCAACTCAGGCTACCGAACGGATGGCTCTCGAGTTCAAGGCGCGATTCGACGAGTGCTTCGAATTGGATGAGCACGGTCGGCCGCGATTGACGGTGACACTGCCGGACCAAGGTTCACTCGAGAAGCTCACCCGTTCGCTGGCATCGCTGCTTGGTTGATCTGCCTTAAGCGCCCGTCTTCGCACAAACGAAGTTGTGGGTCAATGGCGGGGTCCATGACCTCGATGCTTGGTAGTGCGACCGACCGCTTTTGAAACATTCCGTGGACACATCGCCGGTAATATGATACTACTGGCGATGTGAGACTTGTTCTAGATACGGACGTCATTGTCGCTGCAATGCGTAGCCCCTCCGGGGCATCCGCGGCCTTACTGATGGCCGCCCGTCGAGGTGAAATCCAAATGCTGGCAAACGTCGGATTGGCTCTGGAATACGAGGCAACTTGTCGCCGCGCCGAGCACGGGGTTGCGGCGGGCCTTAGTCGGGAGTTCTCCCCCAATTTCTTGAGATGAGATTACGCAGAGGCTGGAAATACCGGGCTGTGCGGGATTTCTTGCGCCCGTTTTCCGTGCTTTATGTAGCCATGTAATTGCCGTTTTGGGATTGTTTTTCGATCACTACCATGGCATTATGTAGCCATGCATATCGATGGCGTACCGAACCGCACCTCAAGGCCGACGTACCTGCTGCGCGAGTCGTACCGCGAGGGCAAGAAGGTGCGTAAACGCACGCTGGCCAATCTTTCCGCCCTATCCGACGAGCAAATCGATGCCATTCGCGCAGTCCTCTCAGGGCAGAGCGTGCGCCCGGTGGAGGAGCTTTGGCAGACCACACGCTCGCGTTCGCATGGCGCGGTGCAGGCGGTGCGTGTAGCCATGCAGAGGCTCGGCTTTGAGTCCTTGGTCGCCTCCCGGCCGAGCCCGGAGCGCGATGCGGTGTGTGCGATGGTGGCGGCGCGGGTCTTGGCGCCGCATACCAAGCTTGCCACCACGCGCTGGTGGCACACGACGACGCTCGCCGAGGAGTTCGGCGTGCGGGAGACGGATGAGACGGACCTTTATGCGGCGATGGACTGGTTGCACGAGCGTCAGGAATTTATCGAGAAGAAGCTCGCTGCCCGACACCTGTCCGAGGGTACGCTCGCCCTCTACGACTTGAGTTCGAGTTACTTTGAAGGCAATAGCTGTCCGCTGGCCAAGATCGGCTACAGCCGCGACGGCAAGCGCAATACGCCGCAGGTGAACTACGGCTTGCTGACGACACGAGCCGGCTGCCCGGTGGCGATCTCGGTCTACGAGGGCAACACGGCGGATGCGAGCACGCTGATGCCGCAGGTGACGCAACTGCGCGAGCAGTTCGGCCTCGAGCGCCTGGTGCTGGTCGGGGATCGCGGGATGATCTCGCATAAGGCGATCGGAGAGTTGCGTACCCTCGACGGGCTCGCGTGGATCACGGCGCTGAAGAGCTCGCAGATCCGCGCCCTGGTGCAGGGCGGTGAGTTGCAGCTGGATCTGTTCGATGAGCGCAATCTCTTTGAGTTCGCGCATCCGGACTTTCCCGGCGAACGGCTGATGGCGTGCCGTAATGTCGATCTGGGGAAACTGCGTGCGCACAAGCGCCAGGCGCTGCTGGAGGCGACTGAGAAGGAGCTGGAAAAAGTCCGTGCCCGCATCGAGAGCGGTTCACTCGCCGGCCGCGACAAGATCGGCGTGCGAGTCGGCAAAGTCGTCAACAAGTACAAAGTCGGCAAGCATTTTGCACTCACCATCGAGGAGAACGGTTTTACTTTCGAGCGCCTCGAGAAGCAGATCGCCGCCGAAGCCGCGCTCGACGGGCTCTACGTCATCCGCACCAGCGTACCGAAGAAACAGATGAGCTCCGCCGAGGCGGTGCGCAGCTACAAAGCGCTCGCGGAAGTCGAGCGCGCGTTCCGCTCGATGAAGACCATCGATCTACACATCCGTCCCATCCACCATCGACTGGAGGAGCGTGTCCGCGCGCACATCTTTCTGTGCATGCTCGCCTACTACGTCGAGTGGCACATGCGCGAGGCGTGGCGCGAGTTGATGTTTGCCGATGAGGACCTCGAGCGCAAGAATCATCGCGATCCGGTCGCCGCCGCCGAGCGATCCGAGGCCGCGCTCGAGAAAGTCGCCTCTCGCAAACTCAAAAACGGTTCACCCGCCCACAGCTTTCGCACGCTGCTGTACGAACTCTCCACCATCGTGCGCAATACCTGCGAGCCACGCGTCGCGCACCGCAGCGGTGCCTCCTTCCAGATGACCACGATGCCCAATCCCGCTCAACAGCGAGCAATGCAGTTGCTGGAGTCGATCACCGTGTAGCCACACGCTCGGCACCGTAAAACGCTTCAAGTCCATGATCTACCGCGAAATCCCTTTCACCCTGACCAAGAACTCCCGTTTAGTCCAGCGCAGGTGGTTATTTTCATCGATGCGGTTATTGCCATGGCTGAACCTGTCGAGACACATTTCTTGTGGCGTCCGCAGTTGCGCGATCCCGGTGACGAAATCGTGCTCGAAGCGGCGGTGAACGGACGTGCCGGTGCCATCGTGACCTTCAATCGAAAGGACTACGGTGATATACCCGTCAGATTCGGCCTCGAAGTGATCGCGCCGGCCGATGCGTTAAGGAGGATCAATTCATGAGCAAGCCCCAAAGTACCTATCCACTCCGTTTGCCAACCTCAGTGAAGGCCGAAGTGGTCCGTCGCGCAAAGGAAGACGGCACCAGCTTCAACCAGTTCGTCGCGACCGCCGTCGCCGAGAAACTGGCGGCCATGAACACGGCCAAGTTCTTCCTTGAACGGCGCGAGCGCGCGAATTACGCTGCCTTCGACAAGATCATGAGGCGTAAGGGGGGTGAGAAGCCCAAGGCTGACGATCAGGTGCCGTGAAGGGTTCAAACGCAGTAACGGCGTCAGCGATTCGGATGAGCGACTCTGATTCAGCGACGGAGGAACTTGAGTCCAGTGATGATGCTCGAGAGCCGCGCACCGCGATCTCTTTCAAGCATTTTTACCGGTGACACTTTGGGGGCAACTCGAATTCCCAAAACGCGAGAAACTGAATTGGTAACTACTCACCCGGTTTGTCCCGAGTTCACAGGAATTTCTGCTTGACAACGTAGCGGCCTGCTTCTACGCTGCTGATCCATCGTGGTGATGATGGGGTTCGGCGGCGATGGGAGCGTATTTCGGATCGAAGGCGACCTCGGGCTTGTGTCAGCCGATTATCGCGCTGATGCCTCCGCATGACACGTACATTGAGACCCACCTGGCGGCGGCGCGATCATGCAGCGCAAGTCGCCGGCACTGCGCAACATCGGGATCGACCGCAATCAGCGGGCGCTGGAGAGATTCCGATGCGCGTATCCGGTGGAGCTGGTGCATGCAAGCGCGCACCGGTTCCTGGCCGACTATGACTATCAGGGCCGGGAACTGATCTACAGCGATCCGCCGTATCTGCACGAGACTCGCAGCTCCGATCGGCGCTATCGCTTTGATTACGACGAGGCAGACCACCTCGAGTTGCTGGAGTTGTTGAAGAAGCTGCCGTGCGCCGTGATTCTCTCCGGCTACCCCTCGTCGTTCTACGATGAGTGCCTCGCCGGTTGGCAGAAACTGGAATTGCAGGTAATGAACCAGGGCGGCGTGCGCACCGAGAAGCTGTGGTTCAACTTCACGCCCGATCGAGTGCACTGGGCGAATTACACCGGCAAGAACCACACCGACCGGCAACGCATCCGGCGCAAGGCCGAGAACTGGGGCCGGCGCTATCGAGGCTTGCCGCCGGGCGAGCGTCTTGCGGTGCTCTCGGCGCTGATGGCCGTCGAGACCGGCGGGTAGTCGGCGCAGCTGCCCCTCGTGGCGAGCGTCAACAAAGAGTCCCTGCGCGAGGAGTTCGGCGCGCTCAAAGAACGCTTTGGCCGGCTCTGTACCGATGGCAAGGTCTCTGCCGAGAGCCGCGCCCTGTTCGAAGCCCTGCTGATGCTGCTGCAAGTGCTGATGGCGGTGTTCATGGAAAAGAACACCCCGAAGAACAGCACCAACTCCAGCAGACCCTCCTCGCAAACCCAGAAAGACAACACGGCGCTCACCCGGCCGGGCACCCACGGCAAGGGCAAGGAACTGACCGAGTCCCGTTCCGGCAACACCCGCACCGTCGAGAGCGTGGATCTCTCCCCGGTCAGCTTCTGTGAGGAGTGCGGCGAGGATCTGCACAAGGTCCGCTGTAAAGGGCACGAACGGCGCACCCAGATCGACATCGTCTTTGAGAAGGTGGTCACGCACATCGATGCCGAGATCAAGTCCTGCCCGCATTGCGGCACCGAGGCCCGGGGCTCCTTCCCCGACGCGTTCTGCGGTCCCCTGCAGTACGGGGCGGGCATCAAGGCGTACGCTCTCAATCTGCTGATCGCCCAGATGCTCTCCTTGAAGCGCGTGCAGCAATCGCTCGAGACCCTGCTCGGCCAGGTGATCTCCGAGGCCACCATCCTCAAGTACGTTCTGGCGCTGCATCTGGCGCTCGAGAACTGGGAGAAGGTGGCGATCGAACGGCTGCTCACGCTGCCCGCCCTGCACGTGGATGAGACTTCCTTGCGGGTCGATAAGAAAAACCAGTGGATCCACGTCTGCTCGGGCGGTGAGATCACCTTGAAGTTCCTGCACGAGAAACGCGGCACGGAGGCGATGCAGGCCATCGGCGTGATCCCGCGCTATGGAGGGGTCATCGTGCATGATTGCTGGGCCTCCTATCTCGCCTATGAACACTGTGGTCATGGACTCTGTGGCGCGCATCTGCTGCGCGAGCTGACCTTCATCGTCGAGGCCGACGGGTACTCGTGGGCAAAGAACATGAAGCGACTGCTGCAAGAAACCTGTGTCCTGGTCGCGCAGCGCAAACGCAAAACGATCAGTGCTCGCCAATACGAGAACCTCCAGAAACGATACCGCAACATCCTCACCCGCGGTGAACAAGAACTCCCGCCCGTACCTGCCCGGCAGAGCGGCAAGCGCGGTCGAATCGCCAAGTCCGATGCCCATAATCTCTGGGAGCGACTCAAGACACACGAAACCGCCGTGCTGCTCTTCGCCCGCAATCCTCACGTGCCGTTCACCAACAATCGCGCGGAACGGGATCTGCGCATGAGCAAAGTCAAACAGAAAGTCTCCGGCTGCTTCCGAAAACCCCAATACGCCGAGGCCTACTGCCGCATCTCCAGCTACCTGCAGACCATGGCAAACCGCGGATATAATCCCCTCGTCTCCATCCAACTCGCTCTTTCCGGTCAACTGCCTGCGGAAACGGGTGAGTAGTTACAATTTGACGACATATCT
>Ga0302201_10003594_pt1 | contig 11509 bp, 14 predicted proteins | sample II_Bog_N3_2_FD_194586 | JGI IMG/M metagenome (GOLD analysis project Ga0302201, IMG submission 194586) | Peat permafrost microbial communities from Stordalen Mire near Abisko, Sweden - II_Bog_N3_2 | ecosystem: Environmental > Terrestrial > Soil > Wetlands > Peat | place: Sweden: Abisko...
CTCTATAAGGCGGCCAAGGACCACCAGGCTCCGTATGAGCTGATCCGCATGGTGGCTGCAACGGGTAAGCTGCCCGTGCCAAACTTTTCAGCAGGTGGAATTGCGACCCCCGCCGACGCCGCGCTGATGATGCAGCTTGGCGCCGAGGCCATCTTCGTCGGGTCGGGAATCTTTATGAAGGAGCGCGCCACGCCGCTTGATGTCGAAAACGATCCCAAGGAACGCGAAGAGGCCGTTTCACGCGCCAAGGCCATTGTGATGGCGACGACTCACTTCAACGATCCCAAGATCCTCGCTGAGGTTGCGGAACAGGTCACCGGCACCATGAAGGGCCTTGCGGCAGCCGCCATCGAAGAATCGCAACTCCTGCAGACAAGGGGCTGGTAACCACCTGTAAGAGGGCAGATCCTGGCTGCCCGCTCGCACGGGCAGTTCCCGTCTCAAACATCGACATAGTCATCTGACTAGTGATATGACTATATGCGAGGTGACTCATGGCCTGGCAGGTTTTCGACGCAAAAGCACGATTCAGCGAGTTCCTTGAGGCCACATTAAAGGAGGGCCCGCAGGTTCTTACCCGTCGAGGCGTGGAGACCGCAGTTCTGGTGCCCATCAATGAATGGAAGCGCCTGAAGGCGGGAGCCCGGCCGTCGCTCAAGGAGATCCTGCTCGACCCTGGAGGCCCTCGATTCGACAACATCGTACCTCCCCGTGGAGAGGACCCGAGCCGATCTCCGGTCGAGTTCGAGTAAGTCAATGTATCTCCTCGATACCAACGTCATCTCGGAGACCCGCAAACCACGGCCCCACCCAGCCGTTCTTGCATGGATTCAAGGCGTCGACCAGTACTCGATGTTCCTTGCAGCAGTCACGTTAGGCGAATTGCAAAAGGGTGTGGAACTCACCAGACGGCAGGATGTGCCGAAAGCCGAAGAGATTGGTGCATGGATCGACCTGATCGCTTCCGGCTTTGAGGTGATTCCTGCGGGCGAGCACGTCTTTCGAGAATGGGCTCGGCTTATGAAAGGCCGATCTGGTCCCAGGTGGGAAGACGGCTTGATTGCCGCAACGGCGCGGGTACACCGCTTGATTGTCGTCACCCGGAATGTCAAGGATTTCGAAGGCTTCGCCGTGGAAGTATTCAATCCGTTCCCCACCTCTCCTGCTGAACAAGGAGAACAAGTTTGACCGAAGAACAAACGCTGCCGCGCATCGGAGTTCTGGCCATTCAAGGCGACTATGCCGCCCACGCCGAAGCGCTGGCCGAATCCGGCGCAGAGCCCATCGAAGTGCGCAAGCCGGAACAACTCGCCGACCTTGACGGCTTGATTCTCCCAGGAGGCGAGTCGACAACTGTCCTCCGCTTTCTTGAGAAGCAAAGCTTTTTCGAGGTCTTGCAGGCCTTTTGCGAAACAAAACCGGTCTTGGGCACCTGCGCCGGCGCCATTCTGTTATCTCGGGAGGTCAGAAACCCCGCCCAGCGCAGCCTTGGCATTCTCGACGCTGTTGTGGAACGCAACGCCTACGGCCGACAAATCGACTCCACCATCCTGACGGCGGAAACAGAGCTCCCCGGAGGCCCGCTGGAGATGGTATTCATCCGCGCTCCGCGCATCGTCGAGACCGGGGCCACCGTCGAAGTCCTTGCACTTCGGGAAAGCAATCCAGTGCTGGTCCGCCAGGGCAACGTGATGGCTGCAACGTTTCATCCAGAACTCAGCCACGACCGCAGAGTGCATCGACTTTTTGTCGAAGTAGTGAATCAAGCGCGCCAAAAATGAACGACAAAAAGCCGCACTAACGCCCAAGATCCAGTTGCCAGGCGACCCTCCGTGGAAAATTCGGGCCATCCCCTTCGAAACTCCGTGCGTCCAAGCCTGTGTGAGAGTAATCTCATTCCCACAGAGGACCTGATGCCGTCCATTTTTACGCCCAGCCCCACTGAGATCGAACGCCGAGATCCCGGAATCGGCGGAAAACCGCCCGCGGACCTGCGCCCGACCGGCGGCGGAGGCGGCGGCGACGATGAGTGGAAGAACAAACGACGAGGCCCTCGCGAACTCCTTCACCGCATCCGTTTCTCTGTCTTTGCTATCCTCCTCGCAGAAGCGGTTGTCTTTGCGGTCCTGGTGGCGGTTTTCTACGCGCGGCAAACCAGCAGCCATCTGAACGCACGCACTTACGAACTGGTCGGCGACTGGCATCCAGTGGCCCTGCCCACCATTCTCTTCCTGAATACTGCGGCATTGCTTCTCAGCGGCGTAACCATGGAATGGGCCCGACGAAGCATTTTCCACGAAATTGATGTGCTTGAGGAATGGCTCGGGCTGGGGCGCCCTGCACTTCGCCGCACCCTCCCCTGGGTCGGCGCGACGCTGTTCTTTGGCGCTCTTTTTCTCGCGGGACAGGGCATCGCCTGGAGACAGTTAACCGCGCAGGGTTTTTCCATCGGCAAATATGCTACCCCGGCAAGTAGCTTCTTCTACATCATCACAGGGTTCCACGCTCTGCACATGATTGCAGGTGTAGCCGCGCTGGTCTTCTGCCTCGTTGGGCTCGGCGTGTTCCGTCGTGTGGAATATCGCCAGATCGCTGTCGACTCCACGGCGTGGTGGTGGCATATGGGCGGCCTGGCGTGGCTGGTGCTTTGGGGAGTTCTTTTCCTCGGCCAGTGAAGCGCAAATCCTTCAGCAAAAAGTAGTTTTACCTCAGTCCCTGGCTCGCCCGAAGACCGAGCAGCGCTCGACAGCGGTCCGCGACACTCGGAACTTCAGGACACGCGAAATACACCTCGCGGTTGCGCGCCATCAGCAACTGCACCGCCATGATGCGGCTGTCGTTTCCTGACAATGAGCCACCCTCGTGGACAAATTCATCGGTCAGGTACTCGATCGCATGGCCCAGGATCTCCAAAGCATGCCCTGCTTCAGGTGTAATGCGCCGGCGCCGTTTGACAGCGGTACGCGGTAAGACGTTGGCGGGAGCGACAGATTCGGCCCCGGAGCGAGCGGGAATGAATAGACCGGTTGATGTGGTAGCTGCCATAGTGTTCATCCTCAGCCTGTTCTTCGGCCAACGTGGTGCCAATATTCAGATGACAGAAGTACTGTGTCCCATAAGCGAACATCGGATTATTGCGTCCGCTATTGGAAAAATGATGTGACGAAGCTCACGCCATTCAAATTCGGTTCGTAATTCCCGAAAATCACGGTAGCTTGGTCTCCTCGACACCCACTTCCCTTTCAATAGATTGTTAAAACGCGAAAAAGGTCTATGTGCGGCGCGAAATATTTTCACCAATTCTTCGTGGGGGTGTTCAATTCTGCACGTCCAGGAACCATCTCCCACCCATGGGGGTCCACCTTGACGGGATGAGCCTGAAAACCTAAGCTCAAACCAGCATCTCTTCGATCGGAATCTGTTTGTGGTTCCGGCCGTGCGGGTGAAATCCTATCGGACTCCTTCGGATTGGGCAGCGATGAATCAAATTCCTTATGACTGGCAGTACCTCCCGCTTTTGCTGCAGATTCTAGCGGCCTTTGGCATGTGCGCAGGGATGGTCGCCGGCTCCTGGTTCATCGGGCGTCACCGCAACTCAAAAACCAAGCTGGCCGCGTACGAATGTGGGATTGAGGCCGTGGGCGATGCCCGCAGGCGCTTCAGCGTCCGGTTCTATATGGTCGCTGTCCTGTTCATCCTGTTCGACGTGGAAGCGGTTTTCATGATGCCCTGGGCCGTCATCTACCGCAAGCTCCCACTGATCACCGGTTCCCGGCTTTTCGGCTTCTGGGAGATGCTGGTTTACCTCGGTTTTGTAGCCGTCGGACTCTATTACATCGTGCGCAAGGGCATCCTGAACTGGAGCCAGGACAAGGCGGATCTTTAGAATGTTTCAGAAACCTACGATCATCGGAAAGGCCGCCGTTATTGAAGCCATTCCCGAGCACCCGGCCCTCAAAGCCATTCTCGCCTGGAAGCCTGAAGCTCTGACCGACGCAAAACTCGACCGCGATGAGCTGACGCTAACCATCGCTCCTGAAGAAATTCGCGCCGCTGCCGCCACCGTGCAGGCCGCAGGCTACAACTTCATGGATGACCTCACCGCCGTCGACTGGTTCCCCTCCTCGCCGCGTTTCCAGGTGAGCTATCACATCCTGTCGCACACTTATAAGGAATACATCCGCCTGCGCGTGCTGCTGGACGATGCAAACCCATCGGTTGCATCCATCACGCCGGTGTGGCCTTCGGCCAACTACTATGAGCGCGAAGTCTTCGACCTGATGGGCATTCGTTTCGAAGGACATCCCAACCTGCGCCGCATCATGATGCCGGACGACTGGGTTGGCCATCCGTTGCGAAAGGATTATCCAGTGGAGGGGTACCGTTAAATGGCAGAATTGATCGGCACACCCATCCTGGAAGTTCCTGCAGCCGAAGGCGCAAAAGACCAGCACATGGTCATCAATATGGGACCGCAGCATCCTGCGACCCACGGCGTTCTCCGCCTGGTGCTTGAGATCGACGGCGAAATCATCGTCCGTCTCTATCCAGAAGTCGGCTACCTCCACACCGGCATCGAGAAGACCTGCGAAGCAAAGTTCTATCAGCAAGTCGTTCCGCTGACCGACCGCATCAACTATCTCGATCCCCTGTCCAACAATCTCTGTTACTGCCTCGCCGTCGAAAAACTCCTCGGCCTTGAAGCTCCGGAGAAAGCCAAGTGGCTCCGCGTCCTCCTGGTCGAACTGAGCCGGCTCAACTCGCACCTCATCTGGCTCGGAACGCACGCCATGGACATCGGCGCGCTCACCGTCTTCCTCTACACCTTCCGCGAACGCGAAGATATTCTCCGCCTGTTTGAAGCCGTGGCCGGTCAGCGGATGATGACCAGCTATTTCCGCATCGGTGGCCTGTCGATGGAGCCGCCCCTCGATTTCCTTGACCGCGTCCAGGCTTTCATCAACACTTTCCCGGAAAAGATCGACGAGTACGCCAATCTCCTTACCGGCAATCCCATCTTCCGGAATCGCCTCATGGGTGTTGGCTATCTTTCTGCCGCCGATGCCATAGCGCTCGGCGTCACCGGTCCCCCCATGCGCGCGTCCGGCGTTGATTTCGACCTGCGCCGCGACATGCCCTATTCCGGCTATGAGAAATTCAAATTCAACGTTCCCATCTCCACCGGCGGCGACTGCTGGGCGCGCTACGAAGTCCGGCTCCTTGAAATGCGCGAGAGCGTGAAGATCATCCAGCAGGCGCTCGACGGCATGCCCGAGGGCCCCGTCAAGGCCGACGCTCCCAAGATCGTTCTGCCCGATCGCGAAAAGATGAAGACCCAGATGGAGGCGCTGATCCATCACTTCAAAATCGTTACCGAGGGATTCGAAGTCCCTGCCGGCGAAGTCTACCAGGGCATTGAAGCGGGCCATGGCCAGACCGGCTACTACGTGGTTTCCGACGGCACGGCCAAGCCACATCGCGTTCACATGCGTTACCCATCATTTGCCACCCTGCAGGCGCTTGAAACCATGTGCCAGGGCCGTATGTTGGCGGATGTGGTAGCCATCATCGGCTCAATTGACATCGTATTGGGAGAGATCGACAGATAACGTCGGAGGTTTTCATGGTTGATTACGCAAAACTCGTAGGGGAAGAGAAAGCGCGCCAGGATTCCACTCTCTCGGCTGCAGAGATTCAGAAGAGACGGGATATTGACCTCGTCGCTCTATTTCGGGATATACAAATTGCATTGGGCGAAGAAGTGACCAAAGCCAACATTGAACTCAGCAAGCGCGATGCCCCAACAATCAGTGCTCCGTTTCGACCGGTTATCGGGGAAGAGAGAATCGAACTCGCGCTGGGCATGATCGATCCACGTTGCCGGTTGACATTTCAAAGCGCCGACCCGCAAATCGCATTATCGAGAATCATTGTTGAGCTCTTTGACGAAACAGGTGCCTCAATCGCGCGCACAGAGTATGTCACGGACGATCAGACATCACCCTTGAAGGCATATAAGTCTCTGGTTGAAGGATTTCCTGACCGTAATGCGGAGATTACTCCAACCGCGATCGCTCAGGAAATCGTGCCGGGAATCATTCGTGGCAATTTTGCGTGAACCTGATTGGTTTGAAATGGGAGAGCAGGTCCAAATCGAGCTCTGGGTATCCCTCGCTTCCCTGCTCCGCAGCTACACCGCGGCGCATGGATTGAACGGCAACCGGCAGGCAACGGTGGAGTTGGGCGAGGGCAAGATTCTGGTGCGACACGGAGACGATTGGCTGGATTTGACGCGCAGCGGAGCAACAGTGATTTGGTTGCGCGAAAATGGAAGGACTGGAACGTTGGAACTGACGGAAGCCGGAACATTACGCAGCGAGACAGGCGAGGAAGAAATGGATATGGCAGCTGAAGCATGGGCGCGGGAGCTGATGCTATGAGCTCTGAAACAATGACCCTGTTCTCTCCCGCGTTAGCGGCACGATTTGACGCACTTGTCCAGAAGTATCCGCTCAAGCGCTCCGCTCTCGTCCCCATGCTGCTTTACGCGCAGGACGAGATCGGCTACCTTTCTGATGCTGTCATTGCTGAAGTAGCCGAACGCATCGGCATCACCCAACTGGACGTGCGCGACGTTGCCAGCTACTACTCCATGCTCCGCTTCAAGCCGGCCGGCAAGTTTAACGTACAGGTCTGCACCAACATCAGTTGCATGTTGCGCGGCGGCTACGACGTATACGAGCGCTTCCAGGAAGAACTCGGCATCGGTCACAAGGGCGTCACCCCCGACGGTATCTTTTCGCTCGAAGAGGTCGAGTGCATCGGCGTCTGCTGCTGGGCTCCGGCCATCCAGGTCAATTACGACTTTCACGACGAGCTGAGCCCAGCACACGTCCCCGGCATTATCGCCGGATATCGCGGCAAGGCCCATGCAGAAGCCGGCGTCCCCGATGGCGGATCCTCGTCGCCAAGGTGGAAACCCTTGGTGGAAGGTACGGGACTCAATGCCTAGACTCGTCTCCCATCCCGATGAAGTAAAAATCGTCACCCGCCGCTTCGGCATGGGTGCGGCACAGATTGACCGCTATATCGAGCTCGGCGGCTACGAGGCTGCCAAAAAATGCCTGGCGCAGGGTCCCGACTGGATCATCACCGAGATGAAGGCATCCAACCTCCGCGGCCGCGGCGGCGCAGGCTTTCCCACTGGCCTCAAATGGTCCTTCGTGCCCAAGCAGAACCCCAAGCCCAAATACGTCCTGGTCAACGGCGACGAGAGCGAGCCGGGAACCTGCAAGGATCACTTGATCTTTCTGCACGATCCTCATGCAGTCATTGAAGGTACCATCATTGCCGGCCTCGCCATCGGCGCCAAGGTCGGCTTCATCTATCTCCGCGGCGAATATCGCTATCTCCTCGAGATCATGGAAAAGGCCGTAGCGGATGCCTACGCCAAGGGCTTCCTCGGCAAAAACATCTTCGGCTCCGATACAGAGTTCCAGGTCATCACCCAGTCCGGCGCTGGCGCGTATGAAGTAGGCGAAGAATCGGCCCTGATGGAGTCGCTCGAGGGCAAGCGCGGCATCCCCCGCATCAAGCCCCCGTTCCCTGCTGTCGTCGGCCTTTACGGCGGTCCCACCGTCATCAACAATGCCGAGACCATCGCCACCGTCCCCCATGTCATCGAAATGGGCGCGGCGGCCTATGCGGCAACCGGTTCAGAGCGCAACGGTGGCACACGCCTCTTCTGCCTCAGCGGCCACGTCGAGCGGCCGGGTGTCTACGAGCTGCCTATGGGCTACAACCTCAAGAAGATGATTTACGAAGTCGGCGGCGGCATCCACGGCGGACGCACCCTGAAAGCCGTCGTTCCAGGCGGATCTTCGACACCGGTCCTTCTGCCCTCCGAAATAGAAAATCTCGGCATGGATTACGACCAGGTAGGCAAAGCGGGCTCCATGCTCGGCTCCGGCGGCGTCGTCGTCATCGACGACCAGACCTGCATCGTTGAATTCGCATTGCGCACCATCAGCTTCTATCAGCACGAGTCCTGCGGCTGGTGCATTCCATGCCGCGAAGGAACCGACTGGCTGAAGAAGTCGCTCACCCGCTTCCACGCCGGTTTCGGCGTAGCCAAGGACATCGACAACATTCAATACCTCGCGGAAAACATGATGGGCCGCACTTTCTGCCCGTTGGGCGATGCAGCGGCCATGCCCACGCTGGGCTTCGTGAAAAAATTCCGCAAAGAATTCGAAGACCACCTGAACGGCAAGCCCTGCCCGTTCGCCAAACATGTTGAATTGGCCGTGATTTGAGCCTCTTCAGAGAATATAGTGAGCGCAGATCCAAATTGGGGCTGCGATGAAAGCAAGAGAAATCATCCGCATCATTGAAGAGGATGGATGGTATTTTCACTCGCAAAAAGGTAGCCACGCGCAGTACAAACACCCGATGAAGCCGGGACGGGTCACGGTTCCAATGCACGGCAGCAAGGATCTTTCGAAGCCCGACATTCACAGTATCCTTAAACAAGGGGGGTTGAAATGACAAAGCGCTATCTGGTTGTTTACGCAAAGTGCAGAGACAGCAATTTCTCTGGCCACGCGCCCGACGTGCCCGGTTGCGTCTCCGTGGGCGATACGCTGGAAGAGATGCAGAATATGATGCGCGAGGCGCTCGAGTTTCATTTGTCGGGGATACTGGAGGATGGCGAGAAGATTCCAGAACCCACGGCTACTGATGTCGAGCTGAAGGATGAGGATTTCGAGAACGTGGAGTATTTCGTTGTCCAGAAACTCGAAGTGAAAGTTCCGGATCACGAACACGCCGGCGAAACCGTTCGCGCCGCATAGGAAACCAATGCCAGACGTAACCTTCACAGTCGATGGAAAGAAGCTGACGGCTCCCGCGGGGACGCTGCTCATCGAAGCCTGCCGCAAGTCCGGCATCGAGATCCCAGCCTTCTGCTACTACCCCGGCCTCAGCCTGCAGGCCGCCTGCCGCATGTGCGTCGTCCGCCAGGAAAAAGTTCCCAAGCTACAAACCGCCTGCACCACCACCGTCGCCGAGGGCCAGGTCTTCGTCACCGAGTCCGCCGAAATCGCGCAGGCCCGCAAAGCCACCATTGAGTTGCTGCTAGGCAATCACCCGCTCGACTGCCCGGTATGCGACGCCGGCGGCGAGTGCGAATTGCAGGACATGACCTTCAAGTACGGTGCCGGCGAAAGCCTCTACACCGAGGCAAAGCAGCATCGCGATGAGCAGCAATGGTCCCCGGCAGTCTTCTACGACCGTCCCCGCTGCATCCTCTGTTACCGCTGCGTTCGCATGTGCGGCGAAGGTATGGATGTGTGGGCTCTCGGCGTGCAGAATCGCGGTGTAAGCTCGGTGATCGCTCCCAATGAGGGCGACCATCTCGACTGCGAACAATGCGGCATGTGCATCGATGTCTGCCCCGTCGGCGCACTCACCAGCGGCAGTTACCGCTACAAAACGCGCCCCTGGGAGATGAACCACGTCTCCACCGTTTGCACACATTGCGCCGACGGCTGCAAGGTCACACTCGGCGTTCGCCAGGTAAATGACGGCTCTGCAATCGTCCGTGCCGACAATCGCGATAAGAGCGGTATCAACGGCGATTTTCTTTGCGCAAAAGGCCGATTCGGCTTCGATTTCGTCGAGAGCCCCGAGCGCCTTTCAAAGCCTTTGGTGCGCAACGCACAAGGCAAGCTGGAACCTGCCACCTGGGAACAAGCATTTCGCGTCGCAGCCACCCGTCTGAAAGAAATCCGCGACAGCAAGTCCGGGTCATCCATAGGCGTCATCGGCTCAAACCAGACCACCAACGAAGAAAACTACCTGCTGCAAAAGTTTGCCCGCACGGTCCTCAGCACCAACAACATCGACCACGAGCGCAGCACGGACTATGCAGCCTTCGCCCGGGCCCTCGCCGGACACAAGGACAAGACCGCCAGCCTCCGCGAAATCGCAGCGGCCCCGGCAATCCTGCTCATTGGCGGCAATCCTACCGACGAGCATCCGCTGCTTGCGTGGGAGCTGCGCACCAACGTACGCCTCAATCGCGCGCGCCTCTACATCGCCAACACCAAAGCCATCAAGCTTGAGCGTCAGGCCAAAGCCTCTCACCTTCTTGCGGCCGACACCTATGAGACTCTCCCGGCACTCCTCGACGCGGGCGATTCCGACTTCACCAAAGCGATCCTCGCCGAAGAGTCGCTCGTCATCATCTTCGGCCAGGAATACCGCGGCAAGGCAATCGAATCACTGGTCGCCTGGGGGCTCAAACGCAACAACGTCCGCTTCGCCTATCTCGGCGACCACGCCAACTCTCGCGGCGCAGCCGACATGGGCTTATTCCCTGACCTGCTGCCCGGCTACGTCCCCATCTCCACTCCCGGCGCATTCACGGAGTATGCCGGCCTGCCCCAGACATCCGGCAAGTCTCTCGCAGAGATGTTCGACGCCGCCGGCAAAGGCGTACTCAGCGCATTGCTGATTGTCGGCGCAAATCCTCTACCCACCTTCGGCGTAAGCCCCGATGCATTGAAGGACACCTTCATCATCGTCCAGGACATCTTCCTCACTGAGACTGCTGCCCTTGCCGATGTTGTCTTCCCGTCCGCAAGTCTCTACGAGAAGACCGGCACCATCACCAACACCTTCGGCGACGTGCAACTGGCAAAGAAAGCAGCAGACCGCGCCGGCGTCAAACCAGATTTCGAAATCCTTGTTCGCTTGGCCGGAAGCATGGGTGTCGACGTGAAAACTCTCGTGCCCTTTGGCAAAGCTGGCGTGACAGCCGATCTCGGCCAATCCCGCGGCGCACAATCCGGCGAGGCCGATCGGCATTCCGTCTGGCTCGCCGCCAACAACCTCGAGCCCAAGCTCAGTCCCTTCGATCCCCTTGCAGTACTCGACGAAATAGAACGCCTGGTGCCCGGCTACCAGCTCGATCGTCTCAATCTCTTCGGCGGCAACGACGTGCGCACCGAGCCCGGCTTCGTCCCAGTTTCAGAGATTGCCGAAGCACCTCCAGCTCTCATAGAGCCCGCGCACGACGGTTTGTTTACCTCAGGAACGCTGGGCCGCTACAGCCCGCAACTCAAAGAATTGGAACTGCACCAGTCAGCAGAATTGGCAGAGACTGCGGCTGATTAGCAGTCCGAACACAATGCAGTACCGAAACACATACGAGGCAAAAGGCAAGTGACGATCTTAGAATTTTTCTTGTGGAGCCTGCTCAAAGTAGCCGTGATCACGGTGGTGCTCCTGATTAGCGTCGCCTACACCGTGCTCCTTGAGCGGAAGCTGGTAGGCCGCATTCAGAACCGCTGGGGACCCAGCCGCGTTGGGCCATTTGGCCTGCTGCAACCTCTGGTCGACGGCGCGAAACTTTTCATCAAGGAAGACCTGATCCCTACGGCCGTTTATCGGCCCCTCTATCTCCTCGCACCCATCATCGCGCTTGGCTGCGCGCTCATTTCCATCG
>Ga0302201_10003601_pt1 | contig 11500 bp, 10 predicted proteins | sample II_Bog_N3_2_FD_194586 | JGI IMG/M metagenome (GOLD analysis project Ga0302201, IMG submission 194586) | Peat permafrost microbial communities from Stordalen Mire near Abisko, Sweden - II_Bog_N3_2 | ecosystem: Environmental > Terrestrial > Soil > Wetlands > Peat | place: Sweden: Abisko...
CAACGCTTGAAATCCCTCAATTCCCCCTGTCCAACCTGATGACGATTTACCCCACCCCTCCCCCCTTTTCCTCCCATGCATTTGAAAATAATGACGTTACGTCGATAATGACCAGAAACGCCTGCCGAAACAAAGAACTTACGTCCCAGACCCTGTCGGAGATCGGCTATTCATGCGGTTGCCTCGGTTATCTCCCGGCGCCCCGGTCGATCAGCCGGGTGGTGGAATAGCCCTCGACGATGGGCACGATCTTTACCTGTCCGCCCCAGGACAGCACCTCCGGCGCGCCGACAACCGTGTCCACAACGTAGTCGCCGCCCTTCACAATCACGTCCGGCCGCGTGGCAACGATCAGTTCCAGCGGGGTAGCCTCGCTGAAAACAGCGACGGCGTCGACCGCCGCAAGGGCGGCCAGCACACGCGCGCGTTCCCGCTCGCCAACGATAGGCCTGCTAGGCCCCTTGAGACCGCTCACCGATGCATCGCTGTTGATGGCCACAATGAGCCGGTCGCCGAATCGATGCGCATGTTCAAGCAGAGTTATATGTCCCACGTGCAGCAGGTCGAAGCAGCCGTTGGTGAATACGACCCGCTCGCCGTTGGCCTTCCATAGCGCGACGCGTGCGATCAGTTCTTGGCGCGAAACGACTTTGTCCTCGGCGTGGAGAGCAAGTTCAGGGGACAACGCGGCCAGCAGTTCATGCTTCTCAACGGGCGCGGTGCCCACCTTGCCGACCACCACACCCGCGGCCACATTGGCCAGTTGAACCGCGACTTCAGGGTCGAGCCCCGAAGCCAGGCACAGCGCCAGCACGGCGATCACCGTGTCTCCCGCGCCGGAGACGTCGAAGACCTGGCGCGCAACGGCGGGGACAATGGAATGCCCGCCCGTACGCACCAGCGCAATGCCCCTGTCGCTGAGGGTTGCTGCGATGAACGCAAGGCCCAGATCAGGCAGCATGGCCTGAGCGGCATCGAGCACGGCCTTCAAATCGCGTCCGTCAAGGCCCGTTGCGGCAGATATTTCGCCCAGGTTTGGGCAGATGGTTGTTGCGCCCCGGTAGCGTGTGAAATCGGCGCTCTTGGGGTCAACCAACACCGGAATGCCGAGGCCGCGAGCCGCCTCAATCACCTGCCGGCAGACGTCCGGTGCGAGCACGCCCTTGGCGTAATCGGAGAGCACCACGGCCTGGCAGCCGGGAACTTGCGCAAGTACAGCAGCGATCAAACGGTCGTAGTCAGCCTGAGGCCGGGCGCCCAGCCGCTCGCTGTCCAGGCGCAGCATCTGCTGGCGTCCGCCCAGAATGCGCTGCTTGGTAATGGTGGGAAAGCCCTCGGACACAACAAAACTTGTGGCGATTCCCTCGACCTCAAGCCGTGCCGCCAGCAGGCGCTCGTTTTCGTCGCCGCCGGTGAAGCCGATGACGTGGGTCTTGGCGCCAAGCCGGGAAAGGTTCATAGCCACATTGGCCGCACCGCCCGCCTGCTCGCTCTGGTGGGTGGCGCGCACCACGGGCACCGGCGCCTCGGGCGAGATGCGGCCCACTTCGCCCCAAATGTATTTGTCGAGCATTACGTCGCCCACCACAAGCAGGCGCTTCGAGGCCCAATTGTGCTCGATCTCCCGGATCACCGTGCGCAGTTGCTCGATCATCGCGCTCCCTCGTCTTCGCTGCCGCGTGACGGTGCAATAAGGCTGTCCAACTCGATCCAGTCGCAAAGCAGGTGGCCAGCCAGCATGTGCGCCTCCTGGATGCGGGCCGTATCGCGCGAGGGAACAGCGAATAAGCGATCAGCCAGGGGTGCGGCCTTTCCGCCTCCCTCGCCGGTGAAAGCTACCGTTACCAACCCGTGCGCGCGAGCGGTTTCAAGAGCGGCAATCACATTGCGGCTATTGCCTGAAGTCGAGATGCCCACCAACACATCGCCGCGATTGCCCAGCGCCTCCACCTGTCGCGCAAACACCGCTTCGAATCCATAGTCGTTGGCAACCGATGTGAGAATCGACGAGTCCGTCGTAAGCGCGATCGAGGCCAGACCCCGGCGTTCGCGGCGGAAACGGCCCACGATTTCAGCCGCCAGGTGTTGCGAGTCAGCGGCGCTGCCGCCATTGCCGCACCAGAGTATCTTGCCTCCGGCGCGCAGAGCGGATGTCATGGCTTGTGCAATCGCCTCCAGCACAGGCAACTGCGCCTCTGTCTGGCGGATAACCTCCAGATGCTCCTGAAGGGCCTTCGCGAAGATGCTTGCCGCATCGGGATTGCTGGACATGGTTTTCCCCTCACATTCGCGGTTCCGGGCTCGACCCGCCGGCTTGGCGTAAGTCTCTCAATTGCTATCATAGCGGGGTGAGCAACGCCCATAACAACTCATATCCCGGCCCCACGATTTCAGGATCGCTGCACACCGTGTTCCTTGATCGTGACGGAGTTTTGAACGAAAAGATGCCGGAAGGCTGCTACGTGACGGGCTGGAGCGAGTTCAAGGTGCTGCCAGGCGTCGTCGAGGCAATCGGCTTGCTGCATACGACGGGGGTTCGCGCGATCGTGGTGTCCAACCAGCGCGGGATTGCTCTTGGGCTTTACACGGCAGAGGATGTGCGCAACATTCACGCCTTCTACTTTTGTCCGCATGACAAAGGCCAATGCAACTGCCGCAAGCCTCTACCGGGCATGTTCGAGCAAGCCGTTGCTGCGTTCCCGGCAATAACCCCAGCCTCCAGCGTGATGATCGGCGACGGGCTGCCGGACATTGAGTTTGGGCGGCGATTGAAGATGGCAACCGTGTTTCTGGAAGGCGATCCGGACCGGCAAAAGCACGGCGCGGAGGTGGCGCGGGACCTGGCAGATATGCGCTTTCCTTCGTTGTATGCCGCGGTTACCGGCCTGCTGGCGAAAGCAACAGCTTATCGCTTGACGAGCGGGAGTGTGTGCCTGGGCCTTCCTAGAAATCCGCAGTAGTCCCACGACCGTCTAGATTTGTGGTTTCCCAAGCCTCAGAAGCGAGATGCTTCGGCAAACTCAGGACAGGCTCCGGGGCACCCAAACTCGTGGCCAGATTGCCCGGTTGCGGTACCAGTACGATGACCGTTTGGATCGGTAGTCTCCCAGGCCTCAAAAAAGAGGCCTGGAGCACCCGGACTCATCGTCATCTTTTCACTATCGCCCGGTCATGGCGCTACGATGCAATCGCCAACTCCTGCGGCGCCGGCATGCGTACCGAACCCTTGCGAGGGCCGCGTTTGCGCGCGCTCATCACCTTGATTCGCTCCAACAACTCCTGCGCCGAGCAGTTCTTCTTCGCGATCAGCGCATCGGCCGCATGGATATCGCTCCCCATCTTCTGCGGATCGCCCAGAAGGATCATCGGAATATGCGACGCAGTTTGTTTCAGCCGGTTCACCAGCTGATTTCCGTTCATCTGTGGCATGGCAAAGTCCGCCAGAACCAGGTCCACAGTGGTCGCGGCAAACATCTCGATCGCCTCCTGGCCATTCAAAGCCGCAAGCACGCGATAGCCGTTGGTTGCCAGCATGAACGCGAGTACGGACAGTTCCTGTTCATTGTCGTCTACGCAGAGAATTACTTTCTTGGGTCGCATCGTTGGGGTAAGCTCCTTGCTTTCCATTTCAGTTTTAGTGCGGCAGGCAACACTTCGCCCCTGCTCGCTCTTTTGGCGGGGTAGCGACATGGATTGCCTGATCCGGCGGCCGGATACAGTGTCGACCTTTCCTGGTTGATCTTGCAGTCGGAATGTGCGGACGCGGCATGCCGGGAGCCTTGAAGAGGCATGGCACTCGCGCAATGCGGCATTCGACTTTCGACGCACAGAAAGTCAGCAGATTGTTCGCGGTCAGATTACGTTAGAAACCTGGGTAGAGACCGGCGTTGGAGCCGGTTAAATTGCTTCAATGAAAGCCAAGAGTACGAGCCTCGGACGCAAGTGAAAAGAGAGAAAGGGAGGCGAAAGCAGGGCTGAAAATCAGGCTGTAACAATTGAAAATTAGCTAGAGCTAACAATTGCCGTCATTTGCCTTGAGGAATGCCTGTTGAAAGCGTGTGCATCGCTACAGGAAAAGACGACCTTTTGCTACAAGAACGGTGCTGCCACCGACGCGCACATCGCCCACTTTGGCCGAGCCAAGCTGAGCGGTTCCGTTTTGGCACTTCGCAGAAAGATATAACTCGCTCGGCCGGTTCATCTCCACACCCTGGCGGAGGTGTAGACGCTTGCCCGGTGGCACAGCGCCGCGGTGGACCAGGTAGCCGATGGCACAGCCCGCGGCGGATCCCGTGTCCGGGTCCTCTCCGCCATTGAATTGCATGCGCGCACGCCATGCCGGTTCCTCGCCCCCGGTTCGTCCCAACACATAAAACCACCGTGCCCCGCGTCCGCGCAACCACGCCGTGGCCTCCTGTTGTCTGACGTCGAGTCTCGCCAATGAATGGTGCGACTTGAGCGCGACAATCGCAAACGCTGTGCCTGTAGAGACAACCTGTGGCGGCAGCGCGGGGTCCAGGTCATCCTCTGACAAGCCGATGAGCCGCGCCACTTCTTTCGCGTCCAGTTCCGCACCAAACTCAGGGTCCCGTTGCGTCATTTCTCCGAACAAGCCCTCCTCCAGGGCAAAGCGGACCGGCACCGCCCCCACATTCAGCGCCAGCGTTACGGTGTCCTGCTGCACGGTCTCCGGTGCATTCAGCCGCAACACGCTGGCTGTTCCCAGGGTTGGATGCCCAGCAAAGGGAAGTTCTTCCTGCGTGGTGAAGATGCGCACCCGGACACCCTCGCGCTGCTCCACCTCCGCCGAACGCCGCTCAACAAATGTGGTCTCGCTCAGGTTGAACTCGCATGCGATGGCCTGCATCTGTTCCGGCGTCAGGCCCACCGTGTTCATCACCACAGCCAGCGGGTTGCCCGCCAGCGCCGTTTCGGTGAAGACATCCACGATGAAATAATCCAGCTCCATTCCGTCAACTCCTGTCGTCTTCGGCATAGGAGAATTATCAAGCCAAACGCCCGTTCACAATCGAGCCGTGGCAGGGTTTATTCACAGGATTTCAATTTCCAGAGCTTGCATGGAACCCTGCGCCGCGGCGTCTCGTATCTCTCTCCAACATGGAACAGCGCTATTGTTGGTCATGGGTCAGGGCGCAGATTGAGCAAACCATCGAGTTATGGAATCTCTGCGCCTTGACCTCTCTTCCACCTTCCGTCCGATACTCTGCCAAGGAACAGCGGAAGCACGAGAAGGCCTACGACAAGGGCTTGCGAGCTGTGCAGCGCGAGGCCAGGCGGGCGCCGCGCAATGCGGCGGAACGCCTCCAGGCGCAACAGCGGATGGTCGCGCTGTTTCCTCGCTTTGCCTCTGTCGCGCTTGATCTCGAAGGAGAAGAAGTCGACCTCATTACCCACAACTTCCTACCCATGGGCACGGAGCTTGCACGCTGGGCGCGCAGCTTCGACCGAACACTGAGCACCGCGGACACTGTCCAGGCATGTCGCAATGCATGGTCCTGCTGCGGGTTGCAGGCGCTGCTCGGCCAGCCCATGGAACTCACTCCATCCCTGCTTGCCTACAGCCTGCTTTACCCTTACAGCGACAACTATCTTGACCAGGCCGGCCTGTCGAGAGAGGAGAAGCTCCAATTCAGCGAGCGCTTTCGGCAACGCCTGTGCGGGGAGTTGCTCTTGCCTGACAACCCTCGTGAAGCTGCCATCTGGACAATGGTTCAGCTCATCGAAGAGCAATACTCCCGATTGCAGTATCCCCAGGTATTCGATTGTCTACTGGCTATTCATCGCGCGCAGGAGCGAAGTATCGCGCAACTGAAGGACACCTGTTGTCCGAGCGACTCGATGCGAAACTCACTCGATAACTCCGAGCTGTTGCGCATCAGTTGTGCCAAGGGAGGCACCTCTGTGCTTGCAGACGCTTGTCTCGCGCAGCCATGGCTCAGCCCGGAAGGGGCTCGATTCGCATTCGACTGGGGCGTGTTGCTGCAATTGGGAGACGATCTGCAGGATGTGCGCGAGGATCTCAATCGCGGTTCGGTCACACTGTTCTCCCGCACAATTGCGCAGGGCAAGCCACTGGACTCGCTCATCACCCAACTGCTCCACTTCAGCCGGCAGGTCGCCGACAGGATGGAATCCATGCCCTACGGCACACCGGGCCTGAAAAGCCTGCTGCGCATGAGCTGGCATTCGCTGATCCTGATGGCAGTGGCCGATGTCCAATCATTCTGCTCTCCCCAATGGCTCGCCGATCTCGAGCCCTGCTCTTCGTTCCGCTTCGGTTTTCTTCACACGCGCAACGAAAGCCTTTCTGGCCGGCAAGGTCTCTATGACGTTCTGTTCGATGCCTTTATTGAGGCCGGACCTGGCGACCGCAGCAGACTCCCATTGCCCCGCCAATGTTCTCTTGAACCCGGTGTCCAGCCCGTTGCCGTTGGTGAACCGCGGGCTCTAAGCAACTCGTTTGCCTGAACGCAAACCCCGATCGCAACCGGGTTGAAAAACTGCACGCCGCTTGCTTCTTGGTGTCGCACATTCCGGAATTCGGTGCATCCGATTCGGTTCGCTGCGCTTGACAAGCTATCCAACTCACCCTACTCTACGAATACCCGCCGGATTAAAGTATGTCGTCGTTGTCCGGCCGGAAAGGATTCTTGTGGCTCAAATGAACACCCCCGCTTGCTGTCTCTGCCGCTGCTGTCAGGGCTGTGCCGTGCGGGCGTGTTTGCTGGGGTAGATTCAAGAACGAGGAATCTGGAACCAGACGACCCACCCGCTAGACAGCGTGGTGGGTTTTTTAGTTGCAGGGAACAGTTATCAGTGGTCAGCAAAAAAGCAGGACTGAGAACTGACAACCGATCACTGACAACTGCTTTTAAAGCACCGGTGGCGAAGTGGCTAACGCGCAGGTCTGCAAAACCTGTATTCGCGGGTTCGAAACCCGCCCGGTGCTCCAAATTTCAATGCAATGAAAAGGGCCGCAACCTCTTCACGCGAGGCTGCGGCCCTTCGAGTCTTGTTTTATATCCGCCAGCAAGTTGCCAACAGCAAGCCGACGCTTAAATCGCGACCATGGGTCGGGGCAGGCGGGTTCTCGAGTGGTAGAGGAAGAGCCTCATGCGCAGCGCCTCGGAGCGCTGCATGGCCACCAGCCGCATCTGCCTGCGGACATGATCCCGGTCTACGAGCTGGGCGACCTGCGCCTCATCCTGCTCGGCATCCCGCTCCAGGCGGGCGATCCGTTCCTCAACCATGCTGCGAAAACGGGGACTGATTTCAAATCCTTCATTGGTTGCGCAATTGGTGATCATGGCGGGCACCTCGCTCCTTGAATTTCTGAGGCCGAAAATAATTTCTTCGAAAGCCTCAACTTTTTTCTTCTTGTGCCGATATTAGGGAAGACCATTCTCAGGCGCTAGATTACGGGGGGTTATCCGCAGGTAATCACCTGTCCGAAAACTGCACAGGTTCGCCTTAAATCAATACAGGCCCGGCCGAAAACAGGGCAATACCTTCAAAAGGCCTGCTACAGGCATCAACATAGTAACCATACTGGGTTACTGCGGGCTGGATTATTTAATTGCAACGACAGCCAAAACTACCTGCGAGCCGCCATCCAGAAGAACATTTTGCCCGGAGGCGGAGAGTGTCTCTAAGGCTTTTCCGCTGGCGCCGGACGCTATTTGTGCAGGTTTTTCAGGATGAATGGCGGCGGTCTCGGCTTCCCTGCGAACAAGATCCCGATTGAGGTTCATGGTTTCCCACCTTTGCGATAGGAAAAAATCGCAAGGACGGGGCACGGAGCACTTGGGGTGCATCCGACCCCGCGGTCATTTCATCCATAACTGCAGGCGGCGGATCGGGCTGCTCCCAAGGAGGCTGCCCAGCCCTAATTCTGTGGTGGAGTGGCGAAATACCCCTTGCGCACCTGCACCTTTAAGCCATCCCCGCGGCATTCCACGGTGGTATGCCGAAAAGTGCCATCCAATTTGGTGTTGGAAGGCGTGTAGCTGGCCACATACTGGGTTCGCAGCTCGTCTTCAATCTGCTGGAATGCCGCTTCGAGCTTCTTGCCGTTATTGCCGACATCGATCAGGCGGCCGCCGGTCTCTTCCGTCATCTTCTTCATGGCGGAGAAGCCGGAATAGCCAAAGCCACCGTAGAAGCCACGGTCGGCTATCAGAATCGTGTAAACAATCACGTTGGACTTCTGTGCTGCGGCAATCGCTTCCTGGATCTTGTGAACGCTGCCCTCGTCCTCGCCGTCGGTGAGCAGGATCATGGCCTTGCGGCCAGTTTCCTGGCTCATCTTTTCATTTGATGCTAGGTAAACCGCGTCGTAGAGCAAGGTCCCCTTGGGCGCGCCTATGGTGGGGATCGTCCCGCCGCCGGCTCCGGGGATTCCGGCCGCGCCGTTGCCGCCCGCGGTGTTGATCTCTGCCTTGGCCATGGCGCGCGACAACAGACGGGCGCTGTTGGTGTAGTCCTGCAGCAGGTCCACGTTCACATCGAACGACAGCAGAAAAGCCTCGTCCTTCTTTTGCAGCACGCGCTCCAGGAACTGGGCGCCTACGTCCTGCTCAAGCGGCAGCACGTTTTGCTGGCTGCCCGAGGTATCCAGCAGAATGCCAAGCGTGAGCGGCTGGTGCGTCTCCGCCACAAAGCTTTTCAGCTTCTGGGGGACCTTGTCTTCCGAGACGGTGCAGTCGTCCTTGGCCAGGTGGGGAACCAGGTTTCCCTGTTTGTCCTTGACGGTGAAAAACATGTCCACCAGGTTGACTTCAAGCTTGAAGGTGGCCACGGACTGTTCATCCTGGGTCTGGGCCGGCGCGGTGCTTACGGGTGGCGCGTCCGGCGAGGGGGCAAGTTGAGCCAGGCACGTACCGGACAGTACCGGCACGCCGAGCAACAAGGCGGCGACTCCCAAGCGAATGCGCATTCTGGTCCGTTAGACGGAAATTGGACTCCGAAGAAAGCATACCTGAACTCTTTCGCCTCTGGCAGGCAACCTGCTTGAAGCTGGTGCGTCTGATAATCTGACGATGCAGCCTTGCTTGGCCGGATTAGGGCCAGTTGTCAGTTTTCAGTGGCCAGTCTTCAGGTGTCCTGGGACCATTGGTCACTGGCCACCGGCCACTGGGACCACTGGAAGCGGTGGATTCGTCGGCAATCGGGGATCGTCTTTGACACACCGCTGAATGCTGACAATTGGAAACTGGAGAATATCTGTGAAGCTTGGTTTAACGGCAATGGCGCTGGCAGCGCTTCTAAGTTTCAACTTGAATCTGAGCCTGGTGGCTCTGGCCCAGCAACAGACCCCTGTTCCCGATGCCCCTGCGCCCCAGGCGCCCAAGCCCCTGTCTCAGGTCAGCGGCCCGATTACTCCCGGGCTTGGCGCCGGGAATGAGACGACCTCAACCACGTCATCTTCTGACAGCCCCTCCGACCAGAGCGCGCCCAGCAGTATGGCGCCGTCTACACAGGTCAAGGACAATTTCCAGACGACTGCCCCGGAGTTCCTGAGCCCCGAAGAAATCAAGGGACACCTGGTCATAAATACGACCGAGGTCGAAGTTCCAGTCACCGTCAAGGACTCGAAGGGAAAGCTGGTGGCCGGCCTCACGTGGCGCGATTTCAAGGTCTTCGAGAACGAAGCGCGAGTGCCTATCAGGGTTTTCACCGTAGACCCTTACCCGCTGTCAATGGCATTTGTCATCGACCAGAGTCTGACTTCCGACGTGATGTCCAAGGTGAATGACTCCCTTGACGCAATCCAGGGCGCGCTCACTCCCTACGACGAAGTTGCCGTCTTTTCTTACAACAATGGAGCGCAGGAGCGGACTGGCTTTACCGGCGCGCAAGGGACCCGCCTGCCCGCGGTGCTGGCGCTGACCAAGGCCACCGGGAGTGAGATTGAGGCTCCCGTCGACAGCGGTCCCTTGGCGGGCTGCCCGATCCACGTAAACGGCAACTGCGCCGATCCCAACATTCAGCCGGGACGCTCCACCGGCAGTCAAAGCGGCGTGATTACCATCCCCAAAGAGATTCACACCCTGAACGACGCAATTCTGGCCGCCGCCAAGGAAATGGCCTCCCGCCCCAAGGGCCGCCGACGGATTATCTACGTCATCTCCGACGGCAAGGAGAATGGCAGCAAGGCGACGGTCAAAGAGGTCATTCGCTACCTGGAGACCAACGAAATCGCCGTCTATGCCACGCTGGTGGGGACCTCGGCCGGATGGGGCGAGGGCTTTATCAGCCGAATCCATCTGCCATTCACCATGTACGACAACGTGCTGTACAAGTACATCGCGGCTACTGGCGGTCAGGCGGACTCCGAGCGCAACCTGAACGGCATTGAAAAGAGCTACTTCGACATCGCCAAGGACGCACGCAACCAGTACACGATTGTCTATGCCAGCCACGAATCGATCTACGACAGCAAGTACCGCAAGATCGATGTACGCGTGAACAGGCCGGGACTCGACGTGACCGCCAAGCAGGGGTATTTCCCTTCGGCGCTGATGTCCCGCTAGGCCAAATGAATTCCGGAGGAACCACGGCCGGACTCGGACTGATGTCGGCTGCCAGTTGGGGCGGATCCGACTTCATTGGCGGGCTGGGTGCGCGCCGTGCTCCGGCCCTGCTGGTTGTGGCGTCCGGTCACTTCGTCTCACTGCTCGTTCTGCTGGCCGTTTGCCTTGGCGCCCATCTCGCCGTTCCCGGCAGGCATGACCTGGCCTTTTCGGCCATGGGCGGCTTTGAGGGAGCTATAGCTCTGGCGCTGTTTTACCGTGCGCTGGCCATGGGTTCCATGGGGCTCACCGCGGCGCTCACTGGCCTGCTGACCGCGCTGGTGCCTGTTCTCTTCTCGATGATTCACGATGGCTTGCCGACCCTTGTCACGACTGCAGGGCTCGGCATGGGACTGGCCGCGATCTGGCTGATTACCAACACGCCCGCCGGCCGCGTCCCCAAGCAGGAAGCCGCAAAATCCTGGGTGCCCCATCCTTTTCGCGTTTTTTGCGGAAAGGGTGGGAAACCACAACATCCGGCGAGCCCTGTGCTTGAGAGCAGATCCAGCTACGAAGCAAAAGCTCCCGCCACCCCGCCGGCCGCGCTTGTCCTCGGCGCTCTTGCGGGGCTTGGGTTTGGCGCTCAGCTGATTTTCTTCAAGTTTGCGGCTGGGGGCGGCATTCTCTGGGTTATGACCTCGGCCCGCGCGGCGGGCGTTGCGGCCATGCTCCTGGTGCTTCTGGTCATGCCGCCCAAAGGGCCATGGAGGGGGTTTTGGCTGTTCGGTGTTCTGGCGGGGTCACTGGATACGATCGGCAACCTGTTTTATATCCAGACCACACGGTTCGGACGTCTGGATGTGGCTGCGATGGTCTGCTCGCTTTATCCCGCAGGCACCATTCTGCTGGCAGCGCTGGTGCTGCGGGAGTGGCCGTCGCGGCGACAGTTTGCCGGGATCGGCCTGGCA
>Ga0302201_10003602_pt1 | contig 11498 bp, 10 predicted proteins | sample II_Bog_N3_2_FD_194586 | JGI IMG/M metagenome (GOLD analysis project Ga0302201, IMG submission 194586) | Peat permafrost microbial communities from Stordalen Mire near Abisko, Sweden - II_Bog_N3_2 | ecosystem: Environmental > Terrestrial > Soil > Wetlands > Peat | place: Sweden: Abisko...
GGCCATACTCGGCGAGGGCGTCGGCCTCATCGCCGGTGTAAGCGAAGGGCAGGCCGGAGCCGAAGGACGTGCCGGTGGCAAACCACAGGCGTTTCGAGATCTGGTACTGGAAGCGCGTGCGGAAGGTGTTTCGCTGGTCCTGTGAGTCGGGGAAGTGGCCGCTGGTCTGCGCGAGCGCGGCGGCTGCGTCGTCGCCGAGAAAGAGACCGCCGGTGACCGGATACCATGCGTTGCCCACCATGTAGGAGTAGCTGGCGTAGCCGGAGATTCTGCCGACCTTCACCACGGTGAGCTTGGCCTCCGCTCCGTAGATGACCGATTTGTCGAAGGCGATGGGGTAGCTGACGCCGGTGTTCAGCAACTGGTCGTCGTCGGCGTAGTTGCGCACGTCGCGGCGGTAGACGTTGACGTCGAGGGTGATCTGGTTGGGGAAGGCCTCGGTGAATCCGCCTTCGTAGTAGTTGCCGTTGGAGGGCTGGACGGGCAGGCGCAGGAACTGGCTGCTGAGGGCGTCGATCTGCGGCGAGCTGGAGATGAGGATGTTCTCAGAGGAAGGCGTCTGGTAGATGCGGTCGAATGAACCATGGAGCACCATCTTGAGCGACGGCAGATAGCGGCCGATGGAGAGGCGCGGGCTGAAGGCGTTCTGGTTGAGCAGGAGCTGGTAGTGGTCCCAGCGCAGACCGGCGCTGACGGTCCAGTTGCCGAGACGGAGCAGGTCTTCGACGAAGGCGGACTGTTCGAGGTCGGGACGGTGGGCCATGAACGAGAGCGTCGGGGGAGTGTCCGGGTCGAACTGCGTGGAGTCGGTGATGAGGTAGTTGAAGTTCTCGTGCAGAAAGGTGGAGTCGGATTCGATGCCGGCCTTGAACTCCTGCCGACCGCGGTGCAGCGAGTAGGTGGAGCGGAAGTAGCCCTCGCGGAAGTCATTATGCTGAAAGGCGATGATGGGCGTGGAGTTGGCGTTCGAGTTCAGGCCGTTGGCGTTGTCGCGCACCATCCCAGCGAGGGAGATGAGGCTGTCCGGCGAGAAGATGTGCTGGTAGCGGGCGGTGCCGAGCGTCTCAAAGTTGTCGCCGGTCTGGAGCTGTCCTGCCTGCTGCTGCACCAGCTCATTGGGAATCTCGAAGCGGGAGAGCTCGTGGCGAACGCTCAGGCTGAGGCGGTCGGACCGAGTGAGGTCGCGCTCGTAGCTGGCGGCGAAGTCTCCGGTTGTGCCGCGGTTGGTGTAGTTCTCCGGTACGACGGGATTGAGATAGTGGGCGGACATGCTTCCTGAAGCGCTGACGCCGAAGGTGTTTTTACCGGAGACGTCCTGTGCCTGCGCGTAGGAGGCGGCGGTGTCATAACTTCCGCCGGAGAGTACGACCTGCCCGTGGAGGCCCGCGCCGGTCTCGCGGTGGGTGTTGAGCTCAATGACACCGCCCATCTTGCGGCCGTACTCGGCGGGGAAGCCGGCGGTGTAGATTCTGACGGAGTCGAGGTCGTCGGCCTCGATCTCCGGGCCGAAGCTGGGCGAGCGGTTGTCGGTGAGCGGGATGCCGTCGATGACGAACTGGGTCTGGTACTCCGAGCCGCGCGGGTGGAGCACGGCGTTGCCCTCATACAGCCAGCCGGGTTGGGAGTTGACGAGGTCCTGGACTGAACGGCCCGGCAGAGACGCGAGGCGGTTCTGAATCTGCTGCGCGCCGACCTGCATGACGGAGGAGGGGCGGTAGGGGTCGATCGTGGGCGTGGCGGCGGTGACCTGTACGGATGTTGTAACCGGCGCGACGGAGAGATGTACGACATGGTCGACCGGGAGCGCGGAGCGAACTTCAATTGTCTCGATGGTTGTTGCGAAGCCTGCTCTCTCGATCCGCACGAGGTAGAGGCCGTAGGCGAGGGGCTGGATGTCGAGCTCACCGGAGTCCGTGGTGGTGAAGGCGTTGCGGTATTGGTTGGCGTCGCAGGAGACGGTGACGGCTGCGCGCAGCCTGAGGCCGGCGGGGTCGGTGACCGTGAGGCGGAGTTCGCCAGTGTTCACTTGAGCGCGCAGTGGAGACGCCGCGGCGAGCAGGATCGAGAAGAGGGATGCGAGAACGATGTACCGGGAGGAGATATGAGCCCGAAGTTTCCTTTTGTTATGGATGCTCAAGGTTGGGATTGTCACTCCGCCTCCCACATGTGCGAATTGTGTAAAGAATACAGGGGGTTCGACGGCCGTTCCAACCGGGCGGACGGCTAAAACAGAAAGCGAGAGGTAATGACCAGGTTGTGGTTGTAGGTGTGAAAGCCGGAGGTGGCGATTTGCATCCCAGCGCCGAGCGAGAGGCCTAAGCGGCTCGTGGTGTTCCGGGGGTGCAGTTTGAATTTGCCGAGGGTGATTCCCGGAGTGAGGAAGTTCTGCATCTTGCCGTCGTTCTTGCCGCCGGAGTAGAAGGTGGCATTGTCTTCCAACTCGGGCCAGAGATATTTGCCGACGTGATATTGCGCAGTGGTGTTCCATGCGATGGAGCGGCCCAGCGCGAGGGTCTGTGAGGTAGGCAGCGTGCCGCCGAGCGAGGTGATGAGGTCGAACTTTCCGAAGCCTTTGCCACCAATGAGGGTCGGCGAGATAGAGCCGGCGCGGCTGCCGTTGGTATAGGTGCCGGTGGGGATGATTACGACCGCCTGAGCGCTGAGCAGGTAGTTGCCGTGCTTCTCGTTGGCGGAGAGCAGGCGGTACTTGTAGAGAAATCCAAAGTCGCCGAAGCCGTCGCGGGTGTTCGCGGTGTTGTGCTGAACGTAGGACGGTGGGTAGATGTCCACCTGACTGTTGAAGCCGGGAACGAGGTTCAGGCCGCGGTTGGATTCGTAGCTCCATGTGGGAGTGAGCGCCGGCGTGATCTGGCGCGAGACGTCAAAGCGAAAGGCCTGCACCAGCATGGGGTACGGCGCGACGACCGGCGTGGACCACGACGGCTGAACGGACTGTGTGCGGGTGGTTCGCGACTCCCACTTTTGAAAGAAGTTGCTCTGCGCGGGCGCAGAGAGGTGCGGCAGCGCGAGGCAGAGGAGGAGAAACCAGAGCTTTCTCATAGACTGCACGATTTTACTGGAGGACGATGCGGGAACAGTCCACCCCTTCGCGATGAGTTTGCGAAAGGATGGGCTGCACATGATTGAGGATAGAGCCTACTTCGGGACGTTGGAGGTATCCGGCGGAGTGCCGGGGTTGAACTGCTCGCCGAGCGCGGGCGTGGATTGGACTTCGGCGGGATCGGGGTTGACGGCCTTGGCGGTTTCGACGCCGAAGACGTAGCTGGGGCCGAAGATGTTGCTGGTGTAGAAGACCATGGACTTGTCCGGAGAGAAGCGGACGTTGGGCTCCAGCTTGTAGGCGTGGTGCGACATATTCACCAGGTGCTCGGAGGTGAAGTAGCCGGGCTGGAAGAAGTCGGGGTCGTTGAGGGTGTCGCTGGTGATCTTGATGTCGTGCGGATGGAAGAGCTCGATCCATTCGCCATCGGGAGCCTTGGCGACCTGGCCGGGATCGCCGCCGTCGCCGGTGAAGACGTCGAGGTCCTTGGTCAGGTTGAAGTGGATGGACCACTCGTTGCGCTCCATGTGGTAGGCGGTGCGCTTGCCGGTGGAGAGGTCGTAGCCGGCGAGGTAGAAGTCCTGACCCTTGATGGGCTGCCAGTCGTACCAGATGGTCTCGCCGTCGAGGCCCCAGAACTCATGCCCGGCGATCTCCATGGCGATGCGGCGTTTGTGGATGAGCGTGTTGTGGGTGCCGTCGGTGTGGATCATCCAGATGCGGTCGACTTTTTGCCAGGGGCCTTCGTGGCAGTACATGAGCAGCGTGGGGTCCTTGGGCGAGAAGAGCATGTGACCGATCCAGTCGGTGGAGTGGAAGAGCACGGTGAGCTTGCCGGTCTTGAGGTCGATGGTGTTGAGCGTGAGTGGGGTCCGTGCGGCGAGACGGCGCTCCATCATCTCGCCCTTGTTGGCGGGCTGGACGAGCGGGCCGGAGGCGATCATGCCGGGAGGGTTGACGCGGTTGGCGCCGTACTCGGCGGTGCTGGGAGCGTCGTTGATGGTGCCGGCGCCGAGGGTCTCGTCGGCGTTGATGGTGGCGACGCTCATGCCGCGCGGCAGATCGGTGAGCTTGGTGATGGCACCGGTGTAGACGTCAGCCTTGTAGATGGCCGTGACGTGCGTGGTGGGGTCGGCCATGGTGTAGAAGACGGAGTTGGTGACGCGGCCGGCGATGATGGCGTGGACGCCGCCGAAGCGGAACTGCTGTGAGCCGTCGTCGGCGGGGCGCGGCGGGTTGGGGACCAGCAGGCGCGTCTTGTGCGTGGCGAGGTCGTAGGTGTGGATGCCGTCCGGCGCTGTGTAGATCATGGTCTTCAGGTCAGGCGTGTAGGCGTTGACGTTGAAGTAGAAGCCGGTGGAGTTGGGCTCGTCGGTGACGCGGACGATGCGGTGGCCGGTGTCCTTGTCGATCCAGGTCTTGGGCGGGATGGCACCGGTGGCGCTGGGCGGGACGGGGGTGGTCTGCGTGACTGCGGGAAGTGCGAGGGTGAGCAGGGTGGTGAGGGTCGCGAGTTTGGTGAGTTTGCGGACGAGCTGGTGCATGGGGACGTTCTCCTTGGTGCGTTGCGCGAGTGGCAGGGCGCAGACATGCCATCTTGCCACAGGCAACGTATGGGTCGTACGGGAGACGCGCGGGCTAGGGAAATTGTTTCGAGGAGGGAATCTATTTGCGGGTAGGTCGCGGGGGCGGCGGTAAAATGTGGGTGCGAGGTGCCGTATGGACTGGAGCGGATGCGAGCTGGTTGAGGTGGTGCCTGGGAAGGTGTCGGGGCAGCCCTTGGTCAAGGGGACGCGGATTCCGGCGGACTTCTTGGTGGAGGACTTCAAAAGCGGTATGAAGCTAGAGGAGATCGCGGAGGCGTTTCCTGGGATTTCAGAGGAGACGATTCGCGGTGTACTCACGTATGCCATCGAACGATCCGCGTGGGATGTGAAGACGCTGGTTGACTGGAAGGATTGTCCTCTGGTGGAGCAGGTGCCGGGAAGGTGTTCGGGTGCACCGACGATTGTCGGGACGCGGATCTTTCCCGATGTCGTGGCGGAGTACTACTGGTCTGGCTCGACGGCCGAGGAGATTGTGGAGGACTTTCCCAGTCTTTCTGTGGAGACTGTTACTGAACTGATCCGCTATGTGAAGGCGAAGGAAGCGCAGGCTGCATGAAGGTTTTTCTGGATGAGAACCTGCCTCATGCATTGCGGTCGACATTAATGGGGCATGAGGTCTTCACGGCGCAGTTCATGGGATGGGCAGGCATCAAGAATGGCAGACTGCTTTCGCTGGTCGAGGAAGACGGATTCGATGTCTTTGTTACAGCCGACCAGTCGATTCAGGATCAACAGAACTTCAGGGAGAGACGGATTGCGATGGTATATCTGACCTCGCAGAAATGGGCAGTTCTGTCGTTGCGAGTTCAGGAGATTTTGGCTGCTATTGAGACTTCGCAGCCCGGGTCTGCTCAGGTGGTGGAGTGTGGGAAGTTTCGGCCATAGTTAGCCCCCATCTCAAAGTCGAGATGTGGGACACCCGGCTTTTGAGCTTGGGTGAAGGCGGGGGCGTGGAGTCGAGATCAGGAAGCCGATCGTAGCGGCTTCGCCAAGAATGACGGGGATGAGGGCCGACCAAGGCTGGAAGTGGGGGAAGATGGTGGCTCCGGCGGTGGCGGTGATGGCGATGTAGGCGGCGAGCATCTTGTAGAGGTGTTCGTGCAGCCAGGCGCGCTGGAGCCAGCGCAGGGGAAGCCAGAGGCGCGCGAGGTCGTAGGCGCTGAGGGCGAGTATTCCGCCGAGGACGGACCAGGTGAGCGCCGGAGACCACGGCTTGTGCAGGACATGCATGGCCAAGAGGAAGATGCCGGGCGCCATCAGGGCGAGGGCGGAGGCCAGGATGTCCTGCGCTTGCGGGCGGCGTCCGCGCAGGCGGAGCGCGCGGTAGCCGGCGAAGACGTCATAGGCGCTGGCGATGGTGGCGACGGCGAGGAAGGAGCGGAACTCGAAGACGACGATGCCGAGGATGGCCGTGATGACGATGAGAATGTAGGCGTAGATGAAGACGCGGCCGGAACGAATGTGCAGGCGGCTGCCTTTGCGGATGACGAGCGCGAGCAGCCCGGCGGCGAGGGCTACGGTTCCACCGAGGATGTGGAGCAAGATGTTTGCGATGTGCGCGGAGGTGTAGCCGTGGAACATGCAGACCATGATGCCTGTGTTTCACGGAGGAGAGAAGGGAAGATTTTCAGAGCCGCGAGTCAATCGAGGAAGCGCTTCGTGATTCCACCGTAGGCGTCGATGCGGCGGTCGCGGAGGAAGGGCCAGTGCTGGCGGGTAGTTTCGACCTCGGCGGGGTCGAGGTCAGCGTAGAGGATCTCTTCGCGGTTGTGCGAGGCCTGGGCTAGGATGCGGCCGAAGGGGTCGGCGATGAAGCTGCCGCCCCAGAACTCGATGCCACTGGCGGGGGTGTGGTCGCCGGGGCCGCGGAGAGTGACGCCGTTATGGATGACGTCGCCATGCTCGTGGCCGACGCGGTTGACCGCGCAGACGAAGACGCCGTTGGCGATGGCGTGGGCGCGCTGAATGGTCTGCCAGGCGTCGTACTGGCGCTCGCCGAACTCGGCCTTCTCTAATGGGTGCCAGCCGATGGCGGTGGGGAAGAAGAGGGTCTCGGCGCCGTGCAGCGCGGTGAGGCGCGCGCCTTCGGGGTACCACTGGTCCCAGCAGACTAATGTTCCGACACGTCCTGCGGACGTGTTTGTTGCGAGGAAGCCGAGGTCGCCGGGGGTGAAGTAGAACTTCTCGTAGTAGAGCGGGTCGTCGGGGATGTGCATCTTGCGGTAGATTGCGGCGACGTTGTCGGGGGCGGTGCTGGCGAAGTCGAGTGTGGCGGCGGTGTTGTGATACAGGCCAGGGGCGCGGCGCTCGAAGAGGGAAGCGATGACGACGAGGGAGTGCTCGCGGACGACGGCGGAGAGCGCGGCGGTCGAGGGGCCGGGGATGGGCTCGGCGAGGTCGAAGAGGGCGTGGTCCTCGCGCTGGCAGAAGTACTGCGCGCGGAAGAGCTCGGGCAGGCAGATGAGTCTAGCGCCGTGCCCGGCGGCCTCGCGCACGCGGGCGACGGCCTTGGCGAGGTTGGCCTCGGTGGAGGGCTCGCAGGACATCTGGATGAGGGCGACGCGGGTGGGGTTAGGCAATTTCGGCGCTCCTGGTCTTCGTCACTTTGGTGACCTTCATCAATCCCTGTTTGCCGAAGCGAAGAAGCGAAGTATCGTTTGTAAGGAGTGTGAGATTTCCGACGATAGCAGTTGCAGTGATGATGCGGTCGCCAGGGTCGCCATGGAAAGATGCCGGGAGCTCAGCAGCTTTGAGCGAAATGGCGGGCGTGATATCCATCACACGAACGCTACGACCGCTGAAAGCGGCGGCAAACCATGATTTCGGATCGGGGCGAAGGTGAAGCCGTTTCTTTCTTACTGCATTGGCCACTTCATAGAAGGAAAACGAACTCACAAAGATCGCATTGCCTATTGCGGCCTGTTCCATCTGATCCTGCAACTCCTGGCTCAACTTTAACTCTTGATTTTGTTGCCAGAGCCAGGTGTGCGTGTCCAGCAGAAGCCCGGAAATTAACGCCATTCCGGCCCCCAGTCCTCCCAATTCGGACTGACGATATCACCCGTAATGGTCAACATGCCGGCAGTCCGTCCAAACATCTCATCAAGCGCCGATTTCCGGGGTGGAGCATCGGCTGGGATAAGCTGTGCGACAATTCGGCCGCGTTTGGTGATAGTGATTGGTTCACGGTCGCGCTGCACCTGATCCAACAGTTGCAGTAGCTGTGCCTTTGCCTTCGCGGCAGCAATGGGTTCGCGTGGCGCGGTACGCCTAGTCGTGACTTTGCGGGCGACGAGGCGCGGCTTTTTCGACGGGGTCTTCCCCAATTGCGATCCTGGAACCGGAAAGGATTTTGGATGAGCTGCCATGTGGTCACCTGTAGATGACTATATCGCTTACGAGTATCGGGAGCAAGGATCAGGGGCACCGTTGCCGGTGCCCCTCGGGTGCGTTCGCAGAAATCCCTACTTGTCGTCGAAGAGAAGAATAGCGGCGGCGATGGTGGTGGTCCAGGCGCCGCTCTTGGCGCCGACGGCGGACTGGGTGACGTTGGCGGTGCGGACGATCTTGTTGGAGATGCGGTAGATCTCCTTCTTCTCGTCCCAGCTCTTGTCGGGGTCGAAGTCGACGTCGAGGGTGGTGGCGAGCATCTCGGCGGCGAGTTCTTCGGCGTAGTCGCCGGCCTGGTCCTCGGTCTCGCCGAAGCTGTGGTGCTCGGAGAGGTAGCCGTAGGTGCTCTTGTCCGTAGGGATGGCGACGCCGATGCTGCTGACGACGAGGCGGTGGGCCTCGCGGGTGGAGTTTTCAGCCACGACGGCGAAGACGACTTCGCCGGGATGCAGATACTTCAGGCCCTCTTTGCGGGGGATCATCTTGCAGTGCGGCGGGAAGATGGAGCTGACGCGGACCAGATTCTGAGCGGCGATACCGGCGTCGCGTAACGCCATCTCAAAGGAGGTGAGACGCTCCTTGTGCTTGCCAACGCCCTTGGTGAAAAACAAGCGCGTAGGGACCATATTCTTGCCCAATTCGAAGACCCTCCGGGGGAAACTGCGGGATACGGCGGAAAACCATGCGACAAACACGGCCCACAAGAGAACTTTTCAAAGTTATCACAGGGGGGCGGGCTGATGTGTAAACGGAGAGTGGGGCCGAGTTGGCGGTATTCGGCGCGTGTAACGGCCCGGATGTAAGAAAGGCATAAAAACGGCATATAAGTTGGCGGTTCTGGAATCCCGTTGGGCAAAATCTCTGATACTTTTTAGATACACGCGGATATTCTCTCTGGCTCCCAAAACCACATGCAAGGATGTGGCTATGGGTGGGGTGCAGACCCCGCGTCAATCCCTAGAAATTGAGGAGACATCTGATCACTATGACAAAATACAAACTCGAGTACATCTGGCTTGACGGCAAGAAGCCCGTTCCTGACCTGCGCGGCAAGAGTCTCCTCAAGTCATTTGAGAAGCCACCTACCCTTGCCGATCTGCCCAACTGGGGATTTGACGGCAGCTCCACCATGCAGGCCGAAGGTAAGAGTTCCGACTGCGTGCTCAAGCCTGTCGCGCTGTATCCCGATATCAGCCGCAAGGATGCCTACATCGTTCTGAGCGAAGTCATGCACCCGGATGGCACTCCCCACTCCACCAACTACCGCGCCACCATTGAGAACGATCCCGACCTCTGGGTCGGTTTGGAGCAGGAGTACTTCCTCTATCAGGATGGGCGTCCGCTTGGCTTCCCGAAGGGCGGCTACCCGGACATCCCGCAGGGCCCCTACTACTGCGGCGTCGGCTACAAGTACATGGGCGACATCGCGCGCACCATCGTGGAAGAGCACTGGGAGCTTTGTCTTGCTGCCGGCATCAACCACGAAGGCATCAACGCCGAAGTAGCCAAGGGCCAGTGGGAGTTCCAGATCTTCGCCAAGGGATCTGCCAAGGCAGCCGATGACGTATGGACTGCCCGCTACCTGCTGATCCGTCTCTGCGAGAAGTACAAGGTGGATGTGCAGCTGCACTGCAAGCCGATCAAGGGCGACTGGAATGGATCGGGTATGCACTGCAACTTCTCGACCAAGTATCTCCGCGAGGTTGGCGGCAAGGAGTACTTTGAGGCCCTGATGAAGGCATTTGGAGCCAACGTCGCTGAGCACATTGCTGCCTATGGCCCGGACAACCATCTGCGCCTGACTGGCCACCACGAGACGCAGGCGATCGATAAGTTCAGCTACGGGCTCTCCGACCGCGGTGCCTCGATCCGCATGCCGGTCAACTTCATCAAGAACGGCTACAAGGGCTATCTGGAAGATCGCCGCCCGAACTCCGAAGCCGATCCCTACCAGATCGTCTCGCGTGTTCTGCACACAATCAACAGCGTACCGAAGCCCTAATCGAACAGGAACTCTGCAAACACGACGCCCCGGAGAGGAATACTCTCCGGGGCGTTATGTCTTGAAGATGCGATGGTTCTGCGGCAGGCTCTATTCGTGAGCGCTATGGAACGATGAAGCTCGAAGGCATCCGGATCAGGCGGATGCTGCTTTCGCGGCGGGGGCGGGGACGGACTCCGGCGGCTTGGACTTCACCTTCTTCGGCTTCTTGTGGTAGACCACCGGGATGAAGTTCTGGTTCTGCATGGGCGGGCGCACGTAGTCGGCCTTGTGGATGGGAGGCAGAGCCAGCGGTTCCGGCGTGAGGTCCTTGTAGGGGATGAGCGAGAGCAGATGGCGGATGACGTTGAGCCGCGCCGACTTTTTGTCTTCTGAGTTCACCACGTACCACGGTGCGTGCTTGCTGTCGGTCACGGCGAACATCTCGTCCTTGGCGCGGGAGTAGTCGGCCCAGTGCTTGCGGGATTCGAGATCCATGGGGCTGATCTTCCAGCGCTTGGTGGGGTTGGTCATGCGCTCCTGGAAGCGGCGCTCCTGCTCCTCGTCGCTGACGGAGAACCAGTACTTGATCAGGATGATGCCGGAGCGGATGAGCATGCTCTCGAACTCCGGGCAACTGTGCATGAACTCCTGGTATTGGGCGTCGGTGCAGAAGCCCATCACGCGCTCCACGCCGGCGCGGTTGTACCAACTGCGGTCGAAAAGGATGAGTTCACCAGCGGCGGGCAGGTGGGGAACGTAGCGCTGGAAGTACCACTGGGTCTTTTCGCGTTCGGTGGGCGTGCCCAGAGCGACGACGCGGCAGATGCGTGGGTTCAGGGACTCGGTGATGCGCTTGATGGCGCCGCCCTTGCCGGCGGCGTCGCGGCCCTCAAAGAGGACGACGACCTTCAGCTTCTCGTGCTTGATCCACTCCTGCAGCTTCACGAGTTCAATCTGCAGGCGCGCCTGCTCGGTGTCGTAGTCGACGTCTTTGCCGATGCGCAGGGCGACCGCGGGCACGGTGGAGATGTCGATGGGGTGGTGGACCTTGGGAGCTTTCTTCTTTTTCTTCTTGTCGGGACTTGCGCCTTTTTGCTTCTTCTTTTCGGCCATAAAGACTCCTCCGCGATGGACAACTGCATGGGTTGCAGTGACCCTGTGAAGCAAAGATGAAGTTGAAGATGGTAGAAGCTGTTGGTACAAAGTATCCCAATACCGCATATAAAACCCATGGAATCTGCATGAAGAAAGACAGTTTTAAGCCGCTCGGAAGAGGCGGCCCGTCCTTCTGGGGTAGCCGATTTCCGCACAGAGGACCATGGGGAGGCGCGAGAGCGTCCAGAGGGGACGTATCATGGATGTAAGCGGCGATGGCCTTGAGGCCACGTTCACCGGCGCAACGCGCCCATATTCTGGAGAGCCATACGAGATGCGTAAAAAGGTAACGATTGTGGGC
>Ga0302201_10003604_pt1 | contig 11496 bp, 10 predicted proteins | sample II_Bog_N3_2_FD_194586 | JGI IMG/M metagenome (GOLD analysis project Ga0302201, IMG submission 194586) | Peat permafrost microbial communities from Stordalen Mire near Abisko, Sweden - II_Bog_N3_2 | ecosystem: Environmental > Terrestrial > Soil > Wetlands > Peat | place: Sweden: Abisko...
AGCAGGTCGCCGGTGGTGAAACTGCTTAAAGTGCCTGCCATGACATTGCCGGCCAGTCCCGCCAGCGCGAGAATCAGCCCCATTTTGTTTTTTTTGTTCATAGTTTTTTAGAATCCTAAATTGTTCGATTTGATACTTTCAACGCCACCATGATAGGTTCTCCCCACCGGAACAACCTCCAGTAAAAGGACAGGTGAACACAGTTTTCAGACGGGCAGGATTGCGCGGAACGAAGCGGTCTTGACCCTGATTCGGCAGGGCCATTTGAAGTTTTACAACCACCAACCGAGGCGACTAACGCACCTTGTCACCGAAATGTGACTCGTGACCCAATCCGTTTGTCTGCCAGATTCGTCAGACCGGACTGTTTTTCCGGGGAACGGCCGGTCAAAGAAACGGGGACGACCGCCGCCAACACCAATCACCGGATAAGTCCCGCATTAGTGGGCTCAGATGAGCCATCTGAAGCCTCCGACCCAAGATATGTTACAACCCGGTTACAGCCCGGTTATAATGCGGTGACGGATGCAATAAGTTATTGCCAAAGTTATTCACAATGCGGCAAAGTTCGAGGTCGAGTTGTTTAAGTTATCACCATGGATGCACAATCATATCTGGATTTGAACCTGGACGAACCGCTGGCCTGCCGCTCCGTCTGGATTTCGGACATCCATCTCGGCACCAAGCACGCACGCGTCGCGGAGTTGCTGGAATTCCTGCGCATGGTGGACTGCAAATACCTCTACATCGTCGGTGATTTCATTGACGGCTGGGAGCTGAAGTTCCGCTGGTATTGGCGCGACGACTACAACGTGCTCATCCAAAAAATCCTCCGCAAAAGCCGCAAGCAGACCAAGGTCATCTACATCACTGGCAACCATGACGAGTTCATTGACCAGTTCGCCGGGATGCGTTTTGGCAGCGTGATCATGGCGCATCAGGTGATCCACACCGCCGCCGACGGCAAAAAATATCTCGTCATCCACGGCCATCAGGCGGACGGCCTGACGCACTTCAATCACTTGCTCGAAAAGCTCGGCTCGCACCTTTACAACTGGATTCTCGATTTTAACTTATATTTCAACCGCCTCCGCCGCGTGCTCGGCTTCGGTTACTGGTCGCTCGCGGCGTATCTTAAGGCCAAGGCCAAGTCCGCCGTAAAATACGTCACCGAATACGAGGACACGCTCGCCTCGATGGCCCGCAGCCATCAGACCGACGGCGTCATTTGCGGCCACATCCACCGCGCCGAGGTAAAGATGATTGACGGCGTGGAGTATTTGAACTGCGGCGACTGGGTGGAAAGCTGCACCGCACTGATTGAAGATTTCGACGGCAAAATCAAACTCATCCACTTCCATGAAAATGATGTTCTGCGTGCTGGGCGAGGGCCGGGGCCACATGACCCAGGCGATGGCCGTCAAGGAAATGGCCGAAGCGGCGGGACACCAGATAGTCGCCGTCACGCTCGGCACGGGCGCGCAAAGGCCGATGCCGGAATACTTCGCATCGGCGATGAAGATCCCCGTCCGGCAGCTGCCGACGCTGGAGTTCAAATATAAAAACAGCCGCTCCGTCAGCAACACCGCCACGCTGCTGGGCGCATTGGGAAACCTTCCAAAATACTTTCGCATCCTGCGCCAGCTCGACGACATCGTCCGCGAAACGCAGCCGGACGTGATCATCAATTTCTTCGAGCCGATGGCCGCGTTCTACGCCATCACGCGCCGCCACCGCCCGCCGGTCGTCGCCATCGGGCATCAGTTCATGTTCCAGCATCCCGGCTATGTCCGCGCGCCGCAGTTGTGGAAACAGTTGTTGAGCTTGAAAATTTACACGCGCCTGCTCGGCGCGCGCGCGACCAAACTGGCCTTGTCGCTTTACGCCGCGCCGGATCTGCCGGAAAAGCGAATCGTGGTCGGCCCGCCGATTTTGCGGAAACAGCTTTTCCAGCTTGAATCAAGACCCGACGGCGATTTTGTCCTCGTCTATCTGCTCAACCACGGTTACGCCGACCAGATCATCGCGTGGAGCAAAAAAAATCCGCAGACGAAGCTGCATTGCTTTTACGACAAGCCCGGCGCGCCGGCGGAATTTGAACAGTCACCGTCGCTCACCTTTCACCGGCTCGACGGCGAAAAGTTTTTGCACATGATGGCCGCGTGCCGCCATGTCGTCTGCACCGCCGGTTTTGAATCCGTCAGCGAGGCCGCGTGGCTCGGCAAGCCGCTCTTTCTCGTGCCGGTGGAAAACCACATTGAGCAGCAGGTCAACGCGCTCGACGCACAGCAGTCCGGCCTCGGCCTCGCGGAAACCAGCTTCAACCTCGACCGCCTCGCCGAACTGCCCGACCGTTTGCCTGTCGAAAAATTCCGCGCCTGGGTGGCGAGCGCGCCGGAAAAACTTTTTGCCGCCATCGAACTGGCCGTAAATTCTGCGCGATGAATTCTGGCGAAACCCTGAAATTTCCGCCCGGCTTTCTCTGGGGCACCGCCACCTCGCCGACGCAGGTGGAAGGCCACATTGATAACGAATGGACGCATTTCACCGCGCAGGACGGCGGCCACTGCCGCGTCGCGTGCGACCATTATCACCGTTACCCAGAAGACATCGAATGGATGGCCCGGCTCGGCACGAATGCCTATCGCTTCGGCATTGAATGGGGACGGTTGCAATCCGCGGCGTTCGCGCCGCTGAACCAGGACGAACTCACACGCTACGTTGATCTGCTTGACCGGCTCATCGCGAAAAACATCACGCCGATGGTGGTGCTGCATCATTTTTCCAACCCGCCGTGGATCAATGCGATTGGCGGCTGGACAAATGCGGCGACCATTCCGGCCTTTGTGGACTACGTCAAAAAACTTGTCGCGGCGCTCAAGGAAAAAGTTTTTCTGTGGAACACGTTCAACGAGCCGGACACCTACGCGTGCGTGGCGTATCTGCTCGGCGGCTTCCCGCCGCAGCGCAAATGGAAGCTGGGCGAATTTCGCCGGGTGATTTCGCACATGGCGCGCGCCCATGTGCAGGCCAGCCGCATCATCCGGCGCGAAGGCGTTTTTGCGGGGCGCAAACCGGAGGTCGGCATCGCGAAGAACTGGACTTTTTTCCACGCGCACCAGAAATTTTCGCCGTGGGACCGCCTGACAGCGTTCGGCTGCCACTACACGTTCAACAAGTTCGTGCTCGACGCGTTTCTCGGCGGCGGGCGGCGCAAGGCCTCGACCTTCATCGGCCTGAACTATTACGGCCGCGTGCGCTTCCGTCATTTCCGCGCGCTGATACCCGCGAGCGGCGCGCCGGTGAAGACGCTGAAGGAGTTCGGCTTCGTCTGTGACGACATGGTGGAGCGCTATCCCGAAGGCCTGGTGAAAATCCTTTCCTATCTCCACCGGAAATTTCGGCTGCCCATCTACATCACGGAGCACGGCGCGGCGTCGAGCGACGAAAATTTCCGCGCGCGCGACCTGCGCGAGAACCTCGCCGCGCTGCACGGCGCGATGGCCGGCGGCGTGGACGTGCGCGGATTTTTCTACTGGTCGCTGCTGGACAATTTCGAGTGGCAGTTCGGCTACACCAAAAAGTTCGGGCTGCTGGCGGTGGATTTCATGGATCCGAAACTGCCACGCAAGCCCAAAGCACTGGCGAAAGTTTATTCCCAAATCTGCCGGAAGAATCTTCTCCAAATGCCATTGCTGCCTAAAGGTTCCATGCCTGCTTGATTTTTGCCATACCCCCCACCAACAGAATCCCCAATAAAATGGGATAATATATTGGTGACGGAGTAGCTTTCAGTTGCCTCGACAAATCATCACGAATCCAGCAATTTGATCAACAGCGTGAAGCCTGACGACCCGCGCTGCATTGAGTCGGCGCAGATTGACCGGGACATGTTTGAAAACCAAACACTCGAAGTCAGCCGCTTCGAGCGGCGCGGCGGGTTCGAGAATGAGTATCCCCTCCGGCAAAAGCAGTTGGTGTTTAAGCCTGTGTCGTCCTCCTATTTTGTTTCCTGTCGCTCAGATTCGTCCAACCACTTCCTTGCGCCAGCGGCATCTGTGTGATCGAAGTATTTGACCGTTGCTTTCGTGAACGGCTTGCAGAATGTCGCCATGCCTTTGGGCGAGCATGGCCGCTAGGCCACGCGCAGCCCGACAGCCGTATGCACGGTAAAAACCGACCGAATTCGGGGTAGTCAGAACAGGGGTGAACCACAGTAAAACCGTTGTCAGATTTAGACATTTCAGGTTGCGAGGGTATCCCCACCGTGGGGAAGGGTGTGAGGAACCTCTAAACGTCAGGATTTTCATCAAAAAAGATTCGAGCCTTATTCAAAAGATACCACCATCTTGAACATCTGGGAAATTCATCGGGGATATTTGGTTTTCAAAAAATCTTTTTTGACAGCCAGCGCATTGGCGCTGCCAGTTTAAGGTGGATTTGCGCCGGATTTTTGCAACACTTCCTGTTCCATGAAGCCGATTGTCAAATTGTTGCTCGAAGGCGGCAGCCTCAATACCGCGCAGATGGCGCAGGTGCTCAAGCTGTCCGAGGCCGACGTGAATCGCCAACTCGACGAGTTGAAAGCCCAGCGCGTGCTGTTGGGTTTCCGCCCGGTGCTGAATCTCACACACGAGGATTCCGGCGTGGTCCGCGCCGTCATCGAGGTGCGCATCACGCCCGAACGCGGCGGCGGTTTCAACCGGCTCGCCGAGCGCATCTCGCGCTTTGACGAGGTGGAATCCTGCTTCCTCATGTCCGGCGGCTACGATCTGCTGGTGTTCGTCAACGGCTCAAGCCTGCAAAAAGTCGCGGCGTTTGTCTCGGAAAAGCTCGCGTCCATCGAAGGCGTGCTTTCCACCGCCACGCACTTCATGCTGCGTTCCTACAAAGAGCAGGGCTTCATGCTCGACGTGAAAACCGAGGAAGCCGACCGGCTCAAGGTCGCGCCGTGATCCCATTTCAAATTTGAAATTTCAGGTTTGAAATTTTCCGACATGGATACTTCCCGTTACATCGCCAAGCACGTCGTCAACCTGCCCAAGTCGGGCATCCGCGACTTTTTCGAGATCGTTTCGAAGATGAAGGATGTGATTTCGCTCGGCATCGGCGAGCCGGATTTCGACACGCCGTGGCACATCCGCGAGGCCGGCATTTACGCGCTGGAAAAGGGCAAGACGCATTACACCTCCAACCTCGGCCTGATCGAGCTGCGCCGCGCCATCAGCAAATACGCCGAGAAAAATTATTCCGTCAGCTACCGGCCGGAGGACGAGATTCTCGTCACCGTCGGCGTCAGCGAGGCGCTGGATATCGCCTGCCGCGCGCTGATCAATCCCGGCGACAAAGTGATGTTTCACCAACCGTGCTACGTCAGCTATTCGCCGAGCGTCACACTCGCGCACGGCATCGCCGTGCCGGTGCCGACGTTTGCCAAGGACAATTTTGCGCTGACCGTTGAGGCGCTGCGCGCCGCGTGGCAGCCGGGCTGCAAGTTGCTCATGCTGAACCTGCCGTGCAATCCCACCGGCGGCACCTGCGACCGCGCGCAGATCGAAGCCATCGCGAAGTTCGCGATTGAAAAAGATTTGATCGTTTTGAGCGACGAAATTTATTCCGAGCTGACCTTTGAAGGTGTTCACACCAGCATCGCCAGCATTCCCGGCATGAAGGAGCGCACGATTTTCCTGCACGGATTTTCCAAGGCGTTTGCCATGACCGGCTGGCGCATCGGCTACGCCTGCGGCCCGGCGGCGCTCATCGAGGCGATGATGAAGGTGCATCAATACTCCATGCTCTGCGCGTCCATCATCAGCCAGGAAGCCGCCATCGAGGCGCTGCTGCGCGGCGAAGACGGCATGAAAAAAATGCGCGACCAATATCATCGCCGTCGCGACTTCATCGTGCGGCGATTCAATGAAATCGGCCTGAAATGCCATCTGCCGCGCGGCTCGTTCTACGCGTTCCCCGATGTCTCCGTGACCGGGCTGAATGAAAAAGATTTTGCCGTCAGCCTGCTGCAAACCGAAAAAGTGGCGATGGTTCCCGGCACGGCGTTCGGCGCGAACGGCTCCGGCTTCTGTCGCGCATGTTTTGCGACCAGCTACGAACAGCTCATCGAGGCGGGTAACCGCATCGAGCGGCACGTCCAGTCGCTCGCGGCGAAAAAATAAGTTTCCGCGCCCGCGCCGCCGCGGATTTGCTTTGGCCTGCCCAAAATCTTCGGGCAAAATCATGGACGTGAAGGTTTCGCCATCTGCCAGCACGCAAGCCGCCGTCGCGCGGCTCAAAAAAATTTCACGGCTGCGACCGACACTCGCCATCGTGCTGGGCAGCGGGTTTCACCACACGCTGGCGGAACTGCGCGTGGACAAAAAAATTTCCTACACGAACATTCCCGGCTTTCCCAAGCCGACGGTCAGCGGCCATGCCGGTGAATTATATTTCGGCCATCTCGGCCCGACGCCGGTTGTGGTTTTAAGTGGACGCGCGCATTTTTACGAGGGGCACGAAATGGAGCGCGTCACGTTTGCCGTGCGAACATTGGCCGCTTTTGGCATCACGGATTTGCTTTTGACGAACGCGGCGGGCGGCATCAACAAAAAATTCTGTGCGGGCGATTTCATGGTGCTGACCGACCACATCAATTTCATGGGCGCCAACCCGCTGCGGCCACTGCGTGGCGGCCACCAGGGGAAGCTGCCGCGTTTTGTTGACCTGACCGAGACCTACGACAAAAATCTGCGCAAACTTTTGTTCCGCGCCGGAAAAATTTCCAAATTGAAATTGCAGCGCGGTGTTTATCTCGCTGTGAGCGGCCCGAGCTATGAGACACCGGCGGAGATCCGCGCGTTCGCCGCGCTGGGCGCGGACGCCGTCGGCATGAGCACCGTGCCGGAAGCGGTCGCGGCGCGGCAGTGCGGATTGAACGTGGCGGCAGTCTCGTGCGTCACAAATCTGGCGGCGGGCAGCGACCGACACAAATTATTGTCGCACACGGAGGTTTTGGAAACCGGCGAAAAAATGAAAACCTTGGCAGCGAAGCTCCTGAAAAGCTTCTCGGAACTTTATGGCGATCAGCAAAAATAAACTGGTGCGGGCGGCGGCGCGGGCGCGACAGGGCTCGGTGGCGCCGTATTCAAAATTCAAGGTCGGTGCGGCGCTGCTCACGGCGGCGGGCGAAATCATCGGCGGCGCGAATGTCGAGAGCGCGAGTTATGGCCTGACCTGCTGCGCGGAGCGCGTCGCGCTGTTCAAGGCGCTGACGGACGGACAGAAAAAATTTGCCGCCATCGCGGTGGTGGCGCGGTGGGCCGGTGGGCCGATGCCATGCGGCGCGTGCCGGCAGCTCTTGGCGGAATATGCGCCGGCCGCCCAGGTGTTCGTGGCGGACAGCGATGATCTGAAGACCATCCGCACCTTCACGGTGCAGGAACTTTTGCCGGCGGCATTCACGCTCGCCCGTTGATGCAACTTGATATTTGGCGGATTCAACGTAGTTTTTGGGGCTCGTAGCTTTGATGAAACCTGAAGTCGTATTCGGTCTGGAGAACGCGGTGTGGCCGGCGGTGCTGGTCAACACCGGTGGCACCGTGTCCCTGACCAATGCGGCGGCGAAAAATGTCTTCGGTTCCGCCCTGAACGGCGACACGGCGAACCTGGCGGCGGTCTGGGTGCCGGAGAACGGCGGTTCGGCGGCGGATTTTCTCGCGCGCTGGGAACAGTCGCCGGCGGCGAGCGGCATCCTGAAATTTAAGACGGCAGGCGGCGCGGTGACGCCGTTTCTGACGACCATCTGCCAGTTCAACCACGACGGAAAAAAATGGCTCGTCCTGCAACTGCTGCCGGGCGATGCGCCGGCACCGGCGGCAAAACCGGCGGCGGAAATGCCGGCGCTGGCGCCGGGCGACGCGGCTTTGAAGCAAAAACTGGACTGCGTGCTGCAACTGGCGCGGACGGTGTCGCTGGATTTTAATAACGCGCTGACCGGCGTGCTGGCGCACACTTCTTTATTGCTGACGAAAGCGGAGCCGGAACACCCGTGGCGGCGCTCGCTGCTGGAAGTGGAAAAGTCGGCGCAGCGCGCGGCGGAAATCGCGGGCGAGCTGGCGCAGTTCAGCCGGCAGGAAAAAGAGACGCGGCGCGCGCCGGCGGGCAACCTGAACGCGGTGGTGGCGCGGTGCGTGGAATTTTTTCAGAACGCCCATGGCGCGCGGTTCAACTGGAAGCTGGCGCCGGAACGGTCATTGTTCGCGGCCCGGTTCGACGAGGCAAAGGTGCAGCAGGCCATCACCAAAGTTTTGGAGAACGCAGTGGAGTCGTTCGGCGTGAGCGGCACCGGCCAGATCACCGTGCAGACGCGGAACGTGGAGCTGACCGAGGCGACGCAGGATCGCAACGTGCGGCTGGCGGCGGGGACGTATGCCTGCGTGGAAATTTCCGACAGCGGCTCGGGCATTGACGCCGAGGCGCTGCCGCGCATTTTCGAGCCATTCTTCACGACGAAACGTCCGCCGCATCGCGGGCTGGGGCTGGCGCTGGTGTATGGCATCATCACGAACCACGGCGGCGGTGTGGCGATTTCCAGTTCGCCGGGCATGGGCACGTCGGCGCGGGTTTATCTGCCGGCGGACAAGTCGCTGGTGCGCGAGGTCATCAGCGTGGACAAGGAGTTGCACGGTTCGGCCACGGTGCTGGTGGTGGATGACGAGAGCCTGGTGTTGACGATGGCGGAAACGATTTTGGCGGATTTTGGCTACAAGGTTTTGACGGCCAGCAACGGGCAGAAAGCACTGGCCGTTTTGAGCCAGCCCGGCAACGAGGTGGATCTGGTCATCACGGACCTGGTGATGCCGGGCATGGGCGGCCGCGAACTGATGGAGCGCGTCCGGCAGCTGTATCCCGACACGCCGGTGATGCCGACCAGCGGCTATGTGATGGCGGAGGATAAAAAGAGCGGCGTGGGCTACCTGCAAAAGCCGTTTACCAGCACGGAACTGCTGCTCAAGGTCAAGGCGGCGCTGGCGGCGGGGAAGACTGTTGACTAACGCTTTTAATCCTGTTTAATTGTTCTTATGCAAATCGAAAGCCTCAAAGTCTTCTGCGACCTTGCGGAAACGGAAAGTTTCACCAAGGCGGCGCAGATTAACAGTGTTACCCAGTCGGCCGTCAGCCAGCAGATCAGCTCGCTGGAACGGCTCTTCAAGTCGCTGCTCATCGAGCGCAGCAAGAAAAAATTCCGCCTCACGCGCGAGGGCCAGGTGCTCTACGATTACAGCAAGCAGATCATCCAGACCTACGAGTCGCTGCACAGCAAGCTGCAGGACTTGAAGGACATCATCTCCGGCACGATCCGCGTGGCGACAATTTATTCCATCGGCCTGCATGACCTGCCGCCGTATGTGAAAAAATTCATGAAGAACTACCCGACCGTGAACGTCCACGTCGAGTATCGCCGCGCCAACGAGGTTTATGAGGACGTGTTCAGCAACGTCGTGGACCTGGGGCTGGTCGCCTATCCGGTCAAGGATTCCAAGCTGGAAATCGTCCCGCTGCGCAAGGAGCCGCTCGTCTTCATCTGCCATCCACAGCATCCCTTTGCGAAGCAGAAATCCGTCAAGCTCAAGTCGCTCGCCGAGCAGAAGGTCATCGGCTTCGAGCCGGACATCCCCACGCGCAAGGCGCTCGACAAAATCCTCCGCGAATACGGCGTGGATATCAAACACGTCATGGAGTTCGACAACGTCGAGACCGTGAAGCGCGCGGTGGAAATTGACGCCGGCATCTCGATCGTGCCGTTGGGCACCGTCACGCAGGAAATCGCCAAGAACACCCTCGCCGCCGTGCCGATCGAGGACGGCGACTTTTTCCGCCCGCTCGCCGCCATCTACAAGAAGAACAAGGTGCTGTCGCCCGCGATGAAGCAGTTCCTGACGATTCTTAAAGACACGGTTTGAGTTTCATTTCAAATCCGGCTGACGGGCGGCGCGAAAAACGCCGCCCGTTTTTTATTCGCTGAAGCCGTTACCGTAACCGTTGCGATAAATGCCGTTGAAAGGCGGCAGGTTAAACCCGGATGGCGTGGCCGGTGGCAGTTCGCCATGGTTATCATTCTTGCAAATGGTTTCAATTTCTTCGGCGGACAGCGCGCGGTCATAGATGGCGATCTCGTCCAAAGCCCCGTTCAAATACATCTGGCGCGGGTCGGCCGAGCCGGGCGTGTCGGTCGGATTTCCCCGATGGCCCAGTTTAAGTGAGGCCGTGCTGTCCAGATCGGCCAAGGCCGCCAACTGGCCCACCAAAACTCCGTTCACATAGCAGCGAACATTGCCATTGTTGCGGGTCACGACCAGGTAAGTCCAAGTGCCGGCAACGGCATACCCAAAATCCACATGCGAAGTCGCACCGGCAAATTGAAAGCGGTTGTTCGACAGCTTGGTCATGCTCCAGCCGCTGGGTTCTCCCGAACCGCCGAGCGTCTCCACATATTTTTCTACCATGACTTGCTCGGTGTTGACTGTGTTAAACTTCACCCAGAAAGCGACGGTGAAATCCTTTGCGCCAAAATTGCCGGCGCTGGTGTTTCCACAATTCACCCATTGCCCGGCCCCGTTAAAACCAAAGGCCTGCCCCACTTTGCCTTCCACATAAGAAATGTCCATCGGCGTCATGGGGTTCCCGCCCACCGAATCATTGCCATTGCCCTCGCCCGACCACATTGCCACCAACCCCGGCAAATGCCCGCCGGCACCGCCTGCCGTCACGGAAAATCGGCGCACGGAGTCCACCGGCAGTTCCACCTTGCCAAAACCCGTATTAACGGCGAACTCCGAATCCACAAATGAAACCGTCAGCGAGTCGCCATTCGTCGTGGACAGCTTCACCAAATTGCTGGAAACGCATTCCGCCGAACAGATGGACTTCACGTCCAGTTTGATTTCGCCGAGCAAATCAGAGTGAAACCTGAAATTTTTCGCCACGCTCTCGCCGACCACGCGGGAGCCGTCGTGCAGTTCCACCGTCAGGCGCGGCGGCGGATTCGTGTCGGCGGCGCGAACGGTGGGTAAAATTGCGGAAAGAAAAACGAAGCCTGAAACGCACCAGCCGTGCAGCCAAAAAGTTTTCATGCCTCCAGCCTGCGCCCGTCACGTTGCGCCGTCAAGCAAGCTTATTTCAGATTCGCCGGATTTAAGGCTTTCAACTCCTTCGGCTCAAAGAGGCCGTCCTTGCGGATAAGCTTGCCGTCGAACCAGATTTCGCCACCGCCCCATTCCGGGCGCTGGATCAGGACCATGTCCCAATGGACGGCGCTTTTGTTGCCGTTGCCACAGTCTTCGTAGGCATTGCCCGGCGTGAAATGCAGCGAACCGGCGATCTTCTCATCGAACAGGATGTCGCACAGCGGATTCAGGATGTGGGGATTGAAGCCGATGGCAAATTCCCCAATGAACCGCGCTCCCGCATCCGTATCCAGGATTTCGTTCAGGCGTTTGGGGT
>Ga0302201_10003610_pt1 | contig 11480 bp, 9 predicted proteins | sample II_Bog_N3_2_FD_194586 | JGI IMG/M metagenome (GOLD analysis project Ga0302201, IMG submission 194586) | Peat permafrost microbial communities from Stordalen Mire near Abisko, Sweden - II_Bog_N3_2 | ecosystem: Environmental > Terrestrial > Soil > Wetlands > Peat | place: Sweden: Abisko, Stordalen...
GGGGCGGAACGGAGTTTTTCCCCAAAATCCTCAAGCAACTGCGCCGTGCGCTCCGGCCCCTGGTTCTGGAGGGCCAGCTCGAAAAAGGTTTGCAGCGAGGCGGACCACTTGTCGCCATTGCCCGCAGCCGACGGGGCGTCGCCCCGCTCAACCGCCTGGTAAATGTCTTTTTTTGTATCTTTCACTTGTTTAAACTCGTTTTGCAGACGCAAAAACAACGCCGATAATCCTACACCAAGACCACCCCCAATACCAGTCAAATCACCATTCCCACAACTCATCATGAAATTTTTGGATTCTCCCCTCCCCACCCCCGCCGAAAACCTGGCGGCCGATGAGGCGCTGCTGGATTGGTGCGAGGCGGGGGCGGGCGCGGAGTGCCTCTGGTTTTGGGAGCCGCGCGAGCCGTTTGTGGTGGTCGGCTACGCGAACAAAATCGCCGGTGAAGTCAACGCCGCCGCCTGCCGGCAGCGCAGCACACCCATTTTCCGACGCTGTTCGGGCGGCGGAACGGTGGTGCAAATGCCGGGCGGCTTGAATTACGCCCTGGTGTTGAAAATCACCCCGGACGGTCCCACCCAAAACATCACCCGCGCCAACCAGTTCATCATGGAGCGCAACCGCCGGGCGCTGGCGGCAGTCACCGGACGTCCCGTCACTGTGCGCGGGCACACGGATCTGGCGATGGGGGACAAAAAATTCGCCGGCAATTCGCAACGCCGCCGCCGGGATTTTCTGCTCTTTCACGGCACGTTGCTGCTGAATGGCGACCTGGATTTGATCCGTGAATTGCTCCCCATGCCGTCCTTGGAACCGGATTACCGGGGAAAGCGTTCGCATTTGGACTTTGTAATGAACCTCCAAGTGTCCGCCGAAAGCGTGAAGGCGGCGCTGCGACAGGAATGGAACGCCCAAGAGCCCCTCACCAACCCGCCTTGGGAACAAATCACGGCCCTCGCGCAGGGGAAATATTCTACTGACGCGTGGAATTATAAATTTTGAAACCAATCCGGTTCGGGCCTGGAAAAATCCGCCGCGAAACTTACAACCGCTTCGCCAGTTCCGCCGAACTGGCCGCCAGGATCTCCTTGTGTAGGGAACGACCGTGCGCATCAATCGTCACCACGGCCGGAAAATCCACGATGTCCAGCTCCCAGATCGCCTCGGGTGCGCCGAACTCGGCCAGGAAATAAACGTTGCGCACCTGTTTCACACATTCCGCCAGCACTTGGGCCGCGCCGCCGACGGCGTGCAGATAGACGCAGCCGTATTGCTGGCAGGCCGCCACGGTCCGTTCGCCCATGCCGCCCTTGCCGATCACCCCGCGCACCCCGAAATCCCGGATGATCTGCCCCTGATACGGCTCCTCGCGGATGGAGGTGGTGGGGCCGGCGGCGGTGCATTTCCACGAGCCGTCGTCCTGCTTCAACATCACCGGGCCGCAATGATATATGATGCCGTCCTGCAGGCTCACACCCGGCGGCAACTTGCCACCCTCATGCAAATACTTGTGAACGGCATCGCGCCCCGTAAACACAACGCCGGAAATCAGCACCTCATCGCCCACTTTGAGCGCGCGAATTTTATCTTCGGTGAAAGGGAAGGTAAGTTTGATCATAAAATCGTGGCCTTTGTTTTGAATGGATTAACCACCCGGACTCCGGCGTAATTCTGGCCATCAGCCAAATCTTCGGAAAAAACCGTGTCGCAAACCAAACGCTTTGCCGCAGTCACAATGGCGGCATCCCAATATGAAATCTGAAAACGCTCCTGCATCCGGGTCGCTTCCTCAAATAATTCATAGTCCAGCGCAATCACGGTGGTAGGATTGACGGCGCGAAGGAATCCCAGGGCATCAGCACGACTCAAGGGCGGGGTCAGCTTGCGGATCGCGTTGACGAAAAATTCCTGTGCCACTTGGACCGAAAAGCAGATTGGATTGTCAGCCAAGACTTTCCGCGCCGCATCCCGCTTCTCGGCCTCCGCCGGATGGGTCGAAGCCGCATAAAGCAGAACATTCGTGTCAACGAAGACGGGGGTAGTCGGCATAGGTGCGGGCGCGGGTGGGCTGTTCGCCAACGGTCACAGAGTGGCTTGCGTCCCACTCCACAAAAAAATGGTTCAATGGAAGCTGCCTGGATTCCGATAACAACTCACCACTTGCGGATACCATCTGAGCAAGTCGGCAGAGCAACGCCTTTTGCTCCGCCACCGGCAGCAACTTCACTTCTTCCTCAATTTGTTCCAATGTCTGCACGTTAAAATATTACTGCATTTTGAATTATTTGGCAATTCAATGCGTCAATGCGTCTCCGGCGGTCCAGCCTTCTAGATCACGAGTTCAATTCAGTTTTCCCATTCAATTTCCCCAAATTCTTATGGCCAAATTCTCCAGCTTGGAGATCCAGTCATTGAAATGGGGGCATTCCGCCCGGATCGTTTCCAAACCAATCCGCGCCGCGATCATCGGTCCATGAGTCCGCTTTTGAAAAACCCGGGCGGAACCGAATAGCTGTTCGCAGGCGGATTCAATTCTGGCGGAAGGACTCGTGGCCGGGGAGTCGTTAATCTCTTCCGGGGTTTGAGGATAGTCCTCACGAATGTTTTGCAGCGATTTGGCCAATTTCGGCTTGTGCAAAACGTCCGCAATGCTCCCGGGCCGGGTGAACAGCAAAGCCTCAAACTCGTGGAGCGACAGATAGGGAAGATAGCGCGCCTCGTTCAAGTCCCGGCGCATGGCCTCCTCCACCCACAAAACTTTTGCCAGCGCCGTGCCGCCGGCGGGCTGCTCCCGACCGGGAAAATCAGAACCCAGCCCTTGGAAATCAATCATCGTCGTCACAAGGGTGGCCGAGGTGTCGCCCAGCAATAACTGCAACTGGCGTTTGAATTCATAATAGGCCACCGTTCCGCCCTTGTCCGGCTGCGCTCCCGTTGACCGGGTTTTGATCACGATGGGAACCAAAATGATTTTGGGCAGCGCGGGCTGGACCACTTGCTTGATAAAGGCTTCCTCGGTCGGGCCTTCCACCAATGCCAGAACCTTTTTCACGGCCGTCCTCCCAGCACGTTTTTCTCCCACAACTCACCCAGCGCGTAATCAGCCAGCCAGCCTTTGAGCGCCACCTCATCCAACCGCCGGAATACCGATTGTTCCTGCTCACGATCCACCACGATGACATCCCGGGCGCTCAACTGATTAACCAGCGTCACCGATTGAGTGGCGACGATGACCTGCGATGAAACCGAAGCCGCCTTGAGCAGATCGGCCACGATGCCGATGGCGGAAGGGTGCAAGCCCAGTTCCGGTTCATCGAGCAAAATCACCGGTGGCAATTCAGGTTGCAGCAACAGGGTGATCAGGCAGATAAAACGCAGCGTCCCATCGGAGAGCGACGAAGCGTTGAAATAAGCATCGCTGCCTTTCTCTTTCCATTCCAGCCGGATTTTGTTCTCGTTGAGTTTGGACGGTGCGAGGCGAAATTCATCGAAGAACGGCGCGATTTGCCGCAAGGTGTCCTGGATACTGGCAAAATGATCCGGCTTCTTTTGCTGCATCCAATAAAGAAAGGCGGCCAGATTCTCCGCTTGGGAACGCAACACACGATTATCTTCCAGTTCACCCGGGACTTTCACCGCCGCCGTATCACTGGTATCGTGAAAGTGATAGACTCGAAGACTGTCCATATCTTTCCACACAGCTTGGGCGACAGGATCTGCCGAACTCTTGAGTTTAGATTCTTTGGCCGCGACTGTTGGTGCGTTCTCAATGAGCAACTCAACACCTTCTTCAACGAAGAATGCGACCTCTTTGCCAATGAGAAAACCGTCTTCGGCGGTGGGTATTAATCTTGCGAAATAAGCCGTCTCGACACCCTGGTCACCAAATTGCATTTGAAGAGACATTTGCGGCGACCGTTTCCGGCCAAAATGAAGAAATGAATCCGCGCCCCCTTTCGTGCCGGTGTAAATCGCCAGATTTTGATTCACGATTTCACGCAAAAAACGAAAGACCCCGATCAAATTGGACTTGCCCGCGCCGTTGCCGCCAATGAAGACGTTCAGCCGGCCGAGGGCGATGGTTTGCTCCCGGATGGATTTAAAATTTCGGATGATCAGCCGATCAAGCGTGCGCATTTGGCGATATGAATTGTAATCAATTTCCGATGGTCCAGCCACCCTTCATTCACAGATCAATACAACCACTTCTCAATCTTCCCCGACGCATCCAGCGTCACGCCCTGGCGGCGGTAGGCCCAGCACATATAGCTGACGCTGACAAAAAACGACGCGGGCACCCGGTTCGCCGCGCAGATTTTCACCCCCAGCAGCGTCGTCTTGCCGCCGAAACCCATCGGGCCGATGCCCAGTTCGTTCGCGGTTTTCAGAATGTCCTGCTCCAGCGCGTCGAGTTCGGGAACCGGGTTGCGATCGGGGAGCAGCCGGAGGAACTGGGTTTTGGATAATTCATAGCCCGTGGCGCGATCACCGCCGATGCACACGCCCAGAATGCCCGGGCCGCAGCCCTTGCCCTGCGCCTGCAACACCGCGTCCAGAATCACCCGGCGGCAGCCGTCCAGATCGCGGTTGGCGTGCAGTTTCTCGATGGGCAGCGAATATTGCGCCCCCACATTTTCGCAGCCGCCGCCTTTGAGTACCAGCCGCACGCGGACTTCCGGGGACTTATGCTGGTGAAAATGCAGCGCCGGGGCGCCGGGGCCCACGTTGGTGCCGTCGTTTTTGCCGGTAAGGGAATCCACTGAGTTCTGGCGGAGGAAGCCTTTTTTGGTGGCCAGGGTGACGGCCTGCCGGGCCGTCTCGCCAAATGCCATCTCATCGAATCCCACCGGCACATCCACATAAAACAGGATGCTGCCGGTGTCCTGGCAGATGGGCTGGGATTTGGTTTTGGCCAGGGCGATGTTTTGTTCGATGATTTTGAACGCCGATTCAGCAATCGTCCCTTTTTTTTCATTCTCCAGCGACTGGATGAGGGCTTGGTTGACATCGTCGGGGATTTCCGCCGAGGTGCGCCGGATTAATTCCAACAGGGACGCCGATAGTTCGTTCATCATGCTGCGTCAAGATAAGACCTGGCGGGGTCAGCGTCAATTACGACGCAGCCTGCCCCGGCAGCGGCACTTTGATCACGACTTTGCGCACGAGTTGCGGGCGGCCGATTTGCAGGCCGCCATTGTGGGCGTCGTCCGGGTAATAGACGGCGGCCTCGCCCGCCCGCAGGCGCAGCACGGAGGCGTGGTCGGCGTCCTGATAGAAAATGGCGTCGCGGGCGGGATTGTAGGCGTCCCGAACGGTCAGGGTGGCGGGATTCGTGACTTCCATGAATTCCTCGCCCTCGAAGATCACCTGCACATCCACATACTGGCGGTGCGTTTCAAACACGCCCTCGGCACGCGGCTTGGTGCGATAGACCTGTTCCAAGGCAAAATTCCCATCGGCTAATTCGCGCCGGAAGCTTTCGCCGACCGCCAGCGAGGTCAATTTCTGCCAGGCGGCACTGCCGGGAGTGAAGAGTTCATCGAGATAGGCAAACGCCGGTTGCAGCCAGCGGTGGTGAACGGTTTGGGAGCGAACGGTGGAGAGGGCGCCGAAGATGGCCATATATGCTCGGGAGTTGGTTCAGTTTGATGGTGCGTTGGCGTTATGCTTGGCCAATTGGGATGGGGAGTCAAGCGCGGGTTGGCGGGGGAATTATGGGGGGCGGATTTTTGCGGGACGGTCAGCTACTGTTGAAAGCCGTTTAATACTGTTGAGAGTCGTTAAAAGTCGTTAAAAAGCGTTAAAAGCGGGCCTTCGGGCGCCGGCGGTCTCGGGCTTGACCAGCCGGGTTTGGGGTGGTTTAGCCTGGCGATGCCGCCCGAGAGAGTCGCGGATCTGGGAAGCCGGGCGGCAGGTCCAGCCTTGTCGGGACTTGACCCGGTTGGCGGCCGGCGCGTGGCAGACCGCACCCGGGGGGGGGCTAAAAAATCAATTTTCATGATAAGAAGTTTATTCTGAATGCCTTATGCATCGTTAATGCGTCAGGAAACCGGCCGCCGGCGGCATATTTTACTTCAGTTAGCTCATAAAATGCCGATGAGCAAACTGGCAGGCAATATTAATTAGATTGACGGATTGGATCAATCGCCATTTATATCAGCCAAGCCTGCAAACGGATGTGCATTATCGGCATTCATATAGAAAACAAATGAAACCGGCCAGATGCCAGGGACGGAACCATCGGTGGTTCCCATCTGCGTTATGGATGGGGGTGTGTCTGCATCTCTGGCTGACCGGTCACGCGTTAGCCCTGGACCCGGCCAAAGACCTCGCCCAATACAATTGCCAGACGTGGAGCCGCCAGAACGGGCTCCTGGTGAACGGCGTCAATGCCATCGCTCAAACCAGCGATGGGTATTTGTGGCTGGGCACCTCGTCCGGGCTGATTCGTTTTGACGGGTTTGGGTTCACCACCATGCAACCGCCGCTGTCGGGCAACCGGATTGTGAACAGCCTGGCGTCCGCCCGGAGTGCCGGGCTGTGGGTGGGGTTGAGTGACAATACGGTCTGGCTTTATGATGGCGAGAACTGGCGGCGGCCGGGAAAGGTGCCCACGTCCACCTCCGGGGACAATCGTTCCGTGCAGGGGGACCCGGATGGCACGCTTTGGATGGTCAGCGCCAAACAACTGGGCCGGTTGACCCCACAGGGACCGTATGAAGCCCTGCTGTCCATCACGTTCCAGCAAGACATGAACATTATGTGCGGTTTCCGGGATTCACAGGGCCGGTTTTGGTTTGGGACGGCCGAACACGGGGTTTGTTACTGGGAGGCGGGCCGGATTCATCCCCTGCCCGCCCCGGAATTGACGGGCCGGATTATTTTTTCCCTGGCGGAAGATCACGAGGGCAACCTCTGGGTGGGTACGACGAGCGGGCTGTTTTGCTATGATCCCGGCCTGCACCGTAAAAACATCCCCCTGATGCCGGCGGGCGTTTACGCCTTGCTGGTGGACCGGCAGGGAGTGGTGTGGATTGGCACCGACAATCGCGGCCTGGCGCGTTTTGCCGGCCAACACTACGACTTTTTTGGCAAAGCCGACGGTCTGGCCAGCGACACGGTCAAATCCCTGGCGGAAGACCGGGAGGGCAGCCTGTGGATCGGCACCCGCAACGGGGTGAGCGAGCTAACCGACGTCAAATTCCCCATTTGTTCCTCGGCCGCGTCCCCACAGGTGCAGGATGCCGTGTCGGTTTATCCCGCGCGCCAGGGCGGAATCTGGATTGGCAACCCCGTCGGCTTGACCCACTGGGATGACCAGCCCCGGGACTATGGCACGGCCGCCGGATTGACCAACACCTTCGTGAAGCGGGTTTTGGAGGCGCGGAATGGCGATCTTTACCTGATCTGCGGCGACAAACAACTGGCGGTTTGGTCCCGCGGCAAGCTCGTCGCCCAATATACCGCCACCAACACCCTCGCGGGGCTGGCGGAAGATGACCACGGGGTGGTGGTGACGGTCGGCGGCTATTTGTTCCGGGCGGGCACCAATTATTTCACCCCGTATGCCTTTGCCAACCACCTCACCCCGCCGGTATATTGGTTCCTCAATTTGGCTGCCGGCCGCGACGGGGTGATTTGGGCCGCGTCGGTCAACGGCATCACCCGGATAAAAGACGGCAGCTTTCGGCAATGGACGAAGGCGGAGGGGCTGTCCGACCCCCGGGTGGGCTGGGTTTGCGAGGACAGCGATGGGGTGGTGTGGGGGGCCATGTCCACCGGCATTGCCCGGCTCAAGAACCAACAGATCCGATGCATCGGTGAAGACAATGGCTTGTTCGACAGCACGATTTACGCCATGGTCCCGGATGATCTGGGCAATCTCTGGGTGGACGCCGCCCGCGGGATTTTCCGGGTCTCCCGGCAAAGCTTGAATGACGTGGCCGACGGCCTGACCAATCAGGTCGAATGTTACGCTTATGACGGTTTGGAGTCCGTGAAGCTGTCGGATAAAAGTTTTCAAGAGCAGGTGGGGTGCAAAAGCCTGGACGGACGGATTTGGTTCCCCAGTGCGAACGGCGTGGTGGTGATCAATCCCCGGCAAATCCCCACCAACAACATGGCCCCGCCCGTCCACCTCCAGCACCTGCGCGTCAACGGCCGGGAGTATCCCCCGCGCCGGGACATCGTGGTGCCGCCCGGCAACGGCGAACTGGAACTGGGTTTTACCGCGCTCAGTTTCATCGCCCCGCAAAAAATCAAATTTCGCTACCAACTGGCCGGGTATGACCCGGACTGGGTGGAGGCCGAATCCCGCCGCCTGGCCTTTTACACCAATCTCAAGCCGGGCCATTACACCTTCCATGTCATCGCCGCGAATGCGGACGGGGTCTGGAACCGGGCCGGGGACGCCATCAACATTGAATTGCGCCCGCATTATTACGAGACCGGCTGGTTCTATTACGGCTGCGGCGGGCTGCTGCTCTCGAGCCTGGCCGGCGGCTATGGGGGGTATGTCCGGCGCATGAAAAACCGGGAACGCGACTTGCAGGAAGTGCGCAACCGGCTGGAGCGGGAAGTCAGCCTGCGCACCCGGGAACTTTCCTATGAGCGCGACCTGTTGCGGGGGCTGCTGGACCATGCCCCGGATCAGATTTATTTCAAGGACGCCAAGTCCCGCTTTATCCGGACCAGCAAGTCGCAGGCGGTGAATTTCGGGGTGAAGGATCCCGGGGCGATGATTGGCAAAACGGATTTTGATTTCTTCACCGAGGAGCATGCGCGGCCGGCCTACGAAGACGAACAGCAAATCCTCCGCACCGGTCAGCCCATCATCAGCAAGGTGGAAAAGGAGACCTGGCCGGACGGACGGGTGTCCTGGGTGCTCACCAATAAATTGCCCCTGCGCGATCAAGGCGGCAACATCATCGGCACCCTGGGGATTTCCAAGGATATTTCCGCCCTCAAACGGACGGAGGCGGAACTGGCCTACGAGCGCGACCTCCTGCGGGCCCTGATGGAAAACTCACCGGATCACATTTATTTCAAGGATGCCCATTCCCGGTTCATCAAATCCAGCAATGCCCAGGCCCGGCAGTTTGGCATCGAATCCGCCACGATGTTGGTGGGCAAATCAGATTTTGATTTCTTCAGCCAGGAACACGCCCGGCTGGCCTACGAGGACGAACAGCAAATCCTCCGCACCGGCGAGCCCATCACCGGCCGGGTGGAAAAGGAAACCTGGCCCGACGGGCGGATCTCGTGGGTGCTCACCACCAAAATGGCCCTCCGCAACCGGGACCACCAGATCATCGGCACTTTCGGCATTTCCAAGGACATCACCGCCCTCAAGCAAACCGAGGTCGAACTGGCGTATGAACGGGATTTGTTGCGGACGCTGCTGGACAGTGCGCCGGACTCCATCTTCTTCAAGGACCAGCAATCGCGCTTCGTGATCGTGAGCCGGTCCTTGTCCGCCAACCTGCTCGGCATCGCCCGCAGCCGTCAGGCCGCCGACCATCCTGACGCCCCGGAGGAAACCTGGCCCGCCCACCTATCGTGCCCCGATCGGTTCCAAGATTATCTGATTGGAAAAACCGATGCGGACATCTACGGGGCCGAGCAATCCCGGGTTTTCCGCCAGGATGAAGAGGAGTTGTTCCGGACGGGCCGCCCGATCATCGGAAAGTTGGAGCAGACCCAGTTCCCGGGTGGGCGCACCCTCTGGCACATGACCACCAAGGTTCCCTGGCGCAATAAAAACGGGGAGATCATCGGGGTGATCGGCATTTCCAAGGACATTTCCGATTTGAAGCACGCGGAAACCAAGATCGAGGAGGTCCACAAACAACTCCTCGAGACCTCCCGGCTGGCCGGCATGGCCGAAGTGGCCACCAACGTGCTGCATAATATCGGCAACGTGCTCAACAGCGTCAATGTCTCCGCCACCCTCGTACTGGACAACACGCGGAAATCAAAGATCACCTGGCTCGGCCGGGCGGTCGCCCTGCTGGAGGAACACGGGGCGGATCTGGGGGCCTTCCTGACCCAGGACCCCAAAGGCCGCCAATTGCCGGCGTTTTTAAGCCAGTTGGCCGGGCAATTGGCCCGCGAACAGGAGGCCACGCTCAACGAACTCGAGCTGCTCCGCCAAAACATAGAACACATAAAAGAAGTCGTTGCGATGCAGCAGAGTTATGCCAAAATCTCGGGTGTCACTGAAACCATCCAACTAAGCGAATTGGTCGAAGACGCCTTGCGCATGAACATCGGCGCGCTGGACCGGCATCAAATCCAACTGGTGCGCGATTACCGGGTGCTGCCGGTGATCACGGTCGAGCGGCACAAAATCTTGCAAATCCTCGTCAACCTCATTCGCAACGCCAAATATGCCTGCGATGACACCGGCCGGAAGGACAAAAAAATCACCCTGCATCTGTCCCCCCTCGGGGACGGGGTCCAGTTTGCCATCCAGGATAATGGCATCGGCATTCCGCCGGAAAACCTCACGCGCATTTTCGATCACGGTTTCACCACCCGCAAAGGCGGCCACGGTTTTGGCCTGCACAGCGGCGCGCTGACGGCCCGGGAACTGGGTGGCTCGCTGACGGTCGAAAGCGGGGGGCCGGGCCAGGGCGCCACGTTCATTCTTAAATTACCGCTCCAACCGCATTCCCCCCCCGAAACGCCATGAACCCAACCGGCCCCCATTCAGGAACTTTCCGGCCAAACCCCCGGCGACCTTTCGCCCGGTGCCGCCGTCTGCTCGCGGTCCTGGCGGTGCTGCCCCTCCTGCTGGCGGGCCGCGCCTTTGCCCTGGATCCCACGCGGTCCATCTACCAGTATAATTGCCAGAACTGGACCCGCCATAACGGCCTGCCCGCCAACAAAATCAATTCGATCACCCAGACCCGGGACGGTTATCTCTGGCTGGGGACGCCGATTGGCTTGGTCCGCTTCAGCGGTCTCGAATTCAAAGCCGTCCCCATTGACCTCCCCCAGGCCCAGGGGCAGGAAGTCCGGCAACTCGTCACGTCCGGCGACGGCCAAATCCTGTTTGCCATCATGCACGGCGGTTTTGGCCGGTATGACGGTAAAAAGTTTTCCCCGCTGGGCGACGAACGCTGGGCGCAACCGGGCATGGAAGCCATCACCCTCATGGAAGCGCGGGATGGCGCCATTTGGACCGGAGCGGATTTGGGCACCGGCCGCTGGCTGAAAAACAACCCCGCCGGGAGTTTGTTCACCGCCACCAACACCGGCATTGTCCTGTCCCTGTGCCAGGATCCCACCGGCCGCATCTGGTTGGGAACGCCGGAGCAGGGTTTTTACTATTGGGAAGAGGGGAAGTTCACTTTATTGCCCGACCGCTTCCTGGCCAAGCAAAATGTTTTCGCGATGGCGGCGGGCGCCGACGGCCGGCTCTGGGTGGGGACAAGCTTTGGCTTGAGTTGTTACGCCCATGGGCGGCCGGTTACCAT
>Ga0302201_10003639_pt1 | contig 11423 bp, 8 predicted proteins | sample II_Bog_N3_2_FD_194586 | JGI IMG/M metagenome (GOLD analysis project Ga0302201, IMG submission 194586) | Peat permafrost microbial communities from Stordalen Mire near Abisko, Sweden - II_Bog_N3_2 | ecosystem: Environmental > Terrestrial > Soil > Wetlands > Peat | place: Sweden: Abisko, Stordalen...
AGGGCTTGGGGTCGCGTCCGGTGGCGACGGCCATCTGCTGCATCATGCGCGCGAGGATGGCCCAGTAGGCGGTGTCGACGAGGTCGCGAGAGGAGTGCGGGTCGGGAGCGAGCCAGTCGGAGTAGTTCGAGCCGACGTTCTTTTCGCGCAGGTAGTCGGGATTGGAGGAGGCGATGAAGTCCATCCAACGCTGCATCGCCTGCCAGTGTTGATCGATGAGGCTGCGGTCGCCGTACTGGAGCCATGCCGTGTAGGGAACGATGACCCCGGCGTCTCCCCAGCCGGGTGCGCCGATGTGATGCAGCAAATCGGGTGCCACGTCAGGGAAGACGCCCTCGGCGGTCTGCGCATCGACGAGGTCCTGCGTGAACTTGGCGGAGAAGGCGGCGGTATCAAAGTTGTAGCTACCGGTGCGCCAGAAGACGCCGGCGTCGCCGGTCCAGCCGAGCCGCTCGTCGCGCTGCGGGCAGTCCGAGGGGATGCTGACGAAGTTACCGCGCTGGCCCCAGATGCCGAGCGTCCACATGTGGTTCACGAGAGCGCTGGAGGTTTCCAGGCGGCCGGTGGGATCGCTGTCCAGACTGTTGAGGACGTTGCCGGTGAGGGTGGCGAGCGTGGGTGTGCCGGGAAGGCCGGAGACCTCGACGTAGCGGAATCCGTGGAAGGTGAAGTGCGGGGTGAAGGTCTCCGGGCCGCCGCCGCGCAGGGTGTAGACGTCGGTGGCTTCGGCGTTGCGCAGGTTCTCGGTGTAGATGGAGCCGTCGGGCAGCAGGCGCTCCGCGAAGCGGAGTTTGACGGTGGCGCCGGAGGGGCCGATGACGCGGAGCGTAGTCCAGCCGACCATGTTCTGGCCCATGTCAAAGACCCAGTCGCCGGAGCGGAGCTTCTGCAGATGGATGGGATGGACGGTGCCGGTGACGTGAACGGGCGAGTCAATCTGCGCGGAGACGGCAGCTGCCGGTGCGGGCTCGACGGCTGCGGGTGACCAGGAGGCGGCGTGAAAGGCGGGGGTGTCCCAACCGGGTTGCTCGAGGCGGGCGTCGTAGTGTTCGCCGGCGTAGATCTCGGAGGAGAGGATGGGCGATGCGGAGGTCTTCCAGCCCGCCGAGGTGGCGACGGTCTGGCGGGAGCCGTCGGTGAAGACGACCTCCAACTGCGCAAGCAGGGCGCGCGGGCCGGGAAAGACACGGGAGCCCATCCAGGTCATCGGGCTGGCGAACCAGCCGTCGCCGAGGATGGCGCCGAGCGTGTTGCTGCCGGGATGCAGGAGCGCGGTGACGTCGTAGGTCTGGTAGGCGAAGCGGACGCGGTAGTCGGTGAAGTCGGGTGTGAGGTCGGTTTCGCCGACGCGATGGCCGTCGATGGACATGCGATAACTGCCCGCGGCGGTGACGTAGAGACGCGCCTCGCGGATGGGCTTGGCGAGCTGGAAGTCGTCGCGGAGAAGCGCAGCCGGTTGCAGGGGAAGGCCGGGGTCGTCGCCCATGCGGGGGTCGTTGAGATCGGCGACGATGGCGGCGGGAGCCCAGGAGGCCTGCTTGCCGTCCTGCGCGTCTGAGGGACTGCCGGCGGTGCCCTCCCAGTCGTCTCCGGCGTTCAGGGTTTGGAGCGCGCCGCTGGGCGAGGTGAGGCTCAGCCGCGCGGCGAAGCCGGCAGCGACGGTCTCGGTGGTGCTGCCCTTTAGACCGGCGAAGGTCTTGGAGGGCGCGAGCGTGGTGACGACGATCTGCACCTCATTGCTGCCGGGGTGAAATGCGCCGGTGAGGTCGGTGCTGTCAAAGCTGGCCCAACCCTTTTTGTGGTCGACGAGTTGACCGTTGACGCTGACGGAGATCTCGCCGCGCGCGACGACGGCGAGAGAGGCGCGGAGGGGGAGCTGCTGGAGGTCGAGGACGCGGCGAAAGGTCGCGGTCGTGTGGGGAGTGGCATGCAGGGCGTCGGTATGGCCAAGCCAAACCCAGCGGAGTCCGGCGGCGAGCTCGCGGCTGTGATCGGCGGAATTGATCCATGTGGCGCTCCAGTCGGACTTCTGGAGCAGGCCCATCTCCCACCAGGCTGGATGCAGGGTTGGGTAGCTGTGGCCCTGGGCGTCCCATACGGTGACGGACCAGAAGTAACGCCGGCGGGAGTCGAGCGCAGGGCCGGTGTAGGGGATGTCGACGGATGCGGTGGAGTTCTGACGGCCGCTGTCCCAGACATCGGCCTTGCCTGCCGCAGCGAGTTCGGGGCGGGTGGCGACGAAGATCTGGTAGGCGGACTGCTGCCAGTTGCGTTGGGTGTTGTCGCTCTGCCAGGAGAGATGCGGCTGCGGGGTGTCGATGCCGAGCGGGTTGGTCTGGTAGTTACAACGAAGCTGGACCGGCGAGGCGAGAAGCGACGGGCAGAGGAGAAGAGAGACGAGTGCCAGACAGAGAATGTGGAATGTTGCTGGGGTCAGTGGGTGCTGCTGTTTCATGAAGTTCACTCCGCGCAAGGGCCGGTGCTTTCGGCGTCCCAACTATAAGGCCGGAGGATGAGGTTGGGCGAGGGCGCGAAGGCGGCTGGTGATGTGCGTCACAGCCAACGAGCGCTCGGAAGTCGCAAGCTGGTGGGCGAGTCGGGCGACGTGCGTGTGCGGTCACTGCTCGACAGGAGGCTCGTATGTTGAAGCCATTGTTTTGGTGTTCGCCGCTGTTGTTGCTGGGAGCCTGGGTGCAGCAGCCTGCACCGGCGCCGGCTCCGGCGGCTGCGCCGGCGATTCCTGCGGACGCGGCGCAGATGGTCAACCCGGTGAAGCCGACGGCTGAATCCATGGCCCATGCGAGGAAGACGTATGGCTACGACTGCGCGCTGTGCCATGGAGCCACCGGCAAAGGTGACGGCGAGATGGTCCGCGATCTGAAGCTGAGCATGAAGGACTGGAGCGATCCGGCCACGCTGAAGGGCCGGACCGACGGCGAGATGTTCTACATCATCAGCAAGGGACAGGGGCAGATGCCGGCGGAGGGCGAGCGCGCCAAGCCGGAGGAGATATGGAACCTGGTGGCGCTGGTGCGGTCGTTCAGCAAGCCGTAGGGCGAGTGCGTCAGGCGAGCGCGGGGTGGTCGTCGGGCTCCATCCAGAGCTTGCCCGCGGCGATGAGCAGGGCAAGCATCAGCGTGCAGAGCGCGAAGACGCCGCGCACGCTGGTGTAGTCGGCGAGGACGCCGGAGACGATGAGGCCGGCGATCTGCGCGCTGAAGACCGCGGACATGACGGTGGAGCCGACGCGTCCCATCAGCTCCGGGGGAGTCTCCTGCTGGATCAGCGTCTGCGAGGGCACGATGATGCCGGCAGCGCTGAAGCCGATGAGAAAGCAGCCGATGATGCCGGTGGCTACGGACGGGATTGCCGCCAGCAGCGCGGTTCCCAGTGCGATGCCGCCCAGGCCGAGGTAGACCTGCAAGGTGTTCTTCATGCGCTTGCCCAGCGTGTTGAGCGCATTCACGCCGATGAGCAGGCCGACGCCGATCATGGCGATGGTGATGCCGTAAGTTTTTGTGGAGGCGTGCAGGTTGTCACGCACATAAACGGCGATGAGCGGGCCGAAGCAGCCCATTACAAACATGCCCGCGGCCAGGGCCACGATGACGAAGAGCAGCGCGGTGTGATGGAAGATGAAGCTGGCGCCCTCCTTCATGTCAGCGAAGATGCGGGAGAGGCCGGATTTTTCTTCCGCGATGAGTTCGGCTCGCGACACCTTTGGTTTGCGCGGAACGATGAGCGCGAGCGAGGCGATGAGCGATCCGGACGCAATGAAACTGGCGGTGTCCAGCAGGTAGCAACTGCGCGCACCGAAGGCCGCGACCATAAACGCCGCGACCGAAGGGCCGATGATGCGCATGATGAAGAAGACCTGCTGCATGAGCGCATTGGCTGAGCGCAGGCCGTGGAACGGGACGGCGGAGCGAATCGCCACGCCCTGCGCGGGGCCGAAGAAGCTGGAGATGATGCTGATGGAGGCGAGTACAGCATAGAAGCCGTAGACGTTGTGGACCACCAGCAGAAGCAGAACCAGGCCGGCGCGGAGGAAGTCGCTGGAGACGAGCGTGATCTTGACCGGCCAGCGGTCGACGAAGACGCCGGAGATGACGCCGAGCAGCGCGATGGGCAGCAGGTAGGCGATCTGCAGGCCGGTAATCTGCTGCGCGGTGGCGTGCAGCTTGAAGGTGATGACGGTGATGACCGCGAAGAGAGCGAGGAAGTCGCCGAAGACGCTGACGATCTGCGCGTACCAGAGGCGGCGCATGGTGGCGACACGGAGCACCGCGCCCATGCTGAGGGGCTCCGGCGAGTTGGGCGCGGGAATGGGGATGGACTCGGTGGTGTTGGCATCGAGTTCGGCGTCGAGTTGGGTGAGGGCTTCGTCGCTCATGGGTATTTACGGGTACACATAGTTTATGCGAATCTTACACATGGAGGCAATCATGCGGACCAACATTGAGATTGACGACAAGTTGATGAAGCAGGCGATGAAGGCGAGCGGCATGGCGACGAAGAGGGCCGCCGTGGAAGCCGGGCTCGCGCTGCTGGTAAGGAGCCATGCGCAGGAAGGTATCCGAAAGTTGTTCGGAAAGGTAAAGTTCTACCCCGATTACGACTATAAAGCGATGCGCATCAGCGACAAATGGGAACGCGCTCTGGAAGGAGGGGGGACGGACCCGGGGCGACCCACGCCAAGGGTGAACTTAGCCAGCAGAGCCACCCGAAAGAAGGCAGCGTGATCATTGTCGAGACGAGCGTCTGGGTGGATGTGTTCTGCGGAACGGTCAACGACTACACAGAGTGGATGAACCGCAACCTCACCGATCCACGCCTCAGCCTGACGGATTTGACGCTGTGTGAAGTGCTGCAAGGTCTGACCAGCGATGCAACTCACGCCATCGCTTGCGAGGAACTCTTGAAGTTCAGGGTACATGCTACGGGCGGAGCGGAACTGGCGCTGGCTGCCGCGGAAAACTACCGGCTCTTGCGTAAGAGAGGCATCACGGTGAGGAAGACAATCGACTGCCTGATTGCCACTTATTGCGTGCGGGAAGGTCACTCGTTGCTGCATCGCGACCGCGACTTTGATGGTTTTGAGAAGCACCTGGGGCTCAAGGTCGTCCATCCCGGAGAATGAAGGCGCCGAAACGCGCAAAAAAGCGACTCAAAACGCACTTCGCGGTGTCATAAAAGGGCTCATGAATGGGCCAGTTTGCTTCCAACAACTGTTCCATGTGGAACAATTTGCTGCTTCTCAGTCGGCGAGTTCGACGAGGAGCACCTGTTCGTCATTGTCGATCTCTTTGAGTTTTACTTCGATGATCTCGCGGCGGGAGGTGGGGACGGTGCGGCCGATGAAGCGGGCTTCAATGGGTAGCTCGCGGTGGCCGCGGTCGATGAGGACGAGGAGTTGGACGCTCTTGGGGCGGCCGTGGTCGAAGAGGGCGTCGAGCGCGGCGCGGATGGTGCGGCCGGTGTAGAGCACGTCGTCCATCAGGATGATGTCGCGGCCGTTGACGTCGAAGCCGATCTCGCCCTTCTCGACGACGGGGCGGACGTCGCGGGTGGAGAGGTCGTCGCGGTAGAAGCTGATGTCGAGCACGCCGGTCTGGACGGGCGCCTTCTCGATGGTCTCAATGAGTTTGCCGATGCGCTGGGCGAGCGGAACGCCGCGGCGCTTGATGCCGACGAGGCCGAGGTTGGCGGCGCCGTTGGAGCGCTCGACGATCTCATGGGCGAGGCGGACGAGGGTGCGCTCGATCTCGGAGGCGGACATGAGGCGGCCCTTCTCGCGGAGGCGAGGGGCAGAGGGTGAGGTGGTGGCTTTCGGGTCGCTCATCTTGACTGTGATGATAGCTCAGGCAGGGCCGCGGAGAGCTTCAGGATTGGGGCACGCGGCGGGAGCGCAGATAGCCGCCAAAGGCCCCGGCGAGCGAGCTGTAGATGAGATAGAGGGCGATCATCATGCCGACCGAGGTGAGCAGGAGACCGGCGCGAAACTCGGGGATGGTGAGCCACGCGAGGAACTGTGATGCGTCGGTGTCGGATTTGGCGAGCATCGAGGCGCGAAGCTGGTTGAAGATCTGGGCGACGGGGCCGTCGATGGAGGCGGCGTCATGAAAGGCGAAGCGCGCCAGCACCAGCCCGAGGGTATTGAGGGTGAGCGAAGCGATGGCGATGGCGAGGCCAGAAAGCAGGCCGAGCCGGGCGCCGAAGCCGGCGTGGATGCGGGTACGCGGGAAGCGCGAGGCGTAGACGCCGAGCGCGACGATGGGCGCGGAGAAGCCCCAGAACACGCCCAGCAGCGAGACTGGCGGAAACAGAAAGGAGAGCAGGGTGAGGACGGCGGAGACGGCTCCGGCGAGGGCGGCAGTTTGGATGGCGCCGGGCCAGACGACGGCACCTGGTTCGGTGACTCGGGCTACAGGCGGACGGTCCGAGGGTGGCACGTCAGGGTCGAGACTGGCGGCTGCCGCGGCCGCGGCCTGCTGCTGGGCCTGCTCGATCATCTCCTCAGAGAGACGAACCTGCGGAGCGCCGCAGTGCCGGCAGTAGACGAGCGAGCCGTCGTCCTCGGGTTGCAGGGCGTTGTGGCAGCGGGGGCAGAGGCGTTGGTTCACCACTCGAAGGCTACCAGAGGGGAGAGAAGAAGGGATAAGGGATAAGGGACAAGTGGTAAGGGATAAGTGGTCAGTGCGAACCACGCGCAAACCCCTAATCCCTGATTCCTAACCACTGATCTACTCGCTGTCGTTCTTGTCGTGGTTGCTGAGGTGTGAGGGCAGGTCCAGATCGACCAGTCCGATCTTGGTGCCGCCGTCGTGGGCCTCGATGTCTACGATGTGCTGGTGCAGCTCGGAGCCGGTGCGGAGTTCCACGCCGTGGTCGCCGGTGCTGATGTGGCCTCCATGCTTGGTGTCGCAGGTGAGGCCCTGCGAGGTGTGGGTGGGCTGGCCGATGGGGGTGTCGTTTGCGCACTCGATGACGTCGCCGTAACGGGCGAGGTCCTTCTTGTAGAAGGCGACGACCTTGTCCTGCGAGTCGGGGGTCTGGAATCCGGCGGCCTTGACGCCCAGGTGGAAGCCGCCAAAGCTCATGTTGATGTCGGCGGAGTTGGAGTCCTTGTCGTTGTCCTTGACGGGGACGGCGCCGGGATAGGCGGCGATGCCGATGGCCGAGGTGTCCGCGTTGTTGTTGGTCTTGACCTGCATGGAGCCGAACGGGGTTCCGATGTCCACGTTGTCGTTGTTGCCGTTCTTGTGGTCGGCGACGTGGCAGCCGGCCAGCAGAAGGCAGGCGAACGCGGTGAGAGCGAGGGGTGCTGCGGCGGAGCGAATCGAGCGGTGCATGGTTGCCTCCGTCCGGACAGAGCGGTGCGGGACCGCACGACGGACACGGACAGGATACGCCCCGAAGGAGGGAATGGTTCCTTCGGATTCAGAGCCGCGCGAGAAGGTTGACGCATCTTTTCCCGCAGCGGGGGTTTACACTTTGGGCTCCAGTTTCCTGTCTGCAAAGAAAGGCTTCAAAATGCGCGACTCCAACTGCAAGATTCCGAAGTATCTCCAGAAGATGATGCCGATTGCGGCAGCCATGACGCTGTTTGCCGTGTGCGGAGCCCGCGCGCAGGACTACTACGGCCAGCCGGGTCAGCAACAGGGCCCGTCCGTGGACGTACAGACGCAGGCGGGGGTGGATCCGCCGTCGCAGGTGGGTCGGATCAGCTTGGTGCTGGGCAATGTGTCTGTAGAGCCGGCCAGCGTGGACCAGTTCAGTGCGGCGGAGGTGAACTATCCGCTCACCACGGGCGATCGCCTGTATGCGGACACCGCTTCGCTGGCCGAGGTACAGACGGGGCAACTGGCGTTGCGCGCCGGACAGATGACGGATGTGACGCTCACCGCAGTGACCGACACGCTGACGCAGTTCGGGCTGGCGCAGGGCAGCGTGCATCTGCGGACGTACAGCATCGATGCGGGGACGACGGTGGAGCTGGACACGCCGAATGTGGCCGTGACGGTGTTGCAGCCGGGCGACGTGCGCGTGGATGTGGACGCAGCCGACGATTTGACGGTGGTGACGCTGCTGAGCGGGCAGGCGGAGGTGGACGGCAACGGCTTGCAGCAGGTGATGCAGCCGGGCGAGAGCCTGCAGGTGAGCGGCAGCAATCCGGTGAGCGCGCAGAATGTAGGCACGCCGCAGCAGGATGGGCTGGACCGCTTCTCCGGGGATCGCGACAGTGTGTATGCGAGCGCGGGCAGCGAGGCGCTGGATCTGAATCCGGAGACCATCGGAGCCGAGGACCTGGCCGGTTATGGTCAGTGGGAGAGTGAAGGAGATTATGGCGCGGTGTGGTATCCGAGCGGCGTGGCCGCCGATTGGCAGCCCTACCGCGACGGCCACTGGACGTGGATTGCGCCGTGGGGATGGACGTGGGTAGAGGCTGAGCCGTGGGGCTTTGCGCCGTTCCACTACGGACGCTGGAACCGCTTCGGTGATCGCTGGGGATGGATTCCGGGGCCGGTGTTCGTGCGCCCGGTGTACTCGCCGGCGCTGGTGGTGTTTCTGGGCGGGGGCGGTTTCGGCGCGGGGCTGACGGGGTGGTTCCCGCTGGGGCCGGGCGAGGTCTATACGCCGTGGTACCACACCAGCACGCTGTACCTGAACCGCGTGAACGTGAGCAACATCTACAACCGCAATCAGCGCGAGGTTCGCAACAACTACAACCAGCGCGCAACGAATGTGTATGGGAATGGGAACGGGGACAATCGCCAGTACGCGAACCGCGGCGTGGCGACGGTAGCGATGTCGCAATCCAACATGGCGGCTGGACGTCGCGCCGATCAGAGCAATGTGCGGGTGAACGCCGGGCAACTGGCGGGGGCGACGGTGTTGCCGCATCCGCTGGTGACGCCGGAGCGCGGCATGGTGACGGGCGAGCCGGCGCGCGCGGTGCCCGTTCGAGCCGAGCGGCCGACACTGGCCTCGCATGAGGACACGGCGATTCGTGCTGGAGGCACGATGCCGGAGCGTGGTCCCGTGATGACGAACCAGCCGGCGCCGGTGCAGCGGCAGACGCAGCAGCCGGGGCAGCAGGGTCAGCGTCCGGTGACCTCGTACCGTCAGCCGATCCAGCAGCAGACGCAGCCTTCGATCCAGACGCAGCCGCAGGTTCAGCAGCAGGTGCAACCTCAGCCGCAGGGGCGTCCGGTGACTTCGTACCGTCAGCCAATCCAGCAGCAGACGCAGCCCTCCGTGCAGCCACAGGTTCAACAGCCGACGCAGCCAACGCAACCAACTCAACAAGGGCGGCCGATGAACTACCACCAGCTTGACGAGCAAAGGACGCAGCCGGTGGTGCAGCAGCCGCAGACTCAGGAAGTTGTGCCGGCGGCGAATCAGACCTCGCGGCCTTTGTTCAATAAGGCCGTGCCGCCGGATCCAAGGCCGAGCTTCGACCAGCAGCGGCAGGCGATCCAGGCAACCGATCCGGGGCGTCCGCTGAGCCCGCAGCAGCTGAACAATGTGCGCCAGAACCAGCCGGCGGGGCCTCCGCAGCAGCATGAGGCGCCGCACCCGCCACCGCCACCTGCTCCTGCACCACGCAGCACGCCACCACCACCTCCCGCGAATAAGCACTAGCGGCTGAGTGGGAGCCCCGCGTGTCGCCGAGCGATGCGCGGGGTCTGCCATTTCATTGATGGAGTTTTGAAGGTGCTCCGTCTGTCCGCGAGTACACTGGTAGGGCGTTTGTTCCGAGACCATGGCACACCCAGGTGTGCGCCCACAATCCCAACTTTGAGGACAGAATGACCGAACAAGAGCAACAAGATGCACTCGACCAGTTGTCGATCAACACGCTTCGCTTTCTCGCGGTGGACCAGGTGGAGAAGGCCAAGAGCGGGCATCCCGGAGCGCCGCTGGGCTGCGCTCCCATCGCGTACCTGCTGTACCACAAGATCATGAAGTACAACCCTGCCGATCCGAAGTGGAGCGATCGCGACCGGTTTGTGCTGTCGAATGGCCATGCGTCGGCGCTGCTGTACGGCGTGCTGCACCTGACAGGCTATGGGCTGCCTATCGAGCAGTTGCAGCAGTTCCGGCAGTGGGGATCGCACACGCCGGGGCATCCGGAGTACGGCGAGACGCCGGGCGTGGAGGTGACCACTGGGCCGCTGGGGCAGGGATTCGCGATGGCGTGCGGCATCGCGACGGCGGAGAAGCATCTTGCGGCGATCTACAACAACGCCGGCGACAACCATTCTGACGATGCCAAGGACCAGAGCAACACGCCGGTGGACCACTACACCTATGTGCTGTGCGGCGATGGCGATCTGATGGAGGGCATCAGCCACGAGTCGGCGTCGCTGGCCGGGACGCTGGGGCTGGGCAAGCTGATTGTGTTGTACGACGACAATCTGATCTCGCTGGACGGGCCGACGGAGCTGAGCTACACCGAGGACGTTACGAAGCGCTTTGAGGCCTACCACTGGCAGGTGCAGATGGTGGACGACGGCAATGATCTGGTAGCGATTGAGAAGGCGATCCTGGCGGCGAAGGCGGAGACGACCAAGCCGTCGCTGATTCGGGTGCGTACCGTGATTGGCTATGGATCCCCCAAGGCAGGCACCAAGGGTGTGCACGGTGAGGCGTTGGGCCCTGATGCGGTGAAGGCGACCAAGAAGAATCTCGGCTGGCCGGAGGACAAGGACTTCTACGTTCCGGAAGAGGCGGGCAAGAACTGGCTGCAGGCTGTCGAGAAGGGTAAGAAGGCGCAGGCGGAGTGGAACGCGAAGTTTGCCGCATACAAGAAGGCCTATCCCGAGCTGGGCGCGCAGTATGAGCGTACGTTTGCGTCGAAGCTGGCGGACGGCTGGGCGGCGAAGGTTCCGACCTTCCCCACGGACAAGCCGGTGGCGACGCGCAATGCGGGTCAGGTGGTGATGAACGCCATCGCAGACGTGGTGCCGGAGCTGTTCGGCGGTGCCGCGGATTTGACGAGTTCGACCAAGACGATCTTCAAAGATTCTCCGAGCTTCCACGTGGATCCGAAGGGGCGCAACGTGTTCTTTGGCGTGCGTGAGTTCGGCATGATGGCGATGGTGAACGGCATGGCCGCGCACGGGGGGCTGATTCCGTTCGGCTCGACGTTCTTTACGTTCGCGGACTACTGCCGGTCGGCGCTGCGCATGGGCGCGCTGATGAGTACGCACTCGCTGTATGTGTTTACGCATGACTCGGTGGGTCTGGGTGAGGATGGGCCGACGCACCAGCCGATCGAGCACCTGATGAGTCTGCGCGCGATTCCGCAGCTGACGGATTTTCGTCCGGCAGATGCGAATGAGACGGCTGCGTGCTGGCAGTTGGCGCTGGAGCGGAAGTCGGCGAGCTTTATGGCGCTCAGCCGGCAGGACCTGCCG